>Ga0315903_10001567_pt1 | contig 34736 bp, 69 predicted proteins | sample LakEriMetagenome_7_FD_203524 | JGI IMG/M metagenome (GOLD analysis project Ga0315903, IMG submission 203524) | Freshwater fungal communities from buoy surface, Lake Erie, Ohio, United States - Buoy 2 MA119 | ecosystem: Environmental > Aquatic > Freshwater > Lake | place: USA: Lake Erie, Ohio...
TTTTGATGCTTTACCCTCCATCATTTCGGCAATATTTATTTTTGTTGTTGACGTATCATTTAAACCCATTTTGTCTAACAACTCTCCCCACTTTTTCAGTGTTTCTTCCTTATTATTTTTCATCTTTATATTTTTTCAATCCATTCTGTTTTTATACTTTTCAAATAATTTAGAGTATTCCTCATCACACAAAGTAAGATACCAACCGATGTCAGTTCTTAGTTTACCAGGGTTTCCCGTTACTTCACAAGTTTCATAACTAAGTTTTTCCGCCTCAGTTATTCTATCATATACTTCCTTACTACCTTCGTTGATATAAAATCTCAGACCCCCAAACTTTTCTTTAACTTGTAGAACTTCTTTATTCCATCCTAATTTGATGAGGTCTTCAATTAGATTTTTAATTAAAGGATACCACCCTTTATCGACACTAAAAAAACTACAATCAGTTATTTTTTTATGGTTACCCCATCCATATTCTAAACCTCCGATGGATTCTAAAAATTGATTCATCTCTTCTTTATTCATCTTCATCTTCGTTAAAATTGTTAATATCTTCACGTATCTCGGTTAATTTATAACGAACATAGGTTTCCAAATGATTCGCAACTTCCAAGTATCGTTTTCTCAACCCATGAAATTTTTCATCCTCGATTTCCTCAAAACTTGAATAATGTTTAAAACAATAATGGAAACCTTCAGCGTCCATTCTGTAGTTAACCATTGACCAATTTTCTTCTTCCTCTAACAATCTATCTATCTTACTCATATTTCGTGTTTGTTATGTTAATCATAATACCTGCTACTCCGACAGACAAGTCATATGTTGAGAACCTGTTATCGTGAATAAAACCATAGTTTTTAAATTTAAAAAGGATTACGTCTCTACCCTCAAACCATCCATGAATTGCATTAGTCGCATAGTCGATAGATGGACTTTTAATAAATCCACGTTTCCACGGAGTTCTGAATTCCTCTTCAAATTCTTCGGGTGTAACGACAATAATCATAAAACAAAAAAACCTTTATCCAAATATAAGATAAAGGTTTTATAGTATCAAATAAAAAACGAGAAAATTGAGTAGAGTGTTGTTTAGTTAACCGTTTATGAGACAGTCGTCTTTACCATTTGACTAATTCGCTCGAAAGCGAATATAGGAATCGAACCTATATAATTTACGAAGTAACTCTATTCTAACTACGTTTTTAATAATTTTGGGAGGAATTTGAGAAGGTGTAAAACCCTTTCGGGTCTCGGTGGGAGTTGAACCCACGACCTATTGTACCAAAAACAATCGTTCTAACCAAATGAACTACGAAGTAACCTTCATCATTACTACCCAAGGCTATAATATAAATACAAAGAACGTTATAAAAAAATGGAGGAAAGTGGGGAGTGTATATTTGTGTTTTTCCTTATAATTTACGAAGTAACACTCCCCTCACTACCATTTTATTTTTTAAATCTCCACCTTACGAATCTTATCGATGTGGTAAGTAGGATTAAATTCTGATTTTGCAATGTCCTCGAACATTCCGTAACCATAACCGTAGTAATATCTCACTTTCGGCCCTGCGATTGCCATAGTACCATATGACGCTAAGTCAACTGAGTACACATAAGGGTCTCCAACCTTCTCGACATAACTCGTATATTGACGGTATGTTGAACCCATGTTACATTCGTTGTCAGACAAGATAAACACACGGTCATACTTTCTTCCTGAACGTTCTGCAACTGACCAAGCCTGAGATAGAGATGTTCCACCCATGTCTCTTTGGACAATTTTTGCCAAAGTAAACACATCTTGGTTAACATTGTAGTTCACGTATTCCGCAGATGAACCAAAACGAATCACATCAGCGTTTGTCGCCTTCGCAATTGTCATACCGATTAATGACGCCTTGTCCATACAAGTTGAGCGGTAACGTGTCTTTCTGTTTGGGTCAACAATCCCTGTTCCCATTGAACCTGACATGTCAATCATAACAAGGTTGTTACCTGTTAATAGTTCCTTCAAGTTTGGAAGAGCCTTCTCGTAACCTTTTAACAACGCTTGTGAGATTTTTCTTGCGTTTGAGTCGTTGAACTCAGAGTTTAGAACCTCATTTGCCATATCAAGTTGGTAAGGCATAATCTTCCCTTTTAGGATTTCCTCACCGTTAGAGATTAGGTCACACAACTTATCAATTGTTGAACTTTCAGGTTTATTCAACAAGATGTTACGGATATTACGGATTGATGCCAAGATACCCAACTTGTTTTCAGTTAACAAACCTTTCCAGTTTTCTGATTTAGCTTCAGTCAACACAGTTTTCGCTTCAGTTTCAGAAAGTTTACCTTCCTTAACCGCTTGTGCCACGATTTGACCCGCTTCAGATTGAGCAACCTCCCAAGTATCCGCAGATACATTGTAACCTTTCATGATAGCTTCGAACGCAGATACTTTTTTACCTTCGTAGTCAACCACCGCTTTTGAGTTACTTGGGTTAGGGTGAACCAAGTTGATGATGTCCATTACTGAACTCTTATATTTCAATAGAGAGTATGTATCCATCACTTCCAATGAACTACGGAAACCTCTTTTCATTGCGTTTGTAATACTTGAGTCGTTTAACGTAGTAAAACACGCAGTAATCTCACTCATATCGTCAGGACGGAAAATCAAACCTCCTTTTTTCTCTTTTTTATTCCAAGGACCGTAGAATCTCTTAGCGAAATCTTTACCACTTAAATATGGTGCCAAATAAACTGACGCCAAGTGGTTAATACTTCTCATACCTTCACCAAGACAACGAGAGTATACAATACACTGTGCCGCGAAGTATGGGTCTTCCTTACCGCAAACATCAATCAATGATTTAAGTTCTTTCATTGTTTCGTTTTCAGAACGGTAATATTGGTTCTCTAACTTAGAAGTATTAAGTAAAGAAATTAATCTCAACCAATTATCAATTGAATACGATTCAAACCCTTGTAGGTTTTTAGTGTTAGGCTTCTTGATAGATTTTGCACTTACCAAGTTTTCTTTTGGGGACATATTTCCCACTTTGTCTTTCAAATTTGTGTTTCTAAATTTACTCATGTCAATACGTTTTTTTTACGATTATGATATAACTATAGGTGTTTTTTTAAAGAAGTCAAATCCGAATTTAAATTTTTGTAATAGAAAATTCGTGACCCGTATATTTTGATAGTTCTTCACTCATTGAACCTCCAAAGTAAATTTCCTTACTTTCGTAATCTTTAAATCTTACGTCCATAAAAATTGCTGGGGTATCAGGTATCCAATTATTATTCTCATCCAATTGGTTCTTTTCGAGAACTTCAAAATGGATAATATCTATTTTTTTATCAGGATATAGTGTATTTAAAATTTTTTCGACGATTTCTCGTTTCATAAAATGAATTATAAAACTTTTTTTTGTGAAAGTAACGTGTGAGTATATTTTTTCACTATATTTGTATATATAACTCTAAAACAAATGAAAAGATTCTTCCTTCTAATTGGTTTACTTACCGTTGTTAGTTGTCAAACAACTAAAGTTAGTCTACCAACATATGTTAGTCAACCTAAACCTGTTCAGGATACCACATATATTTCAGAACAAAAAGCACTTGCAATTTGGTTAATGAGTCAACCTCAACAAGTTAGAGACGACTTTAAAAGAGATTTTACATTCTCAGGTAAACAAATTAAAGAATTTGTTGATACTCTTAAGAAACCTTAAGATAAGATATTATTTTCTGTAAAAAAAGATTCCCAAGTAGAACTTATTGGTTTTTTTGGGGTGCAATAAAATCTTCCTCCCACATTATAGGTCATGACATAGGTATCATCATCTGTAATGTTTAACACCCTTTTCAAGTCTTCATCTTTAACCATTTCAATATTTAGGGTATAAGACCCTTTACCTTGGTCAGAAGAAAATACCTCATCACTAGGTAAATCAGAAGGTCTTTGAACTATCAATTTATCAGGGATAGGGTCTGCATTTGAAATATAGTTAACATATTCTACAGGAGAAATCATTTTACCATTATTAGTTAATGGGTTGATACATCTTAGTGTAATCGTATCTCCTTTTGAGGGTTCTACGTTTTCGTTTATAACTCTCCTAACAATTCTCATTAAATCAGATTCTGTTAGTCTAACAATTTTCTTCATTTTAAAAAACTTTTATTAATAAATATTAGGATTATCCAAATTGATTGTATATATTTGTAATCAATAACTATTGTAATTAATTAATAAAAAAAAGAGAAATGGGAAAAACCGCATCAAAAGGACGTTACATTTGTAAAGTGGGTCATCTTGACATTTACGCAAAAGACTCTCTTAAATCGACTAAGAATGGAAAACAAGAGGTATCTTCAACAGACTACAATATTTACCATTCTAAAAAATTGGTTGAGAAGGGTTTGAAAACTAAAGACTTGGCAATTAGTAAAGCCAAAGATGTTTTGGGAGATAAATACCGAGAGGTATACGGTCTATAAAAAGAAAAACCCCTAAAATTTAGGGGTTTTTTATTTTTCTTTAGGGTCAACACAAAATATTTTACCTTTTGAGTCATAATATATAATGTGGTCTTCAGTTTCTCCAGTAGATGACATTGGAATTGCTCCTTTTGGGAAACCTGAACAAATTCTAGACCTTTTAATATCGTCTTTACTAACTTTTTTTGTTGTAGTAGTAGTTGTAACAGGTTGTGGTGAGGTAGGGGTTGTGGTTCCTGTGGTAGGAGTCGGTGCCCCTTGTTCATTTAAGTATCTTCTTTCAGCTAACAAGTTAACTTGTCTAATATGTTTTGATTTTCTATTCATTACTTTAATAAATATATCAATCTATTTCTTTTTTTTGTAAACATACGTGACAGTGTCACCAATATGATACACTTGATTATTTCTTGTAACTATTTTTTCTCCACAATCAGTATAGTAAGTGTAAATTGGGTATGGTTCTATTGTAGAAACATAAGGTTTGACATCTAAACTATCTATCACGCATTTTACGACAATGTCTCCAGGTTCAATCGTGTAACCCCCTTGGCAGGATATTAAAAAAAATGGTAATCCTAATAATATTTTTTTCATTTCTTATTTGTTTTTACATTTAAAATTAATCATAAAGATTACATAAGTCAAAGTTTTTATATTTATAAAATATGAAAGAAACCATAAAAAAAATTATAAATGAGGTGTTGGGAGTTCCGAGTGGTGTTTTAGAATCCTCAGAAAAGTTATATAAATCAATTGCCAAAAAAATTCCTACCATCGATGACCTTTCTGATAGAGAATGGGAATTTAATTTTAGAACAAGTTTACAAATCATAGATTTTAACATAAAATATATTAAATTAAAAGTTGAATTTATTGAAACTGACGAAGTAGATGAGGTTAAAATTATATCTATGTCGTTTTCAAATCAAAGTACCTTTAGTGATACAGAATTTGTGTTAGTAAACATTATAGACCCTACTACAATTTCTTTGTCAGTAACATTTGCAGGCCCTGAAAATACTACTGAAGACGATGTGATTAACTGTTTTAAAGAAAATAAAGAGGAATTTATAAGTTCTTTGTCCCATGAATTAACTCATGCAATTAACTTCTTTAAAACAAGTAAAACAAGTGTTAAGAGTATGGCGTCATACGCTGGATATCAAAAAACCAGTTTTCCTTTTAATCCAATCCAAGATTTTCTACATTATCTATATTTTATCCATTCAATTGAAAACCTTGTAAGGCCTTCGGAAGTTGCGTCTTTAATGAGGTTAGGTAAAATTGATAGGGAAAAGTTTTATGATTTTTTACTTAATAACAAAACCTACAATATGTTACAGAGAATAAATCAATTCTCGTATCAACAAATGAGGGAAGAATTAAAAAAAGAACATAAGGACGTAAAAAAGTTTTTAAAAATGATTAACGTTGACGTGACTCCTCTTAAAACTCCTGACGAGATAGTTACAGAATTATTAAGAATTGTTTATATTAATTTAGTTAATAACAGTTTGTCTACAGTTAAAGATATGATGACTAACAATTTTTTAGAGGCTTTTTTAGGTTTTCAAGGGGAAAAAGATAAATTTTTTAATAAGATGATTAATTTTTTCACAAGATTTGACAAGAACCCTGAAAATTTCTATCTTTACGAAGAAAAAAATTTCAAATACGTTTCAGAAAAAATGATGAAAAAATTAGTTAAACTATACGATTTGGCAAATGTTAACCCATCATCAATTAAAAATTGGGAACTCCATCATAAAATTAATAAAACGGGGGAGCAATTTGAGACTGAAATAAGATTTAAACCCAAGAAAATAAAAAAGTAGGATTACGACTTCCTACTTTTTTTTATTTTCAATCTCATTAAGACTATTGCGTTTTCAATTTTTTTATATTCATCAGAATCCGATGAAATGTTATTTTTCAGTATAAATTCATTAGCTTTTTGCACATTAAATTTGAGTTCATTCATATCTGTAGAATAAACAATGTCTCTCAAAATTTTACTAAACTCAAAGTGTGCGTTCATAGTAATAAATATACATTTGACTTATTAAACAAAGTTACTATTTTTATTCGTATGAAAAAATATCTAACATTAAAAAACCTTGGATGGGTATTAACCGCGATTGTGGTTTTCCTATTGGGTATGGGAGGAGTTTCTAAACTACTTGCAACACAAGAAATGGTTCAGAACTTCGAATTCATGAAATTAACTCCGTACATGGCATTAGTTGGCGTAATGGAATTAATTGGTCTTGGTCTTTTGTTAGTACCTCGTACTTCTCTTTATGGAGCCGTTTTAATCGGTTCTATTATGAGTGGAGCAGTTTCTCTACATTTATCTTTAATGGGAGGAGATGGTTTGTTTATGCCAATCCTAATTGGCGTACTCGCTTGGTCAGGACACTGTCTACGAACACATAGTGTTTGTGGAATGAAGTAAATGAAAACCCCTCAACCGAGGGGTTTTTTATTTTCATTATATTTATTGTTATGGAATTCAGAATCCCACTATTGGCAAAAAAACTTTATAAAACTCATAAAGGTATGACGCCAGGACAATTTTTTGGTGTTTTAAGAACAAGCCCTCATTATAAAGCTCTTTTTGACACATTAGACCCCAAAGATATTGTAATATTATGTTTTTTAGTGGGTAATATGACAGAAGGTTCTGATATGAAGTCTTTATACGACGAAATAATTCAAAATTTATTTGTATTTTCCTTAGTTTATGTTACAGATGAAGAATCTCTTGAAACATGCCATTATTGCGGGGGTGATGGGGAGGTTACATGTGGATATTGTGAAGGTGATGGTGAAGTTGATTGTGAGGACTGTGGCGGAGATGGAGAAGACGATGAAGGGGAAGATTGTGACTATTGTAATGGTGGTGGAAAAGTTAGTTGTGATAACTGTAGAAGAGGTTATGAACAGTGTGATTATTGCGAAGGTTCAGGAGAGACAGTAAGAGACGGGTATAAAGATGTTACACAAGAATATTTTGTATCATTTAGTAGAGCGTTATATAATTACTTTGAAACTAAAATTGATGAATTAGAAGAAGTTCCCAATAAAAACTATGACAGTATAATTAAAAATAAAAAAACTTTCATGACATTCGAGGAAAGTGGAGCTTCTTATGAATTTGGAGACTTTATGTCAGGAGACTATGTTTTTGTCGGTATGGATAAGGAAGATGTTAGTTTCTATAAACGAAACCAATTTTTAAATCCACAAAGAATTGGTAGTTTTATTTCTTAAACTGCGGTAACGTCAAAAAAATCGCTAACACTTAAATCAACTTCAGATTTTTTGACTGTACCATCCCACGATTCATAATTATAATAAATTAAAAAATCTTCAGGTAACGATTTATATACACTTGAAATAAGATTAGTTATTTTTTTTGTGTCGTTATAATTTTTTTCAAAAAACTCGTCTCTTTCGGGAGAATCAAACCTAAGTATAGGGTTGGATGATAAAAAAGTTTTTATCAAACTACTAATTAGAGGTATTTTTCTTTCCGCATAAGCAGGATGAAGAGTTTCATTATAGAATTTTGCAACCTCATCAAAATCAACAATAAGATTTATATATAAATGAGCAGTATAATCTTTAAAATTTTTTGTAAACTCCCACCCTTTAATAAAAGGATATTTTTTTGCAACAGATTTAACTACTAAATCAATACCCCTTTTTTGTTTATCTGTAAATTCATTGTTTCTTGTGTGAGTCATATTAATAAATACAAATTATTTTTTATTTTTCTCTTCCACCCAAGAAAAATAAAACCCTATCGCCACCAAAATATTCATCCAAAAAGATACAATAATTTCGATAATGTCTTCGTAAATGTTTAATGATAAATGAACATGACCAACAACCCAAAAGGGGATTGATAGATTTTGGGAGACCCAAACAATAAAGAATTTCAAAAATTTAATCAACTTAATAGTCGATTGATATCGTTCATTATCTTTACTTGTTGTTTTTCTAAGTCTTGGATTTTTTGGATGTCCAATTTTGTTAAATCAACATTTTGTCCTTTGATTTCGGCAATTAAGTTATGTAATCTTCTATGTTCGTTTAATAACTGACCATAGACATTTGCCTTTTGAGTATCATTCATAATAATAAATTTTGTTTTTTAAAAATCCGCACCTTCACCAGGTTGTTCACCTGTTTGTGCGGTTTGTTGTGTTCCTGTTTGTGCGGTTTGTTGTGTTCCTGATTTGTTTCCGTAAACTGTTACTGCAGGTAATGTACATTTCTGAATTGTTTGGTCAAATACTTGACCTGGAGGACAAGATTGAGAGGTAGTATTTCCTGTTGTACTTCCTGTAGTAGATGTTTGTGTTGTCCCTGTACTTGACTGTTGAGTTCCTGAAGTTCCCAATTTGGATTTCAAAGCCTCTAAGGTTTTAGGTCCGAATTTACCGTCAGCGGTTACCCCTAATAATGTTTGAGCTTCTTTAACATAATCTGCTAATGATGAATAAGTTTTTTGTTGAGTCGCCTGTGTCTCAGGTTGTTGTTGAGTCGCCTGTGTTGCAGGTTGTTGTTGAGTTCCTGTAGTTGGTTGAGTTCCTGTAGTTGGTTGAGTTGCAGAAGCGGTTTGATATTCCTGTTGAGTTATCGCGGTTGCTCCTTGTGGTAAAGCGTACGGTCCTTGTAATACACCAACTTTACCATCAGCTCCTTTATAGTATGTTGTTTGTTCAGAAATTACTCTACCTCTTTTATAGTCAAAAAGGTATTTCATTGAACCTAATTCTTCGTTTAATATATTCTTTTTCATATTTTTATTTTACACCCCAATCTTTTTTACAAAAATCAATTAAATTAGCTCCAATAGTTATTTTTGCCCCTGATTTATTAAATGTGTACGCTTTACCGTTAAGGACACTGTTAGCCAAACCTCTAAGTTGGGATTTGGTCATGTCAATATCACCTATTTTACTTTGAGTTGGTTTTATAACAATTCCATCACTAGTCGGATAAATATCTTGAATACCTTGAGCAAATGTTCCCCATGGAAAACCTGCTTCTACTTTAACACACATAGTTTTACCTCGACTGTCTCTTAACCATCCGTCCCCTTTAGCAGTTATACTATATTTTGGGTCACTAACAGTAACAGTACCTTCGGCTATATTTTTAACACTCTCAGTTAAAAATTTTAATTGCTCTTCAGTTATTAAATAATTCATACTAATAAATATACTGAAGAATGAAAAATCTTGGATGACTTGTATTAAAAATGCGTTGTCATTGTTGTAACGCAACCTGAAAACGCCATAATACCAGGTTCAAATTCCTCTATATATGGTCTTTTTTCTTCTATTATTTTGTAATCGTCCGATTCCCAATTTTTTCTTTTAGTTTGTATTTTAATTTTTTTAGATAGATGAGGTATAAAATTATCAAATGGGTCATACCAAACGTCAGGGTCTATAACGACAAAATCGTTTTCAGTATTAAATTTTAGAATTGGGGTAAATCTTTCAGGATTATATAAGACAACCGATTCTTCGTTAACTATAAGATAGTACAAGTTCCGCTTATCAACATACATAATTGTACATGTAAGGGGTGAAAAATTTACATTAAAAATTTTTTGTATGAGTTCTATTTCTTTTCCCATACCCAAAAATAAGTAAATTATTCAATCAAAACAAATCTATTTTTTAGGTTTAAAGTTCCAAGGAAGACCTTGTTTTTTTCTTTCAGCAACTTCTTTTTCTGTAACCATACCTATTCTAATTGCTAACTTAATTAAACCGTCTTTCACAATTTTTTTTGGTTGTATTTTTTCCATAATTAAAATATATTAAAATTCAGCGTAAAATAAAGTTCCAACATCTTCAGTGTCTTCAGTATGTTCATTGAACTCTAATTCAACTTCTTTAGTTCTTGAGTGGAAAACAAAAACTCCGTGAGAACCTTCGTTTATTTCCCAACCTCCATAAAAATTTTCTAACCATCGGTAAAGAAAATTCATTATATCATTATCATTTATATCTTCTGATTGACCGTTTTCATATTCAATTCTTTCGTATATTTCACCACTATCACCTCCACCATCAAAATAAATTTTACCTATGTTAAATTCTCCTTTAGACATAATCTCAAAAACTTTATCAATAACCTCTTTTTCCTCAGAGTCAATCTCATCGTATTCTAAAACTTGACCCATTGCGTTATCCCTCATTACATATTCTTCGGCGCTGATTATAATTTTTCTTTCTTTACAATCAATATTGATTTTTAAGTTACCATTATTTTCACAATCCATATCAACACTATCGAGTAAGTTATTTTCCATAACAATCTGCTCAATAGTATCTGAAATTTCTTTATACGGTTCAATTGAAGCTCCATACCCTTTTGACCACCATTCTCCCCAATGGTCAACAGTACACTGATACATGTAAAGATGCTGGTTTACTTCTTCCGCCCCATTACTTTGGCAGTAGTAAGAAAATAATTTTAGTGTTTTTGCTTGTTCAGGTGTTAACGTGTTCATATTACATTGATTCTATTTTTATAACAAAATATTGCATTTCCCAATTGGACCCATATTCTCCAAGACCCAACCCAAACAAACCGACTAATCTATCCCAAATTCTTGTTTTTAATTTTTTAGCTTTCGAATAATCCAGTACACTAGATTTATTACCTTCCGTGGCATTATATGGGTCAGCGATAATCTCAATAACAGTCCTTTCAATTGTACGACCATCACCATCAGATGCAAGAAAAACAGATTTGGTCCTAAAGTTAACCGACATTATCTCAGGAAATGATTCTTTAAGATGCTTTTCAATGGTGTGTTTAAGAGTATTTTCAGTTATTATATATTTCATTATTCCGTTTCTGTTGTTACTGTTTTAACAGGTAAATTATAGGTTTCTTCAAACCAATTTTTCAAAAGAGTTTCAAATCTTTCTCCAAACATTTCTATTTGGTTTTTAAATGGCCAAAAAGGACTATACCTTAATATAGGTAGTTGTTCTTTAGTTCCAATATGACCATGTTCAGATTGATATTGTAAAATCCAAGAATCATCTTCCCAATCTTCTTCAATATCTTCATAAAAATTTATGCAGTTAAAATCAACATATCTATTTTTATCGTAATTATACCAATCATAGGACTTTTCTGTTTTTTCTAAATCAGAATATTCCTTAATCATGGAATTAAATACAGATTGTAATTTAGATTCTGTTAAAATATATTTCATTTAGAATTTAGTTCTTCTTTAATTTTAGTTAAAATTTCATGATTTTGATTAATTCTCTTCAAAGTTTTAACCAAATTTCCTCTATTTCTTTTAGGTTTTCCTTCTTTTCTTGCTTTAGCCATGGTCAGTTATTTAATAATAAATACCATAAAAAAAGAAAACCCTCATATGGAGGTTTATTCTTGAAAATAAATATTAATTAAGTCGTCAATAGTTAGTCCCATTGGTGGAATACCTAGATGACTCATAAGAGAAGTAACACTATATAATCTATCATTTGTGTCGGTTATTGTTGGGACACCCGCTTGGTTTTGATATAAGAAAGTTTTTTTAGGTGTGTCTATTACAAACATAGGTCCAAATCTATTTAGATACATGTTAAGTACCTTTGGTGGGATAAATTTATCAAACTCCATTGGTAAATCGTATTGATTTGTCACCATAGTAATTTTACCGTCTAAGTCAACACCCAACCTATCTTTAAGAAGATTTTTTAATTTGGATTCTGTAATTATATATTTCATTTAGTTTGAACCTTTATAATCTTTTTTACCTTCCATTTTTTCGTAAAACCCTTCTTTAGAGCCTTTCCAATCCCATGGTAAATCATTTTTAATATTATATTCAAGTTGTTCATCAGAAACACCTTTAAGTTTTCTCATTATTTTTTTCATTAACGTTTCATCTTGTTGTTCCTCAATAACTCTTTTAACAACTCTATGTAAATCAGATTCAGTAAGTCTTACTATTTTTTTCATTTGTTTTTTATTTATAAATATTATTTATTCTCATCAAAATGATAAACACTTACTTTTGGAGTATCTAAATATTTGGTGTCAGCGTCCTCATACCATTTAAACCAATCATATATTTTAAGTTGAGCGTCTAAAGGTGTTAATCCAAACATATTCGCTATTGTCATAAGAAAATCTTTATCAATATATAATCTACCGTCCTCAGAATCGTGTTCTATTTTAACATCGTCATAACCAAACTCAGTATCTTCATCTTTACTGTAAACTATAAAAGTATCAAATTGAGTTCGGTTAAAAGTATTTTCAATGTAATCGTGGATAAATTTAAAAATTACTTTATCAAGTTTATGTTCACTAATAACGAATCTCATAATGATAAATACTTAAACAAATAAAAAACCCACCTGATGAGGTGGGGTAGGGTTAGGTTTGTTTATACATTTCTAAATATTTGTTTCTAACCTCCAATGATTTTCGTCTTTGTGTAAATGTTGACTCGGTATCTAAAGTTCCCAAAGCTTCCAAAAACGTAGACAAGTCCTCATCAGTTGCGTGTTCGGCAATAAAATCGTACTCTTCATCCGTAATATTAAACATTTGTTTAATCATGTCGTCAAATAGGTCATATAAACTATGTCCACCATTTGGTTTTACTTCTTCTCTAACTTTTTTCATTTCTACAGTTATTAATTAAAATGGTATATTGTTTTCAATCATGTGATTTTCCAAACCTTCAACAACGATTCCCAATTCAGAATACAACTGATAATTTAAAACATCTCTACTACGTGATAACCCTGTAACTTTACCGTGTTCTTCTTTGGTAAGTTCAACAGTCGATGAATATTTTTTTAACAAAACAATAAATGAATCCAAATCCATATCGGGATTATTATTTAATTCGAAAAAAATATTTTTCATTGCCTTTGACCTTTGGATAAAGTGGTCATCGACACCTTTAACATTTGTTTCAATTACTTGTCTTGATTTAAGACCTGTATGGAGTTCAGTTGAATTCGATAAATCCCAAAGAGGGTTACGATTTCGGGTCATAAACATTTTAAATAACTTTACATCATCTTTTACTTCACGATATCTTACCAACAAACATTTGAAATCCTTAAGGGTTTCATCACACTTTAATCTAAAATTTTCTTTCATAATACAAATATATAAAAAAACAGTTAACAATTTAATAAAGTTTTGATAAAACACGAAAACTTTGTTTTACAACAATGATTCATACATATTGGTATGATTATTTTATTTTCGTTATTATCAATTATTTTTATAATTGGAACTGTATTAAAAGACAGAAAAGAGTACTTCGAATATTATCGAAGAACTTCTAAATCCTTGAATGAATCTGGATTTATAAATTCTTTTTCTAAGTGTGAAAGAACTTCTCGAAATATTTGACCTTCAGTTTTATGAGAACTTTCTCCTGCGATTCTAATTGACATAGAAAGAGATGAAACAAGGACTGATAATATTTCAGAGTAATCCAAATGTTGACCTGATGGAGAACCTAAGTCAAGGTATAGTCTACCATCATCTTTAACTTCATAACTAATTATTAATTTATTTTTCACGTATAAATTTTTTTATATCACCTATTTTATTTAACCCATGTTTATCACCAAACCAAAACTTAATATATCTTGCGGATTCTTGGTCATCAATACCAAAAAAACCTGACACAGTATCACAAAGTTTAGAGCTACGAAATATGGCTATTCGGTCTAAGTCCTCAAAAACTCTAAAATCAAGAATTAACGTACCACTAATAGAAAAAATAGCGTAATGCGTATAATTTTTTCCTTTTGAAATAACTCTACATTTTACATCCCCACCAATAATCTTATCCAAGAAATTATAGACAATATCCTTCATAAAACAAATATAAGAAAAATAAAACAAAAAAACCCACCTGATTAGGTGGGTTTGATTATAAAATTGTTTTTTACATATCCTTTTCAATATCCTTCCATACTGAATCGTATTCAGGATTTTGGGTATACACATCTTCTCCTTGTGCAATGTCCTTTAAGTCTTCAATGTAATTTTCAAGGTCGTTAATAACCATCTCAATTCTTTTAATTCTTTGTCTTGGACTAATCTTTTTACTTAATCTATGTTCTTGTGAAAGAAAACCGAATTCTCCTGGTTCACTTGTCATATTGTATTCATCATGACCAAAAAAGATATCATTAAGTTTATTTCTTAAATCCAACTCTCTCTCAGTTTGGTTTTCTTTAATAACTCTTTTAACTATTTTGGTTAATTGAGATTCTGTTAATCTTACTACTTTCTTCATTTCAAATTATTTATTCATCCCCAATTTATCACTAACGCAAAAATATGCAGTCTTTAGACTAACGTCTCCACCACTTGCAAATGGACCACCAACTTGTTTTAATTCTTCATAACATTTCATAGAATCTATGGTTGTTCCTTTACATGCTTGCGGTTTTACCTGTTCAATTAAAGGTTTTAAACACTCACTAATATCAACTTGAGTTGTTCCCGTAGTACCAGTTGTTGTTTGTTCATTAAGTAGTCTATTTTCCAATAAACGGTTGGACTCTTGAATATGTCTAATTTTACTGTAACTTCTGTTCATAACTTATTTTTTTATAAATATCAATAAAAATCAATTGTTCTTATCTCTTCACCAAAATTTTCCTTAAACCACTCTTTAAATACAGGTTTCCATTTATCTTGAAACATTGAATTAAGGTGAGAAACAAAATTCTCATTCTCAATCATTAATATTGGACTTAACTCTTTACGGAAATCACCTGGATTTATCCAATAACTTTCGTTATATAATCTGAATATCTCTTCACCATCTCCCCAATCACCAAGATAATACTCAATAGCCTTATTCGTTGGATTTCCATCTTCATCATGAAATGGACTGGAGTGTATCTCATCAACATCATAATAATTATTTATGAAGTTTAGGATAATATCGTTCAGTCTATTTTCGGAAATTACGAATCTCATATTCTTTTTGGTACCCAATCGGCATCGTATTTTTCAAATCGTTTAACTTTAAGGCCAGAGTTTTTCTCAAACCACTCAATAAAAATATCTTCCCACATTGAACCAAACAAACTATCAAGTTGTTCATAAACCCACGGCATTACTTCCAATAGTTTATCATTATTATTTCCATCCCAATAAGAGTAAGCTCGTCTATCATTAATAACAAAATCATAAACACCAGCGTTTTTAACTTCTTGACGATAGAACTTATGTAAATCAGGTCCCCAACTATAATCAGGTTCGATATACACATCCAAATATTTCAGGATAATTTGTTCGGCTTTAGATTCTGTTATTATGAATTTCATATTAGATAAATATAATTTAATAAAAATGAAACCACACTTTATTTACATCCCAACCATAATGTCTTTTGGCAAAAACTTTCATTAGTTCGTCAAACATTGGTCGATTTTGAATTCTTTGCGCTTCATGTACATTTAGAAATGGTATTTCAGTTGCTTCATATAATTCATTAATGAAATTTGCTCCAATGTGAAAATCTTTAGTATCCCAATCATAAAAAAACAATAACTCAATATTGTTTTCATTTGCAAATACTTCAGTTTCGTTATTCGAATTTTCATACTCATAATTCTCAGGAAAAAATGATTTCATTAATCTATATAACAAATCAGATTTTTTTTCCAACCCTATCAAATTAAATTGTGATTCTGTTATTATGAATTTCATATTACTTATCTTTTTCTAAGGGTTGAATATCCATCATCAATAAATTTTTTCAAATAATTTTCAACTTTATCCGAAAAGTATTTAATAACCATATCAGGTGGCATAAATTTAAATAAATCAAGATTCTCGATATAAGGCCAACGTCCTTCATATTTTAAGTTATTAAATCTTGAGTCGTATTTAAAATAAAATTCATATCCGTGTGTATACCCCAACATTTTTTCATCTTTATAAAGATATACAGTTCCCGTTATACTATCATAACCATTATCTTGCCAATACAGTATATGAACTTTAATCCCCATTTTTTTTAGGAAGTTCGTCATAACGTCTTTAGATTGTGATTCTCTAATAAGGTATATCATATAGATAAATACTATATGAAATAAAAAACCCACCTGATGAGGTGGGTTTAATACTTTATATTAACTTTTTAATCCAATTCTCTCATGAAGTCATTAATTTTGTCATCATAATAATAACAAGCAGAGGCAATTTCCCCTAAGTAATCTTTTGATTCGTCAAATTCAAAATTGTCATCATCTTCAAAAGATTCCAACTCTGAAGAAACTTGTCTACCAAGTTGATTAAATTCTTCTGATATTTTTTCAAGGTCAAAAATAATATTACGTAACTGGGAAACAAGACCATCATATTTTTTTTCGTAATCATTTGATTCGTCAAAACTTTGTTCATTAACAACACGTTTAACAATTCTCATTAAATCAGATTCAGATAATTTTATTTTTTTGTTCATTGTGTTCTTTTTAATATTTCTTATTTGGGTTAAAAAATGCGTCATCACTACGACTAAATCTATCAAGGTTTTCTGTAGAACCCATTCCTCCACAACAACCTACAATATATTTTCCTGTTATTTTTTCACCATCAGGTGTATAGAAATTTATAGTTTTACCATCAGGTGTTTCGAAATCCGCATTAAAATAATAACCAGGGTATATGTCTTTAATCATTTCATTTGCTTCATCAACACTACTTGCAACATTAAAAATCTCCTCAACCTCAAATTTACCAAAATCATTTGGGTCATCAGGGAATGGATAATCTTCATTAGTAATGATTACACTTTCGTCCATTTCTTCTTCATTTAATGGTCGTTCCTCAACCTTACACCCCGAATATTTAATTCCAATAGGTGATGCTGAATCACAAGTCCAAGAACAATATTGTGAGGTACCGTTCTTAATCATTTTTAATTCTGAAGATGGTGTGTCATTACCTGTAATACCAATTTGGTATGTAACACCGTTTTTTGTTTTCTCATAAACCATACGTCTTGTCATTGGACCTCCGATAGACTCTCTTGTGAATCCAGCACTACGTAAACATCCCGAATCCAACGATTCCATAAGTAATGGTTTAACGTTACCTAACGATGACTCTAATAATTGTTTAAATCTATTTGTATCCATAATGTTCTTTATGATATAAATATAACAAAACTCGAAAAAAAAAGGGGGCGGGGGGATTGACAACGACCGAAGGGAGTTCGGGTCGGTCGGTCTATACCATTTTAATAAATTTTTTCATGATACATCTTTTAGAGGTAATATTTTTTCCAAATGTCTTTTACCCTTTTCAATAAAATAATCCATTAAAATTTTATGAGGGATATAGTTAAACCCATCGGTAATCGTTCTAAAATCTGATGAGCTTGCAACCCTGACAACTTCATTATCTTTGGTTAAAAAACGAATACTTCTATGTTTATAATCATTAGGATACTCAAAATAAAAAACAACAGAGTCATAGGTTCTTCCAAAATTATCACGGGTTCTCCCATCATATTCACAACCGTCATACTCAATACCTTTCATTTCCAAGATTCTCTCAATAACATTACCCCTGTCGGAGGATTCCAATAGGTTAATATATTGAGATTCTGCAAGAATGATTTTCATATAAGATAAATATATGGGGAAATAAAAACCCCTCCGATAAAGGAAGGGTTAATTTGTTATCACTTAATCTTTTCCCAAACTGTCCTACAGAAATTTCCCTCGGATTCAATTTTAATATTGTTTACATATCCTTTACTTTTCACAAAGTCCCCTGTCATTCTTCTACATATTTCTTTATCCCCATTATCAGGAGTTTTTACAACACATACTTGATTTGTTTTATCAGTAATGTTCTTCTTACACCACTCATCTTCATTGGGGGATTTTACAATGACAGACTCATATAATCCCATGATATGTTTTTTCTCCTCTTCGGTTATAATAAATTTTCCCATAGTATATTCTTTAGTTATAAATAGAACCGTTTTACCAAAATTTTTCCAGAAATTTTTTTTGAATATGGGGGTATAAAATACTTTATTAGATTTTCGTTGGAAATTATATAGTGTCCGTATCAAACATTTCCTGTAGATACTCCCTTGTCTTTTTTCTAAAATAATCATTAACCATTTCAGGTGGGAGAAATTTGAATATGTGCATATCGTTAATCCCATCACTCCATTCAAGTCCAACAATATTATTATCTTTAACACGATAGTAATACTCAAATGGTCTATATACATTATAACCATCTATTGTAAACCAAACATTTAATTTATAAAAATATGTTTCCCCATAAAATTCTCTTTCTCCATACTCAATGGTATATTGAATGTTACTTTTCTTTAACACCTTTTCAATAACGTTATCCGTTTGATTTTCAGTTATAATGTATTTCATATATGATAAATATAGATTGGAGTAAACTTTACCCACGTTCATATAACAAAGGTAATAATTACCCACGTTATATATGGGGGAAATTTTTCCAAAAATTTTTTTCCAGAATTTTTAATATACACTTTGTATTGGGGATTATCCCCCCTTTTTGACCTGTCAATATGTCATATATGGAGGGGGGATACGGGGAGGGGAGGGGTATCCCCCACCTATAGGGGTATACAGGGGGAGATATCCCCATATGGGTATAGTTAAAAGACCCCCAAGAGGGAGAGTGTCTTATATCCCTTCTAATAGGGTGAAGTCAAAACAATGACATATACAAATAAACTTATCAACAGACATCATGTCATGTTCATAACTTTATGGGGGAAAGTTTGGTAGTGTCAGAAATAATCCGTACCTTTGTATTACAATAATGGGGAATGGCTCAGTTGGGGGTTCGATGAGGTTTCATCGCAGAGGGTATACTCCAACCTGCCTTAATGTTTAGTAATGGGGAAAGTATAAAGCAGGGTGGAGTCTACTCGGTCCCCATCTTCTCAAATGGTTACATAACAAAGTTACTGAAAAAAAATGACATACACAAATTTTTTATTCATAATCTTTTTTGTATCTTAGCCATTATGTTTGAACGTTTATTAAAATCTCATAAGTATAGGGACTATTCCCCAATCAAGGATTTCACCATTAAGGAACTTCGTGATATCTGTGACATCCTTAATGAATATTGTAAGGATAATATTGGGTATAAGAAACATAAGGGACTTCCCACCTTTAGTGTAAGAAAAGATTATAGTGGAAACTACTATGGTCAGTATTGTCCCACCAAACATAGAATCAATATATACTATAACAACATTGACTCCCTTAAGAAATTCGTTGGGACATATATTCATGAGTATACCCACTCAGTTCAGAACTTAAGGTACTACGTCCATAAATTAATTAACTACGGTTATACTCAGCACCCTGATGAGATTGAAGCAAGAAACATGGAACTCCTCCATTATAAATCTTGTCTCAAATACTTGAGGAGTAAAATCTAATTACCTATATTTGAATTATGAAATATATTCTATTAGGTCTATTAAGTTGTTTTATCCTGTTTGTGGTATTCATGATTGTCTCAGCAGGAATTCTAAATAGTTTCCCCAAGGAACATTGGTTAAGAAAGTTTTGGGAAAGACATGTTGTCAGTTCTGAAGACCTTGACCCTCCCACAGAGTAATCCTATTTAGGGAGTCTTCCCTTATCTCCATTTGAAGTGAAATTAAATCCTCATCTTTAAGTGGGGATTTCTTATTTATCTCATCTATTATATCACTCATCCCCACCTCTATTAATAGTAAGTGTATTCCAGGTTGAATCTTTGACATTGAAGGTTTCTCTATATACTTACACATCCCCCTCTTTTCGTTTAGACTGTACTCTACAGTTATATAATTTCCTTCCTTGGAAACCTCTGTTGATAAGTTTTTTAAATGGTACATATTTTTACACATTAATTTGTTAATAACTTTTTATAAATATCCCTTACTGTCATAGTGTCAGTGGGGATTGTTGATAACTTTTTTATAAAAAAAAGTGTTAAAAAACTTGTTTTTGTCAAAATGTCAGTCTCGTTCGATGATGGGGATAATCCCTTCACAGGGTTTTAACCCCCACAATTAGTACATTCTTCCCCACCTTTTACCACCGATATTGTCATTCTTGATACTAAAAAACGGATTTTTCCCGTTTAACAGTATCGTAGGAACCAATTTTTTTACTATATATAATTCCCAGTAAAAAATACTACTTATGGTACATAAAGCGGGGAAACACTTTAGTGTGTTAGAAGAGTCATTCATTATCCTTCAACGAGAGGACATTTTGTCCGATATTATACACCACCATAACTTCCCCTTCAATGACATACCATAACAATTATAATACAGTTACCACTATAGTTAAACACTTGTTCATTATTTCATTATGTTCACGTGCCGTGAACATCCTCTAAAAATGAACACCATAACTTACTACTCATTAACTTACTCTATGGGATTATAAGTCTATAACCTTATAATCATCCATTATTAGGTCTTGACCTTATAATTTGATTACCTCATCTATATACTAATTTACCCCCATAACAATTTACTTGTATGTCACCACTATATGGGGGAAATGATATGACACAATTATGAACGAAGTTTTTTAGTGACCACCACTGAAAGTGGGGGGAACGATTACGAAGTAAAAAAAACGGGAGTGAGTAATTGGGTTATATTATTTCACTATATTTATATCATATGAAGCCAAGTTTAAATGCTGTTGTTAAATTTATTGATGTCTTATATAAACCATCTGAGATTATAGTTGATGAATCTAATGGTGGTGAAATCTATATTAATATATACATGGACGAGATTAGTGATGAATATATAACCAACCATAATTTTTACTCTAAAAATAAAATGAAGGAGATGAACTTAGAGAAACAAATAAGAAAAGATATATATGACTATTTTGGTGTCATGACCTCGGGGTTAAATTTTCAGGGGTTCGCTCCATACGAACACCATGGTTTGACTATTGACGTACACTTAAATTAATCATTCCCCCCTTATTGTATAATACAAATTAAATCGTTAACTTTGTTTATTATGGTGAGTAGTAGACTGAAGGATTTAATATTTAAGAAACTGTATAAGGATTTATCTCATGTAGAGATTATTCATTTTCATGATTATATATGGTTCATTGATAGGGAAGAAAAGTTTTGGTATTTCAGGTATTGTAAATCAGATGGGAGATTACTATGGAGATATGGTTTCTTTACTAAGTTCTTTGTCCTTTTTACAATGGATGAGCCTGATTTTACCCCCGTTATTTCTTCTTGGGTGGAAGAGGTCTTGAATTGTAAGGTGAACACAACCTTCATACCCTATGATATCTCTCTCTCCCAGGTGGAAGAGGTCTTGAATTGTAAGGTGAACACAACTCTGTGTAATGACCATCCAATTTTCCTTTTGGTGGAAGAGGTCTTGAATTGTAAGGTAAGCACAACAACAAGAGGCATTGGGTATTTTAGGGGTGAGGTGGAAGAGGTCTTGAATTGTAAGGTGAACACAACAGAAACTATTGAGCGTGAACTGAACTTAAAGGTGGAAGAGGTTTTGAATTATAAGGTAAACACAACAGGTCATTCTGAAAATCCTGTGGAATATTTGGTGGAAGAATCCCTTAATTGTAAGGTGAATGAAACATATAAGTTAGAAACCATGCTTGTACGTAAAGTAGACGAGGTTCTAAATCATAATGTAATTGAATAAATCGTGTTTAGTAATTTCATTATATTTATCTATTATGAAATACATAATAACAGAATCTAAACTTATCTCCACGATTGATAATTTCCTCACAAAACAATTTGGTGAATTACATCATCAGTTAGACGGTGATAAACTTACATTGGTTAATGATAATGGTGACCCCATGATTATGGTTTATCCATTAAAAAATAATAGTTATTTTGTTTGGGTATTGGACAAGATTTGGGATATTGTATTCCATATGTTTTCTATGAAAAGTTTTGAGGCTATACAGTCCGTATTATCTAAATGGTTACATAAACATTATAACTTACCTGTGGAAGAATCGAATATCTCGACTTTCTCCCGTGGTGAAGAACAATACGTATACTAATATGAAATACATTATCACTGAGAATCAACAAGAAAAACTAATACAACAGTTAGTTAAATCTAGTGGGTATAAATTTGCTTTACGGGTTATTGGTAGTCCTGAAAAAGTTATTGAGTTAGGTTTTAATAATGACCCGAATGAATTTATTAGAATGTTTGACAACATGGAAGTTCGTAAACTTAAATCAACGTTGTGGGTTTATAGTCTTAATGGGAGAAACATTATGTTATACAACCCGAGGAAAAAAGAAGTCTTTGTTGATTATAATGATTTTTTCGAACCTCTATATGTGGACTTTAATCTTGAGAAAGATGTGATTAGGGAAATAACCAAGAATTGGTTGTTAGAGAAATATAAAATAAAAGTCGACAAGATTAATTTTAACCCGATTAATCAATCATTATAAGACCTCATCACGGGGTACGATTAGTTATTCTCCATATAATAACCCATAACCATATTAAAGATATCATCTAAGATATCTTTTGGTAATGTATAATAATCCATATACGTTTCCCCTAAATCTTGGGAATACTCATATCCTCCATAGTGAAATATTGTAACATCGTTTGGATATATCATTTCTATCTGACTAATCTCTCCATCCTCATCTTTTACAACTATTGGATTTTCATTCATATCCATAAGTGTGATATATTCATCATCAGTTGACTCCACAACTTCCTTAATAATCATAATCTTATTATTCTTATTGTTAAGAAAGTCGTTACCTAATATATTAAGAAGGTCATCAACTCCTCCTACCATATTGGCAGTCTTTAGAAAACCTACCTGACTTGCAAGGGTTAATAACTTCATTTGTTTTTCAGTATATTCTTCCCTTAATATTCTTCTTATGGATTCTTTTAAATTCATATCAACATTTCCATGTTTGAACCTTTATATTGTGTCCTCTAACCGTACCTACACCTAATTCAAAAATGTGGTCACTTATTTCTCTACTAACCGCAATTTCCTTTAATTTATTACTATAAGATTCCTCGTCTTCATTTACTTGAGGAATAAAAATTAAGACTTCGATTCTGTTACCATTATATAGTTTTGTTATTTTGAAGTTACATATCTCTCTATTTACTACATCATGATTTAGGATTGTTTTTATAACAAATAAATTATCATCTACTGACCCATCTAAATCAATTGTCTCATAAAATTTCTCATCATTACCAAAAACTTTTCTTGCGGTTATAAATCCGTTTGATGCAACAAAATCCCTAAGTTTTTTTGTTGGTGATGATTCTTCCCTTAATATTCTTCTTATGGATTCTTGTAAGTTCATATTAATCTAATTTTGATTTAACATAATCAACTAAAGGATTTGCAAATTTTTCATAAGAATACCAATATTCTTCTTCTGTTTCACCTGTTAACTTGAATGATTCTTTAGACATTATAAAATCTTGTATTAAACCATATATTGTATTGGGTCTAGACCGACCATTATCCATTGAATTTTTAACATCGTCAACTAATTCATCTAATTCTTCCATAGTTACCCTTCTTCTAATATACGATGGTAGTTCAGTTTCTTCCCTTAATATTCTTCTTATGGATTCTTGTAGGTTCTCAACTAATCTGTAACTAAATCTTGGTTTTTTTAATATTTTAGCTGCAATTAACCTATGGTAACCATCTTCTAAACCTTTTTCATCATAAACCAAATCAGTTATCTTATCGGGGTTATTAATAAAATGTTTTATTGTCTTTATGTTTTCATTCTTGTGGTCAGATAGTGAATCCCAATTATCAACAATATCTTGTAAAGTATAATCTCTTAAAGTATTAAACTTTGAATTTTTGTATTTACTAAATTCTTTATTAGTTGATTTAGTTTTTTTATCTTCCCTTAATATTCTTCTTATGGATTGTTTTAGACTCATGTTATATATTTGAAACTAATTTTTTATATCTACTTTTAATTCTATCTTTATAGTAATCTTTTAAACTTTCTATAGCCTCACCATACCATTGTGAATCTTCTGGCATTGTACTATATAGTTCGTAATGAATCCCATCCATTAAAATTGAAGTTGTTACATCTATAAACCTATTTAAACTCATAATACTCCCATCTTCTTTATTTGTATTACGTAACATATTTGATGACATCTCTAAAGATTCACTAAACTCCCTCTCTAAATCATCGTCAGGGACTCTGCGTCTAATCATCAGGATAGGTTTGGACTCTTCCCTTAATATTCTTCTTATGGTTTCTTGTAGGTTCATATTAATAAATATCATATATTTATCTTTATATGAAGTACATCATCACAGAAACCCAATTGGATAAAATATACTTTAACTACCTTGATAGTATGTTTAAAGATTTATATACCGTTGATGATAGGGATAATATTCTTATTTGGTTAAATAAAGAATCTTGGACGAATAGTCATCGTCCTATTTTTTCTTATTATGTTAAAACAAAAGAACTTGGTATATCCGCAAAACTAATTATGGAAATATCCTCATTTTTTTCATTAGACCCTATAGATAGTACTTTAAAATTAACAAATTGGTTTGAAAAAAATTTTGAACTTCCTGTTGATGAACCTTATGTAATGTAATATGAAATACTTAATTACAGAAAATCAAAAGAGTGAATTGTTAATTAACCTTGTGAAAAATGGTGAGGTTGATATGGCTTCTGATTTGGTTGGGGGTATGAACAATTTAATTAATATCGTTGGTGAGTCAAAACTCATGGATGTAATGATTAATAAATTTGATAAATTAAATATTACAAAACGAGGAGGTTCTATTTTGTTGATGAATGGTGGACTCCCTATTTTGGAAAAACCCTCCTCTATATGGGGACTAGATTTAACCGTATATGACGATTATATCAAATTAACTATTGGTGAGGAGTTAACTACATTTTATACCTCGAATAGAAGAAACTTAATTAAAGAATTGGTGTCCCGATTTCCTGAGTTGTATAGTGAAAAGGTTAGGGTTTACAAAGACACTGGGAAATATCTAAAAATTGCAGAATACGAATTATAATTTATATGAAATACCTCATCACAGAATCACAAAAACATTCATTGTTAAAACAAACTGTTAAAGAAAACGGATTTGCCCTTGCTTCTAAAATGGTTGGTCAAGATTATTTGGTTCATGAAGTGTTTAACAATGACTACAATGAATTCCTATCTTTGTATGATGACCTTGAGATACATGAGAGTGAGGAGAATCCTAAACTTTTCTTATATCGTTATAGAGAATCGAATAATATTATAGTTTATGATGCTCGTGATGAAGATGATGAGTATGGTAATTATCTTTATTTTAACCAAGACTATATTTTTGGTGCCCTTGCTTTATTCAGTGACATTCATTCATATCGTGAGACATTAAAGGTGTTAAAATCTTGGGTGAGGGAGACTTATGGTATTAATATTAGAGAATCCAATATTGATTCTTTTTATCCTAATAGTGAGGATTACGGTTTCTTTGCAACTCTAAGGTAGTTCTTCTTATGTTTTCTTGTAGGTTTATATCTTAATCACCACAATTAATGTGGTAATACTTCTCCAATTTATCTTGATACTTTTTTAAAAGATAGTCCTCCATCATACGATATAATTGATTCCATTCTTCTGACAAATCATCGATGTGTTCAAAATGTCTGTAATACATGTTGTCAGCAATTATTGTATATGTAATGTGTTCAAAAAATTCATACTCATTACGATATTTGCAAATCTTGCCAGGGGAATAATATGTTGCAAGTAATTCATATAACAACTCATCTAACTCATGAAACCTTCGTCTGGCACTTAAACGTGAATTGGTTTCCTCCTTTAATATTCTTCTTATGGATTCTTGTAGGCTCATTTCTTTGTTTTCTTAACACAATTAGGATATCTCTTACCAAACATTGTCTTCATCCCTTTTTGGGTATATCCTTTCCAACACCTTTCTGTTAGTTCGGTGTGACTTATATTATTAGTTTCATCAGGACATTCCTTTACGTACTTGGAATATATATCACAAGGTGTATTTGTGTAGTCATACACAATCATCCATGCTTCATTCATTAATTCTTCATACTTGTCCCGAAGCAACAATGGAGCTGGCCAATATTCAGTGTCAGGACCACCAATAAATGTTACTGTTAAACTATAACTTTTATATTTTGGTTGTCCATCTAAAACTTCTCTTTCATCAGGATGTTTAACTTCTACTTTACACACAATATCATGTTTGTCAACAAACATCATGTTTAATAATCTTTCTATAACAGAACTATTATTACGGTTGTTACCATCCATCATTTCATGTATTCTTGATATTTGTTCTTGTAAATTCATTAGTATACGTATTCTTCGTCATCAAATGTATAGATTTCATTTATATCATCTAATCCATCAAAATTATCTTTAAACCAATTTATTAAGTGTTTCTGTATTTCTACCCATCCTTCCATTGAGAACATACCATATATTTCTCCGTATAGATTATCTGACATAGTTACTTCTAATTCTTGTTTAACCCTATTAAAAAAAATTGATACCCTTAATCTACCATTCTTTTCTCTAAAATTGACTCGACTATAACCTCCGTGATTAACTGTACTTTGTTCAAAAGAGTTCATTCTTTTTGTGATATACAGGTCAATTAATCGGCTCCTCTCCGATTGTTCTCTTAATATTTGTTTTATGGATTCTCTTATACTCATCTTACCACTGTCTTTTTTCATCAGGATATGTGTTTAATACATCCTCCACTTCTATATTAACATTAGTTATCCATTTACGTAATCTATATTGTAATTCACTAATAAATGTTTCTTCGTCATGAAAGTGCATCATTGCTTCGTATTCTATAACAACTAATATTCTTGAGACTCCATTTAATTTGTCCACACTCGTTACTCTAACTTTTGGGTCTAAATCAAGGAAATCACAAGCATCAAATGAAATGAACTCGTCTTCACTTTCCGCGTCCATATATTCACAAATGTTCTTCATTATTTGTATTTCACTATCAATCAGTTTTTGGAACTTTTTTTCTTTTTGTATTCGTTTTTCTTTTTGCTGGAAATAATCTTCCTGTTCTTTCACCAACTTGTTGTCTATCCTGTGTTTTACATATTTCACAAGTGGTGTTTCATATTTCAAATAAGTTCTCCAATAATCTTGGTCATCACCAAATTCATCAATATCATCAAATCTTCTTTCTTTAATGAATTCTCTAACCTCATCATATATCGTATCATCAATATGTTTATCATCACCATATTTTAGTATTGCATCTTCTACATTATTAATTAACTTATCTAACTCTTTCATCGTGAACCTACGCCTAATGAAAATAGGTAATTCAGTTTCTTCCCTTAATATTCTTTTTATTGATTCTTGTAGGCTCATATTAATAAATATTACATATTTATCTTTAGATGAAGTTTATAATTACAGAAAGTAAAATGATTGACGTTATGAGAAAATACTTGGAAATGGAATTTCCTGGGTTTTCTAATATCGAATATAATTGGGCAGACTTTAATTGTGGTATGGGGGTTTGTTGTGACCCTTATGCAGTTGGTTTTACATTGCCAGGGGATAACTACGATAACTACTTATTTAAATTGGTTAATGGTGAAAAATATGATGATGATGGGGATTATCCTGAAGAACTTAAAGGTGATTTACCTGAACCTTGTTATGAACAACCTAACATCCAAGACCCATCATTTGACACAATTATAATAAGTGAAGATATGTACGAAAGAATTGAACAAATGTTTGGTTCTCACGTTAATTGGGGATATGATTTTCTTAATTTTTTAAATAAACGATTCGATATAAATGTAAAAACCATATTAATGGGTTATTGGTGATTATGAAATACATTATAACTGAATCGCAATTAAAACGATTAACTGAAGATGATTTTTGGTCTGATGAACGTCAAGAAAAAGAATTCAATAAGTTGTGTGAGAAAATGGTTCCATTAATTCAAAAAATGTTCTCATATTATCATGAAGACGATAAAAGAATCAATCTTTATAACTCTAATCGAGAAACCTTGTTAACATATGTAAAACCATCGAAAGAATTGTATTACAGTAGAGATTTAGGTAATTTTTTAGATAAGTTATTACCTCATCCATTATGGTTAATTTTTGGGAGTGGTCTAATGAAACAAGTTTTTCTATCGTTTTATCCTGAAATAAATATTAAATCAGTAAGGTCGGCGAATATATCATGAAATACATTATAACTGAATCCCAATTAAACGAAAAAATATACGACAAGTTTCTTGATATGCTTGTCGATAGAACCACCATATTTGGTGGTAGAAGACACAAATACGACAAATTTAAGTATGTTGCTTACATACAATACCCTCACTCTGATAATCCGTATGACTTAGCATTTAACACTTCTGATGATTATACATTTATATCGCCTGGTAGATATAATTTAAAGAATTGGTTTATGCTTGTTGGTATTGACATGGATAAAGACTATAAATTATCTGAAAGTTTATGGAAACTATATTCGGTTAAATTACAAGAAAAAGTTAAACTATACATAGACGACTTTTTCTCTGAATAACCTAACTTGGTTTATATTTATCAAATATGAAGTTTATAGTCACTGAATCACAAATAAGAAAATTTAACAAAGAAAACTTAAATAAAGGTAAGTTTGGTGACGCAATTGAACAAATTATATTAACATATCTTGAACCGTCTTCGATTTGTGATATGGCAGTTTTTCAATCTGAAAATGATAAAGACTTTTATATAGGGTTAATTATATTTAACGGACCTTCGAGATATGATTTAGGTGGTAAACTCGAAAAATTTGTCAAGCAATTCATTCCTCTCAATATCATGATTATGGTTAGTGATGCTGATTGTGACTCTAAGGAGTAACAAATCAATCTAAAATAGTATTTATTAAATATGAAATACATAATCACAGAAAATCATTTGAATTATTATTTTAAATTAATTTCCGAACAAGAGGATTTTGATTTAGGTGAATATGATGATGAGGATTTCATTGAAGTTTTCTTTGAGTATTTTAGACCTTGGGTTAAATCAACTCACGGTGAGGATGTCGGTAGATATCCAATGTCTTATCTTTTGAAAAAGTATTTTGTTGAGTTTTGTAAATATGTCGGATTAGACATGGACGATGATGACGAATATTGGTCTCAAAATCAATTAGTTAACATAGGTAGAGAATTTGTTATAAAACGTAAACATACACTACCAAATTTACGCCCATCCGTTAAGTTTACTGAAAAGTATTCTAAACCAATTAATTATATAATCAAATCTTTAAAAATGCCGAGTTGGATGACTTTTAATTTTAAAGAAACTATTCCTTATAAAGTTGAAGTTGAGATTATAATTGATTTCCCAAAAATGATGGTATCGGATGAAAAATACGAAGAGGTTTATGAACATTACTCTGTAGGTCCTGACGCTTATTTTGAATCGTTTAAAGACCAAATAAAAACATTTATGGGAGTTGATTTTGGCTCTCCAGCTCATGGTTTGCTAGACATAAATGACTACATATTACTCAAAGGAACTGAAGAATTCACTCTCCCCTCATATCAAAAATCAATTAAATCAAGTATTAAATCAGTAATGGGTGGTCGGTATATTCGAGCAATAAAAATAACAACAAGTCATCAAGGTTTAAGGTTCAAACTTAGTTTTTCTGGAATAAGCAGCTGGGATTGGTCAAAAAGAGGTGAAATAAGAGAAAGGGTTAAAAAAAAGTTAACTAGTATGGGTTTTGACTCTGAAAAAATTTACATAGAAATTTAACCATTTTTAATTATTGAGATTGCCAACGCTAACCCTCTTCTAACACCATCATTAAAATCGTTTTCACCTTCAGGTGTGTTAAATTCCTTAATCTTACTTGATAGTTTTTCAAGTACCTCATCAGTAGGACTTAAAACTTCTACGTATTTAGGAATTGAGATTATTTCGTTATACCATTCAAATGAATCTAAATTAGTGTCTTTCATACCGACTAATAGACCTTCGTACTCCATGCCTGTTTCATAATGGTTGTTGATAAACCATCTGATTCTTTCTTCGTATGTTAATTCTCTTACCATACGACAAATATAATACTTTTTTACTTATTACTCAATCTATTTTCATTTAAACCCATCATCACTTTCATTCTTGTGGTCTGTTCATCCAAATTTGTCATTTCACAACGTTCTCTATAATAATCTAATAGTTCGTCACTTTTATATTGAAAAATAAAATCGGATATGTCACTAAACTCTAAACTATGAATACCATAAAGTTCGTCACTCATCAGATAATAAATTTCATCAACAACTCCTCTAACGAAATCGTCTTCATCATAAAAATCACATGGATACATGTTTGGTAACAGATGTTCTATTAACCTTTCAATCAAGTTAATTCTCCTCTTAAAATCAGTAGAGAACATAGATTCAAATAATCCTTTATTCATTCGTAAATTACTTTAACAAACTGTAATATTTTTTGAACTTTTCAATTCTGTCTGCAAGTCCGTGTGTTCCACCATTAACTCTTTTAGTTACCGCAGTAACAGTTGCATCATCAGAACCTTTATCACATATAGACCACAGATTATTGGAATTAAAGAAAAACGCCGCTGAAGCTAATGGATATTTAGTTGCAACCAAATCAGGATTTGATACACAGTCTTCACCAATAAATTGTGTGAATTTACTATAGTTAGATTTTCCTGTTAATTGGATATATCCTCTACCTCTAAATTTGAATCCTTCTTTTGTTGATTCATCTCCATTACCCATTCTTGAACCGTATACTCTTGACGCGATTTTTTCAGGTTGTTTTGCGTAAGACTCTGCAAGATTTCCAGGGAAATATTTAGGGAAAATCTTCTTTAATCCGTCGACTGAATAATTAAGATTTTCAGATACGGCTTTAAAGTTTCCTGACTCATGAGCACATTGAGCTAAAAAGTGAGCCAATCTTAAATTGTTAGTTATGTTAAATTTCTGAGCGGTCTCCGCAATTTGTGAGATTACATTGTCAGGTATTGTACCTTTAAGTTTTTCAACATTTAAACCTTCCACAGGTTTAATTACAATATCTTCTTTCACTAATGTAACACCGAACATTAATTCCCAACTTTTATTTCCTGATGTTATTGTTCCATCAGGAGTCAATCCGTTTTTAGTTAACCATGCGTTTACCGCTGCCTCAGTTTTAGGACCGAATGACCCATCGGCAGTTAATCCTAGTTTAGTTTGAAGTTTTTTTACATCATCACCTTTTGAACCTACTTTAAGTAACATAATTTATATTTTTTATTGTTTATTTTCTGTTGCATATTTTATACCCATTATTGTTCCTACAATGGAAAATGCGTTTGTTAATAATATTCCGAATATATTTGACCAAGCAGCACTTATAACTTGGGTGTCTTTACCTAAGAACAATGTTAGAACATATACTCCTGTGGTAATAAATCCAACACCCATTATCACCCATAAAGCAACTTTAACTATGGTTGAGATAAGTTCTGTTTGATTTCTTTTTTGGATTATATCTAAATCGTTTAAAGCGGTTTCCTTTGCTCTTTCGGCCTCTATTCTTGCCAATTCAGATTTAGTCATTTCATTTTTTAATTCTTCAGTCAATCTAAGATTGTCCTGTTTCCATTCATTAAGTTCTCTGTTTTGAACTTCAAATGTCAATCGAGATTCTTCAACCTCTTTCAAAGTTTGCTGGAGTTCAGACATTATTCTTTCATTCTCTTTGCTAGCTTCTGTTAACTCATCATTTTGTTTTTGAATTTTTTTGGTCATTTCAAGACGTTTCTTTCTTTTGTCAGAATCTTTTGTTTCACATTCTTTTAAATAGTTTTTAAAATCTTCATCATCTTCAGTATCTATAAGTTTAGTAATATTACCCTCAAGACCTATACCTTTTTTAAGGTATAACTCCATCAAAATCTTTTTAGTATTACTATCTATTTTTATCATTTGTAAACTTTAAATGGCGCGGTTCTATTTTTGTAACCTTCATAATCATTTCTAAATTCTTCTAAACGAGGTTCAATGTCGTCAGATTTAATAATCCAAAACTGCGCACCTGCTTGGATAGCCTTAGCTTGCTCTTCAGATTCATTACTTGACGAAATAATTCCAACAACTACGTGATTACCATATTCAAAATTAATTTTTCTAATTAATTCTATACCATCAAAAGAACTACCAATGATATTTAAATCAACAAACACACATTCAGGTTTATCATTATTATCCCCATTTTTGAACCATTTTTCAAATAGTTTTGCCGCTTCGTCAGAACTATTTAATGCGTTTAAAGACAAACTTATGTCAAGTAACGAACAAGCATCTTCAAATACCAAATGGAATAAATCCTCATCATCCACTAATAAAATTGAATCAATCATTTTTTCTTTTTTTTTATTTTATTTTTATTTTCATTTTTGTTCCTATTTCATTTTTCTCACAAGTAATACTAAACCCGTGTTCTTCTAAAATTGCAACGCAAATATTTAACCCCAAACCAGTACCTGATTCTTTCTGTCCTTCTTTTCTTATGTATGGTTTACGTAGGTGATCAAAATCTTCTTGTGTGATTCCTCTACCATTATCTTGTATATGGATATTATTCCCATCAGAATAAATTTTAACAAACTTAGTATCTGAATCATTATACTTTAAACCATTTCTAATAAGGTTATCTACTGCAGTACAAAATAACGCCTCGTTTACTTCTATTGTTGGTAAGTCCTCAATAATTACTTGACTTAGATATGCGGTTGATGACAAATAATCAGTTAGAATGGTTTTTAAATTACATTCCGACTTATTTAGAACAACGTCTTTTTTAACTAAATTAGTAAATTCATAGACACCTTTATATACTTTTTGAGAATGTTTTAAACCTTCTTTAATCATTCTAATAGGTGCCTCAATTTTTAATGATGTAATATCTTCAGAACTTAATCTTCTTTCTAACGAACTTAATCCTCTTGGCATATATGTATTAATGCCTGAATGCATGTCGTGTCTTAATATCTTTGCTGCGTGTTCTAAGTAAGTGTTTTTCTTTTCAATCTCTTTTCTTTGTTCATGAGAGTTAGTGATATCAGTGGCTATTTTCATAATACGATAAATTTTACCATCTAAACCAACAATAGGGTTATAAGTCGATTGCAGATATACAATGGACCCATCTTTTTTAATTCTTGTAACTTCACCAGTAAACAATACACCATCATTTAATTTTTTCCAAAAAATATTATATTCTTCACTTTTTGAATGATCGTCATCTATAAATATTCTATGGTGTTTTCCGACTATTTCATCAATTGATGAATACCCCATAGTATTTAAAAACAAATCGTTAGCAAAAATAATGTTACCTTCTAAATCAAATTCAATAACAGCATTAGATTTATTTATTGCATTCATTCTATTACGGATCTCAACTTCTTTTTTCTTAAGCTCTGTCACATCTTGTCTGATGGATGAAAACCCTTCTAATTTACCATCTTTATCAAATCTTGCCCTAATGTATGTATCAACATAATATAACTCACCTGACTTTCCTTTATTGGTTACAACATCATTCCATATCTCACCTTTCATAACAGTTTCATACATCTTACCCCAATACCCATCAGGTTGTAATCCAGAGTTAACGACACTATGATCCTTACCTTTAACTTCATCTAACGACCAACCCGATACTTCCTCAAATTTTTTATTAACGTATGTGATTTTACCATATTTATCAGCAATTGAGATGATTGATGATTCATTAATAAATTTTTCAGTTTCCTTATTTCTTCTATCTATTTCATTACCTTCTTTAATTGAATATGCAAATGTATATAATGAAGATAATAATTGAGCAAAATTAACTTCAACCTTATCCCATTCTCTAAGGGTTAATGATTCAATACAAATAACACCAATTGTTTCCCCACGATAAACAACCGGAACATCTAACATAGATTTTACGCCAAGTGGTTTTAAATACGTTTCAGTAAAACAAGAAGTTGCGGTATGTGATTCAG
>Ga0315903_10001568_pt1 | contig 34727 bp, 57 predicted proteins | sample LakEriMetagenome_7_FD_203524 | JGI IMG/M metagenome (GOLD analysis project Ga0315903, IMG submission 203524) | Freshwater fungal communities from buoy surface, Lake Erie, Ohio, United States - Buoy 2 MA119 | ecosystem: Environmental > Aquatic > Freshwater > Lake | place: USA: Lake Erie, Ohio...
TATCAAATAAAAACGGATTGGCTGAAGGTTCTCCGGTTATGTAACACCAAAATTCAACCGCACAATTTCCAGACCCAAGAGAAATGCTTGAATTTGGCAAAGAAATATAATCACCACTACCATCAAAGTAATTACTCCACCCCGTCTGGCTAAACGGTGAGAACGTACCCTGCGTGGTGTTGCCGTTGCGGGTGATGGTGAAGGCATTGGTGCTAGAGTCGGTGAATGTATTATTCTGCGCTCCGTTTGTGCCATCGCCATGCAATAGCAAGACAGTCTGCTTGAAGTCAGCATCGGTTTCTTTAGCAGATAAAGATGCTGCTAATGCTTTTTTATTAAGCATCGCCAACCCTCGCTCCGTAGACCTGAGTAGAGACTTTCCAAAGTGTAATCACAGTATAGCCAGAGGTGTTCAGAGTTGGAGCAACTCCTCCGTTAGTTTTCCACACCACACCAGAACCACCAAAGGTAGAGTCAGTCCAAGTCAGCGTGTAAGCGGAACCATCATCCACCATCAGAATTACAGACTCGCCAGCGGCAAAGTTTGTAGCCTTGGGAGTACGGCTTGCTCCTAAAGTGATGAGTTGGATAGAGCCGTTGCCTGGGTCGATCTCAAATGCCGCACCGTCAGAGATGGTGTAGACATCCTCTAGGATGGTCCCAACGATGGCAGGATCGGTCAGGGTCTTGTTGGTAAGGGTGTCGCTAGTATCCGTTCCCACGACCGTTGTAGAGGCGTTTGGCAGTGTCAGGGTGCGGTTAGCAGACAGGGTGGTCGGAGTTAGCGTTACTGCATAGGAAGAGGTTCCACCAGCCCGGCCAGCCACTACGATAGCGTCTTGGGTGCTTGCAGCTTCAGAGCGGATAGCATTGGCAGCGCGGAAGGTTTGGGCGGCTGTAAAGGTGCTAGCGGTGTCTGGTTTTACATAGTCCGTACCAGCGGTAGCCGTGGTGATGGCAGAGGTTCCTGAGCCTTTTAGGACCGCCCCAGAGGTAAAGGATGTCGCCCCAGTACCACCGTTAGGAACCGTCAGCGCGGTAGTGGTTAGATTAAGCGAGGAAAAGGTAGCACCGTCACCCTGTGCGCCTACCTGGAAGTCCTTGAGCTGCTTCATCAACTCTCGGATGGCGTTATTCACATCCGACGGCAGCATACCTTCTGCAAGGTTAATGCTGTTGATGTCGGTATTATTGGCTGCGGTTTGCGAGTATTCGCTGATTTTTACTTTGGGCATTTCTTACTCCATTCCATATTGAGAGGATAACAACCCACGAATTGTTGTTGCGGGCAGTAATTCAAAGGCGCGGCTTTCTGGCGTTCTTCCAAGGCTAATCTGCTCCATTAGGCGCTGAACATTTTGTTGGCGTAGTGCTTCTGCACCGCGACGAGATGCTTCTGCGCCAATTGCAAGCGAGCCACCAATTACTGGCTCAATTGCTACAGCACCACCCGTTGCAAGACCCGTAACTGGACCGCGAACTGAAAACCTACCGACAAATCTCAGCATCTGTTCTCCGGTTCCACCGCCTTTGGCAATGTTTTCAATTTGAGCGCGCTCTTCTGGGGTAAATGCGGCCATACGCTTATTATTCTTAGCAAGCGCAGCAAACTGAACACGCAGGGCGTTATCCATACCAGATTGACTATATTGGCCGGAACTGATGTCTGCTTTGTTTACTAAATCCTCAATAATTCCTAGGCGTCTACTTTGCCCATAAACTTTGCGGGCTTCTTTAAGCGCGGAGATGGCTAACTTGTCATCGCCGGAAAGAATGTTTGGTTTACCAATGTTTTCTACAAGATCATCAAACTTATCAACCATTACCCCAGCAATGCGTTGCTGATCCGGATTTGTAAAATCGCCTTCAGGCGAGCGAACAATTCTCCGTAAGGTTTCTAACTCTTTTAGAGTTTTTGGTGATGTTCCTTCTGATTCCAAACGGTTAATTACAGCAGCAACCTTGGGATGCAAACCAGGATCAAAACCAAGATCAGCGGCTTCTTTACGGAGGGTGGAAGCCATGTTTTGAACATAAGTGTCTTTGACTACTAAGCCTGCTCGATCAGCCAAACGGTACGCTGATGCGGCTTGTGATGTTAACTGGGCCTTCCCAGCGCCTGGCTCAACACGGCCGGGACGAACACCGGGAGCGGCTCCAACCGCTGTTCCGGCAACCAATCCTGCAATTGGGCTTCCGGTTGCCTCGCCAACCAATTGTGCGGTAGCGGCGGCTGGTGCGGCGGTAGCAATTTGGGCTGCTGGTGCTTGAGCAGCTTGCTGTGCCACACCGCGAACCACAGGTTGCGTAGCGGTGGTTGCTAGCCTTGCTAAAGCAGGAACTTGAGCACCTGCTCCGGTAACCGCTCCAGCACCTGCTTCTAGCATCCGCTCACCACGGCTTTCTGGGCGGGCAAGTCCGAGACTATCTAACATCTCTGAAATGGCTGTGGAAGGCAGTTTTACGCCTTCTTTTTGGGTAAGGTTATAAAGACTTACCAAGAAGTCAGAAACGGGGATTGCCACGCCCCCTGCCAACGCTCCAATAGCCGCTCCTGGTGGCCCTGCAACCGATCCTAAAGCCGCTCCGGTGGCAGCCATTGTCGCCGGAGGCAAAGCACCCCTAGTGACAATTTCTGCGGTTCTGCGGGCAGTTCCTTTTTGTGGCTCCTGCTGAACCTGACTTAATGCGGCCTCATAAGCCTGAGTATCGGATAATTCATTTTTAGAGGTAACTTCGTATGTCCCTTTGCCAGGGATTGTAATTTCGTAAGTAAACATTATTTTTTCCTTACGGTGACACCTTCAGGCAAACCACTTTGTCGGCTTGCAGGAGCGATATTTAAGGGTGCAAGCTCGTAAAACGGAATCAAATCCCTTACCTCTGGGCTGGAACTCTTCTTCAAAACATCTAACTGTCGATTGTGAGAAGCAATTTTGAAGTTTGCGGTTTTTTCCATTGCAGTTAAAAGAGCCTGGACTTCAGGTGCAGTAAACTGATCTAAGCGCCCAGCGGCGGCACGTTGAATCAACATCCGCTCATTCTCTGTAATTGCGCCCTGACCGCGCATTGCGGCGGCGGCAGACAGTTCAAACTTTGCTAGACCCTGCATAGCAACGGCAGTACGCTCTAGCAATTCTTTTGTGTCCTTGCCAGTTATACCGAGTTGACTTGCAATTTGAGCTACTGCCCTAGGCGCTCCGCTGAGAGGTCCGGAAAACACGCCCTGATCCAAAATTGGACGAAGTTCTGCAATGTTTTGCAATGTGCTTTGAGCTTCTTGCGCTTGATTGAGCGAATTATCAAGCCTTTCTGCTCCTTTAGCACCCAAAACTTCAGCCATTTTTTTGTCGCCAGGAAGGGTGATATTTGTAGATGGAGCGCCAGCCCTTTTTTGCTCGTTTACAAACTCTTGGAATGTGCCCTTATAGCCTTGATTAACGGCAAAGTTGTATTCCTGAATTGAAGCCGGTGGTGCTTTTGGCTCTCTGACAAGCAATTTTGCATATTCGGTAGGAGCAGCCACACGCAAATAATTTAAAACGGCCTGATCTGCCGCTGCTTGATCTGTAACCTGTTGTGTAGGCAGGCCAGCTTGAATTGCTTGTTGGGCTACTTGCTGGGCAGGCATTCCTTCTAACTGCTCGGGTGCGATATTGCTCTGTTGCGTGGCAAAAGCGCCCGCGGTTGGAAGTGTGCGGGTAGCTCCAGAAAGTTGTTGTTCAAATGTAGCCCGAGCCTGCCTTACTCGCTCTTCTTCGGCTTGTCTGCGACGCATATCAGCAACCTGCATACCCCGAAGAGTGTTTGCAAGCGTATTCTCAAACGACTGTTGATAGCCCGCCACACCGACCGGGCCTGCTTGACCGATAACTTGTGCCAGACTAGGTCTACCCTGCCCGGGTTGCCCACGGGATGCCTGCAACGCACCAAAGGCAAAGTTAAGCAGTCCGGCGTTTTGTGCCCGCTGTGCGGCTGCGGCTTCTTGCTCTGGTGTAAGCAACCCCGGAGGGAGACCGCCACCGAGCAGGTTTTGTAGATCTTGGTATGTCGCCATGAGGTTATCCTAAAAGACTAGATAAGTTTACAGGTGTTGGCTGGAATCTTGTGCCCAACAGTCCGGTTGTACGCGCTTGATTGGCAAGCAAATTCAGAAGTTGCGAATAATCCACGCCGAGAGGGCCAGATTGGCCGGTTTGCTCGGGTGTCTGTGGGCCTTGGGGCTCTGGTTGTTGTGTAAGTTGGCGCAACGCATTGGCAGCGCGAAGAGCATCTCTTGGAGAAATTGAACTTGTCGGGCTTCCTTGTTGGATCACAGGCTGTCCGAGAACTTCTGGGTTGTTTATAAACGAACTTGGATCGCCAAGAACTGGAGTAGCGCCTGTCGGGGTAAAACCAAGTTGGCTGATCGTTCCATTTTCTACAGGAACGGTAAGACCCTGACCGCCACCCATGCTTCTGATGTTTGGTGTTTCTTGAACTTGGAAACCCTCTCCTGCTGCGGTTGGTGTTATACCAGTACCGCCACCCATTTCTGGAAGCGTAGTTTCAAACTGCGCTGTGTCCAACAGGTTTGGTTGTGTTGTTGATACTACGGATGGAAGTGTTGAGCCAATATCAGGGGCAAATGTAAACCCTGGTGGTGCGGTTAATCCGGTAACACCGCCAGCCCCAGACAATAATCCTGTTTCTCCACCGGCTCCAATAGTTAGACCAGTCCCGCCAGCTTGCCCTGTTCCGTTAAACGCATTAGACACCGTAGAACCAGCGGCACTTAGCAAACCGCTTTGCAGACCAGCTTCAACATCTCCAGTTGCTGCGGTTTGAATTGCGGCGTTAAGTGATGAATTTGCTAATGTGGTTGCAACGGTTGGAGACAAACCGTAAGTTGCTGTCAAGTAAGATGCAAGTTGCGGTCCAATATAAGCTGCTAGTGCGGCTGAAATTGGTGGCAGACTTATTACATCACGCACAAAAGACGCAAGATCACCCAAAACTCCACGGGTTGTATTTGGGTCTTGGAATGTAAAAGTTTGCGGTGTAGAGACAGGAACTAATCGCCCGTCTTGTTCTGCATATACAACAGTTGCGTGTTGTGGACCTTGTTGACCACCAATACCTGCTTGGGCGGGGTCCCAAAACTGTGTGCGGCCAGTAACCGCAACCCGAGTGTCTACGGCATTTATGGCATCAAAAAGTTGTCGATCTGTTAGTCCAGTTGTAGGAATTCCAAGGCTTTGCGCGGCATTTTGTAGTGTGCTCGTGATATCCTGCCAACGAGCAAAGTTTTGCATGGGGTTAGAGCCCTCTTCGCCTCCAATAGCAAACCTTTGGTAAGCGGCTGGGATGCTGTATTGTGGACCAGCTTCAGTATCTACAAGCTCTGCATATCGAGCTTCACCAGTCTCAGGGTCTTGGGTAGCAATAATTTTACCGGCGGCAAAATCTTGTTTTGCCCGCTCACCAATGTCTAGCAGTTGTAGGATTTCGTCACGATTTCCTTGGATTCCGTATAGTCCAACACCGGTTCTAATGGCTCCTTGATACCGTGAATTTGTACCCCAGCCAAGATCATTGCGCTCGATATCTAGCGGCTTGTAAAACTCGTTGCCAAGCAGATTACGAGCTACGGACGCATTGAGAATGGGCGCACCATTGGCGTACCCATACTGACCGGCTAAACCTGATTGAGTTTGGACGGTTGCCATTTATAGACCGTATCCTAAGAGACCACCGGCGGCAGCGCCGAGGAATTGATTTGGGATTCCAAATGTCTGACCACCTAGAGCTTGACCACCCAAATACCCGAGCGTTCCTAGACCTACGGCTTGGCCGAGGCGGTTTGTCTGTGCCTGCGGGATCTGACCGTATTGCGACGACCCCATTGGGGTTCCGTACACGCTTGATAAGTAACCCTGAAGCTGTTGGTATGGCAGTTGCTGGCCGAATTGGAAGCGTTGCATTTGCTCTTGCAGGGGTTGGGCAGCGATGGCCTCTCTTGCGGCTCCGACTTGAGCAAGGGTCTGAGAAGGCATCAGTCCTGCGGTAAAGAAACTTGGTGCGGCCTGTGCTAAAGCAGCCTGCTGGACCTGTGCTTGCTGTTGGGCGGCACGCTCGCGGGCATAGTCGGTGTAAGCGATATTGGTTGCGACATCACCCAAAGCACGACCAAACTGCTCAGAAGCCTGCCCGACAGCCCGTTGCATTGCGCCGGAACCGTAACGGCCAGCACGCGAGAATCCCGAGGAAATGCCCGGCAGGATTTGGGACTCAAACTGCTGTTGAAGCGGGCGCGTAGCCGACTCAATCATTGCCTGGCGGTAGGGAGAACCTTGCAAGAACCCGCCAGCGGCAGTCTGACCAATCTGCCCAAGTGATGCTTGATAAGCCTGCTGTGCCTGTCCAAATAGCGGTTGGGCGGCTCCTGCTGCGGCTTCCTGTTGGGAGAGTGCTTGGAGAGTCTGTGCGCTTGGGGAAACGTAGGTTTGCCCAGGGAAGAACTCGGGTTGTTGGCCGGTCAAGAAAAGTTGCTGGGCGCGTTGTAAGCCCATCTGCAAGTACGGCATGAGGGCAGGATCAATTCTTGAGCCTGTGCCACTAGGCGTTCCGGCAGGAAGCGGGGCGGGAAGGTTGGCTTGGAAGTAACGTGATTGTACGTCTGCAATCGGAAGCCCACTCCATTGTGATACCTGCTGAGGAGTGTAATTATTTTGCTGCATCCATGCGGCAATTTGTTGATCTGTCGCGCCAGGATTTTGTTGAGTAAATGTAAGAAGTGGATTGCCAGTTGTTGTAGTAGTTGCAACTGGGGTTGTTCTTGTAGTTGTCGTTGGTGTGGTGGTAGTTGGCGTAGTGGTAGTTGTTGGTGTCGTGCTAAAAAACGGCTGTATAGCACTAAGTGGTACTTGTCCAGAAAACCCAAACTGAGATGGATTTAAGTTGATGTAATTGGCTACGGTTTCTGGGCCAAATCCTTGGCTTTGTGCGAGTGCCGCTGCGGCAGAATAATCGCCGCTTTGTACCAATCTTTGAAATTGATCTAATTCCTGTTGTGTAGCCATGTTTTTATCCTACGATAACGTAATCAAGGGTTTTGCCAGCAATCGTATTCGGGGCGTGAGAGATTGTCGCGCTACCGTTTGTGGTTGCTGAAACATACGGGTCAAAGTAAATGTTGCTGGTGTATCCGTTGGTAGACACATAACACATTGTTGCAATTACTGACGGCGTTGCAGGTCGGGTTGGGCTTGACTGCGTTGGAATTGCCTGCAAGGAAACATCGGTACTTGTGGCCGACCACATAATTTCTACATACTGGTCTTTTTGTAAATCCACATACAGGTTTAGCGCGGCAATCAAGGCTCCGTCTACGCCACCATGACTGTTGGGCACAGAGAACTGACTGTTAGAGTTGGCAATGTCGGTTCCATTTTTGCGAAACCAGATACTTGCATCTTGAATCTGCACGTTAGCGTTCAAAAGTTGTGCGCTAAATTGCAAGTTGTAAATTCCAGAAAACCCAGCAACCAGCCTTGAGTTATTGGATACGCTTACACCGTCGGAAAAGTCCGTGGTGTTGTACGTCATGGCGTAGGCCGTTGTCGTACTGGCAATCGTTTGGTCGGCCGTACTGCTAAAAGAGCCATACGGAAACTCTTGGCTTGCAGCAGTCTGTGAGGTCGGAACCAAAATGACTACAGAGTCACCACCAATCCGCGCATCCGTGATGGTGGTTGTGGTAGCACCACCTGTGGCAATCGTTACAGAGCCAGTATTGTTGGTCTTGCCGTTCATAATGTTGTTGACCACCTCGGAAATCTCACGAGGCGATCCACCCTGATACGGTAAAACCCTAAAATTCATCTTACACCTGCTGGCACGATTTCATAGTCAATGCCGATTGCCGTGGTCCATGAGCCAGAGGGCTGAATCGAGAGGCGGTGATAGCGGCCAGTCGTCCTAAAAGCGGCTCTGCCTTCGCTATCGGCGGCGCTATATGCGCTAAATGTCACGGCGTCTGCAAGGCGGTTACGGCTTGCGTAGGCTACAGATGCGCCACCATTATCAACAAGCGGGCGGCTCATGTTCAGCATACTGTAGGAGCCAGGGATCTCAATATCTCCGGTGTTGATGGTTCCGGTAAGGTTGACGCCAGAAAATGTGACAATTTTTGCCCCATTCCCACCCACAAACTGCGACTTACCACCCGTCCAGATACGCGAATCAAGGCTAGAAGTCAGAGAATCTAGCGTTCCAAAGACGTCCAAAGCCTCTAATGTGTAGGCCGGAGTAGCAGATTGGGCCACAAAATCAGCGGTTGTTTCTGCATGAGTCCATCGCTGGATCTCAAAGTTATAAATCATCAGGCTGTCTACATTTCCGTTACTTCCGGATGATGGATAAGCCCAAATGATTAGATTTTTGATCGGATCGACCGTAGCCGAGATTTTATACGAGTAAGCCTCGTCGAGATCGCCAAAGAAATATCGGTCAACTTTTTCTGTACCGATTCCCACCACTTGAGTACCGTTGCACGCATAGAAGCCATCGTCCCCTAAAAAGTAGGTTACGCCTTGATATTGAACAACAGAGTTCGGCTCAAAGCATCCCAAGTTACGCGAAATGTTGTCAAACTGAAAAATTGCTGGGGTTCCAACGTAAGACATCCGGTAGATGGATTTTTCCATCAGCACAAGGCCAAACTCACCACCCGTAATTGCTTGGACAGCACCACCGTCAGGAATCACTTGAAAGTCGGCTTGGTTGGTGGCGGTTGGGGTCCACTCTGATTCATTGTTGATGGCCGACCACTGGACCTTTTGTGAGTCTGTGGAACTTGTATATCCGGTAACTACAAAGTCTCGGACAACGGTGACATATTTGGCTGTTGGTGCTGCGGCATCAAGATCTGTCCAAGCCGTAGATGTGCCAAGCAACCAGTATTGGAGAATCTCATCGCCATTGGCCGCAATCAGCACATCACCAAACTGTGTAAAGCGCCACTTTTGTTCCGCTGGGGTTGTGTACCCGCCAGCTTTAGAAACATCGTCCAAAGACAAGTCACCAGAATCGAGCTTAAATAACTTTGTTGCGCCACCAGCAAAAACTTCTGTGAGGCCAGTTGCTGGGTTTCTGCCAGCCACTACGTTGTTAATGCTTTCTGAGGCAGCCTGCGAGTAATCAACAGGCGAGCGCATAGGGCCGTATCCGACAGCCTGTGGCGACACATTTAGGGCTTCCTTGACCGTTCCCGTCAGTCCGGGCTGGTCTGGTAGCCATTCTCCGAAACTTACCCTGCTAGTTGCCATGTGTTGTTTCCAGCCGTATTCGTTGTCCAGGTGTTAGACCCTGCCGAGACAGGCGTCCAAGAGTTTGTTCCGACATTTGTGGGCGTCCAAGTATTTGGTCCCGCAGAAGTCGTTGTCCAGGTATTGGGTCCGGTCGTCACGTTGGTCCAATCCTCTCCGAGAATCTTGCCGATTACCGTTAGAGTGCCGCTTGCGCTTACAGTTGCTGTTGCCGCAAATGTGGCGTTGGCCGCTACAGACATGGAGCCGGTAGCCACAATGCTTGCCGAGCCAGAGGCGTCAAATCCACCCGTAGCCGTTACCGTTGCGGTGGCCGACATTGCTGCCATTGCCGTCCGTATCCGGTCTCCTGCGCCTACAAGCGTTCCGGTCGCAGACATCGCGCCATCGGCTAGACGCACCCGACTTGGGGTTACTACCAATGTTCCGGCAGAGGTAATAAGTGCCTCTGCCGTGGTGATCCTAAATGCGCTTGCAGAAACGGTTGCAGAGGCCGTTATTTGGGCTTCTGCTGACCTGACAAGGCTTCCCCCCGCGGTCATGCTACCCACGCCCATCATGGCGGCTTCTGCGAGCCTTTCTAGCCCGCCAACAGCCGTCATGGTTCCCGAGGCTGTAATCAGTCCTTGTGCGGTGCGGATAGCAATTGCACCGGCTTGCATCGTTCCAGAAGTTACGAAATCTACTGTGAATTCCGTAACTTTTTCTCCTGCTGCCGTTACGGTTGCCGAGGCGGTAAAACTTGCCGGAGCATCAAAGTAGATGCAGGCGGTTCCCCAAGCATCTGAATCCATCTGTAAATTCAGAGAATCTAGGGTTCCAAATGCGTCCATTGTCTCTAGCGTCCACGGACCGCAGACTTTATCTACATACCACGTTCCGTCCAACGGATACTGCGGCATGGAATCCAGCGTGCCGAGTTGATCCAGTTGTTCTAACGTGAGAGACATTAGGCAAGCGTGACGCTTAACGAGCCAGCAGCAATCTTAAAGATGTCGCCGGACTCAATGGTTTTAGAAGTCGTGATGTCGGTGTAAAACAACAGGTTGCCAGAGGTAATTGCGTCTAGCAGACCAACGTGCGACACCGTACCCCAAGAAGCGGTGGCTTGAGCAAACTCAACCGCAGCAGAGTTTGTGCAAACGCCATTGGAAGGCGCACCAAATGTCACATCTTTGCGGGCATAAGAGCCGCCAGAAACCTCAGTTCCCGTGTTGCCCTCATCCGGGTTGGATGTGTAAAGGCCGACATAGACGGTCGTTGGAGAAGAATACGATGTATTGCGGAGAACGGCGTTTAGTAAGCCATTCTCCAAATAATTTGACATTTCAGACATGATTACCTCGACGTGACAGACATGGATAGGGGAACACCAGCAAACTCAGAATTCTGGTCGGAAGTGTTGATGTTGATGATTGCGCGGTCATACAGAGATGACCACACCGCAATCCGGGCATCATTCATTAGGTACGGTTCAGACTCCAGAAGCGAGGCGTAGAGCAACGCATCGGGATAGTTTGCCAAGAACTCGTTAGAGGCTACCGAATCCGACAGGGCTACGGGCTTGAAGTAATACAGCAGTTCTACCGTGTAGGCTTTGTCAGGGATTGGCGCGAGGTCAAACTCTTGCCCGAGCAGGGTATAAAAGCCTGGCTTACCAGACTCTTCTGCTTGTGCGTTGCGGGTAAATGATGACGGTGATTCGTAGTTCAGCGTGATGCGTGGGTTTCCGGCCAGATAAATGTCACGCATTTCCAAGAAGTCGGACGGAATCTCAACCGTGGAGTCCCCAGCAGTCGTGGTCGTTGTGACCGATTTCAGCAGTTTGCGGGTGCGAATCTCCCGAGCTAGACGGACTTCTGCCAGCGTGATGAAATCAGGAATCTGGCTGGTTAGGTCGCTGCGCCCAAGATAGTTCGCAACTGCCGTCTTTAGTGTAGAGTAACTCGTCAGAGCCATCGTTTTCCTTACTGGCTATATCGTGCCATCCAAAAGTGTATGAACCGACATGGCCGATCATGTTAGAGAAGTCGTGATCCACCCATGTCTCAAATCCTGCGTCATGCGCTCTCACGCAGAAGTAAACATCCTCGCCCAGCAGTTTCTCGCCAGGCAGTTGCTCAAACCAAAACCACGGTCGCGGAGTTTTGAGGAAAACCTCACGCTTGACCATCATCACACCGCAGCCAATTGCGGTGACACGCTCCAAACCTTTTTTGTCTTTAGAACTAATCTTCTGCCAGTTGATCGTCTTTTCTTTCTTGTTAATCCAGGCGTTCTTGGCTGTGCCGTGGATCGGCGGGACGCGGGTTGTAGCGTTAGCGCCAACAATGTCTTTATCCCGTGAGATCAAGTGCTCAATCGTATTCTTTGGGAACCGCATATCTGCATCCACCCAAAGGATATAATCTGCACCTTCGTCTATTGCTGTCTGCGCCAACTTCTCGCGCTGGTCAAATATCAGGGTTCCGGCCACCGTGTATAAACTTTGCTGGCCTTTGCTTCTGAATCGTGAGTCATAACCACACATCAGGGCTAGGTCAAACGCTGTACCTACTTCCATTTCGCCACGCGTAGGAATACACACGGCAACTTTGGCTTTAGAGCCTTTCATATTTTCTCCTCAGATTTTTCCCGGTCGGGTACGAAAGAACCGATTATCGGGGTTATTTAGCCACGCCTTCATGCGCTTTTGGTCGAGCACAACAAAGCCGCGCATAATGCCTTGTTTGTTGAGATCTTCTATGACTGCGAATGGTATTTCTGCAACCCTGCTAAGTTCTCCCCATCGTGCTCGCTCGTCTGTGGAGTTATAGGCCGCTTTGTTAGCCTCGATGATTGGGGTAAGGTTTGTTTCCGCTTTGACGACTAGGTTTCCATCGCCGTCTGCGTAGGTGGTTCTAACTTCGCCGTTGATTACTTCGCTACCAAGTTTTAACACTTGTTCTCCAAAAACGGGAGTGGGACTGGCCCACCCCCGATTCTACAACACTTTAGGCTGCTTTGATATCAAAGATACCGCCATGAGCCTTCTCATTCCGCATTTCCAGCGTGAGCTCGGCAAGGATCTGGGTCTTTTCAGAGTCACCAGTCTTCGCCAGATCATTGGTCTGGAACGGACGGAGGTAGGCAATGGCTGCGTACTCAGGATCAAGCATCAGCGCATCGGTGGAGCGCATAAAGCGATCCGGCACGATGGAGATGAGACCGAAGTCCGACAGGTATGCACCAGCGGCAGCAACAATCGTGGTCGGCTCTGCGCCGGTCACATAACGCTGCTCTGCAACACCGGGGAAGCCCGATACCGTAGCCTTCAGGCCAGGAGGAACAACCAGCATCTTGGGCGTGCCGCCTTCGGTGAAGATTTCCTGGGCCACTTCTTTGAGCATGGACTCAAGGAAAGTGCGGGTTGTGGTGTCGGAACGCACATCGGAACCGTCGCCGGTCGGGTTCGTACCAGCCGAACCTTTGCTGACGTTGGTCGTGATCCAAGACAGCAACGAACCCATCTTACGAGCGCCAGAGGTAGCCGTACCGTTGGTCTTGGCTTGGTTGGCGGTCAGGATGGTCTCGATGTCACGCTTGATCTCGCTCGATGCTTTGGCAAGCTGATAAGCCTTTTCAGACTTACGGCCAGCCTTGTCAACGGCTTCCAGCGTACCGGAGATCTGAACAGTTTTACCAACGATCTGTGTAAAGTTGGTCAGACGAACCGTGGGCGACAGGGAAGCAGCGGTAGCGTCATCACCTTCAATCAAAGCGTTGTTGGTCGTAGCAGCGGCCAGGCTATCGGTCTGCCACTCGTGCAGGGTGTTGGTAGCCTTGGTTTTGCCGATAGACGACATAATGGGCGTGTCGGTGGGGCTGATGCTATAAATAACATCAGAAAGATCCTCGCGTACACCAATCGAGGTGTAGCGCAGGTAGGTATTTGAGGGGACAGTCATTTCTTACTCCTTAAAGGAATTTTTCCAACAATCGGGCAGCATCCCGGCGGTCGCCAGTCTTGGCGAGCCGTTGCTGTAGTTTCTTAACCGCATCCTGCTCTGCCGTCGTCTGTTTACCAGTCGTGCCCGGCTTGAGCATCTTTGGTGCTTCTGCGACTTTTTTGGTCGCCACAGGCTTGGATTTTTGCAGTTTTTCGTGCTGTAACCCTTTATACAGCGCCAACACAGCGCGATGATCGTAGATTTGAGCAAGTTCCTGCTCTGACCACCCGATTGCCCGGGCAAAATCCTTAATCTCTTTGCGGATCACCTCACCCTTGACCGGATCTGACATTTCAGGGATGGCCTGAGAGAGTTTCTCGGCTTCCGATGCCAAATGCCTACGAAGGTTTTCTTGGTATTCCGCTTGTTGCTTCTGTGCGATTTGCTGTTGTTCGGCACGAATGGCCTGTACCTGCTTCTCCCGCTCCATTCTCTCGGCGATCTTCATTGTGTAGCCAATGGGATCGGTCTCTTTGAGTGAAGTGAGATCTTCCTCGGGCTGGGATGCGAGCATCTGTTCGATGACGGACAGCCTTTGGGCATACTGGTCACGCAATTTGGCGGCTTCTTCTATCCGTTGGCGTTCAGCTTCTACTTGCTTACGCTGTTCGGCTAGAGTCTGCGTCTTTTTGGTGTAGTCCGAAGTGCGAGAATAACCTTTCAGAAGTTCGTCAAGCGTAACCTCCACTTCCTCGTTGTCAACTTTGACACGGTAGCGGGGTGGCTCTTCTGCTTCTACGGCTTCCTCGGATGCGGCTTCCATTTCCTCGGGTTCGGGTTCCGCGTATTCTGCGGTCTCTTCTGCTGCTACTTCCTCAACTTGGCCTTCTTCTGGCTGTTGCGGATCAAGCATCCCAAAAATCTGTGCTGCGGCTTGGTCTACGGTTTTTGCACTCCCTTGCGGGTTGGTGTCGTCCATGCTTACTCCCAGTAATTAAAAAAACTTCATTCGCTTCTTTTCCACCTCGGGCTGTTTAGCCAGAGATTCAAGAGTGGCGATAAATTCATCCAGCGCCCGGAGCTTGGTGTATGCGGCTTCCCGCTCATCAACCTGTTCGGGACTACTGTTGACAATGTTGTAAATATACAACTCGCGTTGCGTTTTTACAACATCGGTAAAAAACTCGTCGGTCAGTAAATTCTGCGCTCTTGCGGCTTTGTCCAATTAGAGTCCTGATGCCTTGAGTTGAAGATCGACGGCGGCAGACTGTTGCTTGAGCGCAATATCCGCAGCGGCTTTCTCTTGGGCGATCTGGATGTCGGCCATTGCCTTCTGGCGCTTGGCCTCAATATCGGCCTCAGCCTTTGCCATCATTGCCTGAATCTGGGCTTGAGTCTGAGCCATGATCGCCTGCGCCATCGGGTCAGCGCCCTGCTGTTGCGGTGCGGGCTGGGACAGCATCTGGTCCATCTCTGGGGTAATTTCCTTGAAGAACCGGGTGGAATCCTTCAACCCAGCGGCCTCGATGAACTTGCCCAGCGTGGCGCGGTACTGCCCAAGCGACACCAGCGGGTTTGCCGGACCAAACTGCGCCAGCATTTGCTCCTGTTTCTGAAGGACCATCCCAAGCATCGCCATCTGCTCCTGCTTGGTCCCGGTTCCCAGACCCACGTTGATGGTGACGTCGTACTCTGTATCCCACTCGCGGGGGTCCATCGGCACAAACTTGCCTTGTAAACGGATGACCCGGGGCTTGTCCTGGTACTTGCAGAGCAGGTGCAGGATGTTGCGGAAAATGTCCTTGATGCCGGTCTCAGCGAAGATACGGGCGATCAGTTCCAGCTTGCCAGCCGATGCGTTCTGCATGGCCGCGATTGCCGTGGCCGTGGTGTTTTGCAGAATGTTGGGGTCCAATCCCTGCGAGGCTTCGGTAACACCCGTGCGCTTGGCTTGGATGTTGTCCATGTATTCCAGCATCGGGAAGGACTGCCCTGCGACTGCTTGAACGGGCAACTGCTGGATGGCGGCGGGGTTCTTGACGCGAACCACACCACCCGGAGTAACGGTCAGCAGGTCGTCTAGGTTGACCTGTCCGTCTACAGCCACGACCCGAGCGTTATTGGTCAGGTACAGGTTGTCGAGAATCTGGCGGGTCAGCGTGGACTTGATGATCTGGAGGTCCATTGTCCGGTCGGCCAGCGACTGTCCAAAGAACTTGTGCGGCAGCGGGATCGGGCAGATGGAGGCAAACGGGAGGTAGTCGATCTCCTCGTTCTCCAGAATGTTCATTCCGGCGTAGATGACACGGCGCAATTCGGCAATGCCGTCCTCGTCGTAGTCCACCCGAATGTATGCCTCAAAGGTCTCCACCAACTGCATGGACGGGTCCAGGCTATCGTCATCTGGCTGCTCGCCATTGGAGTAGCGGGCCACGCGCTCGGGCGTGTAGGTCAGATCTTCGTATGACGGGAGGTTATAGATCTCGTCCTTATCAAACCCCATTGCCACCAGTTCTGAGCGGGTCACCAATCGGCGGTGGGCGCAGAACGGGGAATCCTTGAGTTGGATGGTTTTCTTGCTGACAATGAACTCTTCGGGCGGGATGTTCTCGATGACCACCCGGCCCTTCTTGTCCATCTTCTTGATCTTTACATCGTAGGCAAACACCGGCTCCATGCGGGGCATCGGGGGCTGTCCGGTCTGCTGGGCCAGCGCAATCTCTTCCGGTGTTGGCAGAGCGGGGATTTCCCCAATCTGGCGCTGGTCTTGGCTGACGACTTCGTACTGCTCATCGGCAAGCAAAAGGGCTAGCTCTTCGGCAGAAAGGTTTTCGTACTTCTCGGTGTTGACCTCGGTCTCGTCTTTCCAGTAGACCTTGACGGTTCCTGTCTTAGAGAGCAGGGCGTCTTTAATCATGGTGTGCAGGATCGAGATGCCAGGGTTATCCCGCATGAACACCCAGTTACACATCTTGGTGGCTTGCTCGGCGGCGTCTACATCTTCCGGTCCGTGTGGTTCAAAAACAACAGTCTCTTCGGAAGCGGTAAAGACACGCATAAGCGCAGGCATCGCACCGTCCACAGCCTCGGCCACCTCGCGGGTAACGATGCGCGACCGACCTTCGACCTCGTTGCCGTACTCTTCGCCGTTGTAATACTGGATGGCTTTGCGGCGGGATTCGGTGGTCTCGGTTTCTAGATAGCCAATCGCGTTGTCTATCTCATCTTCGAGTATGCCTTTTAGGGTTTCTTCATTCATCTTATACGATCCATTTCACGTTCGGTGTGATTGGCTTGCCCCAGTTTGAGGTTTGGTTCATGCCAACAGCCAAGTATCTAAATGCGTCGGCAGCGTGTGAGCTCCAGTCGTGGAGCGGTTTATCGTAGAACACGTTGCGCTTCTCGTCGTATTCCCGGCGGTAGTTACGCAGCGCGTCTAGTCCCTGCTTTACATTTGGGTGGAACCAGCAGTTCGGAAGCATCCTACGGACAGCTTGTATCCCGTCGTCTACGCCGATTCGCGGGCAGACGGTGATGTTTAGTCCCAAATCTTGCAAAGCCTCTTTCCGACTCTTTCCGGTTCCCAGTTCCCTGACCTCTACATCATGCGGCAGGATGTGTTCTGCTTGTGTATAGCCGTTCTTCTTGATCCAGTTTACATACCAGTCGAGGCCGACCCCGTGGTTTTCCACGAAATCAAATAAGCGACGCTCTTGCCCCGCGACCTGGCAGACGAAGATGGCCGTGGAATCACCAACACCCAAGTCCCAGCTCGTATATGTCTTACAGAGATCGTCCCGCGCAAACTCCTTAAATCTTTCGGGCGGGAGAGCGTTAAGTAAAGCGGCGTAATATGAACCTTCGACCGCAGCCGCGAAGGAACATTCAAACTCTTGAGCGTACTTGTCGTCGCCCATTTCTTTCTTGGCAGCGAGCAGTTCAGCTTCCGGAAGTATTCCCGTCTGCGAAGCCTTGAATTCAAGTAACTTCCATCCCGGCTCTTTTTCTGCTCGGTCTCGGAAGTCTTTGAAGTGGTTAGCACCCTTTGGCGTTCCTAGAAATAGCGCCCAACCCATGCGATCCGCGAGAGCAGGACGGACAATCTCATTCCATATCTTTGGGTTTTGATCACCGATCTCGTCAAGAATAACACCGTCAAAATACTGGCCGCGCAGACTGTCAGGATTGTCCGAGCCGTAAAGTTGTATTCGCCGTCCGTAGAAGTCAACCTTTAACTCCGAGATGTTCGCCGTGGCTTCGAGCGGTCGCGTGAAGTTGCATAGGTAGTCCCAGGCAACCCGCTTGGCCTGTCCGTAAGTCGGTGCAATGTAGGCAAATCTTGGGTCTGGCTTGTCGCATTGGAGGGCTGAGTGGATAAGCTGGTTAAGCGCAGCCACAGTTTTACCCATGCGTCGGTGAGCGACAACCACCACAAACCTGTGCTCTGCCACCGCATCGTGAATCTCTCGTTGCTGGCTTCTTGGTTTATATCCGGTCTCAAGGAGAACCTCGGTCATATTCCCGTCACCACCTTAATGGTGAGCGGTCCGTTCTCTGCGCCCGTGACTTCTGTCCGAGCCAGTTTGGGAATGTGGTACTCAATAGCCTTCAGGTAAATATCGCACGCCTTTTCAGGGCTGTCTTGTGCGACCTTTTCTAGCCATTCTGCGAACTTCTCTGCGTTGTCCTCAGCCATCTTAGCGATAGCCTCTCTGACAGCCGCTGTGGAGCGATTAGGCACTCCCTTGGGCCTTCCTGGGCCGGGTGCACCCTCTCCGATTTTTGGTGTTTCTTTAACGGTTTCCATGTCCGAATCCTTCCGGTTGTTCGGGATAAGTTGTAATTATACAACACTTTTTATGTTACAAGAGTTTTATAATCAAACCTCTAACAGGAGGGCTTATGAAACCATCAATCACCATCACCCGCAACACAATATCTGACTTGGAGTTGTTTGCCAGTAAAGAGGCTTTGGCTCTGCCAGAAGATGAGTTTATAGCCTTAGTTGAAGATTCTATAAAACTTTTGCAGTCTCAGCTTCTTTCAATCCAGCAAGCCGAGTAATTTTTGATTTTCTAAATACTTGTAGTAATTGTCTACCACTTGCTGATCTATAAGCTCAGATACTCCGGTCTTGCGCTTTTCTAGTGCGCCAAGAACCATGTTTCTGATGTCACCTTTCTTGCCAGCAAATTCTGATGCTAGCGCAGGGAATAACCTTGGAAACAGAACTTCAACCGGAACGTTTTGGCCGAGTGTTCCCATATATTGACCTGTAAAGTCAGTAGAATAGGTTGGGTTTTGCGACGGGAGTAAATGCATCCCACGCTCATCTGTCATCAAAACTGTATTACCTGTATAACCTTTTCTTACGTTTGCAAGTGCTGGATCTGTAATGGCCGCAGCCAGATCTTCTGAGTTAAACCCTAATGCTTTTTGATTTTCCTTTAGGGTTAGCCGGTCAACAAATGCCTTTCTAAGCTCACCGGCGGTGCTACCTAACCCCTCTCCGGTGTATAACTGCATCCGGCCTTCTTCTGTCATTACACCCTTAAAATTCTTAAATGGTTGTGTAATTACTCTGGACTCTCCGACACCTTTTGCAACTTTGTAATTTTTAATTGCGTCATCAATTTCTTTGGCGAATTTTTTTGTCGGGTTACTTTTGTCTAGCAAACCAAGCAATACTTGGGTTGGCATAACGGAAAAGTTTTCGGCCCCCTCTCCCATTGTTGTTGGGAGATGTATGATTTTCCCGCTACCACCTGCGGCAATGTTTTCTTCCCTTGCCGCTGTGTCTCGATCCCTAATTCTTTTTGCGATGCTTAGGTTGGAAGCTCCGGCCACGCCTTTTTCAATGTGGCTTATATCTCTTGCATAGTCTTGACCGCCATGAGTAATTACTGGTGTTGGCAAAGTTTCTTCTGAAACTGACGTAACCCGCATATTTCTGCTGGTACTATCCCAGGGCATAATCATTGCGCTGGAACCTTGTAAATCTTCAATTTTTACTGGTTTTTTTTCTGCCAAACCTCCAACAGATTCACGCTGAAATCTTGTTCCGACCTCTGGATCTGGTTTTAGTGGGGTTGTGGCCCTGTAAGTCATTCCAACCGGAGCAAACCCCAACGGCCCGCCCATAATCATGCCCGTAAGCCTTGCTAGTGCTTGTTCGTCTGTAACCTGAAGCGGGCGTTGCGGGTTGCCAAAGGCTTGGTTTTGTAATGCCTGGGCCTCTTGTGCCGACTGTGCAACACCCCCCAAAGCCTGCTGGGCGGCTAGGGACGGATTTTGGATAAGGTCGTATAAGCGCCGTTTTAGCGCATCAAACCTTCCGAAAGCCGTTCCTAATGGGGTCATGGTTTCTTAGTGAGAACGATTCTCATTGCGTCTATTGCTCTCGGGACTACCGAAAGCTGGTTGATGTCCAATCCTTCTTCCTGGGCCATTTTGACCCCGATGTCGGATAACTCGAACTCCATGCTTTGCAGATAAAACCTGTCTTTCCAGCCGAGATACCAATGCCAGTCTGTGTAATACAGCCAGGACTTTTCGTTAAACGCCCTGACATGAGTCGGGTCTTGCCAAGCTCCGTAACTTAAATCGTAGGGAACGTGAATGTGGAACTCGCCATCTTCGTGTAAGAGTTCCTTGCAGTTGGTCATTGCGGTTACAAGGTCTGGGATGTGTTCTAAGACGTCGTTGGCAATGATGACCTCGAACATTCCTGGCTCGACCAAGTGCTCACCGTGTCGAGTAAAAATGCGCTCTCCCCACGGAACCTTTGTAATGTCTAGCACCCAGTCGGGGTTCTTGGCGGGGTTGATGTCGGCGTTGATCGCATCCCGCATCCAGTCCTTGCCGCTGCCGAGGTTAAGAATCATGCTTTCTTATACACCGCAATGAAGTCGCCCCAATGGTTATCTAGCGTTTCGTAATGCTCTAGGTCACAAGTGTAACCATTTCTTACGGCCCACTTTAACAGGGCTTTGGCGGCGTCTGGGTAAAACCTCCAGCAGTCTTGCGGAAAGGCATGGTATTCGCCCTTGCTTGGGGCGTTGATGTAAAACAACCCGCCAGGCTTTGTAATTCGTAGCCCTTCGAGGAAAGTTAGCCAAAACATTTCTGCGTGCTCAAAGCATGAGCTTGTAACTACAAAGTCGGCAAAGTTATCCTCTAGCGGAAACTTGTATTCGTCCTCTAGGACAATATCTACGCCATTTCCTGCTGTGTAATCTATACCGACGTAAATGTAATGCTTGGGGCAAACATCTCGAATACTTGCGTTTACGATCTGTGACCCAATTTCGACCACGGTAGCCGAGTCTCTTGGGTGTTTGGCAAAGAACTCACTTGCGCTTTGTAACGCGCTTGCGTGCATTATTTGGGTTTATAGCGGGTTTTGAGTCTTTCGCCGAGGGCTTTGAGTTCGCGGAGGTCGGCTTGGTTTTGCGGGACTTTGGCGGCCCATCGCTTGAACTGGAGGGCGGCGGGCGTAGCCTCTCCGTTCTTGTCTTTGAGAGGGTGTCCAGCAGACAGGGCTTGGGCGGCTTTTCTGTAGATGAATTTGGCGCGGTCGTACTTGTCTCCGGTGCTTGCACCCGTAACTGACCGGACGGGCTTGCGAACACCACCACCCGCACGATTGTATTCAGCCATTTTCCGAGTAGTCGCACGATCATATTTTTCCCATTTCATTTTTTGCGGGCCGCTCTCATGTTATCCACAAGGTTTGGGTAGGGACGCCCGGCAGACTTCGCCATTGCCTTGGCAGACTTCTTTTCCTTCTTGGACAAGGGATCTGGCTTGCCGAGTGACTTGGAGCGCTTTTTCTCCCAGATCGGCTTCATTTCTTGACCTTCATGGGCAGTTTTTTAAGGCTGGATTGGCCTTCCTTGACCATCTTCTTGGCGACCTTCTGGGGGACGCCAGTCGCCTTGGCGACCTTAGGGGAAGCGGCGGCAGCGAACATAAGTTTGGCCTGGGATTTCGATTTAAACGGCATCACGGCTCCTAGATGGGCTTACCGCCCTCAAATTTAACAGGTATGCAGGCTCCGGTGGCGGCACGGAAGTTGCCGCTTTTCTCAGCAGCTTCTATGTGGATGTCAACGTGCTTCAAACAAGCCTTGTAATCCACCATCACAGGATCTGCAAAAAACTTACATTCCTGCCCTATTACACAAGCGAATAAGACAGGAATCCACATATTAGTCCTCTTCCTCTTCTTCTTCCTCTTCGGGCTTTTCGTACTCCCAAGCGGCGCAGAGGTTCTTGTCAGAGCATACAAATTCCCAGACCTCACAAAACCCTTGACCCTTTGCCAGAGTCGGGTATTCCATGTCGAAGTATTCGCAATTGCCGCACCGCTGGGTACGGCTGTCAGAGGGTCCGTAGGCCGCCTTTTCCACCGCAATCGCCTTGTTCTCGCGGTTGACGGCTTCGTCGGTCATAGCCTCGGGGAGCTCCATCTCAGGCTCTAGCAAGCCGCCTTCAGGCTTCTCGCCTTTGCGGGGCTTACCTAGCAGCCCGATCATAATGACGGGGCCTTTCATTTCTTGGGGCCGTACTTGCCGGGGGTGGGTTTCTTTTTCTTACCGTACATTTTGATTCTCCAAAAAGGAACCCCCCAGGGCTTGTGGCCGAGGGGGGCTGAGGGGGCTCGAAGGAGCGTGCTGAGGAGGGCGCACTACTCCACCGATGATTCTACATTATTTTGTTGCGGAATTGCAACAGTTTTGTATGCCCATTGCAATTTTGGTCCGTTGCCGTTTGTCTTTTCTACCTTCTCCCTCGAAAGTCGGCCAGCCCGACACAGACTTGCAAGCGAACCAGACACGATTCCTGGCTTTAACTCTAGCTGGTCTTGTAACTGTTTTAAGGTTACAGGTTCGGTAGCGTTCGCCACCATATCGTAAATGCGCTCAGTCGTTCTCACTTTGACCCCCTTTCCATAGTTGTATCGCCCCGATAATTAAGCCTGCGAACCCGATAATGGCCGCAGTTTCTTTTGGCATGAAAAGCATCTCCATCTGTTCCTCTTATAAATTTGTGTTGAGCCCTGATCTAAGTTCTTCCAAGTCTGGCAACTGAAACAGCATTTCTTTCCTAATGCCTTGGTGGCCGCTTCCGAGATTTGGGCTATGGTTGGGACGAAAGTACCGCTTTCGGTCTTTGACATACCGCCTAACCTTTCCCTCGGACAACAGCGAGTTTAGTGCTTTGTAAGCTGTCGTCCTTCCCACCAGAAACCTGTCCATGATTTCCTCTACTGTTACCAGCCTTCGAGACATTATGTAATTCTTGATTCTCTCCACTTACCATCCTTTTGTAACGTTCCATTGATTCTCTGAGATCGGTCTTGGCAGCCGGAACATACTCAAACTTTGACCAATCGGGGTCAAGGATTCTACCCATGCTCTTCCTCTCTTTCAATGCCTCTTGCCCACTTATAGATTTCGTGTGCTGAGTTCTCAATCTCCTGACATAGCGCAACGATGGTGTCTCGGTCCGGGTCATAAGATCGCGCCATCTCGTGCTGAAGGCGATTCCCAAGCCGGATAATACGAACTGCGTGATCTGCCTCATACATATTGCCCTCCTATAACATAATTAAAATCATGTAGCCTGTAACGCAACACGCTACAAACACAAACCCGTCAAGCAGCCAGTTCTCGTTTTCTTGCGTCTTTTGCGGCGGTGATTGCAGCAACCGCCATTGGGTCTTGCTTCGTTGCGGCAAAGGCATTTGCAAAGTGCGTCTTGAGTTCTTCCACATTTTTAGCTCCTCGGATTTGTTCTACAAAGTTAGTTGAGTCTACTTTTTTGTTTTGCTGATGAATTGCGTTTTGGACTTCGTTAGCAGAGGCAAACTCAGTTCCACCCCAGCCAGCAGCGGCCAATGCTCTACCGATTGCAGAAGTCTCAGCGTTCTCTAGCGCGGATGTGGAGTTGATTTGACTTGCGGCCCGAAACTCCTCGGCGTGGCCGGTAGCGATGCACTTGCCATCATAGTTGTAAATCCGAGCCTGCATAATGACAAACTTTTCATTTGCCTCAATTATCTCGGTGGATAATTCCCATTCGGGATGTTCCTCACGAAACTTCTGCACCCGTAATGCAACGGTTTGGTATTCCTTGCCACGGATATTGACGATTCCACTATTACTCATGCTGCCCTCCTATCTAATTGTTCGTAATCTTCAAGCGTCCTAAGTATGTATTTTATCGCGTCCTGGATATCACGCTCGCCTTTTGCGTTGTCGCGTATGAATCGCGCAACACCCACAAAACGACCGTGATTCAGGTTCATGCCATGAGCAATGTCCTCCTGCTCTTGTTGCTCTAGTTGCTGCTGGTGGTATTCAGCGGCGGTCATAGTGTCACCTCGATCTCGACTTGCAAAAAGCGAATCTCGTCCAGAATGTTGTCGTACTCGCGCTCTTGCTCAGACGTCCATTCTGTCGGTAGATTTTCTAGTGCTTTTTTCTTGTCTTGCCACTTATCAAGATCTGTAAGCAGTTTCTTTTTTTTGAGAGACATTGACGGTGGTTGTAACCATGCGCGTTCTGCGTAATTCATATTTGCCCTCCTCAGAGCGAAACTAAAATTCAAATAAATTATAAATTAATTTTTACCCATGCTTTTAAAGATTTGCCTTTTTTATTTGGATAAATTACAGATTCAATGTAACCAAGTAACTCCAAAATTTCTAATGCCTGTTGGCGTAAATATTTTGGAATGTTTTTATCTAAATCTTTATCCATAATTGGAGAGGTGCTTTTAAGAGTTTCTAAAATATCAACCGCAGAATAAGAAATAGCAGCCATACGAAATTGATTGCCATAACTAATTATTGATGATGTAATTTTTTGGCGTTTCAAAAGTTCATCAAAAATATTGTTATAAATTTCGTGATCCAAAAGATTGCCTGGATTGATTTGATAATTTATCTTCATTTTGCCCTCCTCAGGACTATGGCGTTATTGCCATGTATGTAATCTTACACAGTTATTACACAGTTGCAAGCACTTTGTAAAAAAACTTGCTAGGTGTAACCCTAAGTTGTATAAACGCAACATGAGTCCTACCCAACGATCCCTAAAACTACTACGAGAACAGGGTTATTCCGTGTGGATTGTGGAGCATTGGAACCATTTTGCCCGCATCCGGCAAGACCTGTTCGGGTGTATAGACCTTCTCGCCATAGGAAACGGGGAAACCGTGGCCGTACAGACCACCAGCCGGGGCAATGTTGCGGCGCGACAGAAAAAAATAGTCGAGAACGAGTATTACCCAGAGATGGTCCGGTCGGGCTGGAAGGTACAGGTCCACGGCTGGGGAAAGCTCAAAGACGGCTGGCAAGTTAAAATTGTTGAACTTAATTAAATCTGTGGTATCGTAGTGGTGTCGGAAGTGACGCTCCGGCATTTGCTAGGAAAGAACCCTCCTGTGGGGGCTTGTAGTCATCGTCCTAGCCGATGCTGGCCTGTCAAGCCCAAGTCTCCACACGAGGGTTTTTCATTTTTGACCGCTTATCTGTCGTCGGCGAAAGACGGCAGGGCAGGTAGGCGATAGGGATACTGTGGGCAGCGTTGGAATATCCCAAACCGGCGGCGAAGTCAGCACCGGAACGCGAAGAGGCTGACGAGTCCTGTGGCTCCGAAAGTGCAGGTAAAGGACGGATAGGCTAAGGCTAAGTCCGTCCACCAAAAGTGCAGATATATCTTAGTATTACTTAGTTAATATCTTCTTGAGGAGGAAGAGATGGAAGAGTTTGAAGAGTTCTGGAAGCACTATCCTAGAAAAGTAGCCAAGGCAGATGCTCGAAAAGCATGGTTACAAACCAAAAATTATCGCCCTGATTTGCAAACCCTGATTGCCGCAGTTTTAGCCCAGTGCAAGACAGAACAATGGATGCGTAACTCTGGTGCGTTTATTCCATATCCGGCCACTTGGTTGCGCGGAGAGCGTTGGGAAGATGAGCTCACCATCGTCCTACCCGATGTCGTAAACGAGAAACCTTGGCACGAAACCGCAAGCGGAATCGAAGCCAAAGGAAAAGAACTCGGTTTAGACCCATCTCAGTTTGGCTCCTTCCCTGCGTTTAAGGTTGCCGTCATGCGCCAAGCAATGAAGGCTGCATGATCCTGACTTCTAATAATCGTGACGTTGCCAAGCAGCTTGTGGAATCTGCTGCGGATGGCATGGTTTTGGAGATCAGAAAACCCAAGCGTTCCTTGGACCAGAACCGCTACTACTGGGCCATACTGACCGACATCTCAGAGCAAGTCATACCCGGCAAGGCATACGAGCCGAGTATGTGGCATGAGTACCTGAGAGCGTTGTTTCTGCCGGAGAGAATGGTTGAGCTTCCAGACGGCAGCATGAAGATACTGGAAGCGAGTACGTCAGAACTTAGGGTAAACGAGTTTACAGAGTATCTGGAAAAGGTTATAAAGTGGTCAGCCGAGCATGATGTAGTTTTTTCTGAGGAGACAAAAAACTATGGATCAAGCAGTCGCGTGTAGCAGGTTGTTGTCAGCGGTCGTCAGTCTTGCGGTACGAGATTCCTGCCAGACACCGGGTAAGAAGATGCTGAATCAATTACCGAGAGATGCGCTGGATTTTTTGTTCAACCACAGCGACGGCTATTTAGAGTTATTAGATTTTGACCCAGAACAATTCCGCAAGAAATTGGTGTCGGTGATGTATACGAAGAATCCAAACCCACCTTATAGTCTTTCACAAGTGGATTGCAGGAATTTACGGATCAATTACCAGATGTGGTGCAATGAAAATAGACTATAAATTATTTGGCTTGAGGGAACCCGATTGGGGCGAAACACCGCTAAGTTGGGAAGAGGTTTTAGTGTGGTTGAGGATTAGGAGGAACGATGAATGAGTTGGCTCTTTTCGCGGGCGCTGGTGGAGGAATACTTGGGGGGCATTTGCTTGGATGGCGAACCGTCTGTGCAGTTGAGTGGGAGCCCTACGCAGCTAGCATACTTGCCGCAAGACAAAATGACGGACTTCTCCCGAGTTTCCCGATTTGGGATGACGTTCAGACCTTTGACGGCAGACCGTGGAGAGGAATTGTTGACGTCATATCTGGCGGCTTTCCATGCCAAGACATCTCCGCAGCCGGAAAGGGCGCAGGAATTGACGGAGAGCGATCAGGAATGTGGCGAGAAATGGCAAGGATCATTCACGAAGTACGACCAAGATTCGTGTTCGTGGAAAACTCACCAATGCTCACTTCTAGGGGACTTGGAACCGTTCTCGGAGACTTGGCCGCGATTGGGTTTGATGCGAGATGGGGAGTGTTGGGAGCAGCAGACGTTGGCGCACCGCATCAACGAGACAGAATCTGGATTGTGGCCGAGTCCAAACTCAAGAGATTGGAAGGACAGCGGAGCCAGCCAGGGCAAGAGAAAATCTCCGAATTTAGGAACGGTAGTGCATTGGGCGACCCCAGTATCAGACGATACGAGCTACAGGAAAAACAAATACGCGCAGGGCGGGACGGCATTAAGTACGCAAGCTGGTGGGAAACTGAACCCAACGTGGGTCGAGTGGCTAATGGGATGGCCGCTAGGATGGACAGACTTAAAGCCATTGGAAATGGACAAGTACCACTTGTGGCAGCAACAGCATGGGAAGATCTAGGTGACCAAAGATGAAAAAAAGCATCTCAATCGCGTGGCCGAACTCGGCTGTATGGTGTGTCGAAGGTTGGGCTACGAAGGAACCCCATGCGAAATCCACCATATTCGTGCCGGTCAGGGATGGGGCAGAAGCTCTCACTTTCAAACAATCGGGCTATGTCCTGAACACCATCGCGGAAAGACTGGCGTCCACGGCCTTGGGACAAAGGGATTTGTTCGACACTACGGGTTTACCGAGCAAGAGCTTTTAGAGGAGGTTTTAGAACTGTGCAAGCCATCGTAATTGCCACCGTCAGCGGGAAGTGTCTCGTGACCCTTGCGGCCTCTGTGACCGCTTATGTGCCCCAGGATGTGACCGTATTCCTGTCGGGCTCCAAGATGATCTTTCCCCGCCACCGTACTATCACTTCTGATAATACTTCTACAAACTTTGGGGATGCTTACAATGCTGTAGTGCAACAAGCATTTCAGGAGTTTGACGAGGTGGTGGTCTGTAACGACGATATTGTCTTTACCCCGACGACTTGGCAGTCACTATCCGAGGACGTTTCCAGACTCAAAAGTGAAAATATCCCCCTCGGCTGGGTCGCGTGCCGAAGCGACTACGCGAGAGGATACCAGAACATTCGGATTGGCAAGGGGCCAATGAGTTGGTTTCGCTACGAGACTGAGAACTCCATTATTGAGACCGACGTCATTGCGCCGATTTGTGCCTACATCCAGAAAAGTGACTGGATCGACTTCCCGCCCCTGAATTGGTATTCGGACGATGTGAACTGCCTAGATCTCCAGAAAGCCGGTAAACGGCACTTTATCTCCCGCGCCTATGTTCACCATGTGGGCAGCCAAACCTGTGGCTTTGACGCCAAGAATCTTATAGAATCCGCGAAACCTTGGATTCGGGAGAATCGGCCAGAGCTTTACGACTTATGGTTTCGGAAGAAAGACTAAAAAATTGGGCTTTTTACTGCGCCTGGGGGCATCTTGGCCCGGAGGTGCGTACCCGCGCCGCTTCTGCTGAGGGTAACTACGAATCCGAGGATGTCTTTGAGGGCGAAGAACCGCGAATTGAACCGGACATGATTGACGGGGAAATAATTGAACAAGCGGTCAGAAAACTTCCAGAAAAATATCGCAAAGTTCTAAAAGCACGTTTTATAATGTATCCGTACCACCTACAACATACCGTGGCGCAAAGACTGCGGATGTCGGTGGACAGGCTCGAAAGTGAACTACAAAACGCGAAGAGGAGATTAACAAGTGAACTCGAAAGAGATCGTCCAAGGCACGCCAGAGTGGCATCAGGCCAGGTTGGGATGTGCGACAGCATCACGGGCTAATGACTTCTGTGCTGCTGAAACAACGGCGGCTTACCAAAATCTACTGTGGCAACTGGTAGCGGAGAGGGAAACCCAGACCGTTGAAGAAAGTTACACAAGCGCAGATATGCAGCGGGGAACCGAAATGGAACCCATCGCCCGCGCCGCATACGAAGCCCACACCGGGACTTTTGTCACCCAGACAGGCTTCTGGCTTCACCCCGAAATCCCGTACTTTGGCGCTTCTCCTGATGGACTGGTCGGAGATGGCGGGCTTATCGAAATCAAGTGCCCCAAAACCCCAAACCATCTCCGCTACAGAAACGAAGGAAAAGTTCCCACGCAATACAAGCGACAGATGATCTGCCAACTGCTGTGTACCGGCAGGAAATGGGTGGACTTTGTAAGTTTTGACAACAGGGTTCGGGACTCTAAACAGCTCTTTATTGTGCGGTTTGAACCCAAGCAATCCGAGTTAGACGAAATGCTAGAGAAGGTTCAGGCTTTCTTGGCTAACGTAGAAAAGGAGATGCAATGAACTGGACTGTATTTGTGGTGGATTGGGAATCTCTGGGGCCACTGAAGTTTTGGCTGTTTATCATGGCCGTAATGCTTTTATCGGGGTGGCTTGAATGGCGTCGTGGCTAATAGCGGGGATCGGAATTGTTTATCTTATTGTCGCGGTGGATTTGTTTAGGGTTCACAATTGGGGCCTGGGCATTGCTTTTTTGGGCTATAGCCTAGGGAATGTGGGGTTGTATATCGCTGCCAAAGGAGGGCAACAATGACGCAGACGGAATGGGTGCTAAAGGAGGGTAAGCGAAAGTGGATTACACCGCTCGATGCTTACTTGGGGTGTAGGTGCTTGCGGCTGGCCGCGAGGATCAAGGACTTAAAGAATATGGGCTACATTGTAGCTACAAAAACGGTCCACAAGGACGGGAAACATTTTGCGGCTTATCGCGTGAAGGAGAAGAAACATGGCTGATTATTCCAATTCTGGAATACTTTTTAAGAACGAATCGCCCAACGAAAAGGCTCCGGCTTACAAGGGCAAGATCAACGTGGATGGGAAGGAATTTGAACTTGCTGCCTGGGTAAGGGAAGGCAAAAGCGGTAAGTTTCTAAGCCTGAAGGTGCAAGAACCGAGGGAGAAGAAACCCAAGCCCGAGCCGACGTTTGACGACGTTCCAGACGATCTGCCATTCTAATGAAAGATACCAGCCAAAGAGACAAGCCCAACCAATTTGTTTACAAAGGCAAGTTATATAAGAATGTTTCGCGTTACAAAGTGGTGGGTTTAACGGGGTCTAGAAACGAGTGCCCAACCTGTGACGAACTCTTTAATTCAATTCGTGCCTTTGAAGCCCACAGGGTAGGCCAAATAGGGGTTGATAGGCGTTGCCTAGGGGTAGAGGGTATGCTGGCTAAAGGAATGGCTAAAAATGCCGCCGGATTTTGGGTATCAATACCTTACAAGGAGTGGGAATGAGTGTCTTACATTCTATTTCTGACCGTGAATTGAAAAACTTTATTAAGTTTGGCGAAAAAAACATTGTTGAAGTTGGATTGGTATTTGGTGATTGTTGGGCTACCAAAGCAATTGAAATAGCTAAAGCCCTGCGTGACCGACTAGCCAAGCCTGAGCGTGAATGGGTTGGCCTTACGGATGAGGAAATCCTCTCCGATGACACTATGCGCTACTACTACGGCTTGAATGGTGGTGCAGGCCCAGTGTCTCAAAAAGGCAAGAAGGTCATTTCAGCCATCGAAGCCAAACTAAAGGAGAAGAACTCGTGAGCATTTTTTATGACGTAGACGCCTTTATGAAGGCAGCGGGACACGGGCCTGATCCCAAGAAGGTTTCGCTTTACTTGGACTTGGTGCGGGAAGAGACCGGGGAGTTGGAGCAGGCGATGTCGGACTACCACGCTGCTGAGAATTTGCAAGACGAGCAGCTTGCCAAAGCGGATGCCCTTGATGCCATCTGTGACACCATTTGGGTATTGATAGGTTTAGCAAGAGTAATGGATTTGCCCGTCGATCAGGGGTGGGATGCGGTCACCATCACAAACTTAAGAAAAGTCGATCCCGAGCTGGGGACTGTGTTGCGGGACGACCACGGAAAAATTAAGAAGCCTCCGGGATGGCGTCCACCGGATATGTTGAGGATTATCCAGAACTACGATAAGCGTGGATAAGGACTTTGTAAGGCGACTGTTTATCTACAAGCGGGGAGTGTTGTTTTGGCGCAACAGGCCCCCCGAGGACTTTAAGCGGGTCAATGCTTACAAGATGTGGAATAAGCGGTATGCAGGCAAGCCAGCCGGATCTGTGGGGGGAAAGGGATACATCCGCATAGCGATTTATAAAAAGTATTATATGGCCCACCGACTTGTATGGCTTTACCATCATGGGGTTTTTCCCGAGATGATTGACCACAAGAATGGCAAGAAGGCCGATAACCGCATTTCCAATCTAAGGGCCGTAATTTGCTCTCAGAACCTTTGGAACGCAAAAAGGTATCAGAGTACCAAGACCAACATAAAAGGCGTCTACGAGCGGAAAAAAGGGGTTTACGAGGCACACGTTTGCGCGAATGGCAAAAGAACTTATCTCGGCAGGTTTACTTCTAAGAAAGCTGCGGCAGGAGCGGTCCGAGCAGCAAGAGAGCTTCTTCACGGAGAATACGCCCGACACGGGTGAGTTTCGGGCAACCAAGGAAGAAATCTTACAAGCAATGATGTCCCAGCACGAGGCAAAGATAGAGGGGCTGGCCCGTCATGTGCTGAAGATGAAAACCAAGACCCAGAGAAGGAAGTGGCTAGAGGAGTTTGAGCTTAAGAACGGGCCGGAACTGACCTACGAGCTTAAAGATAGGATCTTGGAGTTAGCCAAGGAAGAGCGCGACCTCAGCCTTGCGCCGCCGGACCAGTCCCGGTAACTCCTTGCCGCCGCCCTTTGTGTAGACTAAAAAGCCCTCAGCAATGCTATCCAGGGGTTCATCTCGTAGGATGCGCTGGCGTAGTGTAGAGCGTTGAAATCCCCCGACACCGATGTTGTAGCTAAGAGCGACACAAGCGTCAAATAAGCCTTGACGCCCAGTAAGATTGGGAGCAAGTCGAAGAACACCACGCTCAAAACTAACGAGGAGATTTTTGAAGCGTTCTTCAATCTCCGACTTGGACCAGGTACGGTTGTCTGCATCTCGTAACGGATATTCCTTGCGAATCAAGCCAGTATAACCATCCTTACGGACCATCGGCAGGCGAATTTGGTCTTGGTAGAGCACCTCGCCAAAACCGCACGTCCATAGGTGGGCTGGGCACAAATATGGGCGATCACGATACCCCTCGAACTGGTGCATCAGGTGGATGCCTTTCTCAGACGTTCTCACTTCTTAGACCAGCCCCGTGATCCAAACCAAAACCCAATAATACCGCCAAGCATTGCCATTTCGTCCTCGGAGAAGATCAGGTCAGTAGCGGCGATAAACTGGTCTACGGTCAGGGTTCCAAGTCCTTGCTTAAACAGCAGGAAGTAAACCAGGCCCATGTTGATAAGGACCAGTTCCAACACAAAGATGTAGGTCACGGTAGGACGGACGGTAGCCACATAGTTGACCGCCCACTTGCTTGCCTTGTCCATGATCTTTTTGTCATGGTCGAGCGCGGCGTTTTGCATTTGGGCTTCCGACTGCATGGCGATCTGGTCTGTTCGGATCTCCTCGATCTTAGCCTGGGCCGCAAAACCTTGAGCCGCCATCTGCAACTGCATTTCGTTTTGCAGTCTGGCAAGGGCTAACTCGTGGGATTGGTCAGATTTGTTTTGAAAAAAGTCTAAGACTTTCGGTAAGCCAGAGATGAGCAGCCCGCCAAGGGTAGACAGTAATGACAGCATTAAATAGCTCCTGTTGCTTTGAGAATTCCATAAACGATTGCAGAAACGAGGATAATCCCGCTCCACTCTCGTCGTGCTTGCATACGGTTGCGGTAGAACTCATCGTTCAACTCCCGATGATCTTTGCGTAATTGATTGATGAGGGATTTGACTTCGGATACAGCAGAGCGGCCAAACTCGCGTTCAACCTGCCGGTACATTTCCTGCTCTGCTTCTCGGATTTGACGGATGATGCGATATTCGTCTATCGCCTCCATCCACACCATGTCGCCGCGCCGCATCATTTGTTGCTGCTTGCGTTTCCACGCTACTCGGGCTTTGGCTTCTTCGTCTAGGAAGGTGTTGACCTCCCTAGCGGTTTCTTTTATCTCACGCCCGACCTTGACTGCTTCTTTTATTCCGCTTAATGCGGCCCGTGTGGTCTCAATCGGGTCGCTCATTATTTATTCTCCCGTAACTGACTCTCCTCTGAAGTATGCTACCCCATCGATAACTTCACAGAGTTCTGGTGGTAATAGTTTTCCGTGTTTGAATGTAAGAACTGCAAATCCTGAGCACCAGTTGACAGGATTGCCCTCTGTGTAAACGAACTGCTCGCCGTAAGGTTCTGCAAGCGTTCCCGTGTCTACACCGTATCTACGGCCCGTATAGTCAGAGTAGGGGGTTACTTGTAGTTTGTGCAGGTGACCTGTAACTAGGGTCTTGCCTGCTTTTAGTGCGTTGTTGTAAGTCGCGTGGACACCGTTATGCCAACGATGCTTGACTATGACTTCGTTGTTTATGTCTACTCGCCAACCCGTGTGCCAGCCTGGAAAGTATGAGAAGAGGTCTGGGAAGTCGGAGAGTTCAGTAGCGTTGATAGCAATATAGCGGTGCAGCCGGACATCGTGATTGCCAAAAGTCCACAAGCAACGAGCGTTCTTACTAGCGTTACGAATCTCATCTAGACGGTCCTGGCAGGCTTCAATCTCTTGCTTGGGGGTCGGAGGGTTGGTTCCCATGAGAGGCTCGTGTCGTGAGATACGAGAGCCGTCAAACACATCCCCGTTTAGGATGATTGTTTGTGGCTTGAACTCTTTTAGTAAGGTGGTAAATGCTTTGTGGGCAACGGTGACTTCGTTGGGCCAGTAGTGACAGTCTGAGGCTATGAACACATGACCACTCTCTACCTGATGCTCAATGATCCGTTTGTTCTCGGGGATGATGGTTTTGACAACAGAATCCTGCTTGGCATTGAAACTTGGAAGATTGATTCCTAGTCGTCTTTGAATGGTGTCTCGTCTTTTGTAGACATTTGTAACATCCATCTCTAGCTCTTTAGCAACCTTTGATGGACTGCCAAGACGTTTGAAGGCTTCTATTATTGTTTCATCCGGTATTTTTTTTCCTGCCACGAACTCCTCCTAGCCGCATTTCGTCTACGGGCTCGTGAGAACTGGTGTCGTACTGACAGGCTAGTTTTACTGCCTCTGCGGGACTTAATCCCAGGTGCATGGCAGCGATAGCAAAGTTAGCCCCAGTTCCAATTGCCCAAAAGTCGTTCTTGATGCGAGCAGGAATCACGGTCCCCTCATAGATCCAAAGGCCGTCATTTCTGATCTCAAGAACTGTAACGTCGGTGTCGGAGTCCAGTTCCCCACCGGACTCCAAAACCTGTAGCATTTTCAAGCATTTATCCCAATCTCCGCAAGCCCCGTATATAGAACCCTTGCCAAGTCTCAGTTTTTGCACGAGATAGAAGGAATCATCGCCGCTGACCATCGAATCTGCGGCAATTTCTCCCGTAGATGCGCGAGCAGCGATGGTGGTCATTTCTTACGCTTTAGCCAGCTTTGAACAGTTTTGGTCTCGTAGATACGAAAGCTAGTCCAAACAATCGTAAAAAGGGCTGCAATGGCCGGAAGTATGTCGGCTAGGGTTCCGATGACGGTTGCGACAGACAGGGCGTCTACGGCGTGTTTTGTGGCTTCTGTGGTCATTTATCGCACCATCGGAACATAGTCAGGATCATGTGGCAGGTCGATATTAGGAAATCCTGCCTGGGAAGGAAAATCCCGCAATGCTTGGCGGTAGGATGCCCACTCTGCTGACATAGGTATTCCGGTTTCTGCCGCACGAATAGCACGCCAGTCTGTTGCTTTCAGAGCACTATCACGAGCAGCGCGTTTCTGAGCCGCTAGGGATGCGGTATCAGCGGCAATCTCTTCTGCTGTCTTAGATGCTACTTCTACCGTGAAAACAAAGTCACCCTCTACATACGGCGCACAAGCAACTAACTTCTGTGTGCTTCTGTTGTGATCTTTAAATAACGATACTTTCTTAGCAGATAGTTCTGCCAATACTACATCGTTAGGACCAGATGCAGGAAAAGATGTGTTAGGAAATACGGTTCTGTAATCACCAACTGCGGTGACTTGTCCGTTAGTTACGATTGCAACTTGCATAATTACTCCTTATTGATCTGCAAACGCCTTAGTCGGCGCAGTAAAGTTAGCGGTGTATCTGGCAACGCCTTTGGTTACACGGAGATCATCGATGTAGCCGTTTAAGTAGCCGGACGAAAGATCAAAACCATTAACACCAATTGCTGGTCTAAAACTACCAT
>Ga0315903_10001572_pt1 | contig 34690 bp, 51 predicted proteins | sample LakEriMetagenome_7_FD_203524 | JGI IMG/M metagenome (GOLD analysis project Ga0315903, IMG submission 203524) | Freshwater fungal communities from buoy surface, Lake Erie, Ohio, United States - Buoy 2 MA119 | ecosystem: Environmental > Aquatic > Freshwater > Lake | place: USA: Lake Erie, Ohio...
GAGCAGAAGCAGATTTAATTTTTGCTGCTGGTGGAAATAATAGAAGAATGACCATCACCTCAGGTGGCAACCTCCTTGTGGGAACTACGACTGATATTGCATCTTCAAAAGTAACTATATCATCAACTACACAAGGATTCCTCCCACCTCGGATGACTACTACACAAAAGAACGCAATCGGTACACCTGCTGCGGGTCTTATTGTATACGACACAGACACTAATAAACTTTGCTGCTATAATGGTAGCACTTGGAATGATTTATTCTAAAATTTAAACAAATATAAAATGGCAAAGAAAATTGAACCTATCAATGTATGGGTAAATGGCGAAAGCAAATCAGCAGAGTATTTTCAAGTGACTTGCATCAATGACAACTACGAATCAAGTGCTACCAATTATTGGCAGTTGTTCACTAAAGTGGTAGATGCTGAAGGTGTTGAATCACAAGGTGAGCAAGTTGCTCAAGGTAATCTCACCATTGATGGTGCGGATTACATTGCATGGGGAGATCAACCCGCAATGGCGATTAACGCTTGGATTTATCAGTGGAGTGCAGATAAACTTAATTTAGTAATTTTACCTTAAAATAAATACTATGACACTTGTAGAAATGAAGGCTGCTGCCTATGACCTGCTCGCTAACTTAGAGTACATTCAAAAGCAACTCCAAGAGGTAAACCAAAAGATTGCAGAAGAACTCCAAAAAGAGAAAAACGAAAATGGATAAAAAAATTAGTGCATTACCGATTTCATTTGAGCAGTTCAGCAAAGACCCCGTAAAAGGTTTTCTGTTCATTACACTTATTGCAATTGGTTACTTGTATGTAGACCAAAAGATGCAATACACCGAGCAGATTGAAAGGCAGGGAAGCAAGATAGAAAAGTTAGAAGCAAAAATTGATGCTCTTGGGATTCAACTCAAGAGGTCTGATTCATTGCTCTCGGCTACAACATCTAAAATCTTAGTCCTTCAAGAACTTGGTAAAATCAAATGAAACGATTAATTGTATTACTATTTATCTCATCATGTGCCAACCCTGTCAAAGAGGAGAAAGTTCTTTTTGATGGGGTTGACACTATCATTATGCAATCAAGGGAACATATTGACACTATTGTAAAGTTCCTCCCAAAAGTTGACAAGCAGATTGAGAAAGCAGAGAAGCAAGTGTTGACCAATGTGCAAAGCATCAAGATGCAAAATGCTAAACTCAAAGAGGATGCAAAAATAGTCAAGACCATTACAATTAGAGATACCATCATCATTAAGGAAAAGACTAATTTTTGGGGTAGGAAAAAAACTTCTACTGATTCCATTACATCAATAGATTCAACAGAACAACAATGAAGCAATTCTTTTGTGAAGAAAACGGCAGACTATCAATGAAAAGGTTATGCGGTTTTATCTGCGTAATCATCATCTGCGTAACAATGTATCATAACTCTTTCCATGAAACTGAACCATCAGAGGCATTGGTTTATAGTGTGTCTGCTCTTGCGTTTGGTTGCCTTGGTTTAACAAGTGCTGAGAAAATATTTAAGAAAGATGAGAACAAAGATTAATGCACCAAGGTTGTTGTTAATTGCAATTGGATTGCTTTTTTTATTGCTTTGGGTAACATCTTGCAATCCAGTTAAGCAGGTTCTTCGCAATCAAGAAATGCTTGAAGAAGTCGCAAAGGTTGTGGTCAAGGGGGGATGGTGTGCGAATGATACTACATTCATCACCAAGACAGATACAATTATTGATGTTGATACCTTGATTGAGATACAAAAAGACTTGGAGGTAGTTACGTTTAACGATACTACTTATTTCACCAAGTGGAAAACAAAGACAATTACCAAGACCCTGACCATTCGTGATACCTTGAAATCATACATTGTTGACAATGCTCGTGTAAGGTTATTACAGACCGATTCAGCACGTTTAAGCAATGAGGTAATAACTTGGGAAGGAAAGGCAAAAAGAAGGCAGTTATGGATATTTGCATTGATTGTAGTTTGGTTATTAATTAGATACCTAAAAGATAGAATATTATGAAACTAAACAAAGCAGGTGCAGACCTGATTAAATCTTTTGAGGGGTGCAAACTTAAAGCATACCAATGCTCTGCAATGAAGTGGACTATCGGTTATGGCAATACCTTCTATGAGGATGGCAAACCAGTTATGCCAGGTCACGTTATTACACAAGATAAAGCAGAGCAACTCTTTGAACTGATTGCTTCAGACTTTGCAGGTAAGGTTGCAAAATTAGTAACGTCAAACGTAACTGATAATGAATTCGCCAGTTTAGTTTCTTTTGCATATAATTGTGGTGTAGTCAACTTGCAAAAGTCAACACTACTAAAAAAAGTTAATGCCAATCATAATGACCCTACCATTAGGGCAGAGTTCTTGAAGTGGAACAAGGCAGGTGGCAAGGTTCTTGCAGGTCTTACTCGTAGAAGGGAAGCAGAATCTAATCTTTATTACAAATGACAAAAGTACAAATGTGCGTTGATTATCGGGAAAGGTTCGGATGGGATATGCCGACCTTAAAACTTGCAAGGATTATTTACCAAGATAATCCTTTACTTTTTGCGTCACTTGATTCAGTGCGTACTGCCTTGAGAAGCATTGAAGGTAAGGGTGGGGCAAGGGTGGCAATAAGAAAAGAGGTTGAAGATAGACCTAAGAATCCTTATAACCTTCCACAGTCCGATGAAGCAATTTATGAACCTTATCAACTTGATGCAAAGAGGTTACTGGTATTATCTGACATCCACATTCCATATCATAGCATAGATGCATTAACCTGTGCTTTTGATTACGCTAAAGATGAGAAACCCGATGCCATTCTTTTGAATGGTGATATCCTTGATTTCTTTGGATTGAGTAGGTTTGCTAAAGACCCAAAGGCGAGGTCATTTGCACATGAGTTAAAGACTTTTAAGGAGTTTATGGATATCGTTAAAAAGACATTTGATGCCAAGATATATTTCAAAATTGGCAACCATGAGGAAAGGTACTTCCATTTCCTTTGGATGAAAGCACATGAGATTGTTGGAGTTGAGGAGTTTGAACTTGAGAACATAATTAAATCAAGGGCAGAAGGTATAGAGATAATTAAAGACAAGAGGATAATGAAAGCAGGTGACTTGAATATTTTACACGGACACGAGTTTGGGGGTTCTGTATTTAGTCCTGTAAACATTGCAAGGGGTCTATTCTTGAAGGGTAAGGTAAGTGCTATGCAAGGGCATAACCATCAGAGCAGTTCTCATTCTGAGAGCAACATGAACGGGGAAATAACTACTACCTGGTCACTTGGTTGCCTATGTGAATTACATCCAGCATACCTGCCCATCAACAAATGGAATCACGGGTTTGCTATTGTAGAAATTGATGGACAAAACTTTGAGGTAAGAAATAAGAATATACATAAAGGCAAAGTTCTTTAGTATGGAAGAGGACCTCATTTTAGGAGAAGAAGAAGAGGTTGAATATATTGAGGAAGAGATAGGACATTCCTTTCCCGAGTATATATCTTGCTCGGTTGAGGTCCTGACAATGCTTGAAACCGCTAATCCAATGACCCGTGAAGAGGTTGAAAAGATGCAAGAATTAAAGAAACTTTGTTTAGAAATGCTTGAACATTCAGTAAAATCCATGCACGGAATGCTATTTACTAATGACATTTGACTGTGTTTCATTGTGTTTTTAATGTGATTCTCCCCTGATATTTCTATATCGGGGGTTCTTTTTATGGGTAATCGCAAAAAAATATTTTAAAAAAGATTAAAAAAGTGTTCTTTGTATTAAAAAAAGAATTACCTTCACTAAACAATCACACTAAAAAAGCACATTTATGAAAGCAATTATTAAAATTAATTTACTGAATCTTGAAGGAACAATGCATAAGGTCCTTAAAGTTGAGGATGGTTTTTATTATATATCTGTCCCATTTTTGGATGATTTTATCACATTAACTTTCTTACCTTCTCAAGTAGAAATATTTAATTAATCACTTCAAAACCAAAAACAATGCAACAAGTAGAAATCACAAAAGGCAAACTTCTTCAGGTATCTCATGGTGGAAAATTTCAATTATGGAGATACAAAAGAGTTGAGTATGTTCTGTATGTTCTTGATGGAACGTATATGACAAGGAAGCAAGATGAGATGATGGCAAAAAAGTTAGAACTTACACCAGTATTTTAAGGGAGGTAACTCTCCCTTTTTTTCACAATTAAAACCAAAAACAATGAAACCAAAAACTATCATCACTTGGGCAACAATCATCGCAATGCTTTGGGTAGTCGGTCAGATTCAAGACCAATTTTGCAGATAATGAACACTAAGAAAACACTGCAAGCAATATGGGTAAAATGCAGAATTTGCAAATCACTTTACACAATCACAATAAAAACACAATCACTATGTCCGAAATGCCACTGCCTAAATGGGGCGACCTAAACACTTACGAACGCCACAAACTCATTGGCGAGTTAATTGATTCAATGATTTATAGCGGAGAAGCACTTCAGCACCTTCAAGAAACTATTGAGCAGTTCCGATTGATGGGATACGTTAAGTCTATTATTTTACCTGAAACCAACGAAATATGAAAACCTGCACATATTGTAAAAAGGAGAAACCTTTAGAGCAATTCAATAAAAACATGGGAACGAAGGATAAACACGCACACAGATGCAAAGCGTGTGAGAAGGAAATCAAGAGCAATAAAAAAGATATTTACTCGGATTTGTACCGAATTTTTTAACAATCAAAACAATAAAATGACAAAGGAAGAACTTAGAAAAACGAGAAGAGCAAAAGAAGTAACGCAGGTAAAGTTGGCAGAACTATCGGGAATCTCACTTGCGACAGTTAACCGAGCAGAAAAGACTGGCAAAGTTTATTTAAAAACAATGCAAAAATTATTTCAAGTATTGGAAGAAATATCTTAATTTTAAATCAAATCAAATCACAACAATGAAAAAACAAATCACAACAAATGTCCGCATACCTGCGGAATGGTTAAAGGTCAGCATCGCAGACATTATGATTATGGTAACCGCTACCATCAACGATGGAGTTGATTACGTTGATGTTCAAGTTAGGGAAATCATTATCCCAGGGTATCACTGCATCAACATCTTGCCTCAGTTCCATTCAGCATTCTATGAATTAGTTGAGCAGAAGTGTATGGATGCTTTTACCTTTAAGATGGATAGTAATTATGACCACGAATACTATTCCGACTATGTACTATGACCGCATAGAAATGACCCTTGAGGTCCGTGGCGAAGTCCGAGCAACTTCATTCCCTTTGAGATGCCACGAATCAATAGAACGCCAACGGCATCAATGGTATTATTTTTACGGGTTAAAGTCCATAAGAGATTGGGAAATCTACATTACCCATAAATCAACGATGGAAAACTCATCACCTTTCAGAATAGAAAAACCTTTTCCTTATCACACAAAATCACAAAATGACACAGAACAAGAATCAAGACCAGTCAGTCTCTATTGCGAACCAGTTGATATTACAGGGGGACTTATCCAAACTGTCGGCAAACGACAAAGTAAGGTATTATAACGGGTATTGTGAACGTATGGGACTTGACCCATTCACTAAACCATTTGACATCCTTAGACTTAACGGAAAGGAAGTCCTCTACTGCACAAGGTCAGGTACTCAGCAACTTAACAAACTGCACAAAGTTTCTCACACCATTACAAGCAGAGATACTAACGCAGATGCAGGGGTTTACATTGTAACATCTAAAGCATCCCTTCCCGATGGGAGGTGTACCGAATCAATCGGTGCAGTAAACATCGCAGGACTTAAAGGTGAGGCATACGCTAATGCCATTATGAAGGCAGAAACAAAGGCAAAACGGAGGGCAACCTTAGACCTCTTGGGATTGGGTGTTCTTGATGAATCAGAGGCAGAAACCATTCCTAATGCATCCGTAGGGGCATTGCAAACAATGGTAGAAGCATTGCCTCAAATGGAGGTTGAATCGGTAGAGGTTATTGAAGAAGACCCCGAGTTGACCATTGGAAGACTTGCCATAGCAATTAAGAAGGCGAGTAACATTGTAGAACTCAAGGCGGTCTACGATGCCAACAAGCATAAGATTGAAACCAACACATTTATCAAGGACCAACTAAAAGCAAGAAAAAATGAGTTACTTAAAGGTTAATGAAATAAAGGTGGGGGATATTGCTCCCACCAAATTTGGGATTGAGTTAATGGCAGATGCCATCCAAGAGCAGGTTAATGAAGGACTGCTTGACCCTTTAGAGGTTGCAATCAAGTTCAATAGTTTAGAACAACTGGTTAAATCGGTCAAATCCCGAATAACCGAGAATGTTCTTACAGAACTTATGAAGCATCCTAAAGGTAAGGCAGAGGTACTTGGTGCATCAGTTTCGCAAATGGATTCGGTAAAGTATGATTTCTCAGACCTACCTGGTTGGTACGAACTTGAAGAGCAGATAATTGCTTTAAGGTTACAACAGAAGGAGATTGAGGATGTAGAAAAAGAATACCACAAGGGAGACCTACCAATTAAGTCAGTAACTTCAACCTTCAAAATTCAACTTTCAAAATAAAAACAAATATGCAAAAGTTAATTAGTTTAAACATTGACGTAAGTAAAATTGACTCTAAAAGACTCTACAAGGGTAAAAAAGGACAATATTTGTCCGCAACATTGTTCCTCAAGGAAGAGGTGGACCAGTATGGGAATAACGGATTTATAGTAGAATCCATCACCAAAGAAGAAAGGGAGCAAGGCAAGAAAGGTACAATCATCGGGAATGCTAAATTTATGGTAGCAGGTGGACCTTCAAAGCAAGAAGAACCTCAAGACTTGCCATTCTGAATTAATCACAAGGGTGGGGTTGTAATGACCTCACCCATACTTAAACCAATCGTTATGCAAATCACATTAGACAACTACGAGCAGGAAATAGTCAGAGGCATCTCACTGGCAAGGCACAATAACAATATAGATAGAGGAAGCAAGTCCTACAAGATGGGGGGAGGTGATGACCTTCTCATTAACCTTGAAGGCACGGGTGGGGAGTTTGCGTTTTGCAAACTAAAAAACATTTATCCCGACATGACAATTGACCATCCTATCCCTTTTGACTGCTATATTAACGGACACGGATATATTGATGTCAAAACAACTAAGAAGACAAACGGAATGCTTTTAGTAGGCGTTTGGAAATCAAGGTCAATACCCGACTATTATGCTTTGATGGTGGGAGAGTTTCCTACTTATGAGTTCAAGGGATTCTTCCCAGGTAATGACTTATTTAATGATGGCAACCTTGTTGACTTGGGACATGGACCAACTTACGGAATACCACAGGACCGATTAAAAATGGACCTATGAGGGTAGTGCAAATTATTTACTTTATCCTTATCTCTTTACCATTGGCGGTCTGTTTTTATATGGGTGCAACCATTATTTTACTTATAAAACAAAAGTTTTGAGGGACATAACCTATCATCTTGAGAACGCAGTTGAGTATCTTGTTTATGATTTATCTATTGAGGACATTGAAGAACGCAGGGCAAATGCGGTCGCCTATCGGTCAGGTAAATGCGTTTGTAACTTTATGGGATATCCTCCCAATAAGATTAGCGAAATGAGGCAGATAGGTCGCAAGGTTATAAGCAGAAATGATGGCAAAACCTATGCGGTCCGTATAAAGAAAAAATTGCAAGATGTTAAGTAAAAAGTTATATTTGGACTACTTGATAGTGGAACATCAAGAGCATTTAAAAATTATTAATGCCTTAGAGAGATTCGGAGGTTTGCAAGAGCAGACCTGTTCCACCCGAATCTTTTTAAGGTATTTTTTTTAGTATGAAGAAAGATGCGTTTTATTTTCCGCATTTTGCAAACTCAAGGAATGATAATAAGATAATGAGATTGCGGTTAGAATTAGGTCTTGAAGGTTATGCTATCTATTTTATGTTACTGGAAGTCCTTAGAGAACAAAATGACTTCAAATATCCAACAAAGGATATAGATATCCTTGCTCACCAATTTGTTACAAGTGAGCAAAAAGTTCGTGTAGTCATTTGCAACTATGGACTTTTTGAGGTAGATTCAGATGAGATGTTTTTTAGCATCAAGCAGATTTACTACCTTCAACCTTACATTGAAAAGACACAAAGAGCAAGAGTTGCAGCACAAAAAAGGTGGGATAAGGTAGAAGCAGATGCAAATGGAATGCAAATGCATAGCAAATGCAATGCCGATGCAATGCAAATAAAGGAAAGTAAAGTAAAGGAAACTAAAGTAAAAGAAAGTAAAGTAGGTTTTATACGTCCTGAATTATTTGTAGTTCAGAACTATTTTGAACAAGTAGGTAACCTAACCGAAGCAGAAGGATTCTTTAACTACTATGAGAGCAATGGATGGAAGGTAGGAAAGAACCCAATGAAAGATTGGCAAGCAGCATCAAGGAACTGGATTAAAAACTCAAAAAACTATAAACAAAATGGAACAAGCACTAAGTCAAACTTTGACATCTATAATGAGAAACGAAACGAAATCCATGACTACTTCTCCGAGATTGACAGACTCAGAGCAACTGGACCTGGAACGTTTTAAACTTGCAAGAGCATCTGAAAAGTTAAACACTGTAAGCATTGCACTTGTAGTTGATGAACTTATAAGGGGAATGCATAAACTTGGCATCAAAGGGGATAAGATACCCAATAAAGAGGAATTATCTGTAATGTATAAGTCAATCGTTGAGGAATACCCTAACATAAAGTTCGGTGAGTTATCCCTTGCTTTTGATTTAGCAAGTAAGGGGAAACTTGATATGGAAGCAGAAACCTATCAGAACTTTTCAGTATTATATCTGCATAGGTTACTTAGAGCATTTGCAAGGTATGGGATGCAGAAACTTAATGAGATTAAACCAGTTCAAGAAAGCAGTTGGAATCCAAGATTTGTTACCGATGACGAAAAGATAGAAACTGCGTTTGATTGTTATAAAAAATTTCGCATTTGGGATAGCATCGTGTTCGGGGTGGATGTGTTCCATATCCTGCATAAGCAAGGCAAAATAATTGTAGAAGTTGATGATACCTATGATAAGGTTCTAAAGGCAATGAATGAGAAATTATTTGAGGGGTCAAGGCAGGACAAGATAGACATAAGAAACAAGATGAAGGATGATGACTACATGGAGCATCAATGCTATCGGATGGCGGTAGCAGATTATTTCACTAAACTAATTAACAGAGGATAATGAAATCTTTCTTATATAATATGGACTATGTAAATAGTCAGTCAAAGCAAAATCTTTTTAATGTAGTTTCTTTGTTTGCAGGTGGTGGTGGTTCATCAACTGGTTATCGTTTAGCGGGTGGAAATGTTTTGGCAATAAATGAATTCATTGAATCAGCACAAGAAACATATCAACAAAATTATCCTGATACACATATATTTAAACAAGATATCAGAGAACTAACTGGTAAAATAATATTAGACAAACTACAAATAAAAAAAGGAGAATTGGATATTCTTGATGGTTCACCACCTTGTGCAAGTTTTTCCATTGCAGGAGCAAAAGAGAAACTATGGGGTGAGGTTAAAAAATACTCAGATACAGAACAAAGAACAGATGACTTATTTTTTGAATTTGCAAGAATATTAAATGAGATACAACCCAAGGTTTTTGTATGTGAAAATGTTGCAGGTTTAGTATCAGGTGTATCATCAAAATTATTAGGGAATCAGCAATACAATATATTTGGTGAAGAAGAAAATACGATATATCACACATTGACAAAGTGCGGTTATTCTGTCAGGTTTAAAGTATTAAATGCCAAGAACTATGGAGTTCCACAAAATAGGGATAGAACAATATTTATCGGAGTGCGAAATGATATAAAAAATGTCATTACATTTCCAAAGGTATTTCCTGAGATTGTAACAATAGAAGAGGCATTGAATGATGTTGAATATATAGAAATGAAACGAAAAGCATTTGGAGAATCAACACCAAGAAGAGCAGATAAAAATAGCGTTTGCTTTACAATTACGGCAGATGGACTTGGTGCGACAAGAAGATATAAAGTAATAAGAACCAATAAAGAAGAAAACAAATTGAGTATTGATGAGTTAAAAATATTAAGTTCTTTTCCGACAGACTACAAGTTGACTGGTTCATACAGTAAGCAGTGGGAAAGAATAGGGAGAGCAGTTCCTCCATTGATGATGAAAGAAATTGCAGAACATATTTATAAAACCATATTAAATAAGTAATCAATATGGACCTCTCAGTCGGATTAATAACAAAGTTTGCATTAATGAAGTTGGAATCCAAAGGTTACTATGTTTGGCGTAATAACAACTTGTCTGTACCTGGCAGGAAGTTCATTGGGGAGAGAGGTGTAGCAGATATAACAGGATTCTGCAAGACTACAGGCAAGGCGGTTTATTGCGAGGTTAAAACTATTAAGGATAAACTTAGCGACTATCAGATAGTTTTTCTCAATAGAGCAAAAAATGCAGGAGCATTGTGTTACCTTGCAACTGATAACAAGGGCATCCCTGAACTTAACATATGGGTCTGACAAAGAACGATATCATAGCAGGTCTATACACGGACAAGGATATAGACAATGCCATCAAGAAGATGCAACCTTTTGAGTTGCAGGATGACTTGAGGCAAGAGATGTTTATGGTACTTTGCGAAATGGATGACATAAAGTTTATGTCAATGCATACGGGTGGATTCCTAAAGTTCTACTTGGTCCGCACAATGCTTTCAATGATTAAATCCGATAGGTCAACTTTCTTTAATAAGTTCCGCAGGGTGTTTACGGAATGGACCGAGAAACACGATGCACCCGATGTAAGTGATACCATACAAACCGATGAGATAACTGTAAAACTGAATAATTCTTTAAAGATTCTCCATTGGTATGAACTTGAAATCCTTAGACTATATTCCGAGAATGGGCATAACATAATGAGTCTTTCAAGGGATACTGGCATCCCTTATCGTTCCCTTATGAAGACCATTAAGAAGACAAAGACATTACTTAAATATAAAATCAAAAACCATGTTACTCCTTAAAATTGTTATCGCAACGCTTTTCTTTGTTTTTTACATTATTGATATGGCAAGACTTCCCGAGAAGTTAAAGGTCAATTATAAACCATTTAACTGCAATATGTGCCTTTCCGTATATATTGCCATCGCTTTGTATTTATTGCCAGTAGTGGTCCTTAATTGCGTTTTAGTGGCATTTGTCGCAGGGGTATCTGCTCCACTATTTAGAAACCTTATGAATAACATATTCTTTAAAAAATGATATTCAAAGACATTAGTCATTAATAAATTAATCACAATGGAATCAGGAATCAATTATTTAATCAGTCATGCTTTTTGTCAGAATTGCAGTTACAAATGGACTGCGGTAGTTGAAGTTGAGTACATACAATTGACAGAAAATAAAGAATATAAAATGCCTGAATTTTTAGAATGCCCCGAATGCAAATCTGAGTTTGCTGATTATAGCGGAATAATTACTGATGAACAATTTAAAAATAAATATTTTAAAAAATAAACTATGGCACAACAAACGGCAGTTGAATGGTTGATGGATAGAATAAAGAATCAGCACCTGTATGGTTTTACTCCATTACATGAATTAGAAGAACAAGCAAAATCAATGGAGATAGAGCGTTTAGAAGATTGTTGGATTGCTGCTGAACAATCTGAAGATTCACAAACATTTTTTAATTACTACAACGAAACCTATAACAAATGACACAGGAAGATGAAAAGTTTATTCGTGACAATATCTACAACTTTGAATGTGTAAAGATTGGGTTTATGAAGAACCTTCCCTTGCACATCTTGGTAGGATATGAGCAGATTTATCGCAGATACCTTGATGGTGGTTTTATCCTGACAAGTTGGTGTGCGAACTGCGTAGCAGACATGATGAAGAGATTGAGTAACTATTGGGATATTTACCAAGCATCCAAGTTGCTTGATGCAGAAGTTGTACAAGAATTTGTACAAGTACCGAAAAAGAAAGGCAGACCATTTAAAAACAAGCAATGAGAATCATAACAGTTGGTCAAAGAAACTCGGGGGTTTCATTCCATCGGTTGTTCAATCCTTTAATATACTTGCCAAAGGATTACGCAATGATGACTGATGTACTAACCGAGGAAGAACTTGAAAAAGGGTATGACATACTTTTTATCAATCGTTACATAGCAGGGATGGAGGTTGATGAGGTTGTAAGATTAAGGGAGAAGTACGGATTCAAGTTGGTAGTTGATGTGGATGATTATTGGAACTTAGATGCATGGCATATCCTTTACGGCAAATATCCTACTCAAAAGGTCATTGACCATATCAAGGTGGCAGACTTGGTAATATGTTCTAACAATGATTTAGCGGTTCAAATTGATGAACTAAACAATAAATGGATAGTTATACCAAACGCATTACCTTATGGAGAGGACCAGTTCACAGATGTAAAGACCGAATCAGAAAAGGTCCGCTTTGTTTATGCAGGTTCGGTAACACACGAGAAGGACATTGCAATCCTAAAGAATCCAATGAAAAGAGTTGCAGGGGATTCTATGGTAAAGAATAACTCAAACTTTATCCTTTGCGGATATTCGGAAGATAAGAACGTATCAGAAGCATGGGGCAGAATGATTAATGATTATATGTGTGGGTTCAAGGTTGATGGGTACATACGGGGTGCGTTACCAGTGGACCAATACATGAACTTTTACAATGAGGCAGATGCTTGTCTTGTCCCTTTAGTAGATTCCAAGTTTAACTCAATGAAATCTAACCTAAAGGTCTTGGAGGCAGCAACTAAGAATGCACCTGTAATCTGTTCCAATGTTAAACCTTATTCCCAATGTAAATATATCATCCCTGTAAACAATCAATCAGATTGGTTCATAAATATTAAAAAAGTTGTCAAAGATGCTATTTATAGAAAGGAGATGGGGATTGCAAATGGGGAATGGTGTAGAGAGAACTTTAACTTAGTCAAGGTAAATAAATTAAGAACACAAATATTTAACGCATTATGAAAGCAACATTAACCTTTGACCTTGACGATTACGATGATGGCATTGCACATTTAAGATGTATTCAATCATCTGATATATGCATGGTCTTATGGAACTTTATGAATAACACAAGAGAAGAAGTAACTGAGAAAGCATTAAAAGATGAACTTGATATAGATGATGCAGTTAATTCTGCTTACCATAAGTTATGGGAGATGTTAGATGAAAAGAGTATTAACATAGATAAACTTGTAGACTAATGGATAAGGTACTTATCGCAATGGCAGTGCATGACACTGAAGAGAATAAAAGGTCAGAACTAACTGAAAAGGTCCTAAATGAATTACATTTTCAGCATATCTTTTATGACCATGAGTTTTGGATTATAGATAATAACTCTTGCCAGGCAACAAAGGATATTATAAAAGAATATGCAGCAGATGGTTTTGTAAATGTAATAACCAATGAAGAAAACATTGGAACGGCAGAAGCGATTAATCTTGCTTGGAAGAATCGTAAACCAGGTCAGCACTGCATCAAGATGGACAATGATGTAATCATAGACAATTATGATTGGGTGAAAGATATGGTGGAGGCAATTGAACGTGAACCTAAGATAGGTATTGTAGGACTGAAGCGGAAAGATTGTTGGGAAGAACCGAATCACGCACTACCTGATTGGAGAAGTGAATTAATTATGCTACCACACTTCGCAGGTCAGAGATGGATAATAGTTGAGAAGTGCCATCACATAATAGGTACTTGTCAGATGTACTCCTCCGCTTTGCTTGACAAAATAGGTTACCTTTGCCAACCTAACCTCTACGGATATGATGATGTCCTTGCATCTCATAGGTCAACAGTTGCAGGGATGTGGAATGTGTTCTTGCCTCATATTGAAATTGAACACATAGACAAGGGAGAAACGGAATACCAAACGTGGAAGGAGAAGCATAGTGCAGAGGTAACCCAACAGGTAATTAAGATGACCCATGAATACTATCACGGAACAAGACCAATATACTACAATCCTTTCCAATGAAAGTAATAGTTTCACTTGACAATCCGAATCACGCAGGTTGGTTAAAGTTTGAGGAATCCCTTAAACAACACGGATGGTCCTATCATCCAATCGTAAGGGAGTGGAAAGGGTTTGGCACAAAGATAATCGGACTTTACGAGTACCTATGCTCAACCGATATAGATGAATTCATTTACTTGGATGCCTACGATAATTATTGCATAGCAAGTCCCCATGAGTTTAAGTTTAAAAAGAAAGTTTACCCAATTATAATATCAAGCGAAAAAGGATGCTATCCCGACACGCATAAGATGGGAATGTTTCCAGTAGTAAATCACGAATGGAAGTTTCTAAATAGCGGACAGATATACGGCAATAAGGAACACTTCATTAGTGTTTACAATAGTAATCCTCCGAGGTTTGAGGATGATGACCAAAGATGGTATACCGACAGATTCCTAAATATGAGGTCTACCATAGGACTTGACTATTGTAATATCTTTCAATCGGTTGCGTTTGAGGTAGAAGGTGACTTTACCCTAACTTACAATAGATTGTACAACAATAAAACACATACCTTCCCTATGTTCATTCACGGGAATGGCAAGACTGACATGAGCAAATTTTATCTATTATGACACCAAAAGAAAAAGCAGCATACTTGGTATTAAAGTATATGTCAAAAGTTGTAAGCAAGAATGTCGCAAAAGAATGTGCATTGGTTTGCTGCGATGAAGTTTTAAGTTATATGGGAGCAGATATAGGTACCGAATTTTGGCAAGAAGTTAAAAAAGAAATAGAAGCAATATGATGGAATGGATAGTAAAAGAATACACAGACAAGGTCAACGCAGACCAAGAACTTAAAGAGTATAGGGACTGGATTGAAGCAAATGCATTCGGATTCGGGGAAAGATGCTTTATTTGGATGTGGAATGAGATAGTTCAAAAGATGCCTCAAGAGTTCACCTTTATGGAGATTGGAGTCTTTAGAGGTCAGATTCTCGGATTGATACGGATATTAGCGGATAGACACGGAAAGAAGGTTAGGCGAATAGGGATAACACCTCTTGACACATCGGATGGTCATTGGGAATCTGACTACGAAGCAGACATTAAGAAACTACATGACACCTTTAAGATTGCCAATGATTATGAAATAATCACATTGGATTCAACTAATCCCGTTGCGGTGAATCTTGCCTCTCAGAATCCTCCTGATGTACTTTACATTGATGGAGGGCATACCTATGAGGTTGTAATGGCAGACCTCAAGAACTACTTGCCTATTCTAAAGGTAGGTGGTACACTTGTCATTGATGACTGCAATAACGCAATCCCAATGCCATTTGGTTACTTCGCAGGGATTCAATCGGTATCAAACGCAGTGGACCAATTCCTCCCAAGAGAAGGACAAACGGAACAATGGAAGCATGAACTTAACCTGGTACATAACAGAGTATTAACTAAACTAAAATAATGAATCCAATCACAGTTAAAATCAGCGAAGTAAAGTCTAACCCGAACAATCCAAGAATTATAAAGGATGATAAGTTCCAAAAGTTAGTCAAGTCAATCAAGGAGTTCCCAGAGATGCTTAACATCCGACCAATCGTGGTCAATGCCGATATGGTTGTACTCGGTGGCAATATGCGACTTAGAGCGTGTAAGGAAGCAGGACTTAAAGAGGTAGCAATAATCAAAGCAGAGGACCTGACAGAGGACCAACAGAAGCAGTTTATTATCAAGGATAATGTCGGGTTTGGAGAATGGGATTGGGAAGACCTTGCGAATAATTGGGATGCTGAACAGTTGACAGATTGGGGGTTGGATATACCCGACTTTAAATCTGAAGTCCTTGAAGCAGAAGAAGATGAGTTTGAAGTACCTGATGGTGGAATTGATACAGATATCGTTCTTGGGGATTTGTTTGAGATAGGTGAGCATCGTTTACTTTGTGGCGATTCAACAGATAGCGACCAAGTTGCAAAGTTGATGAACGGAGAGAAGGCAGATATGGCATTTACAAGTCCACCATATAATGCAGGTAAAAGTGAGGCATTGAGTGGTAATACTCACACAACTGACAATAAATATAATGAGTACAACGATAATCAAACAAAAGATGCTTATTTAGATTTATTGATAGGATTTACAAATAATGCTTTATTGTTTAGCGAATATTTGATATGCAATATTCAAAGTTTAGCAGGTAATAAAATTGCATTAATTGAGTATCTTAATGAATATAAGAATCAATTTATTGATGTAGCAATATGGGATAAGGGACACGGGGCACCTGCAATGGCAGAAAATGTAATGACATCCGCTTGGGAATATATGTTTTTTATTTCATCTAAAGAAAAAGCATCAAGGGCAATACCAAATGCAAATTTTAGAGGAACTGTTCCAAATATTTACAGAGGTAAACCAAATAGGAATAATCAATTTTCACACGTTCACGCTGCAACATTCCCAATAGATTTGCCTGAATGGGTATTACAATTTACAAATGAAAATAATATTATATTGGACCAATTCTGCGGAACAGGAACAACAATGGTTGCGTCACACCAACTCAAACGCAAGTGCTATGGGATGGAACTTGACCCTAAATATTGTCAGGTTATAGTGGATAGGATGATGAAACTTGACCCGACTTTGGAGGTGAAGAGGAACGGGGAGAAGTATACTAAAACAATGGACTAACAATGGCAAAGCGAATCAAGCAACAACACGGAGGCGAAATACAGAATTGGGATAAGGGAGTGTCAGGGAACCCAAACGGAAGACCGAGGAAGTATGTATCACTTCTGAAAGAGCAGGGGTATAAGTTAGCAGAGGTAAACGATTGCATCCAAGCAATTATGTCAATGGATATGCAGGAACTTAAATCGGTATGGGATAACCCGAAAGCAACTGTATTGGAGAAGACCATTGCAGGGGCATTGAGGAAGTCACTTGAGAAGGGAAGTCTTTATTCAATAGATACCTTACTTACCAGGGTGTACGGCAAACCGAAGGAAACGGCACACATTACCAATGATGGGAAGATTGAGGTGGTGTTCACTAAGGGTAAAACGATTCTATGATAATTGAACTTCCCGAAGCACATAAGAACCAGGAAACAATAATTGAATCCCCTGCAAGGTTCAGGGTGGTCATGTGTGGTAGGAGGTTCGGCAAGTCTGAACTCTCACAGGTAGAGATTATCAAGAATGCCATTGTAGGGCAAACTGTTGCCTATATTACCCCGACTTATAACCTTGCCAAGACTTTCTTTGATAAACTTGCTAAAGCAGTTCCTTTCGCCTCTAATCGGTCCGATTTGACTATTGAGTTCCCTAATGGAGGTTCGGTTCAGTTCTTTACAGGGGAGAGGTTAGATAACCTGCGAGGTAGGAAGTTTCACCTGGTTGTGGTAGATGAAGCAAGTTTTATCCCTGACCTTGAGGGGGGTTGGTTAAATAGTATTAGACCTACCTTAACGGATTACAAAGGGAAGGCATTATTCCTCTCAACTCCAAAGGGTAAGAACTACTTTTACTCTTTGTTTATGAAAGGAAACGGAGGGGAGGAAGATTGGCAATCGTTTAAGTTCAGCACCTATGACAATCCATACATAGATAAGTCAGAGGTTGATAGTGCAAGGATGCAACTACCAGAGGTAGTCTTTGAGCAAGAGTACATGGCAAACCCTGCTGAGAACGCTGCCAATCCTTTCGGGTCTGCTTACATTCGCCAATGCATCTTCCCGATGTCTACCAATCAAGTTGCTTGTTACGGCATAGACCTTGCCAAAGCGGTTGACTGGACTGTAGTGATAGGACTTGACAAGAATGGGTCTGTGTGCCATTACGAACGCTTTCAAAGGGATTGGAGGCAGACTAAGGAGTACATTGTCAATCTACCTAAAGCACCCATCCTGATGGATAGTACGGGGGTAGGTGACCCAATCTTTGAGGATATGCAAAGGGAGGGTCTTGATGTGCAAGGGTATAAGTTTAGTTCTACCTCAAAACAAATGCTTATGGAAGGTCTTGCATCCGCTATTCACCAAAGGAAGATTACATTCCCACCTGGTCCTATCGTGGATGAACTTGAGATATTTGAGTATCAGTACACCTCATTCGGGGTAAAGTACTCCGCACCTCAAGGATTCCATGATGACTGCGTGGTTAGTCTGTCCCTTGCTTGGCAACATCTTCAGAAGAATGTGGGGAGTGGGAGGTATAGTTTTGCATAATGGGGGGAAGTCGGGGGGAAACTACTTTTTTTAAAATAATCTGCTAAAAAAGTTAGTTATCTAAAATATTTAGTATTTTCGCATAGTCAATCCGATTAGGTAGTCTCAGTACATATTCGGGTTTGATTCATGCAACCCGCATAAATTAGACCCACCTGCTGAGACCAGTGTGGGTTCTTTTTTTACCCTAACTTTGGATGACCTGCAAGTAGTTGCCTACCTCTCAAAGTTCTGAATTCAAGGAGTTTAAATCTGTTAAATGAAAAGAAGGATGTAACTTTTTCCCTTTTCAGCCGACTAACCCGATTGCCTATGTGACGGAGTAGATGGTCAGTAGTTGTTTCCTATTGGGGGTAGGGGGCAACTTCTGTTCTGACCAACTTCCCTCATAACCTTGTTCGGGAGTAGATTAAGATTACCTTATACACTTAACCACATTTAAACTATTTAACATTATGAATTGGTCCAATGTAACAGTCTTCCAATACCAACAGATTAATGAACTCTATGCTAATAGTAAGGACCTTACCGACCTTGATATATCGGTAAAGGTTGCCTCAATACTAACCAACCAAACGGAGAATCAGATAGATTCACTACCAGTTAAGGAACTTGCACCATTATTGGAATCCATTGCTTTTATTAATGAAGAGATTAAACCCGAAGCGGTAAAGGTGCTAAAGATTAATGGCAGAAGGTATAAGTGCGTTTATGATGTGCGGAATATCCCTGCATCAAGGTATATTGAATCTAAGCACTTTAGTAACGATGTAATGGGTAATCTGCACAAGATAATGGCGTGTATGGTCATTCCTCAAAAGAGGGGATGCTTTGGGTGGAAGGATGACAAGTACGATGCAGGTAAACATAGCGACTATGCTCAAGATATGCTTGAAGCACCGATTGTTTCCGTTCTTGGTTCGGTGGTTTTTTTTTATCAAGTATTCAAACTTTGGATAAAGAATTCAAATGGTTATATGGTCCAACAGATGATGGAGCAGGGAGTGGAGAAGATGAAAGCGGAAGAAGTGCATCAGGTTTTATGCACCATTATGGATGGATTTACCAAACCAAACTGGTTGCCGACTTTGAAGGAATCACACTTGACCAAGCATTTAACTTACCTGTCATAAACTTCCTCAATGACCTTGCCTACCTTAAAGCGAAGATGGAACATGATAACGAATTAATACGGAAGAGTTATGGCAAAAGTTGATACGGTTGTAGTAGTAGATGATGCGATAATTGAATCGGAGGCATTAAAACGTAAAGATTATGCCTCATTAAAGGAATTACCATTCGTTGAGAAGGTAATGATTGCTTATGCTGCAAGATTCATTATTCAGGTACAGAAAAACTTGATTAATGATAATAAGACCGATACTGGTAGACTTGAAAGGGATATTCAGCAAGGGGACATCATAAAGGCAAACGGGTCTTATCTTATAGACATCGGTTATCCTAAAAGTTCAGAGGCAGCGAAATACTATGACTTTGTCAATAAAGGTGTCAAAGGTTTTAAGTCAGGTACACCGAATAGTCCTTATCGGTTTAGGTCCGCATATCCTTCTATGAATGGACCAATGGTTACCGCTATCCAAAAATGGGTAAAAAGAAACTCAAAGTTAGCAAGAAGGGAAGACCAAAGGTATAACCTTTCGGGTCTGCAAAGGAAAAGAAAGTCGGTTTCCGAATTAAACACTGGCAGGACCACTGCTTACCTAATAGCACGGAAGATAAAGCAAAGAGGTTTACCGAGGACTGGATTCTTTGATGATGCCATTACTCAGGTATTTAATGACCAATTTTATAACAAGATGGCAGAAGCAGTTGGGGGAGATGTGAGGTTGTACATAAAACAGGCTGCTTCGCTAATTAATGAAGAGAACAAGTAATTATGGCAATAACAGTAAATTCAATACCCGAACAATACGCATCCCTTCACGATGACCTTTGGTTCGTGGTGGATAGCACAAACAAGGCATCAAGCAATTTTAAGTATGTCTTTGATGTTTATGTAGATGCGGTCTTGGTAGCAAGAATTAAGCAGTTCCCTGATGTTACAAGCACGAAGGGTATATTTAACGCAGGAAACATTATGCGTAACTATGCTCAATCTTATTTCATACCGAATCCTGCGACTACCCTATTTAGTGGTTCAAATGATAATATTTATAAGCAATACACCATAAAATATGGGGAAGAGTATGGAGGAACTACCTACACCAATCTCCTTGAGCAGACCTATGTAGCATTCAATTTCTATTATCCCGACTTTTATAATCCTGCTCAATCTCCTACCTATTTCAAGTCATATATTAATGAATGGTTGACAAATAGGGATTTGAGCAATGTGGAATGTGCATTTACCGATAAGTTGCATATCGGTTATATGTTTGCAAGTGGTGTGACTACAAATGTCTACCCATCGGTGCAACTTTACAACGAGAACGGGACTACAAGCGGAAGTGCTTTAACAACCGCAATAGACCCACAGGAATCATTTAGTCTGCTTGATATCTCACCAACTGCCATCAATGACTGGTATGGTTCAACAGTAATCCCACAATCTGCATACTCATACGGCATTAAATTGCACAATGGGGTAGGATTCGGGGATGAGGTAAGGGTTAAACTTGTTTGCAATCCTAACTACTCACCAATAGCATTGCACTTCCTAAATCAGTTAGGAGGTTACGATACAATGCACTTCAGATTGGTAAACAAAGAAGCAAGGAACGTGGAATCAAAGCAGTACGAAGGCAGTAAATATAGGTACAACGCTTCTGCTACCGCAATGCGGTCCTATGATGATTATAATAGAATCAACCCAGGTGCAACCAAGTATGTGGTTGAGCATACCACAATGTATAAACTGAGAAGTAATTACTTAAATGTAAAAGATTACAACTGGTTGGCAGAGTTAATCCAATCACCCGAGGTCTACTTTGAGCAAGGAGGGTACTATTATCCCGTGGTCACTATGACAAGTAATTGGGAAGAGAAAAAGAGGATAGCAGATAAGATGTTCAATCTTGAACTTGATGTGCAGATTGCCAATAAAAAATATAGTCAATTCCGATGAGGACTGAGATATACATTGATAATTACAGACTTGACTTGACAAAGGAAATCTCCGCAGAGTTTACCTATGCAATAGATGAGATTCAAGACTTTGCAACAAGGAACACCTCATTTAGTAAAACCATAATCCTCCCTGGCAATGAAACAAATAATAAGTTATTCGGTAATATATTTGAGTTCGGAAACTCCAATTTATACAATCCAGCAATCCCAAATGTGGGTTACAACTTCAATGCAACCAAGTCGGTTCCATGTATTATCTTGGTAGATAAGATACAAATATTTAAGGGTGTACTTAGGATGCTTGAAATCATCATTGATGATAGAAGCATTGAGTATGAAGTTTGTGTGTTCGGTGAGTTAGGTGGTTTTATCAACGCACTTGGAAATAGTAAGTTAGAAGACATTAACTTTGGGATTGCGGACCAAACGTGGAACGCTACCACGATTGCAAATAGTTGGGATAACATTAGCGGGACAGGTGTTTACTATCCTCTCATTGATAACGGGGTAGTATCAACTAATAAAGTAGACTTTTCTTTTGATGCCTTCCGACCTGCTTTGTTTGTTAAGCAATACCTAACTAAGATACTTGATGGGTCGGGTTACACCTATGATTTCCCTTTACTTAGTACGGCATTAATGAATCGGTTGGTAATACCTAACAATCAAAAGACATTAACAAAAAATGATACAACTCAATTCATCGCAACTCCGAACAATGCAAACTATCCAATAGCATCAAAAGTTGAATTTACTGCAACACAACTTGGACCATTCCTTGTTAATGTTGCAAATAATACTTTCACTTACAATAGTGCAACCACTACAACAATCAATTTCCAAGTGGTTGTTAGCGGTGCAATCATTGACCCGAATACCACTTTCTTTGATATTGCATTGAGAAAAAACGGGGTAAACATTGCATCTCAAGGTTATGTTCCAAACACATTTGATTACATATTTACTGCCGATTTGTCCGTAAACAATATTTCTGTAACAAACACAGACTTCTTTGATATTTTTGTTATATCGGATGCAGGAGGTGGATTTGGTTATGACATAACTGGAGATACAATATTGGTGGGAACAGATTTAATTGAGCAAGTAAATATAAGTTATGGAGATACTATTGTAGTAAACGATACAATACCTAAGGGAATCTTCCAAAAAGATTTCTTTGCATCCATTGTCAAGATGTTTAACCTCTATGTTTATGAAGACAAGTTGGTAGAGAAGAAACTTATTATAAAACCATTTATTGACTTTTACGATGGCACTAAGATAGACTGGACCGACAAAGTGGACCGAGGAAGTGTTATGAGGTTGAAACCGATGAGTGAGTTTACTGCACGTTATTACGATTACAAGTACAAGCAAGACAATGACTTTTATGCGGAGAACTACCGAAAGAAGTACAATGAGGGATATGGTGATTTGATTTATGATAGTGAGAATGAGTTTGTTAAGGAAGTTGATAGCACCGAGTTGATTTTTGCATCTACCATACTTTATGAAAAGACTGGAACCGATAAGATTTATTCTGTCATTTATAAACTATCCAACGAGAACACGAAAGAAGATAAGATGGATTCCGTTATTAGAATCCTTCAAGCAAAGAAGATAACGGGTAGGGCATCTTGGAAACTTAACCATACATCGGGTCATGATACATACACCGCATACGGATATGCAGGACACTTTGATGACCCATATAACCCACAATCGGATATTAATTGGGGAGCAACTAAGGAACTATTTTATAATGCATCATCGGTAACCGCAGCGAATCTGTTTAATGGGTATTGGTCCGAGTACATTGCAGAGATAACCGATAAGGATAGCAAGTTGCTCACCTGTTCATTAAAGTTGAATGAGGTGGACATTTATAACCTTGATTTTAGCAAACTGATATACATTGATGGTTCACTTTGGCGGTTGAATAAAGTCTTGGATTATAACCCTATGGACTTTAACGTGACAAAGGTGGAACTTCTTAAGGTAATTGAATTAACATACGTTTAATATGGCAGAAGAAATAATTGGCATCAAGGTCCAAGTTGATGCGAGTGATGTAGGTAAATCGGTTGGTTCATTAAAGAAGCAACTTAGGGAAGCACAGAATGAAGTCACGGCATTGTCTGAAAAGTTCGGTGCGACATCAAAAGAAGCAATCAATGCAGCAAAGAAGGCAGCACAATTAAAGGATGCCATCGGTGATGCGAAAGCATTAACGGATGCATTTAATCCTGATGCAAAGTTCAAAGCATTAACGGCATCTTTGTCGGGTGTTGCAGGTGGATTCGCTGCCTTGCAAGGTGCAGTTGGATTGTTCGGAAATCAAGCAGAAGCAGTTGAGAAAACATTGTTAAAGGTTCAATCTGCTTTAGCATTGTCGCAGGGTTTACAGGCGGTTGGCGAGAGCATAGACTCATTCAAGCAATTAGGTGCGGTTGTAAAGACAGGCGTTTCTAATGCCTTTGGAACGCTTCGTAGTGCTATTATATCTACTGGGATAGGTGCATTAGTAGTTGGTCTTGGTTTATTGATTGCCAACTTTGAAACAGTTAAAAAAGTAGTCCTTAACTTCATCCCTGGTCTTGGCAAACTTGCCGACTTTGTAGGTAACCTTGTAAATAAAGTAACCGATTTTGTTGGAATAACAACAGAGGCAGGAAGGGCAACTGCAAAACTTATAGAAGATAATAATAAGGCAATTAAGAATAGCGAGAGATTTCTTGAACTAAATGGCGATAAATACGATGAATACACGCAACGTAAAATAAAAGCAAACATTGAATTTTTAAAAAAGCAAAATGAGTTTAAAAATGATGAGCAATTATCAGAAGTACAAAAAATTGCTTTCATTAAACAAGCAAGGGAAAAAGCAAATAGAGAGATAGCAAAAGCAGATGCAGATAGAATTGAAGCATCAAAAAAAGTAAAAAAAGCGGAATTAACACAAGAGCAAAAAGAAAACATACAACGGGAAAAGGATTTTAAAGAAGGTCAAGAGTTAATTAGAAGAGAAAAAGAACTTGCTGCGAATCTTACAAAGACTCAAGTTTTAGGCATAACCGCAGCAGGAAAGGATGCACTTATTCAAACGCAAGTGGTTGCAAAGGGTGTTTCTGATGCCATATTGGTAACTGCTCAACAACAAGCAGATGCTAAGAAGCAATTAACGGATTACGAAAAGAAACTTGAGCAAGAAAAATTTGATGCTCAATTAAATCTTGCATCTCAATCCTTGTCTATCATTGGCGGTCTTGTAGACCAAAATAGTGCAGCAGGTAAGGCGATTGCGGTAACTCAAGCAATCATAAACACTTACCAGGGTGCATCTAAGGCATTAGCACAAGGAGGTATCTTTGGACCTGTGGCAGCAGCAGCGACCATTGCAGCAGGATTGATAAACGTAAAAAAGATTATTAGTACCAAGATACCATCAGCAAAAGGCACTGGGAATGTTGCCGATTCGGGAGGTGGTTCAATGTCAATGTCTGCTGCACCAATCTCACCATCTGCACCAATTCAAAACACAGTTACCTCATTAAGTCAGCAATCCATTAACCAAATGGGGTCAGCAGCAGGTAGAGCATACGTTGTGGAATCTGACATCACTAACCAACAAGAAAAGATAATAAGAATAAACCGAGCAGCAAGACTTGGGTAACAATAGTTTATAAAAAATACAAAAATGGAAAAGAATATACCAATTTTTAACTTAGAAATAACCAATGACCTTGAAGATGATGTGGAAGTGGATGTCATTAGTTTAGTTGATAGACCTGCCATAGAGCGGTCCTTCCTTGCCTTTACTGAAGATGAGTTTGCTGAATCCTACACAGACTATCCCGAAAGTGCAAAGAACAACGCACAGAGGGCATTGGATTGGGCAGAGAAAAACGGATGGGGAGAATGTGGCACGGAGGTTGGAAAGATAAGGGCAAACCAAATCGCAAAGGGAGAACCGATTTCACGTGAAACAATCGCAAGAATTAGCGGATTCAAAAGGCATCAACAGAATAAAGATGTTCCCTATTCCGAAGGATGCGGTGGTCTTATGTGGGATGCTTGGGGTGGTACTTCCATGATTGAATGGTCAAGTAACAAACTCAAAAAACTTGACAGGCAGAACTTTGTCATCCAAGATGAGGACCAACAAATCATTAGCGGTCCATTAATGTTAGCAGATACTCCTATTTACCGAAATGACCACAACGGGGAATATTATGTAGTCTTTACAAAGGAAACGATAAAAAAGATTGCACAGAGGTATTTTAAAAAAGGATATCAAGCAAACGTAAACTTGATGCACGATTCGGGTCAATCCGTTGAAGGTGTGACAATGTTTGAATCATTTATCAGCGACAAGGTTAGGGGAATCTACCCGATGAAAGGATTTGAGGATGTACCCGATGGGTCTTGGTTCGGTTCTTTTAAGGTAGACAATCCCGAAGTATGGGCAGAGATTAAGGCAGGGAATGTAAGAGGATTCTCCGTAGAAGGTCAATTTAATTACAGAAAGACTGGTGATAAAAAGATTGAGCAACTTTGGGAAAATGTCCTAAAAGTGCTATCTATGGTTAGTTAAGATTAGTACCATAAATTAATTTGATTACGGCGGGTGTTTCCACACCTGCCTTTTTTTGTATATGGTACATTGGTAAATGCTCACTATTTATTGCTAAAAGTTATGATGACTACTTTAGAAGCAATCAATAAGATTAAACAAATGTTTGCAGAAGCAGGAGAATTGCCATCTGCAATGCCTCTTCAATCTATGGCGGAATATACGCTAAAGAGTGGTGCAAAGGTTATGATTGATAAGTTTGAAGTTGGTGGTAAGGTTACTCTTGTAGATGAGGGTGGAAACGAAGTTCCTGCTCCTGTTGGTGACCATGAGTTGATTGATGGTTCTGTAATTACTCTTGATGAGAACTCAATCATCACCGCAATTAAAGTCCCTGAAGTTGAACTCCCTGAAGTTCCCGAAGTTGAGATTTCTGTTGAATCTAAGAAGGTAGAAGAGGACATGATGAAGAAGAAGATTGAAGAGATGCAGAAGCAACTGGATGAGATTAAGATGGCATACGATGCCAAACTTGCCTCTCAAGAAGCAAAGTTTAGCAAGGGCATGAGTGACATTTCTGATGTTTTGGTTCAACTTTTGAACACACCATCTGCAAATGCAACTGAAGCACCGAAAGAAAAGTTTAATCAGCACATTGAAAAAAAGGAAGATAAGATTAGCAGATTCCTTGATTTCGCAAAGTCAATTAAGTAAAAATTTCTCAAACAATAAAAATTAAATAAAATGAGTTTTTCAGTAGGAACATTGGCAGCCTATACAAAAGAGAACGAGCAATTACTTGTTGCCTCTTCTGTACTTGGTAGCAAAACCGCCTCTTTAATTAAAGAGCAAGGTAACGTGATGGTAGGTGTTAAGTCTGCCGAAACCATCAACATCATGGACACAGATGCTATTTTCCAAGATGGTTCATCTTGCGGATTCAACGCATCAGGTCTGACTTCTTTCACACAAAGGACTGTAACAGTTGGAAAAATTAAGGTTAACGAAGCATTGTGCTTGAAAGACCTTGAAGCAAAGTACTTGCAGAAAGCACTTCCTGCTGGTTCTATGTATGATTCAATGATTTATGCTGAAGAGTATTCTAAGCGTAAAACAGAGAAAATCTCTTCTCAACTTGAGAAAGCACTTTGGCAAGGTAACACATCAAGCGTTGACGTAAACTTGAACAAGTTTACAGGTTTGATTTCTTTGATTACTTCAGCAGGTGCATCAGTTGTAAATGCCAATAGCGTAGCACTTCACGGAGTAGTTGAAACCGCCATTACCGATGCAAACGTAGTTAGCATTTTTGATGATATCTACAAAGCAATTCCTGCTCAAGTAGTTGACAAGGATGATATGGTTATCTTCTGCGGTATGGACACATTTAGGACCTACACTGTAAAGTTGAAGTCTTCTAACTTGTTCCATTACAAATACGATGAGGCTGCAAATGGTCAGTTTTTCCTTCCAGGTACAAACGTGCGTGTAATCGCAGTACAAGGTTTGAATGGTACAAATGACATCGTTGCTGCAAGGATTTCTAACTTCTTCATCGGTACAGACCTTTTGAACGAAGAGGAAAGATTTGAAATCTTCTACGCTAAGGAAGCAGACCAAGTTCGTTTTGTTTCTGAGTTCAAAATGGGAATTAACTTTGCTTTCCCTGATGAGATTGTCAAGTTCTTCATTTAAATAACATTGATGGTGAGGGGTGGTATCCATCCCTTGCCTTCATTTTAAATTTTATAATATGCCGTGTGCTTTAACTCAAGGATATGTACTGGACTGTAAAGAGTCCATAGGTGGTATCAAAGCGGTCTGGTTCATTCCATTCGCTGATGTAACTACGATAACAGAGGCATCAGGCGTTGTTACTACTATTACAAAGTCAGCAGGCAAGGTGTTCTACAAGTACCAACTTGTAAAGCAAACCTCTTCACTTACCGAGAATATCACTGCCTCTGTTGAGAATGGCACTGTATTCTATGCACAAGAATTATCTATCATCCTCAATAAACTTCAAGCAAGTACAAGGAACGAAATTTTGCTTCTTGCAAAAAACAATCTCCTTGCAGTGGTTCAAGATGGTAACGATAAATATTGGTTGCTTGGTAAGGTAAATGGTGCTGATTTGACTGGTGGCAATGGTGCAACTGGTGTTGCCTATGGAGACAGGAATGGTTATACTTTGACCTTTACAGGCAATGAACCTGCACTTGCTCCCGAGGTTTCAAGTTCAATAATTGCAGGTCTTACTGCGTAAATAGGAAGGTTTAGAATTGAGTAGGGCATCCATATCGGATGCCTTTCTTTTTGGGTAAAAGTTAAGGGATTACCTATTTAGACATAATGATACAACTCACACAAGGAGCAACGGAGTTTATTTACCTAACATTAACGGAGAAGCAGACACTTGCCTCACCGAATTACTTGTTCCGTTTTGTCAATAGGACCACACGGGATGAGGTTGCTTTTGTGCTTTTGTTTGCTCTTGATGTATCACCTTTCAAGGATAGGTACAATAAATTTAGCATCAAAGTACCGAAGTATTTTGGATTGGGTAACATTGGAGAGTGGTTGTATTATGTATATGAGCAAACAAGTGCATACAATATAGACTATACCCAAGCAACGGGATTGCTTGAAGAGGGAATAATGAAACTGTCACCATCAACCACTTTTGAATATACGCAGCACGAGGTTGACAATACATATATAACAAGATGAATGATTTAGTAATACTTAATTTCCAAGAAGCAAGGCAACCCGAATATCGGGAGAAGAGGGGCAAGGGGTATATTGAGTTCGGTGAAAAGAACGATTACCCTAACTATCTTTTATCACTTTACAATAAAAGTGCAAAGCATAACGCTATTGTCAAGGGCAAGGTTAATTACATTATCGGAAACGGATGGAAGAGTGATGAGGTAGACCCTATTGCGGACCAATTCATTGCACAACCTAATCAGTTTGAATCTTTAAACGATTTAACAAGAAAGGTATCTATTGATATTGAAATCTTCGGTGGTGCCTACCTTGAGGTGATTTGGTCCGTAACGGGTGGACAGTTAACCGATGTCTTACACATTGACTATACTAAAATAAGGTCCAACACGGATAATACTCAATTTTGGTATAAGAAAGATTGGAATGAGAGAAAGGATGAGTTAATCCCTATGATGGCATTTAACACGAAGGTCAGACAAGGGAAGCAGATACTTTACATTAAGGAATATAGACCAGGTTTAGATACTTATGCTCTACCAGGTTATATGGGTGCATTGAACTATATTGAATCTGATATAGAAGTCAGCAGACACGTTCTTGGCAATGCCCAAACGGGATTCTCTGCATCCAAACTTATTACACTTCCCAATGGTGAACCTTCTCCCGATGAGAAGCGTAACATTGAAAGAAGGTTTACGGATAGATTTAGCGGTAGTGATGGCAAGAAGTTTATTTTATCGTTTACTACTGACCCTGCACGAAAACCAATTATTGAGGACCTCGGAGCAAGTGATATTACAAAAGAGGACTTCACGAGGGTTGATTTAATTATTCAGAATAATCTTTTCGCAGGTCATCAAATTACATCACCAAGTCTTTTCGGTATTGCCGAACCTGGTCAGTTGGGAAGCAGAACGCAGATAAGGGATTCGTATGAGATATTCAAGAACACTTATGTAAATGATAAGCAGCAGTTCCTTGAATCAATATTTAATCAACTTGCTACCTTAAAGGGTGCGACTTCTGAGATTACGATTGTACCTGTTGAACCTATCGGATTTGAATTAAGTGAACAAGCACTATTGCAGGTTGCTCCTAAAGAGTGGTTATTGGAAAAGGCAGGTATTGATGTTTCTAAATATCAACCAACTGCGGCAACTCAACCAAGCATTAATCAAGAACAAGTTGAGGTAAACGATAATTTGAAGAATCTAAGTGGTAGACAATACCAACACTTGATGAGGGTGATTAGGCAATTCTCACAGGGTAAGATATCCAAAGAGATTGCAAGTACAATGCTCAAGTCGGGTCTTGGAATGACCGACAATGAGGTTAATGCAATGCTTGGAATAGATGATGACCCAATGACAGAAGACCTTAATTTTTCTGCACTTGATGAGGACACTGTTATAGGCTTATTCAGAGAGGTTGGTGAACCGAAAGAGGATTATAACATAATTCAATCTAAAGCGGTTTTTAGCAGTCGGGATGCGTTTGCAGAGGGTGATTTGATAGACAAGACACTTGATAAGCAAATCCTTGCCTTGATTGATAAGGATAGGAAGATAAGCATTGATGACATTGCAAAGGCGGTAAGGAAAAGCAGAGAGGTAGTACAAGGTCGGTTGAGTTATTTGGTTGAATCGGGTGCAGTAAGTTATGACCCAAAGATTGAGGAACGTAAACTCACCAAACCATTGAGCAAGTTGGTTGATGATATGGATGTAACAACCTTTGAGGTAAAGTATTCCTATGAGTGGAAACCGATTGTACCAAGTTCACAAAGAGATACTCCTGCACATCCTTCAAGGACATTTTGCAGAAAGTTAATATCAGAGGATAGACTTTGGAGCAGAAGCGGAATAGAGTTACTTAGTGCAAGACTTGGTTACTCCGTATTTGATAGGGGCGGTGGTTGGTGGGGAGATTCACCAAGTTGCAGACACGAATGGAGAAGGAACGTAGTAGTTAAAAAGAAAAAATAATGAGCAGAAATATACTTTTTATTTCAGTTGATACGATAAAGGACAGAACAGGTTTGCACGTTAACGTAGACCCTAAGTTGGTCTTTCCTGACATCCTTTATGCCCAAGATGCATACATCCTCCCTGCACTTGGAACTGCATTGTATGAGAAGTTACAAACGGGTATTGAGTGCGGTGATTTGAACTGTGATGAAGAAACTTTGTTGAATACCTACATAACACCTTGTTTAGTTTACTATGTTATGAGTGAACTCCCAATGGCATTGTCTTATCAATTCTACAATAAAGGAGTAGTACGGAAGTCGGGTGATAATCAAACCGAACCGAGTGCATCAGAATTGGCAGATGTTGCCAATCGTTATGGAGCAAGGGCAGAGTTTTACAAGCAAAGGTTGATTAAGTTCTTAAAGCAAGAATCTCAAGCAAGTGCTAAATATCCCGAATACATAAACCCTGGCACTGGAGTTGATACCATTGTTCCCGACAATGATGCCTACACCACTACAATATGGTTGGGAGATTATGACTGCGGAAGGTATAAAACATTTGAAGAAAAATATCAAGGAGACATAAATCGTTGTTGTGGCGAATAAAACATACACTAAAAAGAACCAAGAGAAACTCCGTGTTTATCTTGAAAAAATAAAAAAGGATGACCCTAAACAATCTGATAAAGACAATAGAAGACTTGGGAAATGCCCATCAACAAATCAAGACAACCTTTTACGGAAACGCTTTTGATTTTTTGAGTAAGGGTACGGACAATGTCTATCCTGCTTTATTCTTTGACCTAACGGGTGCATCCATCAATGGTAAAAGTTCAACTATCAACTTCACCATGTTTTTCTGTGATAGGGTACTTCCCGAGCAATCAAATGAGCAAGAGGTTCTATCGGACCAATTACTCACTGCTCAAGATATTATTGCACAGTTGCATTATAACGATTACGATTTCGTTCTTCAAGATGCGGTTACGCTTGATTTCTTTACGGAAGACACACCCGAATACTTAGCAGGAGTTAGTGCAACTATTGCACTTGATTTACCATACTTACAGAATAGGTGTGAAGTTCCAACAGACTACACTTATCCATCATAAACCTATTTAAAGAAAAAGAAAATGGCATCAGATTTCAGACCAGGGAAACTTGATATTCAAATTTGGAGAAATGACACTTGGCAGCAGGTGTTTACTCTTTTGGCAGATACTACACCAATAAACTTATCAGGTGCAACAGTTTATATTCAGGTCCGCAAAGGGTGTGCAGGTACTCTTGCATTGACTTTGACTAATGGAAGCGGTGTAACTATCGGAGGTGTGAGCAATAACCAAATCACAGTAAACAAGTTGGTTAATATAGACAAGGGAAATTATGTGTGGGATATGCAGGTTACTTTTACAGACTTGACTGTTAAGACCTACCTTGAAGGTGATTTTATTGTGTATGATGATGTAACTAAACCATAGAAGATGAGCATTGATGTAAACGTAACGAATGATTTAGTAGTAGTTACAGAGAGCAGTGAAGATATAACGGTTAACGTTAGTAATGCCCCTGGTCCTGCGGGGCAAGGTGTTCCTGTTGGTGGAACTGCTGGTCAGGTATTAAAGAAACTTAGCAATACCAATTACGATACTTTTTGGACTTTAGATGGTGTTGGTGTTCCATATACGGGTGCAACGGGTGATGTCAATTTGGGAGCGTTTAATTTAACCGCTACATCAATCATCAAAAGCGGTGGCACATCTTCTCAATTTCTCAAAGCGGATGGTTCGGTTGATTCAACTACTTACCAACCATTACTCACTAATCCCGTAACGGGTACAGGTGCAACGGGACAAGTTGCATATTGGAACGGAACGAATAGTCAGACGGGTTCAAACAATCTGTTTTGGGATGCTGCGAATAGTAGGTTGGGGGTATTTAACTCATCACCACTTTATAATTTAGAGGTAGGAAGTGTTTCAAAAACTACAAATAGCATTGTAAATACCGCAACTGACAATCCACGAAGGGCAGGATTTTCTGTTGATAATGGTTCAGAGAATAGATTTTTTGCAGGATATGTTGGTTCTACTACTTTTAATGAAGCTAATTCAGAAGTATATATAGGAAGTCCAGCTGGTTATAAATTAGCATTTGGAACAAGTAATACTATAAAGGCAAAAATATTTAATACAGGCAACCTTGTCCTCCAAAACGGAGGCACATTTTCCGATGCAGGTCAGCGTTTGCAAGTACAGGGTGATGCGTTTATAAAGGGGAGTGGGGCAACGAGTGGGACAATAGGATTACAAGTTCAAGATAGTGGTGGGGCAAATATGTTAAGATTGCTGAATGACACTACTTTAAAAATAGGAAGTCAAAATGTTGATATATTCCCAACCGCAAATGGTAGTTCAGTTTCTAATGCAGGTAGAGGTTTAATTATTTCAACAGGTGCAGGAAGTCAAGGAACGGGTGCATTGAAAGTGGTTGGAACATCACTTGATGCAAGTGGGAATAATTGGTCATTGTGGTTATCTCATACCTTTGGTGCATCATCGGGAACTGCAACTCATAGTGGGTTATTATTAAATCAAACCATCAACCAAACAGGCGGTGCAAACGGCATCACTCGTGGTCTATATGTCAATCCCACCCTTACCGCTGCTGCTGATTGGAGAAGTATTGAATGGTCAAACAATAGCGGTTGGGGATTGTATGGGGCAGGAACTGCGAATAATTATTTGGGGGGCAGACTATCTATAGCAACAACAAATACACCGAGGAGATTAAATATAGAGCAAGCGAATGGAAGTACCGCAGCTTCAATTGGATTATATTCAAGTGGAACATTGGTATCTGTTATTGGTATAGATACTGCAAGTACAACTGATTTGCAAATAGCGACTGCACAAAGCATAAGATTCTATGCAAGTTCAACTATTGGAAATATTGTTACCGAACCTACTAATGAAAAAATGCGACTCACCGCAGCAGGGCGATTGCTTTTGGGAACAACAACCGAATCAACATTCATACTTGATGTCAACGGAACTGCGAGGGTGAGCGGGGATTTATTTGGCAGTTCTTATTTTCTTAATAGAACAAATAGTGGTGGTTATTATTCAGGAACATCGGATAACTTTGGATTTTGGTATACTGGTAGTGTAGGTAACATAAGTTTAGCAAACGCACAACCTATTGTTTTTTCTACGGCAAATACAGAACGCCTCCGCATCACAAGTGGGGGGAATTTACTTGTGGGAACTACGACTGACGCAGGGCAGAAGTTGCAAGTGGTGGGAACGACTATATCAACGGCAACAAATATACCTTTCCAATCTGTTGTTACAAGTTCAGAAATGTATAATTCATTTTTTGTAAATACATCAACCTTAATTGGGTATATTGGTAATGGCGATGGTATAATAACTAATGGTGGTACTAATAATTTTGGGATAAGAGCAGAAGCAGATTTAATTTTTGCTGCTGGTGGAAATAATAGAAGAATGACCATCACCTCAGGTGGCAACCTCCTTATCGGAACTACAACTGATATTGCATCTTCAAAAGTAACTATATCATCAACTACACAAGGATTCCTCCCACCTCGGATGACAACCACACAAAAGAACGCAATCAGTAGTCCTGCTGCAGGTCTGCAAGTGTACGATACAACATTAAATCAAATGTCATATTACAATGGCACAACTTGGGTAAACTTTTAAAATAAAATAAAAATGGCAAAACAAATCTCACCCGTTACAATATGGGTAAATGGCGAAAGCAAACAAGCAGAGTATTTTCAAGTGACTTGCATCAATGACAACTACGAGAACAGTGCTACCAATTATTGGCAGTTGTTCACCAAAGTTGTAGATGCTGAAGGTGTTGAATCTCAAGGTGAGCAAGTTGCTCAAGGCAATCTAACCATTGATGGTGCAGACTACATCGCTTGGGGAGATCAACCCGCAA
>Ga0315903_10001573_pt1 | contig 34670 bp, 37 predicted proteins | sample LakEriMetagenome_7_FD_203524 | JGI IMG/M metagenome (GOLD analysis project Ga0315903, IMG submission 203524) | Freshwater fungal communities from buoy surface, Lake Erie, Ohio, United States - Buoy 2 MA119 | ecosystem: Environmental > Aquatic > Freshwater > Lake | place: USA: Lake Erie, Ohio...
GTTGGGCAGCCGCTTCCGGCCGCAGGCATTGCCGGCAGCTGTCATCCGATCGCAGGCGCACTCAGATGCGCCCCAGGCCCATGCGTGGCATGGACCCGTGGTGGTGGTGGTCATCGGTTGTCGAGGTGCTGTGGTGGTGGTGCCCTGCATCCCTGCAGTGCTCCCCCATTGTGCAGGGGTGCACCTGGGGCTGGCGTGGGGCGGAGGTGCACTTGCAACAATTCGTAGCATACTCACCAACTCTTAAGTCTTTCTCACCCTCTCTTCACCCACCTGCGGGCCCGGGCGCACCCTGCCTGCCCCTGTCATCGGATGTCGCATCCACTGTCATCCCCTGCGCCGCAGTGGGTCTGGCCCTGGTGGTGCCCTGGTGGTGCGGCAGCGGCTCCCATGGCGTCGATCGGACAGGGGGCCATGGGGGGCGGCTGCGTTTCTCGCCGGTTGGGATACCCACCCAATCGCGGGACCCCAAAACGGTCCCCCTTGGCTTCTCCCAAGTTGCCCATCGTCCCCCGAGGTGCTACCCACCACCGGAAAAAACCGCGCACCCCAAAGTCCTCTGAGGTTCCCAGTGGTCCCCTTCCACCGAACTGGCGCCCAGGAGGCCCCAGAACCTGCCCCTGGGGCCCCCATGGGTGCATCCATGCCTGCAGGGATGCAGGGAAGGCTTCCTGGGGCGTCTGGGTGCTGCAGGCGTGGGGATGACTTCGTTGGCCGGGTCCATGCTCGGCTTCGCCTGCGCGTGCCCCCTGGATCGGCGCTGCGGCCGGGCGTCGCTTCGCTCCTTCGACCTCGCTGAGTGAGGGGGCGATGATGGGGTGATGGATTCGAGGTGGCGGAACAGCCCCTGGAGGTCATGCCTCCCTCGCATCACGCTCGTTCGACATAAAAGATAATCAGAAGCGTTTCTCGATCGACCGCGCCGCTGCTGGAAGGGTCAGGCCACTGGGTTGCAGATTCTTGTGCAACCCTCTAGGGTCACTTCTACACTGGTGCAAGGGTCTATGCTGAAAGGGGCCAAATCGTATAACGAACACGTTGATCGCTTTGTCATGTACTGGCTGGGCAACGACATCGTGGTGGACCTGATCCGGTCGAAGCGCATCCACTTCGGCGACCTGGGCCTCCTGCTGCTGCTGATCCAGCAGATGGATCCCAACACCGGGCGGGCCAACATCACCCCTGCCGCCCTGGCCGACCACATCGGCCGCGACCCGGTGCAGGCCAGGCGGATGATTGCCGTCCTCCTGCGCCACCAGCTGATCGCCCGCTGGAAGGATCCCCAGACCGGCCAGCGGTGCTTCCTGATCCACCCGTACATCGCCTCCGTGGGCGGCCCGCAACGGCGCGGCTACCTCTGGAAGCAGTTCAGCGAAGCGATCGACGGCCGACACATCCACCCGGTTCCGGGTGATCTTGAACTCGCCTGACCACCACCACCACCACCACCCATGAAACTCAAGCTGATTCGACGGATCGATGAGAGGACGATGATCCCCGCCGGCTATGGCGTTGCCTGGTTCGACTGGGTGAGCGGCTGGGTCGTGGTGGCGCCGCTCCCGCTGGTGCCATTCATCTGCTTCGGCCGCTGGCTGTGGGCCTCGATGCGCACATGCTTCACGAATGTGGCCCGGGACCCTCGGACTGCCTACCTGGATGGGATGGAGGCCGGCATCAGACTGGGGAGGACATACCCCGCGAAGCCTGGTTGGACCCTGCGGGCTGGCAACCGCTTTCGGACGTTCACCGATCTCTGACCATCCCATGAAACCCCTCACTGCCCCCTCGATCTTCTTCCTGCTGATCGGCCCCAGCTGCCACGCGCTCCCCACCGCCGCCCAGACCTGCGGCATCAACGGCGCCACGCCGGGGATGATCGGCGGCTGCCTGACCACCCCCAGCTACGGCCAGCCCACCTACCGGCTGCAGACCAGCCCGGTGAACCGCGGGGTGATCCTGGTGGAACCCAGTGGGCCCCGATACCTGCAGCCGACCCCCAGCTACACGGTCCCGCAGATCACTCCGATCTGGAGTCACTGAGCCATGAGCGACAGCTACTGGCGCAAGATCGCCGCGCCGATCATTGCCAAGGTGATCCAAGAGGTCGGCACCGAGGACGAGCGGGCCCTGAAGCGTGCCCTGCGTGAGGCCTATCCGTTCGGGCAGCGCAGTCTGTGGCCCTACAAGGTCTGGCGCCACGAGGTTCGCCGGCAGCTGAGCGGCGACAGCCAGATCATCCGCCGGAAGCTCGAGCAGCAGCGGATCGACCTGGAGGCCGCCGGCCAGCTGTCGTTGTTCTGCTGATCTACCGGTAGGCTTGGGCTGAACTCTGCACCCGTGCAGTGCCCTATCTGACCAACGACGAACGGATCCGCCTGGGGCTGCAGCGATTCGGCAGTGATGTGCCGGCCCATGAGATTGCCGCGGCCGAACAGGAATACCGGGAGCGGCAGAGGACCGAAAAACCCGAACCCGAACACGTCCCGGTGAAGCGCAAGCGGGCCTCGAAGGGGGAGGCCCAGTAAGGTGGCCTTGGGCCTGAATCTTGCGGCGCGTCTCCACCGCTTGGTGGTGGTCGGGGAGGTGCTGCCTGCTGGCCCCGGAGCCCTTCTGCCTCACGGTGGGAGGGCTTCGCTGTGAACTGGACCAAGCTCTTGGCCGACGCTGGGATCCCGGAACCGCCGGGGCGCGAGGAGGCCATCGAGGCGGTGCGCCGCAAGCGGGAGGAGCAGGAGGCAGCGAAGGCGGCTGAGGATGCCGCGGCGACCCAGCGGCATCAGGAGCGCCTGGCGGCCCAGGGGGACACCAAGAAGGCGATCCGCTCGAAGGTGCGGGTGGGTGGATGACCACCTGGGAACCCCTCCCCCCTGAGCTGGAGCCGCTGCCGAACTTCGCGGCCTTCATCCTGCGCGAGATCGGCCTGGTGCCACCGGACGGGGCGCCCACCAAGCAGCAGCTGGGCATCCTGGACTGGATGCAGAACGGCCCGGATCGCCAGATCACCATCGGGTTCCGTGGGGTGGCTAAGAGCACCATGGCCGCGATCTACGCCAGCTGGCGGCTGATGCGTGATCCGATCAACGAGAAGATTCTGATCCCTTCCAACACCCAGGAGAAGGCGGTCGAGATCACGACTCAGATGCTGAACTGGTTCCAGAACATCGAGCTGCTGCAGTGCCTGGCGCCGCGGCCCGATGGCCGGAGCAGCGCCAAGAACTTCGACGTGGGCCCGGTGATCCCTGGCCGGGATCAGGCGCCATCGGTGCGGGCCTGCGGCATCCTCTCCAGCGCCCTGACCGGGAAGCGGTGTTCGTGCGCCATCCCGGACGACATCGAGACCCTGAACAACTCCATCACCCCGCTCAAGCAGGAGCGCCTGGCCAATGCGGTGACGGAACTGGAGCAGATCATCCTGCCGGACGAGGGCCAGCTGCTGCCGCGCCAGATCATGTTCCTGGGGACGCCGCACCTGGAGACCAGCCTGTACCTGGAGCTCAGCCGGCGGCGGGGCTATGCCGTGCGGTACTGGCCCGCGGAATACCCCGACCCGAAGGTGGCCGAGCAGATCGACTGCTACGACGGCTGCCTCGATCCGCTGATCCTGGCAGAGGTCGAAGCGGACCCGTCGCTGGTGGGCGAACCCACGGACCCGGAGCGGTTCGGGTTCGATGAGCTGCTGAAGCGGAAGGCGGGGAACACCCGCATCAGCTGGCAGCTGAACTACATGCTCAACTGCCGGCTGAGCACCCTGGATCGGTTCCCGATCCGCCTGGGCGATCTGATCGTCATGCCGCTGGACGGCAAGGCCCTGCCGGAGACCGTCAGCTGGGGCAACGGCACCGACATGCGGCTGCAGGAGCTGGTCTGCACCGGCCTGGGTGCCGATCGATGGTACTACCGGCCGGCGTTCATCGGCACCTACGTGCCCAAGGCCGAGGCCTGGCGGTGCGTGATGGCGATCGACCCCAGCGGCCGCGGCCGCGATGAGATGGCCTGGGCCGTGGTGGCTGAGTTGAACGGGAACCAGTTCCTGCTCGAGTCCGGCGGCACCCGGCTGGGCTATTCGGATGAGGCGCTGGAGGCCCTGGCCCAGGTGGCGAAGCGCTGGGCGGTGACGAACATCGTCACCGAGGCCAACTTCGGCGATGGGATGTTCACCGCGGCGCTGGCGCCGGTGATGGCCCGCGTGTGGCCCTGCAGCATCGAGGAGGTGCGCCACAGCCAGCAGAAGGAGCGCCGCATCATCGACACGCTGGCCCCGCTGGTCCAGCAGCACCGGCTGGTGGTGGCCAAGGCGGTGATCGCCAACGACTACCTGGAGGCCGAGATGGACTCCGACACCGGCCACCAGCGGAGCCTGATGTACCAGCTCAGCCGGATCACGGTGGAGCGCGGCAGCCTGCCGTTCGATGACCGGATCGATGCGCTGGCGATGGCCGCGGCCTTCTTCGTGGAATCGGTCGCGCAGGATCAGGAGCGGCAGGCCAAGCAGCGCCAGGACGAGCTGGATCAGGCAGTGCTGGACAGCTTCTTCTCGGACTGCGGGATGAGCGCCGACGCCATGGCGATGGGCCGGATGCCGGAGGCCCGTGGGAGGACCGCCGGGGGGATCATGCGGCCGGTGATTCGGGCTCGCGTTTGAAGGGCAGCACGATGGCCCGCTTCTCCTGCAGGCCCTTGAAGTCGAGCTTGCCCGCCAGCTTGGCCGCATTGTTGAGGCCGCTGCCCTTCGGCGCCGGCGCGGTGACGCCGTTCTGCTTCAGGACCGCCAGGGCCATGCGCTGAATCGCCTGGCGCTGCTCCATCGGCCAGGCCACCGGGTTGCCGTCTCCGTCAGCCATCGGCTGCTCCAGCCCCTCAAGGTCATCAAGGATCGAATCGACCACCAGCTTGTGCATGGTGGCCAGCTTGTCGGTGATGGATTCGGCCACGGTGCAGCCCTGCAGATGTCGCCCCCCATTATCGCTGGGAGCACTGTCTGGAGGCATGATGCACCCATGCAGACCACCACCACCCCATGACCTTCGCTTCTGTCCGTGATGCGGCCCTGGAGGCCGCCAAGGCGGGCCGACTGACCCCCGGGCAGCTGGCATCCCTCAGCCACTTGGATGAGCGGCTGAAGGGGCACCCCGACATCCTTGAGGAGTTCACCGAGACGTGGCGGGCTTCTGAGCCTCCTGCCGCGGCCCCCTTCACTCCTGACTCCCCCTTCGGCCACCGGGTCACCCCCCACATCACCTACGGCGAGCTGGCCCTCGGGCAGGAGGCGCGCCGCTTCGATCACTACCACCAGTGCGGCACGGCCCTGCAGCTCTGCCAGTTCGCGGAGAAGGCCCGCGCCGCGTTCGGCGGGCGCCCGGTGATCATCACCAGCGCCTACAGGCCCCCGGCGATCAACAGGGCGGTCGGTGGTGCCAGCCAGTCGGAGCACCTCTACGACGCCCCGGGCGTGGGCGCCATCGACTTCTACATCGAGGGGGTGCCGGTGATCGAACTGCAGGAGTGGGCCGACAAGGCCTGGCCCTACTCGCTCGGCTACGGCGCCCCCAAGGGCTTCATCCACATCGGCAGACGCCGCGGCGGACCCCGGGTGCGCTGGGATTACTGAGGCGGCGCCAGCGAATACAGCGCCGCCAGGTTGAACTGCTCGAGCAGCCCCTGGAGCTCCTCCTGCATCGCCTCTGTGGGGACCAGCTCCTCCAACAGGATCCAGAGGGCCGCCTGCAGCGCCTCCGGGATCGCCCGGCCGTTCCGCGCCTCGCTGAATTGCGACTCGAAGATGGTCAGGCGGCCGACGATCGTGGGCGATGTCCCGCTCAGCACCAGCGGCAGGACGCCTTGCTGGTAGGACTGGCTGGCCAGCAGCGCCTGGTAGAACGAGATGTAATTGGGCGATGGGGGCGTTGGCGGCGGCTCCGGCGCGATGTAGGGCACCCACAGCATCGCCTTGGGATTGTTCACCTCCTCCCATCTGACGACAAGATCGGGATCGATCTCGCGGATTTCCTCGGTGGCGATGTTGCGAAAGAGGCTCATTGGAATACCCTCGGGTGAACGGCAACGGTGGGGCTGTTTGTGGGAGTAATCGTCAGCCCGCCGCGTAGGTCCTGGATCGTGCGGATCAGCGGGGCGTAGAACACCAGCGACTGCGGGCGAATCTGATCAGGCGTAAACCCTGCTGCTAGTGATGCCATCTCCTCATCAGTGAGGGCATCGGTCCAGATGCCGACTTCTGCCACGCCGGCGCTCAGGAACACCCCAAAGCCGGCAGAGTTGCGCCTGGCGCCGATCGTCAACTGAGCCAGTCCCGTCAGGCTGTATGCACTGGTCTGTGCCGTCCCGCCTGCGCCGTTGACGAACGCCCGCTTGTTCGCAGTCTGGAACACTCCCCCGGCGTGCTGCCATGCGCCAGTGGTGAAGCTCCCGCTGTTGGCGCTGGTGGCGACCGTGGCAGCTACGGATTGCGCCCCGATTGTTAGGGCGGCATTGCGCGTCAGAACGAGTCGGTCAAAGTTGCCTGACGTTGCCCCCAGGGCCATCAACACTCCGTCCACAGCGCCGGCTACTGCATTGAACCGGCACGCCATCGTGATCGGTATCGCCGTTGCTGGCGCCGATGCCGTGGTCAGGTACTGGCTGCTGGCGCTGGCAAATTGAAGGGCCATCACGCCACCTGCCGCACTTCGACAGCCAGCAGCTGGAAGTCGCCGGCCATTGTGTCGTTCACAGCATCTGCCGCCTTCCGCGCAATCCGCAGTCGGAACAGATCGCCCGCCACCAGTCCATCAATCGTGGTGCAAGTGATCTCCGTGACCCAGGGCGTGCCGCTGGCCGCGCTTGCCGTGCTGGTTGCTTCTGCGGCCGTGTCGAATGAATCAGCGTCCAGGTCGGTGTTCATGCGTTCAAACGCTGCCGCCAGGCGGACATTGCCGGTGGTGGCGGTGTCGCCCATGCCCCAGATCCGTGCCCGCAGGCCGCTCGAGGTGTTGGCACCTTCGGGGATCACACCAATAAAAAAGGTCGTTTCCTCCGTGGTCGGGTCGAACTCAAGGACGGCCGGAACGTTGCGCGTGTCGAGCGTGGCGTTGTTCGTGGCCGGTGGGTGATTGTCGCGGGCAATAAATAGCGGGAATGTCCTGGTGCCACCAGCCGATGGAATATCGTCCAGGTGTGCAATCGTGCCGGACTTGTTCTGCAGCGTGTAGCTGCGGTCTTCCGTGTTGCTGGTGCCGTCGAATGTCCGGGTGAAGCCGTTAGCCCCTTTCCACGACAAGGCATTGCTGGCGTTCGAGTAGAGCGCGAACCCCGTCGCAGGCGTTCCCGGCGCCGCGCCTGCCAGGAAGCTCGCCAGCGTGAGCTGCCCGCTGGTGGGGTCGATCACCACCCCCGCCGCACCAGTGAACGCACCGGACAGCGCACGGAACTGCACCTGCCCCGTGGTGCCGCCTGGGGTGGGGATGGTGGGCTGGCCGGAGAGGTCGCTGTACGACCCGCTGGATGCCACCGCTGACAGGCCCAGGGCCGTCCGCTGCGCCGCCTCGTTTGTCGCCAGCAGCAGCGCCTTACCAGCGGTAGAGGCATCGCTGATCTGGGCCGCCGTGTGGGTGTGCGTCGTTGGCGAGCGGGCATCGCTCAGCCTTGCGTCGTCCCCGGCGGCCACCGTGCCGGCCACCGTGCCGACGTTTTTCAAGGCAGAGTCGCCCAGGGTCGGCCGGCCGCTCAGGTCTGCATAGGCCCCGCTGGTGGCCACCGGCTGCAGTGCAGCGGCGATCAGCGCCAGGGCGTCGATCGTGGTCTTGTCCGCTGCGGTGAGCAGCCCCGCCAGGGAGGTGGTCGCCGGGGGAGTGATCGCATCGGCGCCAGTGCTGCTGGCGATGGTGAACCCGGTGGCAGTCCGGTCGATGATCGAGAGGCCTGTGGGGCTCCCCCCTTCACCGCCGCCGCCGCCAAGGCCGCCGCTTTCCTCGAGCTGCCGCTGGGTGAGGGTGCCGCCCCAGGAAGAATCCTCGCCCATGCCACCCAGCAGCTGGTTTTGCGTTACGCCACCACCCCAGGAGGTATCTTCCCCAGGCATGGCTCAAGGCAGCGTCTCCCCTGAAGTTTACAGGGGTGCAGAGGTCTAGCCACCCCGGCCGGGGTGCTCCAGGTCCCTGATGCGGCTCTCGTGGTCAGACAGCATCTTGCTGATGCTCTCGAGGACCGTCGCGGTCCTGGCCTCGTAGCGGCCCAGGGCGAAGCTGATGCGCCAGAGGGCGATGACGCCCGAGCTTCCGAGCCCGATCACGGCCAGGAGGAGTTCAGGGCCAAGCATCGGACGGGACGGAATGTAAAGGGATTCTACGGGGGTGCAGAGGTGGCGCCATGGGCGTCAGTCCACCGTCTGGCCGCTGCTCATCCCCGTAGAAGAACCTGAGAAGAACGCCGGAGAAGGGGTGCCGAGGTTGGTCAGGGTGTCACCAGCGAACGACCATAGCTCGTTGGTAAATGTGCTGAGCTCACGGATGTAGAACCTGCCCGGAACACGCCTGACTGGCACCAGCCGATCGCTTTGTGTGGCGTTGCTCGCAGCGAGAGATAGCGTCGTCCCGTTAAACGCAAGAACCAGGAGGGGAGATGCAGTGGTGCTGATTACGATCCGGTTCCCTGCGGCGCTCCAGAATCCATTCCTCGCTCCAGAACAGGAGTAAGACGCAACAGCAACGTAGGCGCTGCCGGATCTGGCGATAATGTGGGCGACAGTATCTGTGACCAAGAGAACGTAGTTGTCCGTTGGGTCAAACTCAACAGCGCGAAGACTCGAAAAGGTCGGAGAAAGAGCTGGATAGCTTGTTGCTTCCGTGAAGGTGTCGCCGCTCCTTGCAATCAGCCGATACGGGGGGAAAAGGTTCTCCCACAGGCAGAGGAAGCTGCCAGACCGTGACCAGCGGATCGCCGTGTTTGAAATACTAGATGTCAGCGGGCCGCTAAGCGTCAGTGACTGAATCTGCGTGTAGTTGTTTTTCGCTGCGTCAGCCTTGTAGATGTATAAAACGTTGTTCGGTGCCGACGTGAGGACCGCAACGTAGTTCCCATCAGGGCTGACCGCTACCGCTTTTGTGTTGCCAGTCCCGGCCAGGGCGGGAGAAGCGTTCACAAGAGAAAACGAGCTGCCGCTGCGCTTCCAGATGTAGACATTTCTTCCTGTAGTGTTGTTGCTGGCGTTGGAGACAATCAGCGCATCTGTTGAAATGCTGGGGCCCATTCCGTTGGCGGTTTGCATCCCCGTCGCGCCGCTAATGGTGATCGCAGTTCCGACTGTCAGGCCATCGACAAAAGCTGCGCTCAGCTGGTCTCCGGTGCTGTATTTTACGAAAAGCTCCCCAGGTTCCGAAAGCCTTGCCCCAAACCTGATGAACGGGAAGTAGCTGGCGTCCGGCGCGAAGGGGTTGGTTAGGTTTGCCTGCAGCGGAAAGCCAAAGGTTGTGGTCCCGTCGCCGTTGCCGTAGGTGGTCCCGATTGCGTTGAAAAGTTGAGCGTATTGCGCCCTCTGCTTGTCCACCCCATTGCAATGCAGCCAGCCGTCAGGCGGGGTGAGCGGGTTCCTTTGCAGCCACACGATCGTCCCCACCGGCGTGTTCGGGTCATCCACCGCAAGGGTGTTCAGCAGCGCCGACGAAACCCCTCCAACGCTCGTGATGTTCCCAGCGACCACCCCATCGATCAGGTTCTTCAGCACCCGCCCCTGGTTGGCGCTGAGTGCCGCGGCTGCGTCGGTGCTGGTCAGGCCATCGACCACCGCGGGCCCGCTGCCGTCCGCCACCAGCCCATCAACCACGGCATCGATCGCGTCGATCAGCGCCTTCAGCGCCCGGCCCTGGTTGGCGCTGAGGGCCGATGTCTGGCTGGTGCTGATCAGGTTGTCGATCACCTGAACCAGCGGGGCGCCACCCGACAGAAGGTTCACGGCGCCCTGGGTGATGATCACCCGGTCGATGAACTCCTGCACCACGAACAGAACCTGCTGGTCCGCGGCGGTGAGCTCGAAGGCCGTGGGCGGGCTGCCGGCCTGCCACTGCGTCACCCGCTGGTCGATCGGGGTGATCCGCACCACCGAGACCGTCTTCCCCAGGGGCGGGGGGACCACCAGATTGACCGACGTATCGCCGGCCCAGTCGAAGCCCACCCCGGGCGCCAGCTCGGACTCGAACACGGCGGTGTTCGGATTCCAGTTGAGGTAGACCCGGACGTGCGGCTTGACGATGTACGGGAACGGCACGGCGAACACGTCCGTGGTCCCGTTCCCGTCATAGGTGCGGTAGGAGTAGGGGATCGGGAGCGTCACGAACTGCGCTGCACGGGTGCAGCCTCATTCTGTCTGCTCGTCCTCCTTGCGGACAGATCGGCGCCGGGCCTGGTTCAGGGCCGGGTTCGGGGTCCAGAAGCCGCTCTCCCAGCCGGCGCGGCCCGCAGTCCCCAGCCCCGCCAGGGCGCCGCCGGTCAGGTAGCAGCCGTCCACCTTGCCGCCATGAACCCGGCAGTCCACCAGAAAGATCACCCCGAAGGCGATGGCCAGCCAAGAGGCCCCGCCGATGGCGCGGGCAGTGGCGCGGGGATCCCTCACCTGGCGCCCCCCAGGGCATCCACCAGCGGCTGGAGCTGATCCAGGGCATTCTGGGTGCGGGCCTTGACCGCAGCGGTCTTGGCATCGCTCCAGGCCTTGGCCTCGGGGCTCTTGCCATCCCTGGCGCGGATCTCCAGCTCGTTCCGGGTCCGTTCGAGGTAGTAGTCCTTGATGGCGCTGATCATCAGCTGGGCCGGCTGCTGCCGCCGGATCGCCTGGGGCATATCCCGGCGTTCCAGGTCGGAGGTCAGCCGGGCGTCGGCCTCCATCCGCTGGTAGATCGGGTCGTTGAACAGGGACCGCAGGGCGTCGGCCACCGCCTTCCCCTTCACGTGCTTCTCCAGGTAGGGGGCCAGGTCGATCGTGATGGTCTCCCCGTCCTTTACCCGCACCCCATTGGGCAGCACCACCTGATACTCCACGGGCAGCCGGGCGACCACCTGCTTGCCCACCATGGCGTTGGTCGCCAGCAGGCTGCCGCCCTTCGCCGAGCCGTAGATGTCGATCGCCTCTCGCTGCAGGGCTGCAGTCATCCCCACCCCGTCGAGGTTGCGGCGGCGGAACTGCACCGGCGGGTCCAGCTGGCCCATGGCCTCCAGCTCCGCATAGATCGGATCGTTCGGCCAGGCGCCGGGGAAACCGATTGGGATCACCCTGGCGAAGTCAATCCCCGCGATGTGTCCCCGGGGGCTGCCCAGCCAGTCCTGGTCACGCTTGTTGCCCGCCATGCCGGCTACGAACGGCAGGGCGCTGTAGGCGACATCCCGCAGCCGCTTCTGCACCCCAGCGAGCGGGCCATCGAGGTCGCCGGCCAGGCCCTGCTGGTACTGCAGGAGGTGGCTGTCCTTGCCGTCCTGGTACTGGTTGGCCAGGTCCATGCCGAAGGACCGCTCGACGGACCCCAGGGCGCCAGAGAAAGGCACGTAGAGGCCCTTGGCCATGAAGCCGCCGAACTTCACCAGCGCATCCCAGGAATCCATGTTCCCGTCCCCGAAGGCGCTGATCAGCTGCTGCAGCTGGGCGACGCCGGTGCCCCGCATGATGTAGCCGGTCAGCACCTGGGCGGCGCCGTTGAAGGCCTCGTTGCCGTCCAGGTCGCTGGCGCCCGCCTTGGTCAGGGCATCCTTCACGTCCTTCCACAGGAACAGGGTGGAGAGGATCGGGATCCCGCCCAGGTAGGGCATCCCCATGAAGCTGTTGCGCTTGGCCGGATCGGGGTGGGTGTTGCCGGTGATCAGGCCCGCCTGGTCCACGGCGCCGAACAGGGCCAGCAGGCCCATCGAGATCGTCCAGCGACTGGCGACCTCGGCCATCTCCTCGCTGCCGGCCCTCCCCTTCATGGCCAGGGCCACCATCTTGATCGGGTCGTAGAAGGGGCTGGTGGCCAGCCTCATGTCGAACAGGAGGGCGTTCGCTGGGGCCCGCCAGTAGGGCAGGATCGTGTCGGCCCACCACTCCTTGCGGATCGCCATCACGCTGCGGTCGATGGCCTTGATCGGGTCCGTCGTGGAGTCCATGAAGCGGGTCATTTCCCCGCCCGGCGTGCCCTGCATCCGGGTCTCGGCGCCGTACTGGAAGGCCCGCACCGATGCAGGGGTGCCGAAGGTGGGGCTGCCGGCCACCTCCTGCTTCACCATCATGTCCATCACCTCCTGGTCGGTGTACCGGGCCAGGTCGTCGGAGGCATCGGGCATCCCGTCGAGGCCCAGCTGGCCGTCCATCTCGCCCAGCTTGTGCTGCTTGCGGAAGGCCTTGATGTTCGCCTCGGTGGGCGTCACCTGATAGACGGCCTGCTCGATCTGGTCCTGCACCCAGGCATCGCGCTTCGCGGGGGTGTCCAGGCCCAGCGTCACCGCCTCGGCCCTGGCCTTCACCTCCAGGTCGCTCATCAGGTGGAACAGATACTGGAACTTCCCGTGCACCTCATCGAAGGTGCCGAGCATCCGCAGGGCCGGCTGCAGGGGCATGTCGTTCCAGAGCTCCTGCAGCTTCAGCCGGACGGCCACGTTCAGCTTGGGCCCGGCCATCGCCACGTTTGCGGCCCAGTTCCGGGTGGCCCACTGCTGCTGTGCAATCCGGTTCGCGTCCGCCCGCACCTCGGCATTGGAGCTCATCCGCTTGCCGTAGACATCCGGGTTGCCCCCGAAGTGACTCTTGCCCTCGAAATAGGCGTCCTTGAGCAGCTTCTTGAGCCCCTGCCGCGTCATGTGCAGGGCGTAGCTGTAGGCCCTGGCGGTGATCTTGGCGCTGTCCAGCAGGCCCAGCCGCTTCAGGCTGTTCGTGCCGGCGGGGACCATCGTGAGCCCGTTCTTCAGGGTCTTCTGCAGGGGCCCGTAGAGCATCATGACCATGTTGGTCATCTCCCCGGACTTGATCTGGGTGACGGTGCCCGACAGCTGCGAGTCCTTGGCCCAGGCCCGCCCCAGCCGCATGGTGGTGTTGAACCACCCCTTGTCCAACTTGGCCTTGGGGTCCATGCCCTCGATCTCCAGGGTCTCCTGGATGTCGCGGATGGTCCTGGTGCCGGCGGGCCCCTGGTCCACGGCGTCGATGATCTTGCCGATCACGGAATCGGGGCTCACGTCCTCGGGGGTGAGGCCCAGGATCTCCTCTGGTTCCCCCTTGGCGGCCGGGGCGGCCCCCGGGGACAGCCGGTCCTCGGGCTTCGACAGCCAGGGGGTGTCCACGAAATCGGGGATCGCCCCATCGGCCATGTCCTCCTGCAGGCTCCGCAGGGTTTGGGCGGTGCGCCGACGCGCGAAGGCGTAGTGGCGCTCACCCAGCAGGGCCAGCTTGTACCACTTGTAGGCCTCCTGTTTCATGACGTCGGGCACCTCGGCGCCGGGCAGCGACTCCATGAAGTCCGCGATCCGGCCGGTGCCATCCATGAACTGCTTCTTGGTGCGATCGGCGAACAGGCGGATCCGCGCCATCCGCTCCACCATGCCGGCGAACCCTGCGGCGTCGTTGGCCATGCGGGCCTGCACCTCGGGCACCGTCACCCCGAACTCGCTCAGCGCCCTGGCGGTGACCTCGGCCATCCGCTCGCGCCCGTACATCTGGGTGACGAAGGCGAAATCCTTGGGGTCCAGCCTCTCCCAGGTCAGCCCCAGGGCCCGCGCCAGCATGGCGTAATCCTTGGCGTCCTGGATGTCAACCTCCCGCAGGATCCGGTCGTAGTTCTGGAACTGGCCTTCCGCCCCCACCGGCCGCCGCTGCTCACCCAGGGCCCGGTCCACGAAATCCTCGAGCTGCTTGCTGTCCAGGGTGTCGGCCAGCTGCTGCACCCCACGGGTCAGATCGGCATCGTTCAGGATCCGGGGCTTCCCATCGACCCCCGGCAGGATCACGTCGTTCCCGGCCTCGGAGATGATGAAGCGATCGCCGGCTCGGCGGGCACGCTCGGATTCGTTCAGCTGTTGCTGAAGCTCCTGCTTCTGCTTCTGCAGATCCTGCAGTTGCTGGAAGGCGTCGTCGCAAGTGTTGGCCATGATTAGCAGCCCTCCTTGGCGGCACGTTGGCGGATGGATTCCATCTGTGCATCCAGGGCGGCGATGGATTCGTTAGCCGATCGCAGCATTGACGTGTGATCGGCGGCCTCGGACTTCCACTGCAGGATCTTCTGCATACGGAAATCGCTGAACACCTCGCTTTCGCTCAGTGTCCTTGCGAGGCCGCCGTCTACAGCACGGTCGTAGATTCCTCGGATCGAGTCGAACCCATTGCCCTTGAAAGCATTTGTGACCCTTTCAGTAAAATCAAGGACACGATCGAAGGCCTTGGCGATGACCCTCGCTGCTGCTCCAAGCGGCGTTGAAGGTTTAACAGGAAGGCCGAAGATAGCCGCGATTGGGTCGGTTCCGGTGAGCTTGGCCCGTGCATACCGCTGGAACGAAACCGCCTGAGCTTCACTGTAGGCCATCTCTCTGGGGCCGACCGCCAGCAGCGCCTTGGCCCTGGCGAAGGCCCCGTCCATTACCCGCATCTCCTTCTCGGAGAGGGCCAGGTACTGGATCCGGTGGAAGGCCTCATGGGCGGCCACCTCCACGATCTCCTCGTCGCTCACGGAGGGATAGGCCAGGCGGTTCACCTGGATCAGGTCTTCCTCGAAGCGGTAGAAGCCGCCCACCTCTGCGACATCGTCCTTTCTGCCGGTGCCTCCCCATGCCGCCGGCCGCTGCCGCGTCTCGCTGAGCTCGCGGAAGCGGATCTCGGCCTCGGGGCCGGCCACCTGGCGGATGATCCTCCGCGCCAGCACCTCCCGGTCGAAGATGCGCCCAGAGTCGAGCAGGGGGACGCCGCCGACCGAATCCCAGCCCTCGGGGGCGGCGCTCAGGTCGTCGGCGATCCGCAGCGGCTCGGGGCGGACGGGGGCTACGGGCTCGCCTGCGGCGGCCTCCGGCTGGGCCCTGGGGGCCTCGGCGTCATCCCACCCATCGATCATCCCCAGCGCCTTCTTCTCCTCGAAGGTGCGCTCGTCGTAGCCGTAGGCCTCCCGCAGCTGCTGCTCGGCCTCCCACCGGTTGGCGGAATCCTCCAGGGCCTGCTCGCCGGCCAGCCGGATCTCATCCTCCAGCGCCTGGGCCCCGGGGGTGCCGGGCTCCACCGCCTGGCGGGCATGGATGTCGGCAATGGCATCGTCGGGCCGCACCCGCGGGCCATCGCTCAGCTCGGGGATCGGGGTGGTGGGCGGCCGGGCCTCGCCGTTCTGGATCGCTCGAGCAGTGATCCGCATCTTGGCGGCCTCCAGCTCGGCGCCCGTGGGCGGGGGTTCCACCGGGGGCCCGGCCTGCTCGGGCGGGGCGAACAGATCCACCTGGTCGGGGTTTGCCTCGGGGGTGGGCGCCCGGCCCGTGGCGGCATCCATCTCCCGCTGGAGGATCGCCGGCATGTCGTCGGCCACCTGGCGGGCCACCGCCGCCGGCTGCTCGCCATCGGCGATCTGCTGGGCCGCACGGTTCAGGCGGTCGCCCACCTCGCCTGTCTGGTACTTCAGCCGCTCGAAGGTCTTCAGGGCCGTGGTGGACTCCTCGGCCACCGCCTTGGAGCCAGCCCGGTCGATCGTGTTGGCGGCCTTGCTCTCCAGCTGCTTGGCGGCCTTGGCCACCCCACCGAACGCCTTGGCGTCCTTCTTCAGCAGCTCCTCCACCTGGCGCACCAGCCTGACCTTGGCCCTGGCCCCCTCGTCCACCCCGTAGCTCTCCATGCCCGGGATGCCCCCCTGGCGGGGCTTCACCGCCGGGGAGCTTGCGGTCATGGTGCCCAGCTCCTTCAGCTCCCAGTCGGGGATGCTCGGGTTTTTCCGCACCTCATCCGCCAGCATCCGCATCCCGCCCTCCGGCAGGCCCGAGTCGCCGATGATCACCGCCTTCCGCAGGCTGATGTCGCCGTTCACCGCGGAGCCATAGAGGTCGTCGGGCAGCTTGGTGAGCGCCAGGCCATCACGGGCCCAGCTGCGCTCCCCGGTCATCCCTGCGGCCTTCAGCTGCTCGGGGGTGGTGAGGCCCGATTCCCGCATGAACTTCGCGGCATCGAAGGCATTGCCCTGCCCCTCGGTGATGTTGGCAATGGCGCCGAACGCACGGGCGGCCGATGGCTTGCTGGCGGTGATCTCGCGCACCGGCACCGATGGGATCCCCAGGCGGCGGGCCAGGGCCAGCCGGTTGTGGCCGTTGACCACGTAGGCCTTCCCATCCGCGGGGTCGCGCCACACGTCGATCACGCCCTCGGCCCGGGGGTTCCAGAACTCCTCCTCGCTGAGGGATGCGCCGATCTGCTGGCCCTGGGCATCGACCCCTTCCTTGAACTGGAAGCGGGCCGGGTCCACGGCGATGTCCTCCACCGCCATGCTCTGGGTGCCGGTCAGCCGCTCCGCCAGCGCCGTGCGGCCCTGCCGGGACAGCGACCGCAGCGCATCCCTGATGTCGGTGGCCGTGGCGTCCTCCCAGCCGCCCCGCTGGTTGATCAGCTCCTGCGCCAGCTCGGGGGAGGTCTCGGGGTTGTTCAGGGCCCGCAGCGCCGCCGGGTCCACGGCATCGAGCAGTTGGCTCCAGGGCTCAGCCTCGCCCGCACCCTGCACGTAGAGCTCGCTGATCCGATCGGTGGGGGCCGCCACCTGGCCGAACCGGATCGGCTCGGGCTGCGGCGTCATCGCCTGTTGCTCCTGGAACCGCTGCACTGGCTCGGTGATCGGGCCATCGGTGCGATCCAGCTCGCGGATCTGCTCGGGGGCGAGCTCGTCCAGCGTCTTCAGCACGTCGGTGGCCTCGGGCAGCTCCGGGTCGAAGTCATCCCACGGGTCGATCGCCGGATCCAGGGGGTCCGGCAGGTCCCCCTGCTTGGGCTTGGCGAAGCCCTCCACCGCCGCGGCGTTGTCCGCGTTCACCTGGGCGATCTGGCCCTCCACGTCGGCCAGCTGCTGCTGCAGGGGGTCCGCAGGGGTGGACGCCGGCTCCTGACCCAGCCGCTGGCGCATGGCCTGGTCGGCCTCGGCGAAGCCTGCCGGGGGCTTCTGGGGTGCAGCATCGGCCACAGCAGGGCCCGGCCTGGTGGCGCCATCCCCGGCGTCCTCGATGACCCCCGCCTGCGTCAGCCGGCCCCGGGCGGCCACCTCGGTCTCCTTCAGTCGTTGGCCCCGCAGTCGGCGCGCCGTGGCTGGCAGCAGCCGGGCAGCAGCGCCGATGGTGGCCCCGACCGCCTGGCCGCCCACCACGTTCCCCATGAAGGTGGCGCCGGCCGCATCGATCATGTCGGCCTTGCCGATCTTGTCCCCCAGCCCGCCCGGCAGCTTGGTGCCCAGCGCCTGGTTCACCATGTCCACGAACCCGCCGCCGGTGCTGTCGTCCAGGAACTGGCTCAGGGCCTCGTTCGTGCCGAAACTCAGGCTGCCGCGGACCACCTTCCCGGCCATGGTGGCTGCCCTCAGCGCACCGATGCCGCCGGTGACCGGGGCCAGGCCCACGTTCAGGAGCAGGGAGCGGTTGAACATGTCCTTGTTCCGTTCCCCACTCGTCTGCTCGCTCGGGGGCTTGGCCCCCAGCAGTCGGTAGGCGCTGTCCACCCCACGGTCCAGGATCGGCCCAAGCCGCCCGCCGCTGGGGTCTGCCTGCTTGGCGCCCCGCATCCGCTGGTAGGCCGAATAGCCCATCCGCAGGGCGTTGTCGGCCACGCCCACCGGGCCGGCCAGCATCTGGGGGGCGTTGACGTTGCCGAAGGCCACCCGCGTCATCGCAGGGTTCACGTTCCCCGCCAGCCGCATCATCGACCGCACGGGATCCCGGCGGGCCTGGCGGAACTCATAGGTGGCGTCGTTGACCAGCTGCTGAAACGGGTTCAGCCGGCGGCGGCGGGCCGGGGGCCGCGGCTTCGGCTTGGCGTCCTCCTCCGGCACCGAGGGCTGCAGGTCTGCAGACGAATCCGTGCCAACGATCGTTGGCTTCCCGTTGATGATCTTGATCGTGGCGGGCATCTCAGCTCCTCAGGAATCGCTCGGCCCGGCGGCGGCGTTCAGGACGCGCCTCCTCTGGGCCACCCCGGAGGGATGTCCAGCGCCTGTTCAGCAGTCGCTCGGCCAGGTCGAAGTTGCCGGCGCCGATTGCTCGGTAGGCATCGGGATGGGCCTTCTGGATGAACTCCATCACCGCGGCGTACTGCACCCGTGCATTGTTGCTGAGCAGTCGGCGTCTGGCGATCCCGAAGCGTTGCTCGGCGTCGTCCAGGGTGATGGGAGTGAACTGGAACCTGCCCATCGCCCGGCCGCCGCCCACCGCTTCGGTGTACCCGGGGACGTTGTTCCGCCCGTCGCTCTCGAGCTGGGAGAGGAAGGTCAGGAACCGCTGCTGGTTGGCACGCTTGCCGCCGCCACCCCGGGGGCTGGAGCCCCCGAAGGTGCCGCCCCGCTCGAAGGTGTTGCGGAACCGGTCGCGGATCGCCAGGGTGCTGCTGCTCGCCCGGCTGGAATCGGGGTCGAAGAAGTCCAGGCTGATGTGCGCCCCGGTGGTGGAGCCGGTGCGGCCCTGGGTGCCCAGGAAGGTGCCGGCCGGATAGGTCCGCCCCGGCCGCAGCGATGGGTTCAGCTGGTCGTGGTGGGAGCTCAGCACGTCCACCCGCTTGCCGGTCACCGGATCGGTGAAGCGGATGATCACGTGGTTGCCGTAGCCCCGGCCTGCCTGCCCCTTCTCCTTGTGGAACTCCTGCCCGTTCCGGTTCACCTCCAGTACCTGGAAGCTGGTAGGCCAGGTCATGCGGGCCCCGCGGCGGCCCTGCTCGATCACCATGTCGAAGCCCGGCTCGCCGCTGGCATCCACCCGGCTGGTGACGATGACCCCAGGCAGAGGGCGATACCCCTCGCCTACCCCACCTGGGACTGCGAAAAAGGGAGGGATGGCCGCTGCCCACCTCCGCTTGCGGCCATGGCGGGCCGGACCCCCAGCAGCAGATCGGCCAGCCAGCTGCCGGCTTTCACGAACGGGCTGGGTGTCATGGCGCGGCTGATCTTTTGGCCGGCGGCGGCCCCCTTGTTCACCCGATCCAGTAGCAGCTTCCTGGCGGCCGGGTCGATCGCCCCGGGGTAGCCATCGATCTGCCGCAGCAGCCACTTGGCCGGGGTCATGCCGGCGGCCCTTGCTGCTCGCTGCACGGCTGCGCTGGGGGCCTGGCCACCCAGCACCCGCATCACCTCCCGCATGGCGCTGGGCTTCTCCAGCACCACGGCGCCGCTCTCGAGCACCTTGGGGTCCACGTTGTCGAGGTTGCCGCTGGTGACCGTTGGCGTCCTGCTCCACTGCCGGCCGGGCGGGGGCGGGGGTGCGGGCGCCCCGGTGGCCTGGGGCTGCGGGGACTGCACCTTCCCGCCCTCGATCCCCGGGCCGCCGCTCAGGCCGCCGGGGAACAGGAACTGGCGCAGATCCTGGTCCTTGGTGCCCAGGTACTCGTTGAAGGCCGTGGTGGCGATCGCGGTCAGCTCGGTGTTGCTGAGCCGCCGGCCAGCCTTGGCCGCGGCCTCGTCCATCCGCGCCTGCATGTGCTTGCGGGCCCCCTCGTTCAGCCGGGCCGCCGCGGTGCGGACATTGGCATCACCGAACGCCATCCACCCCTGGATGTCCTTCACCCCCCGCAGCGATGCCTCGGTGATCGTCTTGGGATACTCCCGCCGCAGGGCCGCCGCGATGCCCTGGCTCAGGATCGGGTCGATGATCCCCCGTTTGCTGTTCTGCGCCTCCTTGCCCTTGCTCGCCGCCAGCCCTGAGAACCGCTTCAGGTAGTCGGCCTGCATGTCGTTGGGCATCCCGGCGAGCCGTGCCTTCAGCGCCTGCATCGCCTCAGCCGAATCGAACCCGGCGGGGTCCATGGTCTCCAGCACGGCCATGAACTCCTCGATGCCGGTCTGGTCGGTCTGCCGTTCGGCGATGCTGCCGACCACCCGCCCGAACTTGTCGGTGGCCTCCAGCATCTGGGCATAGCCCAGGCCCCGCTCGCCCCACTTGGCGATCACCTCCTCCACGGCGGCCCGCTGCTCGTCGGACGCCTCGGGGTTCTCGGACATCACCAGCGCCAGCTCGTTCTCGAACTGCTTCTGCAGCGACGCCTCCTGCCGGCCCTGCTTCTCGTAGCGGTCCTTTTCGCCCTCCTCCTGGGCCCGGTAGAAATCGGGGCCGAACATCAGCACCGCCGGCAGCCGCTTGCCGTCCTTGCCCGGCGGGCCCACCTCCAGCTGGCCGACGATCCCGATCAGCTCCTGCAGCTCGGCCGCCTTCTGCGGGTCCGCCTCGCCGGTCATCCGGCCGTTCAGCATCTCCAGCAGGTAGTTGATCGTCTTCTTCGTCGTCTCCGTGGTCTCCCCCCGGAGGCCCATCGTGTCCCGGATCCGGTCGATGGCCTGGTTCAGGGCCACCCGCATCCCCTGGTTGAAACCGGGATCCCCAAGGGCTGCCTGCCGCTGCACCGGCTTGCCGGTGGTGGGGTCGAACTCGGTCCAGGCGATCCCGCCCTGCTCCCGGGCGTTGTTGTAAATCTGCAGGATCTCCGCGCCCACCGTTGGGGCCACGGTGTCCTTCTGGAACGCCGTGAAGGCGTCGTACTGCTCGCTCGAAACCCGATCCCACGCCTGGGCGATCTCCGGGTTCACGTAATCCTGGAAGCCGGCGCTGGTCTCGTTCAGCCCGTATTTCTTCAGTAGCCTGCTGGTGGCGTCCACCTTGATCTGGGCCAGCCGGGGGTCGTTCGGCGCCCACGTGTTCGCCTCCGGGGTCTGCCGGTAGGCGTCGAGGATGGTCCGCCCGGCCTCCCCTGCCGCCAGCCGCGCCAGCTGGTTCTCGCGGCCTGCCTGCCGGAACGGGTTCACCCGATCCATCAGCTGGCCGGCGATCGGGTCGGCCGCATCCACCGCCCGGTTCTGGGCCGCGTACTCGGCGCCCGCCTTCAGCCGCTGCTGGTTGGCCAGCACCTGAGCCCGCACGGCATCGTTGCGGCCCTTCTCGTATTCGCCGCTGGCGTAGAGCTCCACGCCGGTCAGCGCCACCTTGCTCAGCGCATCGTTGAAGGGCGCCAGGGCGCCGGCCAGCTGCGCCCACTGGTTGAAGCCCTCCACATTCCCGCCGCTGCCCGCCGCCTGGGCCTGGATCTGGGGCGGCCCGCTGCTCAGTGCCCGCAGCTGGGGCAGGCCGCCTCGCTGGTTGCGGGCCATGGGCCGCAGGAAGGCATCGACCCCCTGGGCCGCCGGGACGATGGAACCGCCGGGGAGCTCTCTCATTGTCATCGTGCGAGGGGGTTGGACTTGCCGCTGCTGGTCATCGAGCGGACCTGGCTGTAGGCGCCCATGCCGAACTGGGCGCCCTCAATCAGCGATGTGCCCAGCCGCAGGGCGCCAGCCGTCCCGCTCGGGGGTGCGCCGGTCATCGTCGGGGGCCCTGGCAGCACCAGCGACGGCAGCGGCACGAATGGCGCCATCGGCTCCAGGTACGGCTGCGCCTCGTAGAAGGCCTGGGAGTTGTAGGCGTTCAGGTACTGGGCCACGGCGCCCGCCTGCTCCCGCCGGTACTGGCGATTCCGCAGGCCCTCGTTGATCGTGGCAATCGTCTGATAGTCCCCCTCCTGCCGGAGGAAGTCGTTCATCAGCCGGTCGATGCTGGCGCCCACCTGGGGGTTGGCACGGATCGATGCCCGGTTCTTCAGTGCCGCGATGCTGTACTGCTGCAGGGCCACGGCGTCGGCCATCGCCTGCTCGCCCAGGCGCTGCTGGATCGCCTCGGCCGTGGTGACGAACTGGACGCCGGCAGCTTCCCGGGTCTCGCGCACCACGTCGGCCTGGTCGATCGCACGAACCAGATCGACGTTCCTCTGCGACCGTGCATAGGCCAGTTCCTGGTTGTACTGGACCGTCTGGGCCCAGTAGTTCTGCTGCTGGTTCGCCCGGTTGATCGATGTCTCGATCGAAGACCGCCAGCCCTGATACCGCTGGTTCGCCTGCTGAAATGCCTGCTCGTTCAGGTACTGCTGGCGCTCAGCGTTGTTCTGGGCAAAGGCGCCGAAGATGTTCAGCCCCGTCCTGGCGGCGCCGATGCCAATTCCCAGCAGGGCCGGCAGTGCCATTACATCTTCAGCCGAAAGTAGTGGAACAGCTGGCAGCTGGGCCCGTGGGGCTCAGGTGGGAACACCTCAAACCCCAAGGACTTCAGCCACCGCACGGATTCTAAGTTCTTTGCACAGACCCAGTTATGGAGCAGCACCACCCCGCTGCTCTGCATCCTGTCGTGCACCAGTGAATCGATCCATCCCCGGGCGCCGCGGGCCAGCTGCCGCCGGTGCGAGGGGGTGCCCGTGAGCGCATCGGTGCCCAGCATCCAGATGAAATGCCCGTTCACTCCGGCCAGGCCGCACGGCTGCCCGTCATCCCCCTCGATCCCGATCGCCACATCGCTCTCGACAAAGGCGCTGATGCACGCGATCTGTGGGTGCCGGCCCTCGGCCGCCTGCAGCTCAAAGCGGTCGGCCGCCCGCAGGTTGCGAGCGACGTCCATGGCGCCCTCCTCGGTGGCGGGGACGATCCTCATTTGACCTTCCCGGCGAGCAGCCCGACCCACTCGCAGGTGGTGAACTTGCAGGGACGCGCCGTGGGGTTCCGCAGCGTCACCTTCGCCCGCCGGCCCTCGCTCATGATCGGGATCGAGAAGACCCCCTCGCCGCTGGGCCCCGGGGCGGTGAAGCGGTAGACCGCTTCGGCCCGGCCCTCCGGGGTCACCGTGGCCTCGAAGTAGCCGGAATCGTGGTAGCGCAGCTTGGCGCTCCTGACCTGGGTGCGGACCTCGTTCATCGCCACCTTGCCCCCGCCGATCTCCCGCATCGCCTTGAACCGGGTGAAGGTGTAGAGGAAGTCGTAGACCTCCCCGAAGAACACGCTGGCGCTGCTCCAGTTGCCGCTCGCTGTGATGGTGGTGTCGCCGCTGGCAGCCGTGGCGATGCGGGCCCCCTCCTCCCATGCGCCGGCACTGCCATAGGCCGACCACGCCTGCACCGGGGCCGAAGCCGCATAGGGCAGGGTCCAGGTGGTGGCCTGGGTGGTGGTGTTGTAGATCCCGGGGGCCACCCGCAGGGCCACAGGCGTCGCCGTGGTGGTGCTCACCCGGCGGTCCAGCAGCAGGGGGAACTCGGGGCTGTCGTCGTCCACCTCTCGGTCGGCCACCCGCATCCGCTCGAGGAATACGGCGCCGCCCGGGTACTCCACCAGCAGGTACAGCACCTCCTCGATCACGCTGATCTGCAGGATCCGAGAGGCGCCGGTCAGCTGCCAGTAGCTCCAGCTGGCCTGCACCCGCTCGCCACCGGCGCCGCTGTTGCGGAAGAAGAACTTGTGGGTGTAGATCCTGTTCGCGTATCCGGCCTTCTGACTGATCGCATACCAAGCGTTGCCCGTGGCGTTCACCGCCAGGCGGAACACGTCGCCAGGCACATAGGAACCGGTGTTCTCGTTCAGGCTCTGGGCGTCGGCCACCAGCGCCGTGCCAGCCCCTCGGATGCTGAACTCCCGGAACTGGGTCCACTGTCCGTTTTTCTGGGCGAACACGATGGCGCCGGCTACCTGGATCGGCCGCACGTCCGGGTCGATCTCGTACTGGGTGAGGACCGTGATCTGTGCCGTCGCCGGGGTCAGGGCCTGCTCGGAAGATCCCAGCCGGAACTGCAGCTGCTCGGAGAACAGGATCAGCTCGTCCTGATAGGTGACGGCATACCGCAGGATCGAAACCTGATTGTTGCTGGCGCTCAGATCGATCGGGTCACTGTCGAGAGTAGCGATCGTTGTCTCAGGGAAGAACTCGAAGAAGTCCTGTGCCCGACTGAGAACCACCGCCTCGTCAGCCAGCAGCCCCAGTCGGTTCCGATATACGAAGATGTCGTTAATTGGCTTGCCGATGAATGTAGGATCCGGCGCACTTTCGTAATCCCCTGCGGTTCGCTCGCCCCACTTCGGCAGTTCATAGCCGGAATAGGTCGTCCCATTGGCGGGGCCGAAATAGAACTGGCCGCTGGCCAGGCGCACCAGCACGTGGGGCATGGTGGCCGGGTTGATCTTGTACTCGACCCCCGGAGCCACCGTCTCTTCCCAGCTGCCCTCCCCGAAGGTGCCGCCCCCGGTGCGGACCTGGAAGTTCACGTAGTAGCCATCGAAGCGGTTGCCGGGATCGCCTACCACTTCCACCTGATACCCCTGCGGGGCGATCGTCGGCAGCTGGGTGAAGCTCTGGACGCTGTTGGTGATGGCGGTGATGTCAGCGTTCGCCCTGGCATCGGTGGCCTGCAGGGTGATGGCGCTGGCGCTGGTGAAGTGCAGGACCGATCCCACTCGGGTGATCGTCACCCCGGCCACGCCGGCCAGGGCCACCCGGACCTGTTCGGCAATGTCGGCGGTGCTGATCTGGTAGGTGGTGGTGGTGCCACCGCTGACGATCACCGGCGCCACCTGGGTGGTGACAGTAGCCAGGGTGCCGTTCAGGTTCACCCGGTAGGTCTGGCCATAGTTCGCAGCCTTCACCCACGCCAGTGCCTCGTGGGTGTTGGGCCGGGCGACTGCCGGCGCCAGGGCCGCGTCCATGGCGGGCGCCACCAGCCGGTTGCTGATGAATGTGACGTCAGCGATGGAGGTGGCCCTGATCTGTGCGGTCGCATCGGTGACGCTGGCCAGGTAGCCGTAGCCGCCGGGGGCGTTCACCGTGCGGGGGCTGCCATCCAGGGCGAACACGCTGATGCCGCTGGAGCGGATCACCGCCAGATACCGCTCGTTCCCGTCTCGCAGGATCGTGTGAACGAAAGCGTCGCCAAAGCTGGAGGTGCTCACTCTGGCCAGCGCCACCGTGGGGTCGCGCTTCCGCAGGCCCTCGCCCAGGCTGCTGACGGCGTTGATCTGCTCCTCGGCCTGGGTGGGATCCCGCTGGGCATCCGCCTGCTGGGACACCCCCTGGATCAGGTTGGGGATCAGGTAGGTGGTGAGTTCAGGCACGGAGAATCGAGGTGCGGCGACCGCGGACCACCCCGTGGCCGGGGGTGAAGGTGGGGAACGGGCGCAACCCGTAGCCGGCGGTGAGGATGTTGGGCTGCTGTTGGTCGTTCTCCACTCGCAGCAGTTCTGCCCAGGCCCTGGTCTCCTGCTCGGCACTGCTCTGGCTCACCGCCTGGCTGGTTAGCACCCGCTCGGAAAATACCCGGGCCGCCCGGATCGTCACCCACCGGTTGTAGGCCTCGGGGCACTCGTCCCAGCTGAGGAGGAGGATCACGTCCGCCTCCAGGTAGGCCACGTCCAGCTCGTAGGTGCGCTGCTCCTTGTCGTAGACCCGCAGGCCCCGCAGCTGGAACCGGTGGGCCCACTCGAATCGATCGGTGGTGAAACTCACCACGTTGGCCGGGACCACGATCTCGCCGGTGGACACGTCGCGCATGAACCGGAAGCCCTCCTCCCGGTTCCACGTCCATCCCCTGGTCTGCCCTTCCTTGTGCAGCTCCAGGATCACCCGCTCGGCCATCGCGGCCTCAGCGTTCTGTTCGTCCTCGAGGGTGGCCACCGGCGCCTCGCCGATGGTGCCCAGCAGCACGTTCACCGCCTCCACGAGAGTCGTCCGCCCCGGGGTCAGGCTCTGGTTCAGCAGACCCACGGGACAGGTGCAGGGGTGCAGGCCAATCGTACCGGGGGATGGCAGCCATGAAAAAGGGGGCCCTGTTACAGGCCCCCGATGTCCTCGATGCCTTCCGCTCCCAGAGCTTAGGGGATGGAGATGCTGGTAGAACACTCAGGCCGCAGCGACTTCATGCCGATGGCCATCTTCGCGGTCATCAGGTGGGCCTGATACATCTTGAAGAAATCGCCATTCGGATCGGTCATCTCAAGAGTAGGCCGCTTGAGGATAAGCATACCGGCAGCATCTTTGTGCCAGATGAGTGCCCGGCACTTGGTCAGATCCTGCGCGTACTCAGCGTTTCGGTCGCCGGTGACGTTCACGTAGGCGGCCTGGGTGACGTGGTTGGATTCGATCACCGGGATGCCCTTAATCCGAAGACGGGGGGAGCCATCGGCGATCGAACCGTTCTCACGGCCCGCGAAGTCGGCGTTGATTGCACGAGTCGATTCCAGGAGGAAGTCGTACTCATCCGGGGGGACAGCGCACACCAGATTGTTGGTGGGCACCCGCTTCTTCTTCATCGCCACCTTGGCGTTACCGATCAGGCTGATCAGCTCGTCACCCTTGGCGGCCTTGGTCGCAGCGGCATAGCCGGCGCTCAGGGTCAGGGAGGTGCCGACGCGATCGTTGTTGATCGTCTTGGCCAGGGGGGAGACGCTCCGCTTGGAGGCGGCGAAGATCACCCGGGCGGCACGGCGGTCCATGTCCACCGCCAGGGCTTCCCCTGCCTGGTGGGTGTAGTCCTGCCGCACCGAGAAATAATTCATGGCCTCATCGAGGTCATAAATCTTCTGGGGGCTGACGAGCAGCGCATCCAGGTTGATCTCCTCCTCGGCGAGATCCGATGGCATGTTCGTGTCCATCTCGGCGATGTTCACGCCGGGGGTGTGGTACGCGGCGACGGCCCTACCGCTCACGGGGAACTTGGCCGAACGGCCACCGGTGATGGTGCGGGTCTTCAGCTTGTCCTTGAAAACGCAGTTCTCATCGAACGCGGTCAGCATCTCAGCGATGCCAAGACGGAGGAACGCGGCAAGTGCGTCGCCGGTTCCCCCCAGTTGCCCAGTACGGGCAATGTTGATGGTGGCCATTGGCCCAGGGTTTGCAGTGAGCCACTGCTACCTCTCTGGGCCTGGCCGGGTTATCCCCCTCGGGGGGCCCTCCATCCACTGCAGGGTTGCAGAACAGACTCGTGACGAAATACTACGTCAGAAGTTGCTCCGCGCCACCGCAGCGTCTATTTCTTTCCTGTATTTGGGATCGACGGTGTAGAGCTTCTGGCCGCGCTCGTCGGTCTTGGCCATGGCCGCTGTGAGCTCCTCCATGTCCTCGAACACCATGGCGCCGCCGGTGAGGTTGGCCTTGCCACCGGCGATCAGCTGGGGTTCCCGGGGTGTGGCCGCGCTGTAGCGGGCGTCGAAGCCCCGCAGCAGGGCCAGGGCTGCCCCCTTGTTGCCGCTCTCCAGGATGGAGTTGAAGGCGTCGATCTCGGCGGCATCCACGTTTGCCGTGACCCACTCGTTCACCTTGGCCATGCGCTCAGCGCCGCCGGCCTGCTGCACGATCTCGGCCACCGCCGCCTGATCCAGGGGCTGGCCGGTGGGGGCGGCCGGCGCCGGGCGGAAGGAGTTGATGTAACCCTCCACCACGGACTCGGGGAACCCGGTGGCCTGGGCCAGCTTGGTGATGTCGCCGGGGTTGACCTCCTGCCCGGCCTGCACCTTCGCGCTGATCTCGTAGGGGTTCACCTCGGCCGACTCGAAGGCGGCGGTGAGGCTCTCGCCGTAGTCGATGACCGACTTCTCCCGGCTGAACTCGGGGATCTCCACCGCGGCCGGCGCCTGCTCCTGCTGTTGGGCCCGGTACTGCTGCTCCTGCTGCACCAGCCGGTAGACCTCGGCGGCGCTCTTGCCCCGGTACTTCTCGGGCAGGCCATCGTCTTCGGCTGCGGCGGGCGGCTGCCCTTCGACCTCGCCGGCCTTCAGGAACTGGCCCAGGGGGTCGCTGTCGTTGCCCTCCCCCTGGGGCGCCTCGCCGGCCTGCTCCTTCAGGAACTCCCTGAAGATGTCCTCCTGGCCGGGGGCGACCATGTGCTGGAGCGGGTGATCGGTGGTGGTGGTCATGGTTGGGGAATCGCGTTTTCGTTGAGCTTGTGGTCGCCGCACCAGTCGTTGACGAACACGACCGGGTAGCCGCTCGTGGTCGGGGCATGGCGACGGCAGCGGCCCATGTCCACGGGTGGCAGGGTGATCCGGTCCCCGTCGATGATTGGCTTGCCGCCTGGATACTTGGGGGCGAACCACATGCAGGTCTTGCAGCGCATCCCCTCGGAGCGGTGCGCCCAGGGGTCGGACGGGATGGGGGTGGGGTTCATGGGGTTGGGGTTCATGGGGTTGGGGTGGTGGGTTGTTCGGTGTCAGCCGCAGCGGCCATCTGCTGCATGGCCTGGGCCGCCTGCGCCTGCTTGGCCGGGTCGGCCGCAGGGGCGTTCATGGCGGCGATGGCCGCCTCCCGCTCCTGCTGCTCTCGCGCCATCTCCTCGGCCCGCTGCTGCTCGGCCTGCAGCTCCTCCTCGGTCTTGATCGCATCGAGGTTGGGCAGGTTGCTGGCGGTCGCCATCTGGGTCACCAGTCGGTTCACCTTCAGGAACTGCGGCACCGCCTCGGGGCCCAGCAGCTTCACCAGCAGATCCACGAACTGGGCGATCCGCTCGAGGTCGTTGCCGCGGCCCACGGCGGCCAGACCCACGGACACCACCGGCTTCACCAGCTTCTTGTCCAGCGCCGGCAACTGCCCTTCCCTGGTCAGCAGGGCGATCATCCGCCGCACGTAGGGGTGCTGGAACTCGGTCACGAGGATCGAGTACAGGCTGCCCAGGGCGTTCTCCAGCTGGAGCGCTTGCAGCCGCACCTCGCTCGCCGTGGTGCGCTCCGAATCCCGGAAGTTCTGCAGCATCATGGCCTGGCTCAGCCGGGCGGTGATCCGCTGCTCGGCCTGGGCCGCCACCGCCAGGTCGGCGCTCTTGCCTACCTGGATCGGGAACACGTCATCCGGCATCGCGGAGATGGCCGCACCGTTCGCCGCATCGGTGAACTGCTTGGGTGTCACCTGGCTGTTGGGCTTCACCCCGAAGATGCACCGGGCGCTGATCAGGGCCCCCTCGGCGATGGCCTGGCTCAGCACATCCCCGGTGTGCAGGTCGGCCATGCAGGCGGCCTCCACGAACCCGGGGCTGTAGTCCTGGCCGTCGAGGTGGTACATCCGCAGGGGGATCCAGGGCGACTCATCGATCGGGCTGTGCCCATCGGTGTCGGGGATCTCCTGCCCGTGGAGTTCCTGGTGCCACTCCACCCGGCCCTTCTTCCAGTCCCACTCGATCAGGGTGTAGACCTTGGCCAGCCGGTGCTGGCTGCCCAGGCCCGGCCCATCGTCCGGCGGGCCCACGTGCGCCTCGTGGATCTTCTGGGCCGCATCGGGCAGGCTCTTGACCGCGAGCTGCTCGCAGATCACCGCCAGGCTGGGGCGGCCGGAGGGCTCCCGCTTCAGCACGTACCGGCCCAGCCCGTACATCCGCAGCCCTTCCTTCGGCCGGTACGCCAGCACGTTGCCGATCACCAGCAGCTGCAGCAGTCCCTCGTGCAGCACCGGCCGGTCGTTGCTGTGCTCGATCGCCTTCAGAGTCGATCGCTCGATGACGTTCAGGGCCTTGTCGAACTCGGCCCGCTCCTTGGCCACCTGATCCTTGTCCTCCCGGCCGGCGGTGACCCTGGCCATCTCGATCTCATCGATCGTCAGGCGGAAGAACGGCTCGGTCGGGGGCAGCAGCGCCATCAGGAGCCGGCTGCCCAGGTTGGTGATGCCCTGTTGGCCCACCCCGTTCCACGGCAGCGACAGATCGGGCGTGGCGTTGGGGGTGGGGTCCTCCTCCGGTGCCAGGTAGGGGATCGTCAGCGCCGCCGCCTGCTTCCCCCGGCTGATCCAGTAGCCCCGGTCGATCAGCAGGTCGTCGTAGAGCTTCTCTGCTGTCACCTCACACCCCCAGGTTCAGGCCAGCGCCTGCTTCGGCCTGGGTGGCGCCGGGGGTGATCTTCAGGCTCTCGCGCTTCTTCCGTTTCGGCGCGGTTCCCGTGGTGGTCAGCGCAGCCGTGGGCGCCTCGGAGATGGTCGAGGTGGCGTAGGTGGTGGTCTGCCGGTTGGCGGCCTCCGCATCGGCGGCGGCTTTCTCGGCGGCCAGCTCCTGCTGGCGCTGCAGTGTCATCTGGTTGGTGATGGCCAGCTGCTGCTCCAGCTGTGCAGCCATCGCCTTCTGCTGCTTCTTGGATTCCTTGATGAACTTGTCGGTCTGCTCCCGCTGTTGCTGGGCCAGCTTGCCGTTGTAGCCGTCCTGGCGCTGGGCCGGGCGCCTCGCTCCTCCTCCACACATAGCGTTCCTCAGGTGATGTTAAGTCCGACGCCGGTGGCATCGGGGATGGTGCTGGCGCGGTTGATCCGCAGCAGGGTCTTGCCCTCGGCCTTCCGCTGTCCGGTTCGGCGGTCGGCCACCTTGGGGGCCGCGGCGGATTTCTCCGGTGGCGGTGGGCCCAGCAGGTTGGCCAGCCGATCGGCATTGGCCCGGCTCTCGTTCGCCCGTGCGGTCTTCACCTCGGCCAGGTCTTCAAGCACGTAGCCCTGCTTCTGCAGCGCCGTGTTCAGGCGGGTCTGGGCCAGGTTCAGGGCTCCCTCCCGCTGGGCCTCCATGGCCCGCAACTGCATGGCGAACTCCTCATTGGCCTGCTTGTAGTTCGGGGAGGTGATCGTGGCGCCCCCGCCGCCCCCGCCGCCGCACATCAGCCGTGCCCCTTGTTCAGGAGGATCTCCGCTCTCACCAGCCGCACCACTTCGACGTTGCCAGTGAGGCGATCCATCATTCGATGATCGGTGCCCGGGTCAGGACACCGATCGGGGAAGCGGGCCTCAAGCCAAGCGAGATGTTTGTCGGTCCAGAGCGGAAGCACTGCAGGGATGCAGATGTCCCCCGAAGTCTACGGGGGATCGCTATCCCCTCCCTCCAAGTGCTGGGTGTGGGGGCCGCTCGCCACCTCCCAGCGTCTCCGCAGCACCTTCTGGTGGCCACCGAGGAAGCTGAGCATGGTGCGCCAGGGGATGCGATGCCGGCGGGCCCAGTCCTTGCACTGATCAAGCGGGAGTCGCTCCAGCAGCCGGCGGCTGCGGTCCCGGAGCACGTAGGCCGGCGCCAGGTTGGGGTCCAGCCTGTCGTCTGCGGATCGCTTCACCCAATACACCCAGGCGCCTTGGGCGTTGACGTTGGTGGAGGCGCCCACCAGCCCCTTCCGCATGAGCCGGTAGATGTTGCGGGTGAGCGTGTCCCTGCAGAGCCCCAGGTCTTCCGCCAGGTCGGCCTGGCTGGGCCACCCGCCGGGGCAGCGCTGCTCCAGCTGCACCATGGTCAGCAGCATCTCGGCGCGGATGGTCCCCCGGAGGAAGGAGAGGTAGGTGGGGTCGATCATGCCGGCGGCACCCACAGCAGCGGCACCCCAGCCGCGTGGTCGTACTCACCCGGCCGGAGGATGCGGGCGCACCGGGCCATCTGCAGGGCGAAGGCCTCGGACTTGTCGGCCCTCTTGTAGTAGGCGAGCACGGCCCCCCACATGGCCCTGAGGTTGTCGCACACCTCCAGCGTCTTCTGGGCCTTCACCGGGCCGACGCCAGGACAGCCCGGGTATCCGTCCGCCGTGTCGCCGGTGAGGGTCTGCATCATCCAGTTCCGGTCTGCCATCTCCGGCGTGATCTCCAGCAGTTCCCCGTTCCGCAGCAGCAGCCCCGGCACGGTCTGCATGTCCTTGTCGTCGCTGGCGATCACGTCGCCGAAGTCGGCCAGCAGGGCCAGGGCGTCGTCCCCCTCCACCTCCGGCAGGCTGGCGGACTCCCAGCCCATGCCAGGCCCCGCGTCCCGCACCCAGTCGGCCAGGGCCCGGTAGCCCGCCGGCTTCCGATGCTTCTTCCGGTTGCTCTTGTAGCCCGGGAAGATCCCATAGCGGAAGCTGGCGGTCCCCCCGAAGACCATCACCGGCTGGTGGTCCGGGGCGAACTCCCGGAGTTCGGAGACGATCCCCTGGAATCCCGCCTTTGCATCGCCGTGGCGGCAGAGGTAGGTCCACTCGTCAGGGGCCCATTCGGCTTCGTACTCGGCGGCGGCGGCGGCGCGGAATAGGTAGAGCTCGGCATCGATCAGGAGCTTCATTTAATTGTCCTCCAGAAGAAGCGTTTGCCGATGCAGCTTCCCCAGCCAGAAACACCCTCACGCCAGACGTAGTGGAGGGATCCGCTGTAGGTGGCGTTGTGCATCTCGGTCTTGGCCGTGGAAGCGTTCAGCCACCAAAACGGGCCGATCCGCCCCCCGTCAGAGTTGAAGTCAATGATCACGATTGGTTCTCGGTGGTGGTTTGTTGGTGATACCCAAGGATCAGCAGTGCCTCATCCAGGGCTTCGATGAACCCCGCGATGTGGTCGCCATCGGAGGCGGTGCGGTTGCGCTTCGGATCCCAGAACTCCTGGGCCTTCTCCTCCCGCAGTTCGAGGATCCGCCAGATTTCAGGGGTCATGGCCGCGTCTCCTGCGATAGGCGGCAAGGTCTCGGAAGTGCCGGTCCTTGAACTGCGGATGGGCCTCCAGGAACCCCAGGCTGGGCAGCACTGGGTTCAGGGAATTGCCCCGGATGATGTCGTTGACCGACCAGAGGCCATGCAGCAGGCCCTGCTCGAAGGTCCGGCGCAGCTGCTCCTCGCTGTAGAGCTGCTCAGGCATGGCTGGCCTCCCCTCTCAGGTAGGCCTCCCACTGCTCGTCCGTCATCCCCTCCTCCTCCCGCCGGGGTGGCAGCAGGGGGCGGGCCTCGGCCGGGGTGACCAGCCGGTACTCCTCGCCCGGGTGGGGCTTCAGGGTCTGCGGCTGGCGCGGCAGCAGGGCCAGCTGCTGGGGGCTGGGTTGGAGCCAGGCGGGCAGCGTCGGCTTGAAGCCATAGCTGCGGTTGGCCAGGCCCCCCTCGGTCCCGTAGAGGACCGTCATCAGCTCGGCCCAGGCCGGGAAGCGCAGGAAGTCCTGGCCTGCCGTCCCCTGGATCCACTGCTCACAGGCCCACAGGAACTGCTCCCGGTCCACCTCGGGGAAGGCCCCGCGGAAGCTGGCGTACTTCACCTTGCAGGCCAGCTCCCCCCAGCGATCGGACTCCCGCACCCGCACGTGGGCGAACAGCAGTTCGCAGCCGGCCAGGAAGGCCTCGGGGGTCAGAGGGGTTCGTTCCATCGGTCCAGGGCGGACTGCATACCGGGGCTTTGGGGCCCCATGCGGGAGGCCGCGGCGGCCATGCGGACAGCGGGCGGATCCAGGAACTTGGGATCCAGCGCCTGCCAGCCCCGCTCGATCCCCTGCTGCACCAGCTCGGCAGCCCTGGCGGGATCGACGGAATGGAGCTGCTGCACCCGGCGCAGGCTCCCCTCGAACGCCCGCTGGGTCCACACGGCCCGGTTGCCGTGCTTCGACCACCGGGCAACCTGCCACCAGTGAGCCAGATCCTTGGCCACCTGATCGGGGAGGCCCCAGAAATCAGAGGGCAACACCAGCTTCCGGTAGCTGGTGCTCAGGGCCTTGTTCTGCTGGGCGGGCATCTCGGCGTACCCGTCACCGGTGAAGACCACCGCGGTTTCGATGGTGGTGAAGCTCCGGCTGCAGCCCAGACACACCCGGTAGCGGCGGCTGGTCCCCTCCTTCCGCTCGGTGCGGTTGATCACGGTGCGGTTGTATCCGCAGTGGGGGCAGTTCATGCGGCGCTCCGCAGCTGGGCCACCGGGGGCAGGGTGGGCTCCTGGGGGATGGGCGGGAGGCGGTACCAGCCGCCCTGGTACTCGAAGAACTGCCAGACGCTGCCGTCGTCGCAAAGCGCAGCCACGACTGTCCGCTGCCTGGAGTAAGTATCCATCCCGGCGACTGCGATCTGGATGATCTTGCGCTTCATGGCATGGCCTCCTGTTGTTGCAGGGCCGCAAGCCGGGCCCACTGTTCGATGGTCAGCACGGCCCGCCATCCCCCGCCCCGGAACCTGATGAAGGTGCTGGCGAAGTTGGCCCGTGCGTTCTCGCGTTGCATGTCGGCCTCGATCGGTTTGATGCGGGCCGCGGCAGCGGTGTCGGCCCAGTTGGCCACCTGGATGGTGTGATCCCGGAGGCCGAAGATGTCGCCGGTGTCCTGCTTGCGGCCGGCGCCCAGGGCCCGCTCGCAGCAGACGTCGATGCCGTGGGCCAGCAGTGCCTGGCTCAGCAGGCTGGCCAGTTCCCGTTCGGCGGCATCCCCTTTGCGCTTCTGGGGGTTGGCCATCAGAAGGGCAGGCCATCGTCGTCGGGGCCCCGGCCTGCGTTCTGGAACCTCAAGCGCTCGCTGAAGCTGAGGTTGTTCGCAGCGGGGGCGGGCCGCGGCGCCTCATCCCGGAAGGGCGTCTCGGTGGCAGCCGGCGCGGTGTAGCCCTCCTCCTCGGCGAAGGTGTCTTCCGCCGTGGCCTTCACGTAGGGCACGAAATGGACGACCTGGATCATGTTCAGCCACAGGCTCATCCCCTTGACGCCCCGCACGGTGGGACTGTCCCAGCCGTAGGAATCGAATGCGATCTTGCCCTTGCTGCCGTTGCCGATCAGCTGGTCATCGGGCCATGGCTGCCGCTTGGCATCCACGATCACCGGGGGAGGAAGGGTCTTGCCCTTCTGGGTGGTCTCGTTGCGCTTGAACCGGAAGATGATTCGCCCGGTAGCTGCGCCGTTGGCCTCCAGCTCCTCCTTCCACGGCCATCCGTTCTTGTCCACCTTGGAGCCGGCGCCGTTCAGAGTCTGAAACTCGGTCTCGAGGAAGGTGACGAACTGCA
>Ga0315903_10001576_pt1 | contig 34647 bp, 30 predicted proteins | sample LakEriMetagenome_7_FD_203524 | JGI IMG/M metagenome (GOLD analysis project Ga0315903, IMG submission 203524) | Freshwater fungal communities from buoy surface, Lake Erie, Ohio, United States - Buoy 2 MA119 | ecosystem: Environmental > Aquatic > Freshwater > Lake | place: USA: Lake Erie, Ohio...
TTTAACATCTGTTTCAACATCTAGTAAAGCAGTTAGTGCTTCATATGCTAGAAGTGCTTCATACGCTGTTAGTGCTTCTTTATCTCAAAATGCTATAACTGCTAGTTATATATTACAAGCTGTAAGTTCAAGCTTTTCAACTACAGCTTCATATGCTATAACAGCTTCTTATGCTTTAAATGGTAGTGGAGGTAGTGTAGATACAAGTTCACTTGTTACAACTTCTTCTTTTAATCAATTTACATCTAGTTATTACATAGATAGTGCTTCATTTAGTTCAAGTATAGCTTCTTTAACAACAGCAACTAGTTCATATGTTTTAAATTCTCAAACTAGTTCAATGATTGTGTCAAGTGCTAGTTATGCTGATACAGCTTCATATGTTTTACAAGCTGTAAGTTCATCATTTGCTTCAACAGCTTCTTATATAATTTTAGCCCAAACTTCATCATATGTTTTACAAGCCGTTTCAAGTTCATATTCAACAACTTCATCTTATTCACTAGACTCAGACTTATTAGATGGAAAAGATAGTAGCATATTTGCTACAACAGGTTCAAACTTATTTATAGGAACTCAAGAAATAAGTGGTGCATTACAATTAAACCCAACTAATGACCCAGGAGGAGCAAACACAACTTCGTCATTTATATTTGTTACCTCATCTGGGGATAACACAGAATTTAATTTGCATTATAGAAATAATGGAGCACTTTGGGAAACACATTGGCTAGAAGAAAGAGTTGATACTGGACTAGTTTGGGGAGGTGTAGTAACATTCTCAGGAACAACAATGTCAATAACTCCAGGAGCAGGTTTAATTATAAATCATAATGCTAATACAAGTTCTCATGGAGATACAATTCCAACATATGTTCAATTTGGACCTATTACAGCTTCTGCTCAATTTATCACTTCATCTCAAATAACTTATTTATTAATTGATACTGATGGAAGTTTAATACAACAAACAAATATATTTACTCCTCAACAATTTAATGAAAAATTACCATTAGGATATATCTTTTGTTTAACTACATCTTCAATTAGTAGTTATGCAGACGCTCGTACAACAACCTATGGACAAGATGAACAGCAAACACAATTTATTAGAGCATTTGGTCCATTAAAAGTAAATGGATATGATATAACACCACAATCTGGAAGTTTAAAAATAAGTATAGCTTCTGGTAGATCATATCGTTTTGGAGGTTTTTATATACAAAATCCTGATAATCCATCTATATATGATTCATCAAATATACCTACAGGTAGTTTAGTAAGAATATATAGAGACCCAGCTGTAGTTGGTGGATTTAAAGCAACACTAAACGGATTTGTTCCATTTACAGACATTGATCCTACAATGTGGGATGATGGAAGTGGTACATTACAAGCTGTAGGAGCTAATGAGTGGACAATTCAAAGAGTTTTTCAAGGGGTTGTTAATGGTATTAGTTATGTTTATTATGGTCAAAGTACTTATGACAGTTTAAATGCAGCTATTCAAAGTATAACAACAGAAGCATTTGAAGAATCACCAACAAGTATATTAGCTTTACCTTTTATTGGCTACATTATAGCAAGAGGTAACACAACAAATTTAGGAGATACAGTTAATAATAAAATAATAAATTCTGGTTTATTTAGAAATACAGCTGGTTCAAGTGGAGGTGGAGGTGTTGCTACAACAAATTTAAATGATTTAGCAGATGTAAACATTGTATCTCCAAGTACAGGTCAAGCTTTAGTTTACAATGCTGGTTTATGGGAAAATAATACTCCTGCAAGCGCTTCATATGCTAACACAGCTTCATATGTAGAAAATGCTCAAACCGCTTCATATATTTTAAACGCAATATCTAGCTCATATGCTAGTACTGCTTCATATATAGAATTAGCTCAATCAGCATCTTATGTTTTAAATGCAATAAGTTCTTCTTATTCTAATACTGCAAGTTATGTAGAATTAGCTCAAAGTGCTTCATATGTTTTACAAGCTATAAGTGCATCATTTGCTTCAACAGCTTCTTTTACACCAAATGCTTTAGTGACAGCATCTGTTAATTTAGACACAATTACTTTTACTAAAGGTGATGGTTCAACTTTTCCTATAACAGTTATAACAACAGGATCAAACACTACAGCTTCGTTTACTAATCAATCAACTTGGACTTTTAATCATAATTTAGGAACACAACTAGTAATTATACAAGCTTTTAATACAAATTATGAACAAATAATCCCAAAAAGTATTACTTTAAATGGAATAAATCAAGCAACTATAACATTTCCTAGTAATCAAAGCGGATATGCTGTGGCTTCTTTAGGTGGAAATTCTATATCAGAATTAAATAAAGTATATGTAGTTAGATTTCAAGCTACTGGTATAAATGCAGCGGATAATACTAGTTACTATGCTACTACATTAACTATAGCAACAACAAATCCTGCAGTACATAAATATACATTACCATATGATGTGACTTTAGTAGGAGCTCATATAACAGCTTATAATATAACAACAAATGCTACAAATGAATCATCAAGTGTATTTTTAAGATTAAATAATACAACTGATTATCTTATATCAAATGAAGTGGTACACGGAGGAACAGTCCCAGTAATGAATACTAAAGCTGTAACAGGATTATCCCAATCGTTTTCTGCTAATAATGATATTCAAATGAAATGGACAACTCCAACATATGCAACAAACCCAGTTTCATCTGGAGTATTTTTAGATTTGTATTTTTATAAAACATAATATATGAGAGTAGAATACGAATATAATTTAGTTAAACCTGATGGTTCCCCTAAACAAGGATGTAATAAAATTACATACAATGATGATGATGTTGAAATTATGAAAGAGTATTTACCTGATGGAATACCTAAGGGAACAGCTTTACAAGCGGTGTTAAATGCTACACCAGAGGAATTACAACAAATAAAACAACTTTTAGGAATTAGTTAATATGCAAATATTTGACCCATCAATAACAGGTTCATTAGTAGCTACAGGTTCAATTACTTTTATAGGTAATATGATATTAACAGGATCATTAACCTCATCTCAAGGATTTTTTGGAACAGCTTCATGGGCAGATAATGTTTCAACAGCATCATTAGCATTAGCAGGATCAGGTTCATTTAGTGGATCATTCTCAGGTTCATTTTTTGGTAATGGCAGTGAATTAACAGGAATAACTGCTACATCTGCTCCAGCAGGTCAAGACAAATCAATACAATTTAATGATGCGGGCTCTACTTCTGGATCAGGAAATTTTACATTTCATAAAACTACAGATATTGTATCTGTTACAGGTTCAGTAATAGCTACCTCTTTTACAGGATCATTATTAGGTACAGCTTCATTAGCTACTTCAGCTTCATATGCTTTAACTGCTTCATTTTCTCCAGTTGAATCATCAACATCAGGAGTAGGTGTAACTCCAACAGCTACTCAAACTGATACTGTAACTCATGGATTAGGTCGTACCCCGGTTAAAATAAGAATTTATGGCGCTTCACAATTTACTAATAACGCTTCAGCAGTTCCAACTCCTTTTAGTATAGGAACTTGGACTTCAAGTGGTAATAGATGTATTTACCAACCTTATAATACTGCTGCTATTACAACAGCACAAGCTGCTGCTACTTCAACAACATTTGCAGTTCGTGTAGATACAGCCGCAAACGTTTTTGTGACAGGAATTATTCAAAATGTTGGAGCTACTACATTTCAAATAGCTTGGACAGAGACTGGAGCAGCTGTAGCAAGAGTGTATATGTGGGAAGCAGAATAATCTCTTTTACCATATTTATAATAAACTAGCACCATGAATGTCCCTATTTATCCTGGATCATCTTCATTTACACCAGGAAGCACACCATTTGGATTTTATGATAATGATTATCAATTTCAAACAGATGCTGATAGGGTAGCTACTTTTTGTGCTAGAAGATTAGGTTATCCCATAATGGAAGTTGAATTACAAGATATCAACTTCTATACAGCATTTGAAGAAGCAGTTACAACTTATGGTAATGAATTATATGCTTATCAAGTAAGAGATAATTTATTAAGTTTACTAGGTGCTTCAACTTCATCAAACATTAGTGATACTCTTATAACACCTACAATGGCAGGTGTAATAAACATGTCTCAACAATATGCTTCTGAAGCAGGAGCAGGAGGTAATTTAACTTGGTATAGTGGTTCAATAATGCTTATACCTGGTACTCAAGATTATGATTTAAAAGCATGGGCCTCTTCTAGTAATATAACAGGAGGAATAGAAATAAAAAGAGTATTTCATTACGGGCCTCCCGCTGTAACAAGATTTTATGATCCATATGCTGGTACAGGTTTAGGAACTCAAAATTTAATGGATAGTTTTGGATTTGGAGCTTATTCTCCATCTGTAAACTTTGTTTTGATGCCTGTAAATTATGATATCCAAGTAGTTCAAGCTATTGAATTTAATGATACAGTTAGAAAATCAGCTTATTCATTTGAACTTATAAATAATAATTTAAGAATATTTCCTATTCCTGATAGAGCAGTTAATTTATGGTTTCAATATATTAATGTAACTGAAAGAGCTAATAATGCTATAGGACCTAATGGTGTAATAACAAATCCTTCAAATATAGGATATGATAATCCAATATATTCAAATATTAATTCAATTGGTAGACAATGGATTTTTGAATATGCTTTAGCCTTATGTAAAGAAATGTTAGGATATGTTCGTGGTAAATACGCTCAAGTTCCTATACCTGAAAGTGCTGTTACTTTAAATCAAGCAGATTTAATCTCAGCTGCTACAGCTGAAAAACAAGCTTTAATTGAAAGACTAAGAGCATATTTAGATGAAACTTCACGTCAAGCATTATTAGATAGAAAAAAAGCAGAAAGTGATTCTGCAATGAATGAATTAGGAAAGTCTCCAATGCAAATTTATATAGGATAAAATGGCACTTTTTGGATCATCTAGAGATGTCTCTTTTGTTCGTAGAATGAATAGAGAATTGATGGGAAATATTATTTCTCAACAATGTGCTTTCTACAAATATAAATTAAATGAAACTACAGTTAATATGTATGGAGAAGCTTCAGGTGGTAAATTTTTTGATGGTCCTGTTTTATTAAATGCTTTAATAACTATAGGAGATAATACAAGTCCTACAAGTAATTTAGGTGTAAACTTTGATTGGCCGATGACTTTTGCATTTTTAAGAGATGATTTAATAGATGCTGGAGTTCATCCAGAAGTAGGAGATATAATTTTATATCAAGAAAGTTATTGGGAAGTTGATAATACAAACATGACTCAATTCTTTATGGGTAAAGATCCTGATTATCCATATAGTGTTAATCCATTAAATCCTGGTTTACAAAACTTTGGGTATAATGTAGATGTAGCTTGTACTTGTCATTATGTTCCTGCTGATAGATTAAATATAACTAAAACAAGATTATTATAATGGCTATTCAAGGAAGAAAACCTATACCTAAAACTCAAAGAGAACTCAGTTTATCTCAACATGAGCCTCTTAATGAAAGAGGACCCGGTTTTCAACCTATAGGAAATCCTAATAGAAGTGATGAATTAAATAGAGGAAGACAAGTATCATTTAATGGTGATACTACTAAACCTTTTTCAATTGGAATTCAAGATATAGATGAATCCATAATGTATTATTTTCAAAATGTTATTCAACCTTTTGTAATACAAAATGGAACTAGAATTCCTGTTCCTATAATTTATGGTTCTCCTGAAAAATGGAAATCATTTCAAAAAGATGGATATTATAGAGATGCTATGGGTAGAATAATGATGCCTCTTATAATGTTTAAAAGAGATAATATTGAAAAGGTTAGAAAGATGTCTAATAAATTAGATGCTAATAATCCTCATAATGTTGCTTTATATAGAAAAAAATATAGTCCTAAAAACGCTTATGATAATTTTAATGTATTAAACAATGTTGTTCCTCAAAAAGTAAATTATGCTGTTGTAGTACCTGACTATATTACTTTAACATATAGTTGTGCTATCAACACTTATTATATGGATCAATTAAATAAAATTGTTGAAGCAATTGAATATGCTTCTGATTCATATTGGGGTGATCCTGCTCGTTTTCAGTTTAGAGCGATGATTGATTCATTTGCTATACAAACAGAAATTTCTGATAATGCTGAAAGAGTAGTTAGTAGTACTTTTAGTATTAAATTAAATGGATATATTATTCCTGATGTTATACAAAAAGATTTAACAGCATTAAAGAAACTTCAAGATGTTGTTAGAGTAAGAGTAACAGAACAAATTGAAAATGAAGGAAGATCTAGAGTTTACTATCCTCCACTTTGGATTTTAGCTACAGGATATTGGAATGATGAAGGATTTTGGGACGATTTTGCTGTATGGATCGATTAGGGTCAATATTTATAAAATGTAACAAATGGCAATTGAATTAATAAATAGTGGAGAATCAGGTATAGCGGTTAGAAATACCTTAAATGAATTAATTAACTTAATTAACTCAAGCTCTCTTTTTGGGGTGCTTGTTCATCCTCAAGTAATAACAACAGACATAACAATACCAGCAGCATATAATGGACTTTTACTAACACCAATTAGTATTAGTGGTTCAATAACTGTTGGAGAATCATCTAATTTAACAATAATGTAAAAATATGAGTAATTTAAAAGTAAATAGTATTGAACCCTACTCAAGCCCAAATGTAACTATTTCAGGCTCTTTAACTATATCAGGAAGTGGAGATCCAATAGTATTAGGATCAGGTTCAAATCCAGTAAATATAACTTCAAGTTATGCTTTAACTGCCTCTTATGCTTTAAATGGAGGTGGTGGTGGAGGATCAGATTTTCCCTACACTGGAAGTGCTATTATAAGTGGTAGTTTAGAAGTAACAGGATCATTGGCTATTACTGGGTCAACTTTGTCTCCTCTTACTTTATTTAATATTCAAGAATTTCCTGATCAAGCTACTGCTGAATCAGCTGGTTTGACTACAGGAATGGTTTATAGAAATGGAGATTTTTTAATGATTGTAACAAGTAGTATATAATTTAAAATTTAAATAAAATGCCAAGACTAACAGGATCACTTGATTTAACTGGACTTTTAATTGTAACAGGATCAGTAAAATCTACAGGTTCAATAGAATTATCTGGATCAATTACTATTACTAATGATAGTGGTTCCATAACACTTACACCAGGAGAAACAACTCTTATTCAACCTATAATAGAATTAACCCTTAATGGTTCAGCTTCTTATAACTCAAGTTCAATTCTTTCAACAAATTCAACATCAACAGCCAGTTATGGTATTAATGTTGTTTCAAATGTAACTGAAACAGATTATTGTTGTGTACTTCCTGCTCCTTCAAAAGGAAAAACTGTTTCATTTGTAAATAATGGCGGAGCTCCATTTTATGTATTTTCTAGTGTTGAAGAAGGAGAAATAGATGGTGTTATTAATGGAAATTATCAAGTTCCAAATGATGGAAGACAATATGATGTTACCTGTTGGGAAAATCCACTTCCTGGAGGATGGTCAACTACTATAGCTCCTGGAGGAGTAACTACTTATAGATCAGGTATAGTTTATGCTTCATTAGGTCCGTCAGGTTCAAATTATCAATATTTAACCTTTGTAAATAATAGTGTTAAAGCTTCAGGTAGTGCTTTAGGAATCTACAATTACCCTGACACCGGAATTGGATTTTTAAACCACCCCCCAGCTATATTATATCCAACTTCTAATTCTATAGCGTCTTGTATATACCCAGGACTTAATACTTGGGGACAAATTACCGACATTATATTTAGAACTAATCTAACAGGATCAATTAATTTACAAGCTCAACCATATCTAAGTGGAGATATTGAATTATATAATGCTAACACAACTATTCTTGCTTCAAAAGCTAATTTTTATTCAACTCCTCCATATACACTTAATAATTTAGACCCTAATTTTTCTGTACTTTACACCACTATAATTGAACCTTTTTTAATTAATAATCTAGGTCTTCCACCTACTGACCCTATTAATTATATTACGCCTGGTAGTTCTGGTGAAGGTTGGACCGGAGTCAATTATTCAATGATCAAAGGAATTATTCCGGGAACATTTTTCTCTGGTCAAATTTCAAATCCATACACTTGTACAGTAGGGAAAGGAGTTGGAAGACCAGGTACCGCTTTTTATAAATTTGACTTTAGTTATTTTGTATATCAAATGAAACCTTTTAAATACATTGGAACTACATATTTAGGATCTTTTACTAATTCTACTTCTGGACAACAATTTGATGTTTATTATTCAACTAGAATAGGAATGGCTTTACGACAATCTGGATTAAATAATAGTGGTAACCCATTAAATCCAAACCTAACAAATCTAAGAATTATAACAGAATATATAGTCACACCTTAAATTTAATAACTTATAAAAATTAAAAACAATGCCTCCAAGAATTAATACAGTCAATTATATATCTGGATCTTTAACAGTAAAAGGAAATACTACATTCACTGGAACTACAGTATTTACAGGCTCAGTAACTATAAGTGGTTCAAACACCCTTGTAAATATAGGTCCATTCTTACAAAAAGGAGAAGTAGAAATCACAGGATCATTAGCACAAGGAGATGGAATATTAGCCTCAGGTTCATATTCGCATGCTCAAGGTCAACAAACTCAAGCTTTAGGAAATTATTCTCACGCTGAAGGTAGTAGTACTCAAGCAATAGGAAATTTTTCTCATGCTGAAGGAAGATTTTCTTATTCTTCAGGAGATTGGTCACATGCTGAAGGTTTAAGTACATTAGCATCTGGTTCACATTCACATACTGAAGGCCAATCTACAACAGCTATAGGAGGTTTCTCTCACGCTGAAGGTGATGGTACTCAAGCAATAGGAAATTGGTCACACGCTGAAGGTAGAATAAGTAAAGCTTCAGGATCATATTCACATGCTGAAGGACATCAAACTATAACTTTAGGAGATTGGTCACATACTGAAGGATATTTAACAACAGCCTCAGCTCAATATTCACACGCTGAAGGTAGACAAACATTAGCTTCAGGCGATCACTCACACGCAGAAGGTAGACAAACAATAGCCTCAGGAATAGGAGCTCATGCAACAGGTTGGTATTCAACCGCCTCAGGTGATTATTCATTTGCTACAGGATTAGGTTCATCAGCAGATGCTAATTATCAAACGGTAGTGGGTAAATATAATGCTAAAGATAACACAAATATATTTATTGTTGGAACTGGTACAAGTGATAGTAATAGAAAAAATGGATTAATAGTAACACCAAGTGGCTCTATAGTAGTTCCATCAACAGCCTCAGCTCCAACATATGTTGGAATGTCAGGAGAAATAGTACCTGTTGAAATTGGTGGAAATTATTACATTTATGTTTATATAGGTAATGCTTGGAGAAGTGCTTCACTAGCTTAATAAAAAATAAAATTTAATTTAAGGCTTGGATTTCCCAAGCCTTTTTTATATTTATAACAAAATAAAATTTATGACAACAAGAGTTTTAACACCTGAAGAAATTCAATCATTAAAATCTCTTCAACAAAAAAGAGTTCAATTAACTGAGCAATTTGGAGTAGTCGAATTAAGAATCCAGGAAATTAATCTTCAAAAAGATTATCTTATTGAAGAATTAAAAAAAGTAAGACAAGAAGAAATTAAAATAGGTGAATCTTTACAACAAAAGTATGGAGAAGGAACAATAAATCTTGAAAGAGGAGAATTTACAAGTGCCTAATACTTTTAAAAAGTTTCACCATATTTATAACAAAATTAAATAATACATAACAATGGCAGAAACTTTAATATCCCCAGGTGTCTTAGCAAGAGAGAATGATTCATCTTTTGTATCTAGAAGACCAGTCACTGTAGGAGCAGCTATTATAGGACCAACTGTAAAAGGTCCTGTTGAAGTCCCAACAATTATTACTACTTATAATCAGTATGTTAATGTTTTTGGTACTACCTTTTTAAGCGGTAGTGTGAATGATAAAAAAACTTATTCATATTTTACTTCAATAGCAGCTTACAACTATTTTGTAAATGGAGGAACATCATTATTAGTAGCAAGAGTAGTATCTAGTTCTACTTCTTATTTACCTGCTACAGCATCTATTTATAATTCATTGCTAGCTACCACAGCATCTGCCACTTTAGATATTACTCCTTTTGATACTGAAGCTGCTACGGTAGGTTCAAGTTCATTTTCATTAAATGGAATTACTTTTACATTAACTGGAAGTGCAGGTGGAACAAATACTTCAAATGTTATTTATGTACCATCAGGATCAACAGCTATTGATTCAGCTGTTTCCTTATCTTTAGCTATTAACGCTAGTTCTTCAATAGCTCCTTATAGTGCATCATTTCAATATGTAACTGCTAGTAATTCTAGTGCTAATTTAAATTTATTTTCAACAACCGGAGTTTCAGGATTAACTGGTAACACATACTATTATATATCTGGAAGTACTACAACTTATTTTGCTGGAGGTACTAATCAAGCTGCTTTTGTTATAGAAACACTTTCTGAAGGAGATCTTATGAATAGTGCTGGAGCTGAAGGAGCTAACAATATTTTAATTAATGGAACTGAAAATAATTTAAGATTTCAAATTGTTAATTCTAATACAGCTAATGGTACTTTTGATTTATTAGTTAGAAGAGGAAATGATAATATTTTACAACCTACTATTCTTGAAACTTGGACTAATTTAAGTTTAGATCCTAATACTTCTAATTACATAGCTAGAGCTATTGGTAATCAAGTAGAAGAATATGATCCAAATGATAATCAAATGGAATATACTGGTGAATTTACTGTTAGATCTAACTACATTAGAATAAAACAAGTAGGATATACTACACCAAATTATTTTGATAACAATGGAGTAGCTAAAACTCAATTTACAGCTTCTTTACCTATGAATATTAGTGGAGCGTTTGGTGGAGCTAATGGAAATATAGCTGGTGGAGCTAATTTTTACGAAAATATTAATAATACTAATACTCAAGGATTAATAGCCGAAGATTATGATAATATGATTAATTTATTATCTAATACTGATGATTATAAATTTAACATGTTAATTACTCCTGGATTGGTTGATGAATTTGGAACTCATAAAGATAAAATTACAAGCATTATAACTAATACCCAAGATAGAGGAGATAATATCTACATTATCGATCCAGTAGGATATGGTAGTAGTGTGGGAGCAGTAGTGCAACAAGCTTCTTCACGTAACACTTCATATGCCGCTGAATATTGGCCTTGGTGTCAAATTGTTGACCCTAATACTGGTAATTTAGTTTGGGTTCCTGCTTCAACATTAATAGCTGGTGTATATGCTTATAATGATGCTGTATCTGAACCATGGTTTGCACCTGCAGGTATTAATAGGGGTGGTTTATCTCAAGTAGTTAGAGTAGAACAAAAATTATCTCAAGCTAATAGAGATACTTTATACAATGGAAAAATAAATCCAATAGCTACATTCCCTGGATCAGGAATTGTAGTATATGGTCAGAAAACATTACAAACTAGAGCTTCAGCTTTAGATCGTGTAAACGTTAGAAGATTATTAATTGCTCTTAAATCATACATTTCTCAAGTAGCACTTAATTTGGTATTTGAACAAAATACAATTGCTACAAGAAATCAATTCTTATCACAAGTTAACCCATATTTAACAAGTGTTCAACAAAGACAAGGATTGTATGCTTTTAGAGTAATTATGGATGATTCAAATAATACTCCAGATGTAATTGATAGAAATGAGTTAATAGGCCAAATTTACTTACAGCCAACTAAAACTGCTGAATTTATTTACCTAGACTTTAATATCACTCCAACTGGAGCAACTTTCCCTGGATAAAAAGTTAGAAATTTAGATATGTATAATAAATTAAAATAAAATAAAAATGGCAGTATTATCACCCAATGAAATATTTTTCACAGCGTTTGAACCTAAGGTAAAAAATCGCTTTATAATGTATGTTGATGGTATCCCTTCATATGTTATTAAAAAAATAGGTGCTGTAGGTGTAACAATGGATGAAATCGTATTAAACCATATTAACGTTTACCGTAAAATTAAAGGTAAAGCTAAATGGGATGATATAGAAATGACATTATTTGACCCTATCACTCCTTCAGGAGCTCAAGCAGTAATGGAATGGGTTCGTTTACATCACGAATCTGTTACAGGCCGTGATGGTTACTCTGATTTTTATAAGAAAGATGTAACTATTGATATTTTAGGTCCTGTAGGTGATATTGTTTCTGAATGGATTATTAAAGGAGCATTTATTAAATCAGCTAAATTTGGTGATTATAGCTGGGATGATGAAAACGCTGCTCAAGAAATCACTGTTAACTTAGGAATGGATTATTGTATCTTGAACTTCTAATTTAATAAAAATAAATTTAAAGAAAGCTCACTAAATTTGGTGAGCTTCTTTATTTTTCGTATATGTATAACAGAATAATAAGTTACACTAAATAAAATTTATGGAAAGAACAATTGCAACAGAAATAATTGACCTACCTTCAAAAGGTCTAATTTACCCAGAAGACAATCCTTTATCAAGCGGTGCTATTGAAATGAAATATATGACCGCTAAAGAAGAAGATATTTTAACTAATCAAAATTATATTCAAAAAGGTATAGTTTTAGATAAATTACTTCAAGCTTTAATTGTATCAAAAGTTAATTATAATGATCTAATTGTAGGAGATAAAAATGCTATAATGATAGCAGCCCGTATTTTAGGTTATGGTAAAGATTATATATTTGAATATGATGGCCAAGAATATACAGTAGATTTATCTCTTATAGATAATAAAGAATTTGATGCTTCTAAATTAGTATCTAAAGGAATTAATGAATTTAGTTATACTTTACCATCAAATGGTATAAACATTACTTATAAAATCTTAACTCATGGTGATGAACAAAAAATTAGTAATGAAATAGAAGGTCTTAAAAAAATTAATAAAAACGTTTCTCCTGAATTATCAACAAGATTAAAATATATGATAACTTCAGTTAATGGAGATCGAGAAACTAAAACAATCCGAGAATTTGTTGATAATCATCTTTTAGCTCGAGATTCGCGAGAATTAAGAAAACACATTAAAGAAACTCAACCAGACGTAGATCTGACTTTTTTTCCCGATGGAAGTTCCAATAGAGTCGATATCCCAGTTGGGATTAAGTTTTTTTGGCCTGACTTCTGAAACAGCTCCAATAATTAGAGCTAATTTATTTACTCAAATACATGAAATAGTATTTCATGGTAAAGGCGGATATGACTGGCATACTGTTTATGAGATGCCACGTTGGCTCCGCCAATTTACTTTTAATAAAATAGATGAATTTTATAAAAAAGAAAATGAAGAGTATGAAAAAGCTAAAGGTGGTGGTTCTAATAAATCAACATTAATTGACCCATCAGGTAAAATTAATAAGGAAAATTGGAAAAGTGTACCTAAACCAATAACGCCTGGAACATCTAATAATTCATCTAAACCTAGAGTTAAATATAAATAAAATTTAAATTTTTAATATTTATAATAGATAAATACTCTCTTTAATGGCTGATGATAAAAATAAACTAGATTCCAAAGAAATAGAAGAATTAAGAAAACTTATACAACTTTTACAAAAAGAAATAAGTGAACTTGATTTTAAAAAATTAATAGAATCAGGAGGATCAGCCCGAACTCTTTTAGATAGTTTACGAAAAGAAGCAAAAGAACTTAATGATGATTTTAATGATGCTTCTTTTAATTTTAAAAAAATAGTTCAAGAAATTAAAAATTCTGATGAAGGCTTTAAATCCGCAAGTAAATCATTTAACAAACTATCAGAAATAGCTGAAAAAGTAAAGTATCATCAATCTGGTATTTCTAAACTATCATCTGATGAAATTAAAAATTTACAAAAACAAGTTGCTCAAGAAAAACAAAGGTTAGCAGATTCTAGTAAATTTTTAAATAATAAAACATCTAAATTACAAAAAATTAGTTCTGAACTTGATAGTGAAATCCAAAAATTAACTAACCAAGATTTTCTTTTAGATAAAGAATATGATAGATTAGGTAGTCTTTTAAATAGACAAGAAAAAATAAATAAAGAATTAAGTAAAACAGAGGCAATTCATAAACAAGTTAACGCTGCTATAAATGATGAGGATAAATCTTTTCAAGCTTTAGATAAAACATTAGGAAATATAAATAAGCAAACAGAAGACGAAAATAAAAAATTAGCAGGTACAAAAGGATTAATAGCAGGAGTAAATGAAATACCATTTTTAAGAGGAATAACAGATACTAATAAAATGTTAGATGCTGCTAATGCTAAAATAGCAGCTGGTGGAAGTGGAACCCAAGCTTTAGGGGCAGCTTTTAAAAATTTAGGAGGACAAATAAAAGGTAACCTAATAAATCCAGTAACTATAGTTGTATTTTTAGTACAACAATTAATAGAAGCTCTTAAAATAGCTGATACATCTACTGGAGATTTAGCTAAACAATTTGATTTAACATATCAAGGAGCTAGTAGTGTTAGAAGAGAATTAAATAGTATAGCTAATGAATCTATGGATACTGCTGTAACTACTAAAGGATTGCAAGAATCTATGGTAGCTATAGGTAAATCTTTAGGTGTTAATACTCAATTAAATAAAGAAGATTTAATTACTTTTACTAAATTAAGAGAACAAGCGGGATTTACTAATGATGAGTTAATAGGAATTCAAAGAACAACCTTAGCTACAGGCGGCAGTTTAGAAGATAATGCTAAATCATTTATGGGTACTGTAGCTAAAATGAATGCCCAAAATAAATTAGCTATAAACGCTAAACAATTATTAAAAGAAGTAGCTAATGTTTCAGACGCTATTAAATTGTCAGTTGGTGGAACAGCAACCAAATTAGCTGAAGCTGCATTTAAAGCAAAACAATTTGGTATTAATTTAGAACAAGCCGATAAAATATCTCAAAGTTTGTTAGACTTTGAAAACTCAATTAACAATGAAATATCAGCTGAATTAATCACTGGTAAAGATTTAAATTTTGAAAAAGCAAGATTATTAGCCATTAATGGTGATATAGCAGGTGCATCAGCTGAAATATTAAAACAAGTAGGTGGTACAGCTGAATTTACTAAGATGAATCGTATTCAACAAGAAGCTATAGCTAAAGCTGCGGGTATGACAAGAGATGAATTAGCTAAATCTTTAGTTGATAGAGAAGCTGCTCAAAAATTAGGTGCTAAAGAAGGCCAATCTGCTCAAGATAGATATAATGAGTTAGTTAAACAATATGGAGTTGAAAAAGCTAGTGCTATGTTAGGTGATGAAGCATTAGCTAATCAATTTAAACAACAATCAGTACAAGAAAGATTTACAGCTGCTATTGAAAAATTAAAAGAAGTATTTATAAGTTTAGCTGATCCTTTGATGGCGGTATTTGATATTTTTGCATTAATTTTAAAACCTGTAGGAGCTATAGCTGGAATTATAGGAATGGTAGTTGGAGGTCCTTTAAAAACCATGATTGATGGTGTAACTAAAATATTTGGATTATTTACAGGCTCTACTAAAGAATTAGGATTTTGGGAGGCTACTTTAGGTTCAATAGCTATTATAGTTGGGGCTATTAAAACATATCAATTTGCTATAGCTGGATATGAAAAATTAGCTGCTTTTTATGCTGGAGTTAAAGCCGCTGCTGAAAAACAAGGTTTGATATCTTTAGCAGCTCAAATAGGAAGACAAGCAATATTAACTGCTTCTAAAATAGCAGCAGCAGTAGCTGAAATAACTGGTATGTCTGCTGCTACATTAGGTGTAGCGGCGGGTATAGCATTAGCAGCTGGAGCCGCTGCTTGGGCATTTTTAGGTAGTAAAAAAGGAAATGACGTAGTTTCTCAAGGATATGGCAAACGTACATTGATGGGACCTGAAGGTAAAATAGCATTAAATGATAAAGACACAGTAATAGCAGGGACAAATTTATTTCCTAAAGAAAAATCATCATCACCTTCTATTTCTCCTCCACCTTCACCAGCTATTGCTGCTGCTACTGCAGTCACTGCTGCTACTACTACTAATAAACAAGACAATAAAGATATTGTTAATGAATTAAAAACTATAAAATCAGAACAATCTAAAGCTAACTCTAAACCGACAGTCATAGAAAATAATATGAATGGTACTAATTTTGGTACTGCTGTAGCTATGAGTACTTATAAAACTCAATAATTTATGGGACTACTAAATTTATATATCTCAGCTTCACAAAATAATTTATATCCGTTTTTTAACAACCCTAATGATCCTACAGTTTATCCTGCTACAGCAACCGGTACACCTAACGCTACAGCAAACCCAGGAGCACCTCCTCAACCCTTTACAGCCTCTTATGGTCCATCTTCAACATATTTAAATGTTATAACTTCAACCCAAGATCAATTAGTTAATACTTTAAATGTTACAAATCTTGATACAACAGATCCTGGAGTAAATGGAGGGATACCTTATAAACCAAATAATGACCCAACAACATATCCGTTAACAACTAATCATACCACAGACACTAGAGGATTTTTCCCAGAACCTTCAGAACCTGCTCAAAAGTTCAATCAAGTATTTACAGCAAATAGTACATATTCTGATTTTATTAAAAATTATATTTAACAATATTTATCATAAAAACATAATACTATGGGACTTTTAAATAAATTAACAACCGCTGGTTCTCCATTTTCAACAGGTAATGGAGCAACCCCTTCAGTTAATCCTGGAGCTACAACTTTATCTAAACTTCATGCTAATGGAAATCAACCTGGATACTCTATTGATGGGTCTGATTTTTCAACAGTAAATGCTGCGTTTCAAGCATATAATGATGGAACAAATAACGTATTACCTCAACCCTCACAATTAGATTTAAACGGAACAACACCTTCTCAGTACATCAATAATCTACCTCAGTAATCATGCCATTAATAAATCTCCAAACTAATTTAAGAGACTTAAAATATGGTAATGACAGACCAAATGGTGATTCTAGTAACCAACCTTACTTAGCAAAGTCCTTTGTTCAAACTGGACCTAATTTTACTGGTGGAACTCTTATTGCACCTGTTGTTGGTGGGGGAAGTATTAATTTACCTCAAGTTGGTGGAAATTCTTTTAATGTTGGAACTATAGGAGGTAGTTATCAATTATCACCATTAGCTGGAGCATTAACTCAAGTTGGAGTCACTGCTACAGGAATAACTGTAGGAGCTTTACTTGGTGGACCGGCTGGTGCTTTAATTGGTGGATTTGCGGGAATTGCAATAGCAGCTGGTCCTCTTCAAAATCTTAGTGGAGGAGGTGAAACACAAACATTTAACCTTCCTCAAGTAGGTGGAAATTTTAATACTCCTCAAATGGGAGGTGCTTTTCAACTTCCTCAAATAGGTGGAAATTTTAATATACCTAGTACACCTGATTTTTTGGTAAGAGGAGGTTTATCAAATCCTGCTTATGGTTTTCAAGATGCTTTTAGATTAAGTTCTTATTTTTTAGATTTTAAATCTCCTAACGGACTATTCTTTTCTTTAAAACAAAATCTCCTCTCTAGATTATCAGTTCGTACTGAAGCTAGTGCTAATATTTTTAATGATAGTTTATATGTACCTACAAGTACAATAGCTCAAGCTGGAGTAGTTGGTTTAGGTATACATTTAAATAAACAAGGTTTAAATCCTTTACGTGATAGAGATAGTTATAGACAAGCAGTTCAATATGATCAATATCGAGATGTAGAAGGAGGGGATTATGATGATTTAACAGAACATAATAGATTAGTAGCTTTACATAGATTAAAAATTCTTAAAGACCCAGATTATGATAGTGTTGTTAATATTAATGGTATAATAATAGATAGAAATGATGAAGAAAATTTATTAGAATATGTAGGTGGACCTAATGCTATTTTAGGTATAGGTAAAACTAAAATTAAACTTCATTGTGGTGGAACAAGAAATAGAATTTCAGACCCTCAAGATACAGATAGAGATTCTATTATATTTGAAAAAGCTGAAAGAAAGAAATTTAAAAAATTTAGACCAACAAGTGTAGCTCAGTTTTAATAAATAATTTTAAAAATTATGCCTATAATAAGAAGACCTTTAGGAGCGTCATTAGCTTATACTAATAAAAGTAAAGATATAGCAGAAACTGATTCAATTTTGATGGATGATTTCTCAAAATTTCCTGAATCTCCCCCAGATGGACAAGATGGATTATACTTATATCATGATATTATTAATGCTGGATTAGACGGAGTAAGTAGTAAATATTTTAATGTAAGAGATGTAAAATCTCCTGCAGGTATCATAGAAACATCAACTTTGATATTTGATCCTAGTATGACTGCTAGAAATGAAATTAGAACATCTATAATTGATTATAAATCAACTACTGCATTTTCTCCAAAATCAAACCCAGCTATAGGAGCTTCAAAACTTTTTGAAATAAAAAAACAAGACTCTAAAACTAAATTTTCATTAGCATACCCAGATTACGGTCTTACATATTCACCTAATTTAACTTTAGTTCGTGATTCTAAAAGTTATACAATTCCGTATATTAATGCGGATAAAATAGATAAAAATAAAATATTTGATAGTGGGTATGATTCTACTAAAGATAGAGATAAACAAATTATTTTAAATCCTCCTTTATATTCAAACGCTGATAACATAACAATTCAATCTGTTTCTTCTACTGCTAAGTTAAAATCAACATCTTACCCTCAACCTGTAGTAACAATAGGAGCTGAATATAATGGGAAATTACAAACTATGTTTTGGCAACCAAGTAATAAAACATGGACTACAAATGAATATAATTTTATTATAATTGGTGGAGCACTAACATTCAATGCAACCCAATTAGAAATAGCTTCAGCAGGAGCTGTCCAAAATAAATCAGTTTCAGATGCAAATGGTGGTGAGGGATTAATTGATTTTAGACAAAAGATTAGAGAAAGGATAAAAAGTAATGATGTAGCTATGAAAAAGGCTAATAAGTTAATGCCTAATACATTTACAAATTATAAAAAAGGAGCAATAGAGAATAGAGTAAATTTAGGAGACCCGGGAAACCCAGATGGTAAAGATTTAAGTTCTTATGATGGAATTGGTGGTAGTTTAGCTACTTCTTATAACTCATATGATAAAATAAACGCTGGTGAAAATGGAAACCCTGGTTATCTTAATAATGATCTTGTTCATTTTAAAATAGGTGTATATGATTATGAAAACGGATGGAATATTATACAGTTTAGAGCTTTTTTAAATAACATTAGTGATAGTTATGATGCTACTTGGAATGCTCAAAAATACATTGGAAGAGGAGAAAATTTTTACACATATGGAAGTTTTGATAGAAAAATGTCATTATCATGGACTGTTGTAGCTCAATCAAAAAGAGAAATGATACCTATGTACCAAAGACTAAATACATTAGCTTCTGCTTGTGCTCCTAGCTATGTTGGAAGTAGATCAGGTTATATGCAAGGAAATATATCTCAATTAATTATAGGAGATTATATAAATTCATATGGTTTAATAACAAAAGTAGGTTATGAAATAAGTGAAGATTCATCATGGAATATTGAAATAAAAACTGAAGCTCAAAATATAGGTGACACAGTAGGAGAAATGCCTATGATGATTAAAGTGACTGGTTTTGAATTTATACCTATTAATGAAAAAGTACCTCAGTTTAAAACTAGATTTTTTTATAGAGAATCATCTAACCCTGGAGCTCCATCAAGAATAATTTCAAACCCAAATTCAAATGGGACTACTTCAAATGGAGCTATTTCAAATGGAATTACTCCAAATACAGATCCAGTTGGAATTAAGCCCGATAAATTCACTATGACAACTATAGATACACCTGACGTAGATTTAACTTTTGATCCTATTAATAACACTGCTAATGCAACTAATAATAAACCTCAATATTCTGATCCTAATGCTGTAACTGAACAATTTTCACTTCCAGATCCTACTTCTAATCAAAATTTGATAAATGTTCCTAATACTTATTCAAATCCATTTGATTCACAAAATGTAGCATCTAGTAATATTCCATCTTCAACTGGTGTGACTACTCAAATAATTCCAACTACTGCTCTTACAAACAATAACCCAACTAATATTTCAAACAATAGTGGAATTTATGCTACATATCTATTAGATCCAGCAGAAGCATTTAAACCTACAACAAATGGTGATTATTTAGCATTATATGAAGTTGATCCTGATAATTTTAAGACATTAACTGATGAAGAAGGAAATGAAGTAGATAATCCATTAGCTATAGCTTATGGCAAACAAATACAAAATGATGAAGAAGAAAACCAAATGGTTTTAAACCCAGTTTGGGAAGAGTATACAAATAAATATGGTGTCCCAGATGATGGAGAAGAACCATTACTTATAAATGGCACAGAAGCTATACCTAAATTTGTACCAAGATCTGAATTAGAAGGTGGAGAAATAATTAATAAAAACCTTTACTACTACCTACCACCAAACACAAAATTAGAGGATTTTTATGTAAAATAATGATTTAATTTTGCTAAGTAATAAAAATTTGTTACATTTGAACTTAACATGAATCGATATCAAAACATACCAATAGATTTTGGAACAGATAAAAATGGGAAAGATAAACCTATGTATCAAACAGTTAGATACCCCGAAGTACCTTTATCTGAAAATGACATATATGTTTATACAGTACAAGGAGATAGATTTGATAGTTTAGCTCAACAATATTATAAAGATCAATCACTATGGTGGATAATATCTATAGCTAATACTGCTATAGCAGGTACATCTTTACCTTCTGATTTACATCAAGATTCTTTAATTATACCCGAAGGTTCACAAATTAGAATACCAACTAATTACCTAGAAGTAATCAATAGTTATCAAAATTTAAATAGTTAATATGAGTAGTAATGTAGGAAATATTTTTGGAGAAGGTTTTCCTGATGAAATAGTTAAACAGGTTGCAGAAAGACAAAAAGTTTATGCTTCTGGTATACAAAGGGATGTTAGATCAATAGAAGATGTACAATATTTAAATTCGAATACTGCTTTTATTAAATTATTGTCTTCAGTTAGAATTAAAACTCCAAGTGATGTTAATGGTACAGTAATTAAAGACCTAAATTTATCAGGAGATAATTTAGCTAAAAAATTTGTATTATTTGGTGGTATAACTGAACTTAAAGGAACAGAACTTACTAGCAGTATGGGAATTTCTTTTGAAAATACTTTATCTGGAAATAATGCTGCTTATGGTATGGGAGGAAATGATTTTGGAATTAGACCTATGCCTGGAATTGTATCTGCTACTATTAACCATGAAAACCGAGGTTCATTAAGAAGAGCAGAAGTAAAAATTAAAGCGTATAATAGAGCTCAATTTGAAATACTTGATGTACTATATTTAAGAGTAGGATTTCATATATTATTAGAGTGGGGACATACTTTATACCTAGACTCAGGTGGAACTCTCCAATACATGAATGGATCAGAATCTTTACAAGAAACATTTTTAAATGGAGGTAAAACTTATGAGCAAATTCTTAAAGAAATAGCTCAAAGAAGATTAACATACTCAGGAAATTATGATGCCATGTTAGGTAAGGTGACAAATTTTCAATGGACTTTTAATCCTGATGGTAGTTATGATATTACTGTAAAAATATCAAGTATTGGAGATATTATAGAGTCTTTAAAGGCTAATATTTTAATAGAAACAGCTGGAGATTTTACTAGTGTAAAAAAAGAAAAAAAAGATGAGCAACAAAATTTAGATGAATTAGACTCTGATGAACTTATTGAGAAATTCTCTTCTAAACACACTATTGGAGCATTTTTGTATTTTATGAAATTTTATTTAGCTTCTCCAGTTGATGGACTTATACCAAAAACAGATCTTATCCCAGATTTCATAGAAGAAGGACTCGCAAACAATCCTTTAGTAGTAACTGCTGTCACAGCTGTAATACCTCCAGCTAGTGTAGAATATCCCACACCTTTTAGTCTTTATAGATCTCGGGTTTTAGATTTAACAAGTATTAATCCCGCAATTACTGTAGATGCAATTAGTGCTATTAATGCAATAAATGGAATACAAAAAACTGTAAGTAATGTTATCAAATCTGCTTTACTTGTTCCCCCGGCTACAATATATGGAGGATTGCTTTTTGCTTTATATGGCACAGAATCAATTTTTAACAAATTACCTACTTTAGTAAACATTGATCCTAATTCTATCAAAAAGAACCCTTCAGAAAAACATTATGATGGTTTATTTTTAGAATGGGATAATTGGGGTGATGAATACTATATTAGATTAGGTACTTTTTTAGAATTTATAGAAAAAGTAATTTTAATACAAGCTATATCTGGAGGTAGTAATAAAACTCCTTTATTAAGGTTTGATACAACTAGTAAAAAAAATATCATGTTTGCCCCAAAAGGGATGATAGGCGTTGATCCAAGAATTTGTGTTGTAAATAGAGAAAGTTGGGGAGCATATAATGGTAATCTAAAATTAGAAAATGCCCCTGGAGGCGAAGAATTTATTTGTTACACAGCTACAACTAGTAATGAATATGGAGATTTAATGAATATCTATTTAAATATGGGTTTTATTCTTAAAAAAATAGATGAAACAAAAGATGATCAAGGTAGAATAACTTTAATTGATTTATTACAAGGTTTATTAAAAGGAGTCAATACATCATTTAGTGGAGTCCCAGATTTAGATGTTTTTATCGATGAAACTACAAATACTGTTAAAATAATAGATAAAAATCCTCTACCAGATTTAGATGAAATTATTAAAAAAGAGGGTTTATCTGATAAAAAAGCAATATTTAGTTTATATGGGTATAGTACAATAAATGGAGAAAATCAAGCTGGATTTATACATGATTTTAACTTGACATCTGAACTAACACCTGAATTTTCAACTATGGTAACAGTTGGAGCAGCAGCCAATAGTGCTGTGGTAGGAGAAAATGACACTGCTTTATCTAAAATAAATATAGGATTAGAAGATAGATATAAAGAAAAAGTAACAAATGGTAGTTATGATCCTGCAGCTGCAGGTCATGCCGCGGCTGATTTAAGTAGAACAATATCTGATTTAGAAAATAAAATTGAAAAAATTAAATTAGAGTATTACAACTTTTTACTTGAATTAAGTCCTTCTAATGGTTCAACTCTTGATGATGCTCAAGAACTTAATAAAGAGGATGTAGATGTTTATAAAGAAACATTAAAAACTATTTATGAGATGCAAAACCAAATAGAAGCTGGCAAAGCAAAATTAGCGGGCATGTTAACTTATAAAAAATACCAACCTAAAGGTACAGGATTTATTCCTTTTAATTTAAGTTTAACTATGAATGGTTTAGCTGGTATGAAGATAAATCAACAATTTTATATTGATACTGCTTTTTTACCATCTAATTATCCTGATGCTGTAAGATTTTTAATAAAAAATTTATCTCATACAATAGAAAGTAACAAATGGACTACTAGAATGGAGTCATATTGTATAGCTAATGGTAAAGAAGAAAAATCTCTTGTAACCCCGGCCAATGTAGTAGTAGGTGGTGGAGGTGGTGGAGGAAATAATGGTGGAGGTGGTGGAGTAACTAATACTAATATTACTGGAAGTGGAGGAAACAATATCATAACAAACACAACATCTTCAGTTCAAGACTGTGATAATAGTCCTATAAGGCAAGCAATAATTAAAAAAGCTAAAGAATACTATAATTTAGGAGCTAAAACAAAAGAAATACAATTTTACTCAGGATCTTATGTAGATAAGAAAGGTATCACTAGACCTCTGCTTATTGAAGATCAAGGATGGAAGGATCAAACTTTTCAAAAAGAAATGCAAAGTGTAGGTTGGCAAAAAAATCAAATGTGGTGTAATTATTTTAGTGATTTAGTTTGGAGAGAAGCATATAAAGAAGTATCGGCTACAGACTCATGTATTGATAATGCTTTTAAAACTACTCTTAAAGGTAAAGTTATCCCTCCTTTGACAGCCGGAGTTTTTAGAACAGCTATAGCTGCTAGAGATGCAGGTTTTGGGGTAGTATTTTCTCCTGGGGATACATGGAATGCAGGAATACTTAGTACAAATCCAAGATTTGAAATGCCTAGACCCGGAGATATGGTAATATATGCCTCAGGACATGTTAATATAGCAGTTGAAGTAGATTATATTAAAAAAACTTGGAAAACAATAGGAGGAAATGAAGGAGGAAAAGTATCATATGATGACGATTATTGGCATACAAAAACAGTATTTGGTATAGTTCGTGTTGTAGATCCATGTTGCACAGGAGGACCTAACATTACTGTTACTCCACCATTTACATCAGTTGCCCCAGCAAACGGTTGTATTACAGTTGTAAATGCTGCTCCTATTGATATATACACTCCAACTAATTTATCTGGATCATACTTAGATGTTACACGTAATCTTAGTGATACCAATAGAAGATTGGCAATTACAAATTTTGGATGGCCGATACAAGTAGAACAATTTAATGGTAGATATTATGCTAAAATGAATAAAGCAAATATGCATACAGATGTAGGAGGAACCAGCCCAAATGCTAGCGCTGAACGTAGACCTTTGCTTTATCCATGCCCAGAATATATGAGAAATAATTTAGGAACATTATCATATACAGATAAAACTGGTAGAGTTAGAAGTTTCGCTAACCTTCATACCGCTGCTATTCCGGCTTTAAGAGATACTCTTACTGATATAGAAAATCAAGGACTTTTAGATTATCTTGAAACTATTTATAGTGGAATGTATACTAGAACTATAAGAAATGTTAAACAAAAAGATAATAGAAGTTATGATATTTTATCATTTCATGGCTTCGGATTAGCATCTGATATTAATTCTGATACTTTTCCTATAGGAACAGGTGGAAAAGCAACATGGGAAAGTTATATATTAAAAGATGTAAATTCTAAAGAATATAAATTAGCTAGAGTAGTTCAAATATTTGGAGAATCAGGAAGATTTTATTGGGGAAAAGATATTCCTGATTATCATCATATGGTAGTAAATCCTTATAGAGGTTAAAATATGTATTTTCCTAAATCTCAAATAACAACTGATCTTTACACTAATGGTGGAGAATTTATTTATAAAAATAATGGAAATAATTATGTAGGATATTATTGGAGAACTCAATCTGGGAAATACTATACTGGAAAAACTCCACAAGATACTCCAATTCAAGAGTTAGCCCCAGCTTCAAGAGTGATTGAAGGAGCCTCAGAAAATTCAGCTAATAACCCAGTTTTACTTTCTCCTTATGAAGTTAATATATCTTCACCTTTTATTGAAGTTAATTATGGTACATTAGGTTATCCTAATTATGACTATAAACCTTTACGTATGCCTGAGTACTCAGCCGAATTACCTACAGAAAAAGATTATCAATTAGGAGAATTCAGAAGATATTTTTGTAGAAAAAGTAATGAAATAATTTATCTTGAAATTAGTAAAGATACTTTTGAAAAATTAGCTAAACGTGATTCTAATTATTATTGGCAATTATATATACCATTTAATATTCCTTGGAGATTAGTAGGTAAAGAAGAAGAAGTTTATAAAATAAATAAAAATATAGTAGATCTTGTAACTTTTAAAAAAAGAGCTTATAAATTTGATGTTTATTTACAAAAAGATTATCTTAAGTATTACAAAGAAAAACCTTAAGCTTGATTACTTAAGATATTTTTAGTAATTTTAGAATAAATAAAGGTTATGTTTTATATTATTGAAACTGACTCTCAACTTAAAGAGTTAATTGATAAAAATTATACAAAAGTATTTATAGAATTAATTCTATATAATGATAACACACATCCCACTTTAAATAACTTATCTTTATTATATTTAAAACCATTAAATAATGATAAAGGATATATATTATGTATTAACCATAATGAAGCATTACAGTTACATAAAACGCCTATAAATGCGCTTCTTGCTTCATATGAAGAAATATATGTTCGAGATAGAAAATCGTTTATATACAATTTTCCATTAAAAAATCTAATAGATATTTTATTTAATATACCTGAATACTCAGAACCAACAACCCCTACTCATGATTTCTTTTATCAGAGATATAGTGATAAAGATAATGTAAATACAATTATACCAATTGTTAAACATTATGAAAAATGTGAACTTATATTTAATAAAGTTAAAAATTATTGTTTTAAATTTGAAAACTCAGCTTTTCATAATAAATTAACTAGCGTATTTTTTGCTATTGAAAGAAATGGAATAAAAATAAATTATGATAAATTTACTAAATTTTTTGATCTCAATGAAGAATTACATTCTATACAAAATAACACGATTTATACCCAATATAACTTATGTACTACAACTGGACGCCCTTCCAATAGTTTTAATGGAATTAACTTTGCTGCCTTAAAAAAAGATGATGGTTGTAGAGAATCATTTATTCCTAAAAATGATTATTTTATTGAAATAGATATAAGTGCTTATCATCCAACTTTGGCTTCTCAATTAATAAATTATGATTTTGGAAATGAAACTCCTTATCAATACTTTGCTAAAAAAGCAAATATAGAAGTTGATGAAGCAAAATTATTAATGTTTAGACAATTATACGGAGGTATTTATAAAGAATATCAACATATAGAATTTTTTAAATTAATTCAAAATTACACTGATGAAATGTGGAAAACATTTCAAAATCAAGGTTTTATAGAATGTAGTATTTCAAAACATAAGTTTACTAAAGATTTAAAAGACCTAACTCCACAAAAACTATTTAATTACCTACTCCAGAACTTGGAGACGTCAACTAATATTTGCATTTTATGGGAGATAATTAAGTTATTGAAAGGTAAGTTAACTAAAATTGTTCTTTATACTTATGATTCAATATTAATTGACTATGAAGAAGAAGATAATTTGTTAGAGCAAATCCAACAAGTTTTTCAAAAATATAAATTAAAAATAAAAATGACAAAAGGCCACAATTATGGTAAAATGTTGACTATAAAATAAAATTATGGAACAGATCGCGTTTGAACCTAGAGTAGATATGTATAACCAGTATGATTTTGCAACCGAAGCTGGTTTTATGAATAATAGATTATTTGCTACATTTACTCAACAAGATGTTTTGGACAAATTAGTTCAAGATTTATCTAATACTTATACTATAATGTATAGAAAAATGTTTGTACTGTTTGTAAAAAGTACAAATGAATATGTTGTAACATATAATGTTGAACAAGGTAATGTAGACAGTATTCCTACAAACACTATTTTAGTTCATCGTAAAAAAGAATCAAATACTTTATATACAATTAATGCTTTAAATGATTTAATTAAAAAATTAAATGGTGGAGTAGTAGATACTACTTTTAAAATTGATTGGCAACACTATAAAAATTGTATATTACTAACTCAACACGGAGAGGTAAAACAGCTTAATACAAAGATTTACAAAATTGTAGAGCTGTAATATTTATCACAGACCATTAAGGTATATTATACTAGAGTCACATCGTTAAAAAAAGAGGCATTTAAAAAGCTTGAATAGCTAGTTTGGCCTACAAGAAAAAAAACGATATATTTAATTAGTAACTTAAAACCTATAAATATGGATTTAAAATCAATCAAAAACAAGTTGAATGCTCTTCAAACACAAGGGCAGAAAAAAGAAAAGGTCGACTATTCAAAGTACCTTTGGAAGCCAAAACAAGAAGGCAAGTATCAGATTAGAATTGTTCCATCAAAACTAGACAAGAACAATCCATTCCGAGAAGTATTTCTACACTACGGATTCTCAAAATTTCCAATTTACGCATTAACCAACTGGGGTGAAAAAGATCCAATTGTTGAGTTTGCTTCTCAATTGCGTAAAACTAATGACAAAGAAAATTGGAAATTAGCTAAAAAAATTGAACCCAAAATGAGAGTATTTGCTCCTGTAATTGTAAGGGGTGAAGAAGACAAAGGTGTTCGTTTGTGGGAATTTGGTAAAGAAATTTACATGCAATTATTAGGAATTGCTGATGATGAAGATTATGGTGATTATACAGACATTAATGAAGGTCGTGACTTTACACTTGAAGCTGTAACAGGTGATATTGGTGGTCGTCAAGGATTAAAATCATCAATTCGTATTAAACCTAAAACATCTCCATTAAGTACAGATAAAGATGATATCAAATCATGGTTATCAGAACAACCAGATATTTTAGAACTTCAGTCTAATTATAAAATGCCATTTGATAAAATGAAAGAAACTCTTCAAAACTGGTTAAACCCAGAAGATGCTTCTGAAGAAGTAGAAACTGATGAAGAGGAAGAAGAAGTTGAAACAAAATCAACAACTGCTAAAAATGATTTACCTTGGGAAGATGAAGATGCTAAACCAGCAAAGTCTACTAAAAGTAATTATGAGTTAAAAACTCAAACTAAAAAATCAAAAGCTGATAAATTTGACGAATTATTTGACGGAGAATAAAATATAATTAACAATGGCTAAAAAAGATACATCATTAACAGCTGCTGTTAGTTCTCAATTAAAATCAAATTTTGACCTAGACAAATTTAAAGAGAAAAAATCTTTAAACCAGAATGTTAAATTCAAAGAACAAAAATGGATTCCATTCTCAAAAGCACTCCAGGAAATTTTAAGTATTCCTGGAGCGCCAATAGGTCATATTACACTTTTAAGAGGACATTCAGATACAGGTAAAACAACAGCATTGCTAGAGACAGCAGTTAATGCCCAAAAAATGGGAATACTACCTGTATTTATTATTACTGAAATGAAATGGAGTTGGACTCACGCTGAACAAATGGGTTTTAAACTTGATCCTATTGTAGATGAATCAACAGGTGAAATTGTTGATTATAAAGGATTTTTCTTATACGCTGATAGAGGTACATTAAATACTATTGAAGATGTAGCTGAATTTATTGCTGACTTATTAGATGAACAAAGAAAAGGTAATTTACCTTATGATCTATGTTTCTTATGGGATTCAATTGGTTCTATACCATGTAAAATGAGTATAGAAGCAAATAAAAACAATCCTATGTGGAATGCTGGAGCTATGTCTCAACAATTTGGTAATTTTATAAATCAACGTTTTCCATTATCACGTAAAGAAAGTTCCAAATATACTAATACAATGGTAGCAATTAATAAGATCTGGGTTGCGCCAGCTGAAACAATTATGTCTCAACCTAAAATGAAAATGAAAAACGGTGAGACAATGTTTTTAGATTCTACAATTGTATTAACATTTGGTAACATTACTAATAGCGGCACTAGTAAACATAAAGCTACTAAAAACGGTAAAGAAGTAGAATTCGCCAAACGTACTAAAGTATCTTGTGATAAAAATCACGTCACAGGTATTACAACTAAAGGTACAATTACAATGACTGTTCATGGTTTTATACCTGATGATAAATCAGCAATTGATAAGTATAAAAAAGAACATGCTAATGAATGGATTCAAATTCTAGGAGCAGCAGACTTTGATTTAGTTGAAGATGCTACTGATTGGGAAGAAAATATTAAAGATATACCTTTACTAGAAAATGAGCAATAAAGATTTACTTAAACTTCTTGATAGTATACAAGAGGATGGGAGTCAGACTCCTCAAAAAGATGAAAACAGAGTTTTAATTATAGATGGTTTAAATCTATTTTTTAGAAATTTTGCTGTACTAAATTATATAAATCCTCATGGTACTCATATAGGAGGTTTAGGTGGTTTTTTACGTTCATTAGGTGCTTTAGTTAAACAAATTCGACCAACATCAATTTATATTGTATTTGATGGAGTAGGTTCTTCTGTAAATAGGAAGAACTTACTTCCCGAATACAAATCAGGTAGGAATACTACTAAAATGACTAAACAGTTATTTAATGATATTGATGAAGAAAATGAATCTAAAGCAGATCAAATAGGTCGTTTAATACATTATTTACAATGTTTACCTGTTAAAATTTTATCACTTGATAAAGTAGAAGCTGATGATATTATTGCCTTTTTGAGTGTTGAAATGACTAAAAACAATAAAACTAAAGCATATATTGTATCTTCAGATAAAGATTTTTTTCAATTAGTGACTGATAATATAACTGTTTATAGTGCTATTGAAAAAGAATTTTATACACCTAAAAAAGTTAAAGAAAGATATAATTTACAACCTTATAATTTTATTATTTATAAAACATTATTAGGTGATAATTCTGATAAAATAGAAGGTGTAAGAGGTTTAGGTGAGAAAAAATTATCAAAATTATTTCCTGAATTAGCAGGTGATGAAAAATTAACATTAGATGACTTGTATAAGATTTGTGAACAAAAACATAAAGAACATGTTATATACTCTAAAATTATATTTGATTTTGATACTTTAAAAAAGAATTACAAAGTTATGAATTTAGGCAGCCCTATGCTTGATGATAGGGAAAAAGAACTTATATTAAATCATATAAAAGAATCAGCTTATAAATTAGATATACCAACATTTATGAAACTTTATGTTGAAGACGGATTAGGTAATGTTTTAAAAAATGTTGAGTTTTGGTTAAGAGATAATTGGAGTATAATTGATAGGTATAATAAGGCTAAAAATTAAAATAAGTTATGACATTATCGTATTTAGAGAATTATGGAATTGGATTCCAAACAAAGGTTATATCAGCTTTATTAACTGATAAACCATTTCTACAAAATGTTAATGATATATTAACTGATGAGTATTTCTCAAATACAGCCCACAAATGGATTGTAGATGAAGTATTAAAATACTATCAAAAATATCATTGCAATCCTACAATGGATGTTTTAAAAGTAGAATTAAAAAAAGTAGACAATGAAGTATTACAACTGTCTATTAAAGAACAATTAAAAGAGGCATATAAATCATCTGATGAATCAGATTTAACTTATATTAAAGAAGAATTTACAAACTTCTGTAAGAACCAACAATTAAAAAAAGCGCTTTTAAATTCAGTTGATCTATTAAAAGCAGGAGATTATGACTCAATTAGATCATTGGTTGATGGTGCTTTACGTGCTGGTCAAGATAAAAATATAGGCCATGAATATAATAAAGATGTTGAATCTAGATATGTTGAAGATGATAGAAAACCAGTACCTACACCTTGGAAAATGTTTAATGAATTGTTACAAGGTGGTTTAGGTGAAGGTGATTTAGGTTTAATATTTGGAAATCCAGGTGGTGGTAAGTCTTGGACATTAATTGCAATGGGTGGTTATGCTGTACAATTAGGTTATAATGTTATACACTACACATTAGAATTAGGTGAAGGATATGTAGGAAGACGATATGATGCATTTTTTACAGGAATACCTGTTGATAAATTAAAAAATAATAAAGCTAAAGTAGCAGAAGTAATTACTGAATTACCAGGTAATTTGATAGTTAGAGAATATCCAATGGGTAAAGCATCAATTTCCACAATAGAAGCGCATATTAAGAAATGTATTGATTTAGATTTTAAACCAGATTTAATTATTATAGATTATATTGATTTACTATCATCTAAAAGAAAGAATCGTGAGCGTAAGGACGAAATAGACGATATTTATACCAGCACAAAGGGATTAGCTAGAGAATTAAAATTACCAATTTGGAGTGTATCTCAAGTTAATAGAGCTGGTGCAAAAGATAGTATAATTGAGGGCGACAAAGCCGCAGGATCTTACGATAAGATAATGATAGCTGATGTCGCCATGTCTCTCTCTAGACAGAAAAAAGATAAAGTTAACGGAACAGGTAGGTTTCATTTTATGAAGAATAGATACGGAATGGATGGTATGTCATTTAATGCAAAAGTAGATACAGCTACTGGTCATATAGATGTATTAAATGAAATGAGTGAGGAAGAAGAAGAAATGGAACAAAAAAGTTCTAAAACAAAATCAGATTACGGAACTAGTCTAGATTCCCTAGACCGCGAGTATTTAGCTAAACAATTTTTTGAATTAAGTAACAACAGTTAAAATGATCACTGAACCACGAATTTATTACAAACCATTCGAGTATCAAGAGGCATTCGAATTTTACAAAAATCAACATAGAGCACACTGGTTAGCTGATGAAGTACCTTTAGCCTCAGATTTAAATGATTGGAAATTAAAACTTAATGAATCTGAGAAAAATTTAATAGGAAACATATTAAAATCATTTGCTCAAACAGAAGTTCATGTTAATGATTATTGGTCAACAAAAGTATCAGTATGGTTTCCAAAACCTGAAATTCAAGCTATGGCTCGTGTATTTGCTGATTTTGAAAGTATTCACGCTGAAGCTTATGCTAGATTAAATGAAGAATTAGGTTTAGATGATTTTAAAGCATTTATGGAAGATGAAACATCTAAAAACAAAATTGAACGTTTAATTGAAGTTCCAGGTAATACAATTGAAGAACAAGCAGTTTCATTAGCTATATTTTCAGCATTTACTGAAGGTGTAAATTTGTTTTCATCATTTGCTGTGTTAATGAGTTTTCAATTAAGAAATTTAATGAAAGGTACTGGTCAGATTGTTGAGTGGAGTGTTAGAGATGAAAGTTTACATTCAAAAGCAGGTTGTTGGTTATTTAGAACATTACTTAAAGAACAACCTTTATTAGATACTTTTGAATTAAAAAATAAAATAGTTGAAGCATGTGAATTGTCAGTAAAATTAGAATTTGATTTTATTGAAAAGGCATTTGAAATGGGTGATATTGAAGGTTTAAATAAAGATCAATTAAAAGCTTTCATTAAAGCTAGAGCAAATGAAAAATTAATTGAATTAGGTTATAATGCCATCTATAATGATATTGATCCTAATTTATTAAAACAAATGGATTGGTTTGGTCACTTAACAAGTGGTAAAACACACCAAGACTTTTTTGCAGGACGAGTAACAAGTTATGCTAAATCAACAGCAGATTGGGATGATCTATAAAAAATAAAGTTATGTTAAAACCACAGTCAATTAGATCAGGAGTTATCATTTATGTCAATGGTAAACCTGTAGAAAAACAAGTTATACTAGATTTAAGTAATGAATGGAGTGAAAGACAAGAAACTCTATTTAGAAAAACACTTAAAGATGGAGGAGAAATAACAATTAAAGGAATGAATATTAGAGTTATTCCTCAAGAAAAAATATTAAATTCAAAAGGAGAAAAAGATTCAAAACCCCCTAAAGGTCCAGCAGCGGACGATAGATTTTAAAATAAAATTATGAGTATACAAGTAGACACAAGCAAATGGCTTAAAGGTAAAAATTATCCTGAATGGATGGATGATATTGCAATCAGCATGATTTCAAAAGGTTATCTTATATATGATGAAGATGTATTTGATGCTTTTAAGCGAGTAAGTAAAGCCGCCGCTCGTAGATTAAAACGTAAAGATTTACAACCATTCTTTTATGAAGCAATAGTTAAAAATTGGTTATGTTTAGCTTCACCTGTTTTATCAAATTTAGGAACAGAACGTGGAATGCCTATTTCATGTTTTGGAATTGATGTTGATGATTCAATTGAAGGAATAGCAGATGCCAATTCAGAATTAATGCGTTTATCTTCCCAAGGTGGAGGAGTTGGAATCGGAGTATCTCGTATTAGAGGTAGAGGTAAACAAATTAAAGATAATGGTGTAAGTGAAGGTGTTGTTCCTTGGTGTAAAATCTATGACTCAACAATTTTAGCTACAAATCAAGGGTCAGTTAGAAGAGGAGCAGCCTCAGTTAATTTAAGTATTCATCATCCTGATATTGAAGAATTTTTAGGTATTCGTAGACCAAAAGGTGATGTTAATAGACAATGTTTGAATTTACATCAGTGTGTTGTTATTGATGATAAGTTTATGCAAATGGTTGAAGATAAAGACCCTAAAGCATTAAAATTGTGGGGTGAAATATTAAAAACACGTCTTGAAACAGGCGAACCTTATCTTATGTATGAAGACAATGTTAATAATGCAAGCCCTGAAGCATATAAACAAAATAACTTAAAAGTTACAATGACTAACATATGCTCAGAGATTTCACTTTATACAGATCCTTTACATTCATTTATTTGTTGTTTATCATCACTTAATTTAGCTCGTTGGGATGAATGGAAAGATCATAAATTTGAAAATGGAATGACATTACCTGAATTAGCTTGTTGGTTTTTGGAAGGTGTTTTGCAAGAATTTATTGATAGGGCTAAAAATATCAAGTTTATGGAAAACACAGTTCGATCAGCTACTAAAGGTAGAGCAATTGGAATTGGTGTTTTAGGTTGGCATACTTATTTACAGTCAAAAAATGTTCCATTTGTAGGTATTCAAGCAAGTGCTTATACAAGAATTATGTTT
>Ga0315903_10001582_pt1 | contig 34581 bp, 31 predicted proteins | sample LakEriMetagenome_7_FD_203524 | JGI IMG/M metagenome (GOLD analysis project Ga0315903, IMG submission 203524) | Freshwater fungal communities from buoy surface, Lake Erie, Ohio, United States - Buoy 2 MA119 | ecosystem: Environmental > Aquatic > Freshwater > Lake | place: USA: Lake Erie, Ohio...
CCCGAAATATTGTGCTTTAAGGAGCCATCTTGATCGACACTGCTTCCGTTCCTGCGCCGACTGCAAAGTCCAAGGAACCCACATTGACCCCTGACGCGCTCCACGCGCTGGTTCTCCAATCGCTCGACGATGATCAAGCGCAAGAGGTGGTTACCATCCCGCTTGAAGGGAAAAGCAACATTGCCGACCATATGGTCGTCGCATCTGGCCGTTCGTCGCGCCAAGTTGCGTCCATGGCGCAGAAACTTGCCGAACGTATCAAAAAGGCTGGTCGTCATGCCCGTATTGAAGGTCTGCCATCGGCGGACTGGGTGTTGATTGATGCCGAAGATGTCATCGTGCATTTGTTCCGCCCCGAAGTCCGCAGCTTCTATAATCTGGAACGCATGTGGGCCTTTGGCGACGCGCCCGACGTCGCGTCACAATAAGATCGATTGCCCGCGCCGATGGCGATGCGCCTGCACATCATCGCGCGCGGCAAAATTGGCCGTTCCCCGGAATCGGAACTGGTTGAGCGTTATTTGAAGCGGATTAGCTGGCCGACCAAGCATAGCGAACTGCCCGATAAGGGCGGAGACCTGCCCGCGTCGGATTCTCCCTACAAAACTATCATTTTGGATGAAAAGGGCGCGCAATTCAGCTCGGTTGAACTGGCGCGCTTGTTGGAACGCTGGCGTGACGATGGCGTGCGCGAAGTGCGCTTTCTGATCGGTGCAGCCGACGGCTTTGATGATATAGCGCGCGCAGGCGCCGACCAGCTCATCGCCTTTGGCAAAGCGACATGGCCGCATTTAATGGCGCGGGCGATGCTGGCCGAACAATTGTTCCGCGCGACATCGATTATTGCCAACCATCCTTATCATCGCGAGGGATGACGGCCTTGCGCGTTGCAAAGCTGCTTTCACACGGGGTTAAGGCGCGATATAGCAGCGACAATAAGATGAAATGGAAATGTTTATGAAGAACCGTTTGCTGCTCGCCACCTTTGCCATTGGCGCGGCAATAGCCGTGCCTGGTACAGTGCTCGTTGCGCAAAATATGCAGCAACAACAATATCAGGCACAGCAGATTGAAGATCTTGACGAATTCCTTGCTGTCTACCGCAAGGTCAAATCCAGCTATGTCGACAAGGTCGATGACAAAAAATTGATGGAAGGCGCAATTCAGGGGATGCTGTCCAGCCTTGATCCGCATAGCGGTTTTCTGGATCGTTCTGACTTCAATTCGCTGCGGACGCAAATTGATGGTGAATATGGCGGTCTTGGGCTTTCGGTGACGCTTGAGGATGAAGCGGTGAAAGTCATCGCGCCGACCAAGGATACGCCCGCCGACAAAGCAGGTATCAAATCCGGCGACTTCATTACCCATCTGGACGGCAAGCTGATTGTCGGCGGCACCTTGGATGAAGCGGTTGAGGCCATGCGCGGCGCGCCGGGCACAAAGATTAAGCTCACAATTTTCCGCCCCGGTCGCGATGGGCCATTTGACGTCACGCTGACACGTGCGATTATCGATCTGAAACCCGTGCAATGGGAAGTGAAAAACCGCATCGGCATTATCTCTGTCACGGGCTTTTCCGAACAGACAGGTGCTGACGTTGTTGCTGCGGTCGCGGGCATCAAGAAGAGTTTGAGCGGCAATCCGCTGGGATATATTATCGACCTGCGCTCCAACCCGGGCGGCATATTGGATGAGGCGGTTGTCGTATCCGATGCGTTTTTGACGAAGGGGGAGATTGTGTCCGAACGGGGCCGCGACCCCCGCAATGTGGACCGCTGGTGGGCCGAACGTGCCGTTCCCGGTGACGTGACGGGCGGCGCCCCGATCATTGTGTTGGTGGATGCCGGGTCGGCTTCAGCCTCTGAAATTGTCGCGGGTGCCTTGCAAGACCATCATCGCGGCCTCGTGATGGGGGAACGCAGCTTTGGTAAGGGATCGGTGCAGAACGTCCTGCCCCTGACACGTGACACGGGCTTACGCCTGACGGTCGCGCGTTACCATTTACCATCAGGCCGTTCGGTGCAGGAAGGCGGTATCAAGCCCGATATTCGCGTGCCGCAGTTGACGGATCCGGATTATAAAAGCCGCGTTTCGATCCGCGAATCCGATCTGCGCCGTCATTTGGTTAATGAATTGAAAGACAATAATAAGGATCTGGAACAAGACATCACGGACGATCCACGCTTTGCCATGACTGCTGAGCAGTTGAAGGCAAAGGGCATAGAGGATTTCCAGTTATATTATGCTATGGAAACGCTGCAACGGCTTGGCCCCCGGACGATGAAACTGGCGGCAAAGCCCATGAAGGGCAAAGCTAAGAATTGAGGGTGCTTCCCTCTTTCTTCGTCATCCTGAACTTGTTTCAGGATCCATCGTGCAGCAAACCCATAACGTGAATGCCGAAATGGACCCTGAACCAAGTTCAGGGTGACGGTTTGGGGAAGAGTAGCACCGTAAAGTCACTTACAACTTGCTTCAGCATAACAGTTCTCTAGGGTTCACCGCATATGGCATCAAAATTTGATAAGGCTCATATTCTCGCATTTTTGTTACCCGCTGCGTTGCTGGGGGGCGCTTATGGGTCGGAATTTATTGGCGGGCTTTTCCCATGCGAAATGTGTTGGTGGCAGCGTTATCCCCATTTTGCTGCGGTTGCCATTGCGCTGGTTGCTTTTGGCGTCCGCAATACCGGTTTTCGTAAAGTCTTGGTCGCGTTGGCGGCCTTAGCGATCGCCACGAGCGGCTTCATTGGTGGGTTTCATGCAGGCGTGGAATATGGCTATTGGGAAGGGCTCACCGCCTGCACCGCGACGATTTCGGGTAGCGGCGATGATTTGCTCCAGTCGATTATGAACGCCCCCTTGGTGCGTTGTGACGTTGCACCTTGGACTTTATTTGGCATTTCTCTCGCGGGCTATAATTTCCTCTTGTCGTTCGGCGGCGCAATGCTCATCTTGGCAATGATATGGCGCAGCAAGAAAATCTGAAAACCTCCGCGCAGCGGATACGCGCAATCGAACGCATGATCCGCGTGAACCATGCGGGTGAGTTTGGCGCGAAACGGATTTACGCTGGGCAGCTTGCTGTGATGGGCGATCGCACGCCCGCGGCACGCAGCATTGCGCATATGGCCGAACAAGAGGAACGCCATCTCAGCGCCTTTGACAAGATGATGACCGAACGCGGAGTCCGTCCCACGGCCTTGCACCCGGTCTGGAATGTTGCGGGCTTTGCGCTTGGCGCTGTCTCTGCGGCCATCGGGCCAGAAGCGGCCATGGCGTGTACTGTCGCTGTGGAGACCGAAATTGACCGCCATTATAGCGAGCAGCTGGCTGAAATTGGCGACAGCGATCCGGAATTATCAGCGATGATTTTGGATTTTCAGGCCGATGAGTTGGAACATAAGGCCACGGCTTTGGAGCAAGGCGCCGAACGTGCGCCGGCCTATCCGTTGATGAGCGCGTTGGTCCGCATGGGTTGCCGGACAGCGATTGCTGTGTCGAAACATATATAAGCTTCATAAAGCATTCAGCCTGCTATGTTCAAAATCAGGCACACAGATATTTGGAGATGATCTCGTGAAAGCAATAACCAGAATTTCGCTCGCGAGCATCGCCTTGATGCTATCGGTTCAGGCACCAGCGCAGGATACGCCGGCTGCGAAGCCTGGCGATGAAAAAATCAATCAGCTTATCATTTATGGCAATGACAAATGCCCCGAAAGCGTTGGCGATGAGATCGTCGTCTGCGCGCGTATGGGGGAGGCGGACCGCTATCGTATCCCGACCAATTTGCGCGGCGACCCCAATGACCCGCGCAACCAAGCGATGTCCGAGCGGATTAAATCCTACGAATATGTCGCCGCTAGCGGCACAATGAGCTGTTCAGCATCGGGTTCTGGCGGTTTTACCGGCTGCGGCTTGGCGGAGATCAACAAGGCGTATGCCGAAAAGGCACAAGACCCCGGCATCACTTTTGGTCGTTTGATTGCCGCCGAGCGCGCCAAGCGTATGGCGGGCGTTGATGCCGAAGCCGCCGAAGTGGAAGCGCGTGTCGTCGAATTTGAAAAAGGCCGCGCCGAACGGGAAGCCAAGCTGCAGGCTGAGCTGGACGCTAAAGAAGCGGCCAGTGCAGAGGCCGAACCGCTTCCGCAGCCAAAAAGCTAAATTCAGCTTTTCGCTTTTTCGCCAGCAATCCAGTCCGTAATCTGCTGCTCAAGGACATCGAGCGGCACAGACCCTTGCCCGAGAACCGCATCATGGAACGTGGCCAGATCAAATTTGGGCCCCAGCTCTTGGGCCGCCTTTTTGCGCAATTCGCGGATTTTCAGTTCGCCCAATTTGTAAGCGAGCGCCTGACCCGGCCAACTGATATAGCGGTTTACCTCTGCCTCGATATTGGCGGCGGACAAAGCGCTATTGTCGGTCATGAAGGCTATGGCCTGTTGTTTGCTCCACCCCTTGGCATGAATGCCCGTGTCGACCACCAAGCGGCACGCACGCCACATTTCATAGGACAGGCGGCCCATATCTTTGGCGGGTGTGTCATATAGCCCCATTTCAATGCCAAGCCGCTCGGAATACAGTCCCCAGCCTTCGGTAAATGCCGTGAAGGACGCGCCATATTTACGGAAATCGGACAAGGGCAGCTCCTGCTGCAAGGCGATCTGATGATGATGCCCCGGGACCCCTTCATGCACCGATAGCGCCGGAATTTCCCAGAACGGGCGCTGGTTCAATTTCGACGTGTTGACAAAATAGGTGCCGGATATCCCGATTTCGGGTGAACCCGGATTATAATAAGCCGTGGTCGTGCCCTCGGCAGTTTCCGCCGGAATTTCCTTTATGCCATAGGGTAGTCGGGGCAGGCGGCCGAACAGGCTGGGCATTTTGCCATCAATGATCTTGGTCACCCGCGCGACCTTCTCCATCAGCTCCTCTGGCGTCTTGGCGTAATATTGCGGGTCGGTACGCAGATGTTGGATAAAGGCTTCGCGGCTGGGATAGCCTGCCTTTTTCGCGACCTCGACCATTTCTGCCCGAATGCGCGATACTTCGCTAAGGCCAATCTGGTGGATTTGCTCTGCGGTCAGATTTGTGGTGGTTTCTTCGCGGATGCGAAAGGCGTAATAAGCCGCACCATTTGGCTGCGCGGACACGCCGGGGGCTTTAGCACAAGCGGGCTTGTAGCTTGCGGTGTACCACGCCAACTGCTTGGCCAGCGCAGGGTGTATGACGGTACTGATGGTCGCCTCCGCCTTGGCGGCGAGCGCCGCAAAGTCGCTTTCCGAAACGCCCTCGGGGCGCTTTGCTGCATAAGGGCCGTAAAAACGCGACTGGCGAATGTCGGATGTAATCAGCCCGCGCACTGTCCCTTCAAATCCCGTCAGCGTTTCGCAAGGCTGCGTAAACTTGCCTTTGATGGCGACATTGGCGACCGCAATATTTTCGTCATTGACGCGGCCATATTGTGTCAGCCGGGCATTGTAGCTTTCAAAATCCCTCTTAGTCTTGAACGGCAAGTTGCGCGACATGCTGGCGAGTTGTTGGTGCCAACTTGAATAGGTCGTGAAGTTGATGGCGCGTTGCCCGAACCGATTGCCTTCGATCGTAGACACTAATGACCGCCTTAATATGCCGGCCTCCACCTTGGATGCTGCATTCAAAGCATTTTCAGGAATGGCATCCAAGCGGGCGAGGAACTTTGCCGCATCGGCGGCTCTGCGGTCCTGCGCCGCCAGCGTATAATCGCCAAGCTCATCGGCATAGTCATTCACGCCCAGCGCGCTGGCGTAGACAGGAGCCTCTTTCAACGCCGTCGCCCAGACATCATCCACCAAAGCAGTGAGGTCCTTATTGGCGTCAGCATAAGCAGGCGCCGACAGCGCAAATAAGGATCCGGCGATTAACAGACTACGCATAAATAAGGCTTCTCCGTCACATACCCAAGTGACGATTAAAGCAGGGAAAGCCGCAATTGACCAGTGGCGATTCCGTAAGCGCGACAGGCCCAGAGGCCTGCAGCACATCTTATTCTACTCGGCGGCTTCCAATGCTTCATGGTCGGACAATGGCTGGCTGAGCCGCGTGCGCATTTCCTTCGGGCAAATCTGCCAGAATTCGCCGCGCCGGCGATCCCAATCTTCAAGGATTGATTTCGACCAAGCGCTATCGGTTTTTTCGGCATGGGCGGTGATCAGGGCCTTAAGCTCTTCTTCCCAATACGCGCTTTCAAGGCGTTGCCAAATGATGCTGTCGGGGTTCGCCATGTCGCTAAAGTCGCCTGTGGTATCGAGCACGAACGCCATGCCGCCGGTCATGCCAGCGCCAAAATTGCTACCGACTTTGCCTAAGATAACCGCCATACCGCCGGTCATATATTCAAGGCCATTGGACCCGCAGCCTTCCACCACAACATGCGCGCCGGAATTACGGACCGCAAAGCGTTCACCCGCTTGTCCTGCTGCGAACAAGCGACCAGATGTTGCGCCATAGAGCACGGTGTTGCCGATGATGCTATTTTGCTGGCTGGTCAGTGGGCTGCTGACTGTTGGGCGTATGATGATCGTCCCGCCCGACAGGCCCTTGCCGACATAATCATTGGCATCGCCAAAGACTTCGAGCGTAATCCCTTGGCACAAAAACGCGCCAAGCGATTGGCCAGCAGAACCACGCAAACGGACATGAACATGCCCTTCGGACAAGCCCTTCATGCCATATAACCGCGTGATTTCGGAGCTTAACCTTGTGCCCACAGCACGATGCGTGTTGCGAACATTATAGGTCAGCTGCATCTTTTCACGCCGTTCGAACACGGGCCGTGCATCATGGATCATCTGCGCATCAAGGCTGTCGGGCACTTCATTGCGGAAAGTCGGGATGCTGAAACGGCGTGCGCTGTCGGGTGCGTCCACCTTGGCCAAAATCGGGTTGAGGTCGAGATCGTCGAGATGCTCGGCCCCGCGGCTGACCTGCCGAAGCAGTTCGGTGCGGCCAATGACTTCATCAAGGCTGCGATAGCCCAGCTTCGCCAGTATCTCGCGCACTTCTTCGGCGATGAAGGTCATCAGGTTAATGACCTTTTCCGGTGTTCCGGTGAATTTCTTGCGTAAGGCCTCATCCTGAACGCACACGCCAACAGGGCAGGTGTTTGAGTGGCATTGCCGCACCATGATGCATCCCATGGCGACAAGGCTAAGCGTGCCGATACCAAATTCCTCTGCACCTAGGATCGCGGCGACCACAATGTCGCGCCCGGTTTTTAGGCCGCCATCGGTGCGCAATTTGACGCGGTGGCGCAGGCCGTTGAGCGTGAGCACTTGGTTCGCCTCGGACAGACCCATTTCCCATGGCGTGCCGGCATATTTGATGCTGGTTTGCGGGCTTGCACCCGTGCCACCGACATTGCCGGAGACCAAGATGACATCGGCATGCGCCTTGGCAACGCCCGCCGCAATCGTGCCAATACCCGCCGCACTGACCAGCTTCACACAGACCCGCGCACGCGGGTTGATTTGCTTCAAGTCGTAAATCAGCTGCGCCAGATCTTCGATCGAGTAAATGTCGTGATGCGGTGGCGGAGAAATCAGCGTTACACCTGGTGTCGAGTGGCGCAGTCGCGCGATCATTTCGGTCACCTTGAAGCCGGGCAATTGCCCGCCTTCACCTGGCTTTGCGCCCTGCGCGACCTTGATTTCAATTTCCTCGCAAGCGCCCAGATATTCGGCGGTGACGCCAAAGCGACCGCTGGCAATCTGCTTAATTACGCTATTGGCATTGTCACCATTTTCGTAAGGCTTGAAGCGTTTGCTGTCTTCGCCGCCTTCGCCCGATACGGCCTTTGCGCCGATGCGGTTCATGGCGATGGCCAGTGTTTCATGCGCCTCTGGCGACAGCGCGCCAAGCGACATTCCGGGCGTGACAAAGCGCTTACGGATTTCGGTGATCGCCTCAACCCCGTCAATCGCGACAGGTTCTTTAGCGAAGTTGAATTCCAGCAAATCACGCAAATAAATCGGCGGAAGTTCCTTAACGCCTTGCGCAAATTGCGTGTAGGTCGAGTAGCTGTCATTCGCGACCGCGCTTTGCAGCAAATGCATCAAGCCAGCGGAATAAGCATGTTCCTCTCCGCCGTCACGTTGCTTGTAAAATCCGCCTACTGGCAGGCGGGCAATGGCGGCATCGAACGCATCATCATGACGGTCGCGGGCGTTGACATATAATGAGTGATATCCTTCGCCCGAAATTTTATTCGGCATGCCGGGGAAGAAGTCGTTGACCAACGCACGCGACAGGCCAACCGCCTCAAAATTATAGCCGCCACGGTAGCTGGAGATGACCGCAATGCCCATTTTGGACATGATCTTCAACAGTCCCTCGTTGATCGCGGTGCGGTAATTTTCAACCGCTTGCGTCAAGCTATAGCCATCGAGCAGGCCGCGACTATGCCGGTCAGCAATTACCGCTTCAGCAAGATAGGCGTTCACCGTGGTCGCGCCAACACCAATGAGTACGGCGAAATAATGCGTGTCCAAACATTCGGCGGAACGGACATTGATTGAAGAGTAACTGCGCAGGCCATTGCGGACCAAATGCGTGTGCACAGCCGCCGCTGCTAGGATCATCGCGATACCGACGCGATCCGCGCTGATATTCTCGTCGGTCAGGAACAGTTCGGATTTGCCCATGCGCACCGCGGCTACCGCTTCTTCACGGATCCGCGCGATGGCAGCTCGAAGGCCCTCTTGACCGGTCGAGATATCATAGGTGCAATCAATCTCGGCACCAAGCGGGCCAAATGCAGCCTTCAGCCTGCACCAATCGTGCCTCGTCAGGACTGGACTGTCTAGCACCAAAACATCGGCATTTTGGCTCTTCTCTTCCAAGATATTGGCAAGGTTAGAGAAGCGCGTTTTCAGGCTCATCACATGCCGTTCGCGCAAGCTGTCGATTGGCGGGTTGGTGACTTGGCTGAAATTCTGGCGGAAAAATTGGCTGATCAGCCGAGGCTTGTCGCTAATGACGGCAAGCGGTGTGTCGTCGCCCATTGACCCAATGGCTTCCTTACCATCCTCGATCATCGGCGCCAGGATCATTTCGACATCTTCCAATGTCATGCCCGCAGCGATCTGACGCTTGGTCAGTTCTGCACGCGACCATGCGGGGAGGCTGTCCTCGCCAGCGTCGGGCAGTTCGGTGATGCGGCGGAATCCGACGACCAATGCGCCATAATCCTGCTCCGCTGAGATGCGGTCCTTCAACTCGCCATCGCGGTATAATTTACCTTCATCCAAATTGACGGCAATCATTTGGCCTGGGCCAAGGCGGCCTTTTTCCAATATCGTCGTTTCGGGCAGGACAACCATTCCGGTTTCCGAGCCGATCACCAGCAAATTGTCCGACGTCCTGCTGTAGCGCAGAGGACGCAGCGCGTTGCGATCAACGCCAGCTACGGCCCATTGGCCATCGGTCATCGCCAAAGCGGCAGGGCCATCCCATGGTTCCATGACGCTGGACATATATTCATACATGGCGCGGTGGGTGGCGGGTAAATTGGGGTTCGACTGCCATGCTTCAGGGATTAGCATCAGCTTTGCCGTCGGTGCTTCCTTGCCGGACCGGACTAAGGTTTCAAACACGGCGTCCAATGCGGCGGTGTCCGATGATCCGGCTGGAATGACAGGCTTGATATCATCCGACTGCGCGCCAAAGGCGATGCTCGCCATTTTGATTTCGTGGCTCTTCATCCAATTCTGATTGCCACGAATGGTGTTAATTTCGCCATTATGCGCAAGGCCACGGAATGGCTGCGCCAACCACCATTGCGGGAAAGTGTTGGTGGAATAGCGTTGATGGAAAATCGCAACGCGACTTTCAAAACGTTCGTCTTGCAGGTCTGGATAAAATACCGACAGCGATTCTGCGAGAAACAGGCCCTTGTAGACAATCGACCGGCACGAAAGCGAGCAGATATAGAAATCGCGAATTTGCGCCGCGATGATCTTCTTTTCGATCCGGCGGCGGACCAAGTAGAGATTCTTTTCAAACTCGGTCGCGTCAACGTCATCCGGCATTGGGCCAGCGATCATGATTTGCTCAATTTCGGGCCGCGTGGCTTGCGCCTTGTCACCAATCACTGACACATCAACGGGCACCTGACGCCAACCATAAATGGTGTAGCCAGCGTCGATAATCTCTGCCTCTACAATCGTGCGGCAATTCTCTTGCGCGCTGAGGTCGGTGCGCGGCAGGAACACCATGCCAACCGCAAGCCGGTTGGGCATTGGCCGGTGGCCGCTGTCCGAAATGGCATCGTCAAAGAAGCGGACGGGCAAGTCGATATGCAGGCCTGCGCCATCACCTGTCTTACCATCGGCATCGACCGCGCCGCGATGCCAGACGGCCTTCAGCGCCTCAATCCCCGCCGCCACAACCCGCCGTGACGGCTTGCCATCGGTCGCCGCAATCAAACCAACGCCGCACGCATCGCCTTCGGACTCCGGATGATACATGCCCTCACGGGCAAGACGTTCATGTTCGGGGGTGGGGTAGAATAGGGTCATGCGGCAACCTTCTCGCGGCTTGCTTTCGATTTCAGATAATTGTGCATATGTTGCGTGACATCGCGGCCATCGCGGATTGCCCAAACGACAAGGCTTGCGCCGCGCACGATGTCGCCAATCGCAAACACCCCGTCGAGGTTGGTCATTTGCGTCGTGTGATCGACACGCACGGTGCCCCAACGGGTGACGTTCAGGTCTGGCGCGTTAAACATCACAGGTAGGTCCTCGGCTTCAAAGCCCAGTGCCGTGATCACCATATCGGCGTTCAGTGTGAAGTCGCCCTCAGGATCATTTTCCGGCGTCCGGCGGCCAGAGGCATCAGGCGCGGCAAGCCGCATCTTGGCGACATGGACGCGCTCGATTTTTCCATCGCCGTCAAAGCCCTTAGGACCCGATAGCCAGACAAACTCGACGCCTTCTTCTTCGGCATTAGTCACCTCGCGTTGTGACCCAGGCATATTTTCGCGGTCGCGGCGATATAGACATTTCACTGATTTTGCGCCTTGGCGGATGGCGGTGCGGACGCAATCCATCGCGGTATCGCCGCCACCAATCACGACTACGTCTTTGCCATGCGCATTCATCGCGCCGCTGTCAAAAGCCGGCACGGCGTCGCCAAAGCCTTTGCGGTTGGATGTTGTAAGATAATCCAGCGCTGGGACAATGCCCTCCAGCCCAATACCCGGCGTCGCAATCGCGCGCGCTTTATAGACACCGGTCGCGATCAACACCGCGTCATGTTTTGCGCGCAAATCATCCAGCGAAGCATCGCGACCCACTTCGAAATTGGCATGAAAATGGATGCCCGCATCCTCAAGCCGCTTGACGCGGCGCATGACCACGTCTTTTTCTAGCTTGAAACCGGGGATGCCATAAGTCAGCAATCCGCCCATGCGGTCATAGCGGTCGTAAACATGAACGTCATAGCCCGCGACGCGCAGATACTCTGCTGTCGTTAGCCCGCCGGGGCCAGCACCGATGATCCCCACGGACTGGCCGCGTGATGGCCCGACCTCGACAGGTTCAACCCAGCCCTGCTCCCAGGCCGTGTCGGTGATATATTTTTCGACAGAGCCAATTGTGACCGCGTCATGGCCCGAAAATTCAATAACGCAATTGCCCTCGCACAGGCGATCTTGCGGACAGATGCGGCCGCAGATTTCGGGCATAGTGCTGGTCAGGTTTGACATTTCATAGGCTTCGCGCAAACGCCCTTCGGCGGTCAGGCGCAACCAATCGGGAATGTGATTGTGCAACGGGCAATGGACCGAACAATAAGGCACACCGCATTGTGAGCAGCGCGATGCCTGATCCGCCGCTGCGGCGGGCGCATAGCGATCTGCGATTTCCGCAAAATCCTCCGCGCGCAATTCGGCTTCCCGCTTGTGCGGATAAGCCTGCGGCTTCGAAACAAATTTCAGCATCGGATCTTTTGCCACAATACGCTCCTTCAGAAGCGCTGCGCGTAACGCGGCAAACAACTGCTGTCACGCAGAAAACCAACAATAGGGAAGCTTTATTGACTAAATTAACCTATTTTGAGACGATAATTTACGCACACGCAATTATATTTCAAATTAAAAGGGCCGTTTCGGAACTTAGCGCACTGTAAGCCATATCAAGGCCGCCGTTCCCGCAATGATTCGGTAATAAGCAAAGGGTGCAAAACCATATTTGCCGACAATGGCGACAAACGCCTTCACCACAACGACAGCGACCAGAAACGCCATGGTGAATCCAATGCCGATCATCCCCAGATCGTCCGCGTTCAAAAGCGCCCAGTCTTTCCACAAAGCATAGACCGTGGCCGCCATCATAGTTGGCACCGCCAAGAAGAAGGAAAATTCTGCCGCCGTTTTGCGCTCCACACCCATCATCAGGCCACCCATGATTGTCGCGCCCGAACGGCTCACACCCGGTAACATTGCCGTGCATTGAACAAGGCCGATGGACAAAGCGGTGCCAAAGGGAATTTCCTCAACCGCATGGAAACGTACTGTCTTCACCACGCGTTCCAACACAAGGATAATGATGCCGCCAACAATAAGCGCGATGGCAACAATCTCTGGCGTCTGCATCGCGGCGCGAATAGCATCATACGCCACCACACCAATCACCAAAGCAGGGGCAAAGCCCAATAGGATGTTGCGCGTGAATGCGACGGGGCCAGCCTCCCGCTTCAGTAGCCCGGTTCCTACCGCCCAAAATCTGCGCCAATATACCAATAAAACCGCCAAGATCGCGCCGAGCTGAATGGCTATTTTGAAGGCGACGGAGCTATTGTCGGTAAAGCCAACTAGCTCACCCGCCAGAATAAGGTGCCCAGTTGACGATACTGGCAAAAATTCGGTTAGCCCCTCAATAAAGCCGAGGAGCAACGCGATCATTGTATCGCTCATGCTCTGGAACCGCCGCCAAAGCGACCATGCTTACGGTAAATATTCAACCAATCTTCGGCAATGACATCTAACGGCGTCGGCACGATGCCATAGGCAGCCAGACCGTCGGTGCCTGTCACCACATTGTCGCTGCCCAGCATTTTAAGCTGGTCGTTGGTAATCGGCGCACCGGGCATCCAGCCAGTCCCCTTGGCGAGAATCTTTGCGGCGATATCGGGCACTTCAATGAATAGAGGGTCATGGCCGATAGCCTTGGCGATCCAGCGGTTCAGTCCCATCATTGAGAAGATCTCCGGACCACCAAGTTCTAGCACGCACCCATCCTGTTTCCCCAGCGCAGCGGCAACAGCATGTGCTACATCGCCGGCATATACTGGCTGAAACTTTGTGGCCGCGCCAATAACAGGCACGACCGGCAGCATGCGGATGAGCCCGGCAAAGCGGTTGATAAACTGGTCTTCGCGACCAAACACTATCGATGGACGCAAGATGACAGCCGATGGAAACGCCGCATGAACGGCAGCTTCGCCGCCCGCTTTGCTTTGGCCATATGCGGCGTCGCTATTTGCGTTCGCGCCTATAGCAGAGATGTGGACCAAAGCGCCGACGCCTGCCTCAGCTGCGGCCTGTGCCACGATGCCTGCGCCAATATTCTGAACCGCATCCATATCGGCAAAGCTGCCGACAAGATTGACGACTGCATCGGCATCCATCACCGCGCGCTTAACGCTGGCGGGCTTGCGAATGTCTGTTTCCATCAATTGCACTTGGCCCAAATTGCCCAGCGGCTTGATATGGTTGGCGCTATTGGCGTTGCGGCTCGCAATACGCAGCCGGGCGCCTTGACTAAGCAGTGCTTGCGCGACGTAGCGGCCTAAAAACCCGCCGCCACCAAAAACCGTTATCAACTTGCCTTGCATATATGCTCCGTGATGCCGCGTTAAATCCTGCGCGCGCTTTGCACCACCGCCAAGCAGCTTTCAAGGCCGACATGTGTATGGCGCGCGCAGCAGTGACATTTAATATACCGCGCATGGCGCAGACGTTGACAATATCACCTGATCGCTTAAAGGAGCGCCCCTACCCGACGCGCGGCAAAGCCTGCGTGTCTCGTGCCCGGATGGCGGAATTGGTAGACGCACCAGCTTCAGGTGCTGGCGCTGGCAACGGCGTGGAGGTTCGAGTCCTCTTCCGGGCACCATTTTTACCCCATGTTGCGTTCTTGTTTGCAACCTTTGCCTTTCGCACTATCGAATGTCCGCGGGCCAAGTGGAACCTTTTTGCATAAGGGGGCGGTGGTGCCGGGGAATGTCTGTGTGATCCGAACAATTGCCATTTTGTATTTGAGCAGCGCAGCAGCGTCGTTGCTTGCCCAAAGCCCTGCGGATGCGAAAGCTAATAATGCGCCGCGCGCGCCGATCATAACCGACACTGAATTTGATGCGGCCATCCCTTCGTTGGATGATGTCCCATTGGAAAGCATCGAGGCTTGGCAGGCCGATCAGGAAAATCGTGAGGCAGACGGTTCTGTCGCGCAGGCTGTTGCTGAACTAGATAATGATGTGGTGGAATTACTGCTCGATCCGCCAGCGACCGACCGACTAATGGACGATTCCTTGCCGCTGATCGAAAATTTTGATGCAGAACCGCCGCCTGAGCCAACGCTGGACGCGGAGCGCGACGCGGGTGCCGTGCGCTATATCCTGCGTCTTGATGGCTTGGATGCGATGAGAACGACTGATGTGGCTCAGGACGCTGACGGCATTGCGGTTGAGGCGGCGGCCTGGAATGACGTCCGCTCGCGTTTTTATGACCTTTCGTCGCTTAAGGATAATGGCGGCCGTGCAGATAGCCGCGCGGAGATTGGCCAACGTGCACGTGCTGATCGGCAACTGTTGCTGGATATTTTGAACGGGCAGGGCTTCTTTGATGCCGATGTTCAGGTGAAGATCGAAGCGCCGGTAACCGAAGGGGGGGCAGTCAATGTCGTCCTGACGGTATTGCCCGGTCGCCGTTATCATCTGGGACCTATCGCTTTTGTAGCCCCAGCGGTGCAGCCTTCTGATCTTATCAGCGGTAACTTCGCACCAAAAACGGGTGATGCAATCGTTGCCGATGTGATTTTGGCGGCCGAGGCAAACATCTCTGTCGCATTGCCGCAAAATGGCTATCCCTTCGCCAATGTCGGCCAACGCGACATATTGTTGGATAGCAGCGCGGGAACGGGCGAATATACCTTGCCAATTGACCCCGGCGTACGGAGTTATTTCGGGCAATTGCGTACCGAAGGCGCCGCAACATTTGACGCAGGCCATATCGCAATATTGCGGCGTTTTAAAACCGGTGACCTCTACGACAGCCGCAAAGTAGATGACCTGCGCGCCGCGTTGATTGCCACAGGATTGCTTTCTACTGTTTCGGTCGAAGCCGTTCCGAGTGAAGGCGTGGCACCAGACGGAACGTCTTATGCCGATTTGCGCGTCCGGCAAGAGGCCGCACCGCCGCGCAGTTTGGCGGCAAGTGCTGGCTATGGGACGGGGCAAGGCTTTCGTGCGGAGGGTAGTTGGACGCACCGAAATCTGTTTCCTCCCGAAGGCGCATTGCGATTGGCAACATTGCTTGGCACGCAAGAGCAGGCAGCAAGTGTTGTGTTTGACCGGGGCAATGCCGGACGGCGCGACCGCAATATTGAGATATCTTTGTCGGCACTACACAGCAATTATGATGCGTTTGAGGCCTATACTGGTCGGTTGGCAGTTACGATGGCGCTGGTTTCGACCCCAATTTGGCAAAAGAAATTCACCTGGTCGATCGGGGCGGAAATCTTGGGTACGTCCGAAGATGCCTTTGAATTGGCACGCGGCGTTCGCGACCGGCAGATATATTATGTAGCGGCTTTGCCGGGGCAGATCGGCTTTGATCGGTCGAATGATCTGCTGGATCCCGTAATGGGCTATCGTGTGAATTTACGCATATCGCCTGAGGCATCTTTAGGCACGGGCAAACAATTTTATGCGCGCGCCATATTGGATGGATCTTATTATTTTCCGGTGAAGGACAATATTGTGGTGGCAGCACGCGCCCGCGTTGGAACCATATCGGGCAGTTCACGGGATAACCTAGCGCCATCACGCCGTCTTTACGGGGGTGGTGGCGGCTCTGTCCGGGGGTTTGGGTATCAGCGGCTTGGACCATTGGATCCGAACAATGATCCGATCGGCGGACGCAGCGTGAACGAATTTGCGCTGGAGGGGCGCTATCGTTTTGGAAACTTCGGCGTTGTCGGCTTTGTCGACGCGGGACAAGCCTATGAATCGAGCATCCCCAAATTTGACGACTGGCGCGTTGGTGCGGGTATTGGTGGCCGTTTCTACACCAATTTTGGGCCCATCCGGCTTGACCTTGCAACGCCCTTGAATCGCAGGCCGGGTGACTCCCGCTTTAGCGTGTATGTATCGATTGGGCAGGCATTTTAATGGTGTGGCGGCGGTTCGCCATTAGTGTAGCTGCTGTCGCGGCGCTGCTGCTGGTCCTATTGGCTGGCGCCATGGTTTGGTTGGATAGTCCCTCCGGACGCAATTTTGCCGCACGGCAAATTGCTGCCTTTGAATTTGAAAATGGCCTCAATATCCGCATCGGGAAAATTGACGGGTCGATTTATGGCGATGCGACACTTTCCGATGTCCGCTTTCTTGACCCCAAGGGCGAATTTGCCCGTGCCCCCGCAATCCGTCTCGACTGGAACCCATTATCCTTTTTTAGCCGCGGCGTTGCGATCCATGCCCTGAGGGCGAAAGAGTTGCAGATAGCGCGCTTACCTGCGTTTCGTGCGGTCCCTGACCGTGGCGACCCGCTGCTCGCTGATCTTGATATACACATCCAACGGTTGCAGGTAGACCGCATCGTCTTTGCCAAGGCCATTACGGGTGAAGAACACATCGCTTCATTGTCCGGCAAGTTACAGATTGCCGATAGGCGCGCTATTATCGACGCGACCGCTGGCAGCCTGCGGGGTGACCGCATCGTTTTGAAACTTGATGCCGTGCCCGAAAATAATCGCTTTGATATCGATGTGAAGTTCGATGCACCGGCCAAGGGTTTGTTCGCTGGGTTGGCGGGTCGCGAAGTCTCGATGAAGGCGAATTTGAGTGGTCGCGGTGACTGGCGCAAATGGGATGGCGCATTGACTGCGCAATTGGCGTCTGCCGACATTGCGGACCTTGCGCTGACGGCGCGTGAAGGGACTTTTGCGTTGAAGGGCGCTGCTGCGCCTAACAAAGTCTTGGCCGACAGTTTGCTGATGCGGGCGTTATCGCCGGTTGCCATTGTAGATATCGCGGCGACTTTTGCTGATCGCGTTGCGAAGATTAGGGGTAATGTCCGTTCTGCCGCAGCGGAGGTTGACGTCGCCGGTGTCGCCGATTTGGGCGAAGGCAGCTTTGAGGACTTCGCGCTGGATTTCCGCATTCTTCGCCCTGGCATCATTGGGTCAAATGTTAGTGGCGCAAATATTCGCGGCAAGGCAATGCTCAATGGCGCTTTTGTAGGTCCTACGGTCGCCTATTCCGCTAATACAGGTCGGTTGGCGTTTGATACCACAGCATTTGAGGACGTGACCGTCACCGGCGAAATGCAAGGAAAGGCAGATCGCTTCATTATCCCTGTTAACGCTAAAGCGCGCCGGGTCACGGGTATCAACCAAGTCGCTGGCGGCTTGCTGACCAATGTTCGCGTCAATGGCGATCTTGTCATCTCTGATGGGCGACTGCTCTCCGACAATTTGACTATCCGTTCCGACCGGATCAACGCAAAGGCGTTGCTGGTCGGGGACATCAACAAGGGCGTTTACAGCACGGCGTTAAACGGAAAGCTGGATGGTTTTCAGGTCAACTCGGTCGGCCTATTCAATGTGGTGGCCGATGTCGATATCGAAACAAAGCGTGGTCGCGGCTATGCTTTGGTCGGCACCGTAAAGGCGCGTTCAACGCGGCTATTCAGCCCAGGTTTCCAAAATTTCCTTGGCGGCCAAATGTTCGTCAATGCCGGCATCCGTTATGGCAATAATGGCATTTTGCAGATTACCCGCGCTAGTTTGGTGTCGCCCTTATTTCGGCTCAACAGCGGCGACGGCACTTATGTGTCCAACGGCGGACGCGTCCTGTTCAATGGTCAAGGTTATTCCAACCAATATGGCCCTATTCAGTTAGGCATGACGGGTACATTCGAGCATCCAGAATATCGCATTACGGCAACCAATCCCGGGCTCGGCATCGGTATGTCGAATGTCGTTGGCATCGTGACGCGCAGCCCGCGCGGCTATACCATCGCGATGACGGGTGCGACCGATTATGGCCTGATCAGTGGCGATATCGACGTGCTGTCAGCCAATGGCCCGCTGACGATTGACATCCTGCGCGGTAACTTTGGAGGCATCAGCGTGACGGGCCGTATCCAACAGGCCGCATCAGGACCCTTTGTGGGGACATTGATGGGTACAGGTTCAGGCTTTGACGGAACCATCGCGTTGTCGGCGCAAGGCGCGTTTCAGCGTGCTGTAATCGATGCCACCGCATTCAATGCGGCGCTTTCCGGCGCGCAAAAAATCGCGATCGGGCGTGGAATGATGAACGCCGACATCATATTATATGATAGCCCGCAGGTCATGGCCGAGGTGCAAGTTGAAAGTGCATTGGTGCATGACATCTCGATCGCCGCAGCGCGCGTGAAGGTGAATTACAGGGCAGGTTCCGGCACGGCGCAACTGCTAGCCGAAGGTCGAAACGAGGTGCCTTTTCGCTTAGCTGCCAATGCCGACTTCACGCCGCAATTGTGGCGGATTGCCGCTAAGGGCCGCGCCAATAGTGTCAATTTCTCGACCGATGGCGCTTTGCGCATTGTTCCGCGCCGGAACAGTTTTGATGTTTTGCCGAGCAATATCAATGTCGCCGATGGCAACTTGCGCATTGCGGGCAGCTATGGCGACGCCCTTGTCGTTCAAGCGCGCATCGACAAGGTCGATATTGCTGTACTCGACCCCTTCTTACCTGGTCTTGGACTTGGCGGGCGGGCTAGCGGCAGTTTGGATTGGTCTCAGTCGTCGTTGTCAGCGTTCCCAAATGCAAACATGCGGCTGGAGATAAGTCGCTTTGTCCGGGTAAATTTGGGGTCGCGATCACAGCCGGTGGATATCAGCATGATCGGAAGACTGTTGCCCACAGGCGGTAACGCAGGTTTTGTCATCCGGCGTCGGGGTGCGGCGGTGGGCCGACTTCAGATTGACTTGACAGCTTTGTCGACCGAAAATGCACACTGGACCGAACGGTTGCTGGCTGCCCCTTTATCCGGTGGCATTCGTTATAATGGACCTGCCGATATATTGTTTTCCTTGGCTGGGCTTGCGGATCAAAGCCTGACTGGCAATATCGGCGTTGCCGCCGATTTCTCAGGTAAGTTGCAGGCCCCGATATTGACCGGCGTCGTCCGCGCCAATGATCTTGTGTATGAAAATGATAGCTATGGCACGCGATTGACCAATCTGCGTGTGCGGGGCGTATTCACAAATGACCAGTTGGACGTGACGGAGCTAAGTGCAAAAGCGGGCGATGGCACCGTTACGGGCAAAGGCATCGTCAACTTAAGTGCAGCTAAAGGCTTCCCTGTGCAGCTAAACCTTGACCTTGATCGCGCCCGCGTTGCGCGCAGCGAATTGATTTCGACAACCGCGACTGGCCAGGTCAGCGTCACCAAAACGCCCGATGGTCAAGCGCTGGTCAGCGGCACATTGCGCCTGCCAGAAACGCGGTTCAAGATTATCAGGCAAGGCGCGGCCAAAGTGGCAACCCTAACTGGCCTGCGCCGCAAGGCACCGACGGGCCGGTCGCGTGTGTCCGGCGATGCCGATGCGATCAGAAGCCTTCCAAGCAATTGGAAACTCGACATCCGGCTGGACGCGCCGGACGAATTATATGTGAGCGGTATGGGGCTGGAGTCCGAATGGGGCGCGAATTTGCGGATCACAGGGACCAGCGACGCGCCGTTGATTTCGGGTGATATGCAACTTGTGCGTGGGACTTTGGGCTTTGCCGGTCGATCCTTTGAACTGGAAAGTGGACGCATTTCCTTCAATAGCGGACCTGCAAGCAATCCATCCATCCGCGTGACGGCCGCAAGCGAAGTGGATGGAACAACTGTGCGCGTTAATATTGCCGGCACTGGGCAAAATCCTGCGATTAGCTTTAGCTCAACCCCTGCCTTGCCGCAGGATGAAATCATGGCGCGGATCTTATTCGGTAACTCCATCGCTGAATTGTCGGCCATTCAGGCGGTCCAGCTTGCCGGGTCACTCAACAGCTTGCGCGGCGGATCGGGTGGAGTAAATCCGCTGGCTGTACTGCAATCGGCGACGGGTCTTGACCGCTTGCGCCTGCTGAATGCAGACGCGAATAGCGGGCGCGAAATGGCGGTTGCCTTTGGCCAGTATATAACCAATGACGTCTATGTTGAAATCGTCACAGACGCCCGCGGTTATACCGCGACGCAGTTGGAAATCAGCCTGACCCGTGCGCTTTCAGTTCTGAGCCAGATTGGTGCAAGCGGAACATCGAACGTTAATATTCGCTATAAAAAGGATTATTGATGCGCAGCCTACTGCCTTTGCTAACACTGGTGATATCTTCCTTGCTAGCGGCGGGGTGTCAGCAGGACTTTAACAGCCAATATGCGGAGACAGAGCGCAAGGTGAGAGCGACAGAAGCAAAAATCGATTCTGAAATGGCAAAAGAAGCCGAGCGCCAGCCTCATCAAAATGGCAAATCGGACTAATGCCCTTGCTTTTGGGACAACGCCCCCTTCACTTTCTGTGTAACCGGTCCTAACAGATAAACATGTGGCATCTCCATCAATATCCGCTCTGTCCCTTTTCGCGTAAAGTACGTCTGCTGCTTGGCGAAAAAGGCGTGCCATACAGCTTGGTACGGGAGAATCCGTGGGAGCAACGCGACGAATTTGTGCACATGAACCCGGCAGGCCGCACGCCCGTGATGCGCGATTCCGAACGTAATATTACTTTGTCCGATTCGGTGGCGATTTCGGAATATATTGACGAAACCGTCCCCACCAACCCGATGATCAGCGGCACTGCGCAATATCGCGCCGAAATTCGTCGTCTCGTATCTTGGTTCGACGAACAATTTTATGGCGATGTGACGCAACCGCTTTTGCATGAACGCATGAAGAAACGACTGATTGATCGTCAGCCGCCAGAAGCCAAAATATTACGAGAAGCGATGAAGTTGGCCAACGGGCATCTCGACTATATTGACTATCTCATCGACCACCGTGCGTGGTTGGCGGGATCAACAATGACGATGGCTGATCTGGCGGCAGCGGCGCAGATTTCGGTAGCTGACTATCTTGGCGGCATCGATTGGAATGGGCATGAACAGACCAAGGCGTGGTACGCCATGTTTAAATCGCGTCCCAGTTTTCGGCCCTTATTGTCCGAACGGATGGAAGTCATCGCACCTCCCAAGCATTATGAGCATGTTGATTTTTAAGTCGCGAAAGCGTCTTATTTCCAATCTGCTTTCTGCCCGCGTTGCGTATTGATATCGCCAAATTGGATATACCAACAGTTGGTATACTAATCGCTAGCAGTTGCCATCGAGACCGTTCGCGGCGCAATTGTCCATGTCGACCACTGGACCGGTCGGCCGGACCTCCGCTGTCATGACATCCCAGCGCAGCGGAGGTCCATCCTTGGGGAAGCAATATGGTGTCGATTGTTTCCACAGTCGCATATCTCGGTTTGGAAGCCCGCAGCGTTGAAGTGCAATGCCAAGTTGCACCAGGCATGGTCGGCTTCGCGGTTGTAGGTCTTCCAGATAAGGCAGTCGCCGAAAGCCGTGAGCGGGTTCGCGCCGCAATCTCTGCGCTAGGCTTGGCTTTGCCGCCCAAGCGGATCACCATCAATCTTTCACCCGCTGACCTACCCAAAGAGGGTTCACATTATGACTTGCCAATTGCGTTGGCTCTACTTGGCGCAATGGGGCTGGTGGATGCGGAGGCGCTGTCACAATTTGTGGTGGTCGGTGAGCTTGGTTTGGATGGCCGGGTGGCGGCCTCACCTGGTGTGCTTTTGGCGGCGCTGCATGCCTCGTCTCGCGGGCTCGGGTTAATCTGTCCGGCGATGCAAGGGTCAGAAGCAGCTTGGGCTGGTGAAATCGAGGTTGTGGCTGCACCCGATTTGCTTGGCTTACTGAACCATCTGAAAGGGCAATCCTTGCTACGTCCGCCTGAGCCAGGTGTCGCCGAACCGCGCCAAACGGGCCCTGATCTGAAAATGGTAAAAGGGCAGGAGACCGCAAAGCGCGCGCTGGAGATTGCAGCTGCTGGGGGGCACAATTTGGCGATGGTTGGCCCTCCGGGCGCGGGTAAGTCTCAATTGGCGTCGTGCATGCCGGGTATCTTGCCAGAACTTTCGCCTGCTGAGGCATTGGAAGTGTCCATGATTGCATCCGTTGCCGGATCTTTGGACGGTGGCCGTTTGTTGCGCACACGTCCGTTCCGTGCACCGCATCATAGCGCGTCCATGCCAGCCTTGGTCGGGGGCGGTTTGCGCATTCGTCCGGGCGAAGTCAGCCTGGCGCATCTCGGGGTCCTGTTCCTCGACGAACTGCCCGAGTTTCAACGCGGCGTACTCGACAGTTTGCGACAGCCTTTGGAAACCGGTGAAGTCAGCGTCGCACGGGCCAACAGCCATGTGACCTTCCCCGCGAACGTCCAATTGGTCGCTGCGATGAACCCCTGCCGCTGCGGGCATCTGGGCGATGCGGCTTTGGCGTGTAGCCGGGCACCGCGCTGTGCTGCGGACTATCAGGCGAAGATATCGGGGCCATTACTTGATCGGATCGACCTGCATGTAGATGTGCAGGCCGTGCGCGCCGCAGACTTGGTCCTTCCGTCCCCTGCTGAAGGTTCCGCTGAGGTCGCGGCGCGGGTCCATGCCGCGCGCGTTCTACAAAGCGCACGGTTACAAGGCACTGGCCTGCGGACCAATGCAGATCTCGATGGTGATGCACTCGCGGCTTTCGCCACGCCAGACGTTGCGGGGCAGAGTTTGCTATCTCAAGCGGCTGAGGCCATGCGTCTTTCGGCGCGCGGCTACACACGCATATTGCGGGTTGCCCGCACCATCGCCGATTTAGCAAGCGCCGCTGAAGTTAGTCGTATCCACATTGCAGAGGCGCTGAGTTACCGACGGCAACCCCCGCGTAACTGAGTAGCCATGCCAGATGCGTTTTGCATTCATGATCAGTGATGAAAAGGGCGCCTAAGGCCAGTTGGTGCGGATGGCGGGACTCGAACCCGCACGCCCTTTCGGACAACAGATTTTAAGTCTGTAGCGTCTACCATTCCGCCACATCCGCTTAGCCATGCGCAGACAGCATTACGCCCGCAGGGTCAAGTGCCTTTACACAAACGAGTTATTTGTTGAGGCTTTCGCGGACTTCTTTGCCCGGTTTGAAATAGGGTACGCGCTTCGATGGCACATCGACCGATGCACCAGTGCGTGGGTTGCGGCCCTTGCGTGGACTGCGGTCGCGGGTCGAAAACGCTCCAAAGCCGCGTAATTCAACGCGTCCACCGTCGGAAAGGCGTTGAATGATCTGGTCAAAAAACAGGTCGACGATCTTTTCGATTTCCTCTGTTTTGAGCTCCGGATTTTCGGCCTCAAGCTTTTTGATTAACTCGGAACGGATCATATTATGTCCCTCTCTTACGGTTATCTCATAGGACGCTACGCGCTTATCAGATTTCGCTTTACAACGCTTTACAATAATCATGCACGCTGGCAGAAAATTTTCATTATTACAACGGTCTTGCAAATGTTTCGTGCCAAAGGCAGCAAAAAACCCGCTCCTCATGCAAGGAGCGGGTTTCTATTCCGATATTTCGGATGTCGTTTTTAGCCGAAGCTTATTTCTTCACGCCCTTGAGTGCTTCACCCAAGATGTCGCCAAGCGATGCGCCGGAATCCGACGAACCATATTGCTCAACAGCTTGCTTTTCTTCCGCGAGCTGAAGCGCCTTGACTGAGAAGTTTGGCTTTTTCGAGCGGTCGAAACCGGTGACCATGGCATCAAACTTCTGACCAACCTGGAAGCGATCCGGACGCTGCTCGTCACGGTCACGGCCAAGGTCGGCGCGTTTGATAAAGCCAGTTGCGCCGTCTTCGCCAGCTTGCACTTCAAGTCCGCCATCGCGCACTTCAAGAACGGTCACGGTGGTGGTTCCACCCTTCTTCAAGCCGCTTACCGAAGCAGCGCCGGCTGCCGATGGGGCACCCTTTTCAAGCTGCTTGATACCAAGCGAAATGCGCTCTTTCTCGGCGTCGATGTCAAGAACGATTGCCTTAACGGTTTCGCCCTTGCGGTGAAGGTGCAAAGCTTCTTCGCCTGTGATGCCCCATGCGATGTCTGACATGTGGACCATGCCGTCAACGTCGCCGTCGAGACCAATGAACAGACCAAATTCGGTCGCGTTCTTGACTTCACCTTCAACGGTGGAGCCAACTGGGAACTTGTCTGCGAACGATGCCCATGGATTGTCGTGCGCTTGCTTGAGACCAAGCGAAATACGCCGCTTTTCCATATCGATGTCGAGAACGACAACATCGACTTCTTGTGAAGTCGAAACGATCTTGCCAGGGTGAACGTTCTTCTTTGTCCATGACATTTCCGAAACGTGGACCAAGCCTTCGATACCGGCTTCGAGTTCGATGAACGCACCGTACTCGGTTATGTTCGTGACTGCACCCTTGAGCTTTGTGCCCACTGGGTACTTGGCAACTGCTGCATCCCAAGGATCGCTTTCCAACTGCTTCATGCCAAGGCTGATGCGCTGTGTGTCCTTGTTGATACGGACGATCTGAACCTTAACGGTGTCACCAATGTTGATGACTTCGCTTGGGTGGTTGATACGCTTGTAGCTGATGTCGGTGACGTGCAGCAGGCCATCGATGCCGCCCAGATCGACGAACGCCCCGTAATCGGTGATGTTCTTGACAACGCCATCGATGATCTGACCTTCGGCGAGGTTCTGGATGAGGCCCGTGCGCTGCTCTGCGCGCGTTTCTTCCAATATGGCGCGACGCGATACAACGATGTTGCCACGCTTGCGGTCCATTTTGAGGATGACGAAAGGCTGGGCGATGTCCATCAATGGCGCAACGTCACGGACGGGGCGGACGTCAACCTGGCTGCCGGGCAAGAATGCCACTGCGCCGCCAAGATCAACGGTGAAACCACCCTTCACGCGGCCGAAGATTACGCCGTCAACGCGGTTACCAGCGTCGAATTCGCCTTCAAGCACGTCCCAAGCGGCTTCGCGACGGGCGCGATCGCGGCTCAACATGGCTTCGCCGTTCATATTTTCTACGCGGTCAACGAAGACTTCGACTTCGTCGCCAACTTTGAGGTCGGCTTTCTGGCCGGGCATAGCGAATTCACGCAGCGCCACACGGCCTTCGGATTTGAGACCCACATCGATGACAGCATGGTCATTGTCGATTGCGGTTACGGTGCCCTTTACGACACGGCCTTCAAAGCCTGCGTCTGCGCCACCAAGTGATTCGTCGAGAAGTGCCGCGAAATCGTCGCGGGTCGGGTTTGGCGAAGTTGCCATAGGTTAGAGTGTCCTTACGTACATTTTGTCCGGCCAGTCGGTTGGTTCCGACGGTCTTTGACCAGAGTTGCCCTGATGCCCGAATAGCAGCAAGGCGTTCAAATACGGCGTATTTCGAGCGAAATACCTACGTCATGCTGAACTATTTTCAGCATCCATTCATCAACTTAGACCAATGGTCAGTGAAGCGAAATGGACCCTGAACCAAGTTCAGGGTGACGGTGTGTTCTATCGATACACTCCGGCCACTTAGCTCTTGCGAAGTCGAGACTCCACCAAAGCGATCGCGGCTTGAACGGCGTCGCCTATAGTCAAATCGCCGGTATCAAGCAATAGCGCGTCTTCGGCGGGTTTTAACGGCGCGTCAGCGCGTCCCATATCGCGCGCATCACGGGTGTGGATGTCGACAATGATATTCGCAAGATCAACATTCATGCCCCGCCGCTGCATTTCATCATATCGTCGCCGTGCGCGGACCTCCGCAGGCGCCGTGACGAACAGCTTCACTTCCGCATGAGGGGCGATGACCGTCCCGATGTCGCGCCCGTCGAGTAATGCGCCGCCTGGCTGGTTGGCAAAGTCCACTTGCCGCTTGTTGAGTTCCGCGCGCACCTCTGGGTGGATCGATACGCGGCTTGCTAACCCGCCAACTTCTTCATTCCGCAAGACAGGGTCATCCAGCAAACTATCAGGAAAGCCGCATCCGGCCAATGCGTCCGCGCCATCGTCGGGGTCGCCATCGTTCAATTGCACCTGCCGTCCCACTGCGCGATACAACAAGCCCGTATCCAGAAACGGCAGTCTGAAATGCGCCGCCAATGCCTTTGCCAACGTGCCCTTGCCAGAGGCAGTTGGCCCGTCAACGGCGATAATCATTCGGCTGGGCTCGGTTTAGCACGTCTTGCCATGAGCGCTTTGATAATGCCAAACAGCGCAATAGCCATCCAGACAATTTCCAACACCATTGTCGGCAAGTTGAAATTTACCGTCAACGAAATGGTCAGCAACGCCGCGCCAAGGAAGTTAGCGACATTGAACCAATATGCGTTTATCTGCGCCGTGAGGTTGCTGTATGCAAATGCCGCGACGATAAAAAAACTGCCGGCAAACCCAATGAGGTCAGCCGCGAAGGGCGATAGATATTCGGTCAATTTTGAACCTGTAAATTATGAAGGATGGCTTCAAATGTCGGAAAACTCGTCGCAATAGGTGACACGTCATCCACCGTAACCGCATGATAACAATGCTGACCTGCGACAGCAAAGCTCATCGCGATGCGGTGGTCGAGGGCGCTGTTGATCGTTGCGCCGCCCTCCAGCGGTTCGCCGCCTGTGCCTTGAATGACAAGGCCGTCTTCGCGTTCCTCGACCTGCGCGCCAATGGCTTTCAGGCCGGTCGCCATCAACGCCAACCGATCGGACTCTTTCACGCGCAGTTCGTCAAGGCCGCTGGTCGTTGTCCGGCCTTGCGCCATGCTGGCCGCGACGAAAAACACCGGAAATTCGTCAATCATGCTGGGCGCAACATCGGGTGGCACGTCGATGCCGCGCAAAACCGAGTGCCGCGCGGTGATGTCCGCCACGGGTTCTCCTCCAACTTCGCGCATGTTGGAATATGTAAGATCAGCACCCATCGCCTCCAACATCTTGTAAATGCCTGTGCGCGTCGGGTTCATGCCAACATGGGTGACGGTAACGTCACTACCCGGTGTAATCAGTGCCGCAACAATGAAGAAGGCTGCGGAGGACGGATCGCCGGGAACCTCAATTTGCTGCGGTTGCAGTTCGGCCTCACCCATCAGGCGAATATGTCTAACGCCATCGGCATCGATATCCACCGTCAAATCCGCGCCAAATCCGCGTAGCATCCGCTCGCTATGGTCGCGGGTGGGCACTGGTTCGATGACTTCAGTGATGCCAGCGATGTTTAGCCCGGCCAGCAAGACCGCGCTTTTGACCTGCGCGGAAGCAACCGGCAGGCGGTAACGGATCGGCACGGCAGGCACCAATCCGCGCACCATCAACGGCAGCATTCCGCCGGGGCTTGGTGTAAACTCCGCGCCCATTTGGCTGAGTGGATCAATCACGCGGCCCATCGGGCGTTTGGACAGACTTGCATCGCCAATGAAGGTCACGGTTAGCCGGTGGCTGGCGACCAGCCCCATCAGTAGCCGTGTTGACGTGCCGCTATTACCCATATCAAGCGCGCCATTAGGCTGCATCAAGCCGCCTACGCCGACGCCATGCACAGTCCAATTGCCTTCACCGGTGCGCTCTATCTGCGCACCCATTGCCCGCATGGCAGCAGCGGTAGCGAGCACGTCTTCGCCTTCCAGCAAGCCGGAAATCTGGCTTTCCCCTAACGCAAGCGCACTCAACATAAGCGCGCGATGCGAAATGGATTTATCTCCAGGAACCTTAAGCGTGCCACGTAACGGGCCATGGGGCTTAAAACTGCCGGGTCGGGAAGGTGCGTTGTGCATGATGTTCTGCGCTTTGCGGATGATGTGCGTTCAAGTCAACGACCACAGTAATTTTTGACAGCGGCGCGTCGCTGTGGCAAAGGCCGCGCCAATTGACGGTGATTCACAGATGTGCATTGCCTTTCCAAGCCAGTTTAAAAGGATTTAAGCCCGCCATGATCAAGGCTGAATGGGGAACCAAGCGCACTTGCCCGAAATGTGGCGTTCGTTTTTACGATCTGACCAAGGACGAGCCGGTTGAGTGCATCGAATGCGGCAATCAGTGGACGCCAGAGCCAGTTCTGAAATCGAAGCAGCCATTGCCGTTTGAAGAAGCCGAGAAGAAGAAGGACGACTCGGATCTGGCGGATGATGATCTCGACATTGACGTCGACGCCGTTGATGGTGATGTGTCGCCCGACAATGATGTCGACTTGGGCGGTGACGAAGATCTTGGCGTTGCTGGTACAGAAGACGAGCCCGACGACATCTAATCTTCGGACTTGATATATACAGGAGCGCCCGCTAGTGGCGCTCCTCACCAAGGCTGCCAATGGGCGGCACGATGGGGCCTTAGCTCAGCTGGTAGAGCGCTACACTGGCAGTGTAGAGGTCAGGGGTTCGACTCCCCTAGGCTCCACCAACCTTCCACACACGTCGTGCTGAACTTGTTTCAGCATCCATTTGCCTGCTTCGCCTGAAGAGTTGAGATGCACGATGGACCCTGAAGCAAGTTCAGGGTGACGAGCTTGGGTAGACAACCCAACGCTGGTCAAAACCAGCATCGTCCCCTAAAGGCCAATTCATGCATTTTCTCGACCAAGCAAAAATATTTGTTCGTTCCGGCGCGGGTGGCCCGGGCGCGGTCAGCTTTCGACGGGAAAAATATGTGCAATATGGTGGCCCCGACGGCGGCAATGGCGGCAAGGGTGGCGATGTCATTTTTGAAGCGGTCGCTGGACTGAACACACTTATCGACTTTCGCTATGCCCAGCATTTCAAGGCGATGCGTGGCATTCAAGGCATGGGCCGTGACCGCCATGGCGCTTATGGTGATGATCTGGTCATTCAGGTACCTGTGGGAACGCAGGTACTGGCCGATGACGAAGAACGCACCTTGTTGCTTGACCTGACCGAAGTTGGCCAGCGCGTTGTGTTCTTACGCGGTGGCGATGGCGGCCGCGGCAACGCATCGTATAAAAGCTCAACCAACCGCGCCCCACGCCAACATGGCCCTGGCTGGCCGGGCGAGGAAATGTATGTCTGGTTGCGGTTAAAGCTCTTGGCCGATGCTGGCCTTGTCGGCATGCCAAACGCGGGCAAATCGACCTTCATCAATCAGGTGTCGAATACTAAGGCGAAAGTCGGCGATTATCCGTTCACTACTACCCGCCCGCAATTGGGCGTCGTCGACCATAAATCGCGTGAGTTCGTGTTGGCTGATATTCCGGGTCTAATCGCTGGTGCTGCCGAAGGCGTTGGCATTGGCGACCGTTTCTTGGGCCACATCGAACGTTGCCGCATCCTCATTCATTTGATTGACGCGACACAGGATGACCCGATTGCCGCCTGGCATATCGTCTGTGACGAATTGAGCGAATATGGTGCGGCCTTGGATGAAAAGCCGCAAATTGTCGCGCTCAACAAGGGCGATTTGCTTGACCCAGAATTGATGGCTGACATTGCCGAGCAGCTTCATGCGGCGGGTGCGCAGGATGTTATCGCGATTTCCGGTGCGACGGGCCAAGGCGTGGACTTGGTCCTCGACCGGATATTGGAGGCTTTGCCTGCCAAAAGCGGTATTGAAGGCGCTAAGGCTGATGGCATCACTGAGGATGGGACATGGTCGCCGATCTGAACGCTGCATTCCTGCCGGCATCCTGCCCCTTATTGGTGGTGAAGGTCGGCTCGTCGCTGCTCGTGCAGCCCGACGGGACTGTAAGGCAGGAATGGCTTCAGACTCTCGTTGCGGACATTAGTGCGCGGCATAAAGCGGGGCAGCGGTGTATCATTGTCACCTCTGGCGCAATTGCGCTTGGCGCTCGCCGCTTGGGCTTTGACAAGGGAGGGCGCGCAAGCCTTGCAGATGCGCAAGCCGCCGCATCGGTCGGGCAGATTGTATTATCGGGCATCTGGGCGGACCTTTTGGAAGGTCAGTCCTTGGCCGCAGCGCAGATGCTGGTGACACTAGATGATCTTGAGGATCGACGCCGTTATTTGAACATCGCTGCCACGCTTGATCGCCTCTTGGGGTCTGGCGCGGTGCCCGTCATCAACGAAAATGACAGCGTCGCCACGGAGGAAATCCGTTTTGGCGACAATGACCGATTGGCAGCGCGTGTTGCGCAAGCTGCGGGCGCAACGGGCGTCATATTGCTGTCCGATGTTGACGGTCTTTTTGACCGAGCACCCCATTTGCCGGGCGCAGTGCTGTTGCCGATTATAGAGAAGATTGATGGCCGTGTGCGAGTGATGGTGGCTGAAGGCTCCTCCTCTGGCATGGGTTCCGGCGGGATGGCATCAAAATTGGATGCGGCAGATATTGCGACGCGGGCGGGTATCGGCCTGGTAATCGCGTCGGGCCTGCGCGACCATCCGCTGGCAGCGTTGGCGCAAGGCGGCCCTGCGACCTTTTTTGCCCCTCGCGAAGGTGGTTCAGCGCGCAAAAGCTGGCTCGGCGGACGGCTGACGGTCAAGGGGCGAATCCGCATTGATGATGGGGCGGTGCAAGCACTTAAGAACGGAAGCAGCTTATTGCCTGCTGGTGCATTGTCGGTTGAGGGTGAATTCAAGCGCGGCGATGTCATCGACATCAGCGCTGATGATGACATTGCGATTGCGCGCGGGCTCTCCGAATATGACGCGGTCGATGCCGCGCGGATTTGCGGGCATCGGACAAGCGAACTGGCCGCCATATTGGGCACCGTGCCGCGCTCCGTGCTTGTCCACCGGGATCAATTGGTGCTTTTGTGAAGACGTTAGCGCTTACCGGAGCGACGGGGTTTGTCGGGCGGATTACGTTAGGTCGATTGGTGGCCGCTGGCTGGCACGTGCGGGCGCTAACGCGAGGCGACCAGCCCAAGGTAGCAGGCGTGACATGGGTGCATGGCCGTTTGGATGATTCGGACAGCCTCAACGAATTGTGCAAAGGCGCACACGCGGTTTTGCATGTCGCAGGCGTTGTTAACGCGCCTGACGCCGCTGGTTTCGAAAGCGGAAATGTAGACGGAACGGCGAACATGATTGCTGCGACACAAGCGGCCGGTATTAGTCGCTTCGTCGCGGTCTCGTCACTTGCTGCGCGCGAACCGACGCTGTCCATCTATGGCGCGAGCAAGGCCAAGGCCGAAAATCTTGTGAAGGCGTCGACGCTTGACTGGACCATCATCCGCCCGCCCGGCGTCTATGGCCCAGGTGATACCGAAATGTTTGATATGTTCCGTATTGCGGCGAAAGGCTGGGCTTTGTTGCCGCCACGCGGGCGCGTGTCGGTCATCCATGTCGATGATCTGGCACGCTTACTCGTGACCTTGTTGTCAGCCGACAATGTGTCGAAGCGCGTTTTTGAGGCGGATGATGGGACGGCTGATGGATGGAGCCATGAAGCTTTTGCCAAAGCCATTGGCGCAGCGGTCGGCCGCAACATTACGGCATTGCACGCGCCGCGTTCTTTTCTGAAATTTGCCGGCTGGGCGGACCGCGCAATCCGCGGGCCAAAGGCGAAACTGACGCCGGATCGCGCGAGTTACCTTGCGCATCCCGACTGGACCATTGATCGCGGCGCTGCGCCGGAGCCCTCTCTTTGGCAGCCGGAAATTGCGACATTATCGGGCCTGAAGGACACCGTAAGTTGGTATCGCAGGCACGGGTGGATGTAGCGCCTTAGCCTTGCCCTTTTGCCGCCTTATTCGCTTGCCATAGCGCAGACATATGGGGCATTGGCCGCCAATCATATCGAGGATGTAAGAATGACTGACCGAAGCGAAATGTTTGATCGCCTCAAGGGCTTGATTGAACCATTTAACAAAAAAGGCGTCGAAGTTGGTGAAGCAACGACATTTGCCGGCGATCTTGAATGGGACAGCCTGACCGTTATGGATTTTGTGGCTGAAGTCGAAGACAGCTTCGACATCATCATCAGCATGAATTTGCAGGCGGAGATCGAAAATGTCGGCCAGTTGGTCGATGCCGTGACCAAGCTAACCACTGCTTAAAATTTGCACGAGAGACGGTAATGACTGACCTATTTTCAAAATTTGACGCCTTAATCGCCCAGCGCGAAGGTCTGCTCGCCACGGGCGTAAAAGACCCGTTCAGCCTGGTCATGGAAGAAGTGAAATCGCCCACCGTCGCTGTCGTCAATGGCAAGGAAACGATCTTGCTTGGCACCTATAATTATATGGGCATGACCTTTGACGAAGATGTCATTGCCGCAGGTAAAAAGGCTTTGGACGAATTTGGCGCTGGCACGACCGGCAGCCGCGTCCTGAACGGCACGTTTCAGGGCCACAAGGAATGCGAAGACGCGTTGAAGGAATTTTACGGGATGGACCATGCCATGGTCTTTTCTACGGGCTATCAGGCGAATTTGGGCATCATTAGCACGATCGCTGGCAAGGGTGATTACATCATCCTGGACATTGACAGCCACGCCTCGATTTATGATGGTTGCAAAATGGGTGACGCCGAAATCGTCGCCTTCCGCCACAATGACGTTGAGGCCCTCGAAAAACGCTTGAAGCGGCTTCCGGCGGATGCAGGCAAGCTTGTCGTGCTTGAGGGCGTTTATTCCATGCTTGGCGACGTGGCGCCGCTCAAAGAGATGATCCGCGTCTCGAAAGAGGCGGGCGCGATGATCCTGGTCGATGAAGCACATTCGATGGGCTTTATTGGCGAAAATGGACGCGGCGTTGCTGAGGAGCAGGGCGTGCTGGATGATGTCGATTTCGTCATTGGCACTTTCTCGAAATCGGTTGGCACTGTTGGCGGCTTCTGCGTATCGAACCATCCCAAGTTTGAAATCATGCGGCTGGTATGCCGTCCTTATGTGTTCACCGCCTCGCTTCCGCCGTCGGTTGTCGCATGTTCGGCGGCGAGCATACGCAAGCTGATGCACAATAAAAACAAGCGCGCGCATTTGTGGGAAAATTCAAAAAATCTGCATCAGGGGCTGCGCGATCTGGGCTTCCAATTGGGTACGCCAAACGCACAAAGCGCCATCATCGCGGTCGTCATGCCCGATCTGGAAAAGGGCGCTGCGATGTGGGCAGCATTGCTTGAAAACGGACTTTATGTGAATTTGGCTCGCCCACCTGCAACACCTGCAGGCATGACTTTACTGCGTTGTTCATTATGCGCAGAACATAGCAGCGATCAGGTGGCCGATATTCTCGACCGCTTCGAACGCGCGGGCAAAGCTGTCGGGATCATCTGATAGGAAGATCGTGACCAAGCGGGATCGCAATGCCCGCTTCTTGTTGCCGCGCAACTGTTTTAGCGTTTATCGCACGGCGCCTTTTGCCCATAATTTAGGCACCAGAAACAGCGCTGCGACCAATGGCCATTTGCGTTGCCATGGCCGGATGATGATCTGTGTTCCGGCGTGACGGTTTATCTTCCACGCCAGATAATCAATCCCACCGGCATAGGTGAACGCGGCCTTGGCAAGCCGTGCGATGGTCAGCAATTTGCCGCGCCGGCGTAAGCTAGGCCAACGATTTTTCTCTTGCACTATTTGGCCATCTATATCGGGCAACAACAGGACTTTGTCGCCCCGCATCTCGTTTGCTATATGGGTGTGACCCAACGCCGCGATACCAAAACGACGATAACGTTCGGGGTCGAATGCGATTACGGATGACGGCCGGTCTTTGCGTTCAGCACGCAGTTCGGCACCATAGGTCATCTGGAACCCAGACTGCCATAAATCGAGGATGTCCACCGGACGTTCGACAAATGCCAGCGCGGCATTGAGCAAAGTTGTCGCTGCCCCGGAAATGGCGATGACCGCCGCATGTCGGGCTGTATCATCGGCGCACCAAACGAGGCGCGAAGGTTGCGCAAATCTGGCCCAAACGGACACGGCGGAGGCAGCTGGTCGGTTAAGGTCGTGAAAGTCGCTTTCGCTTAAAACCGCCACTTTGGCGATTAGGCCATTATGTTGAAACGGAAAGACGTTGGGCGGCAGACGGCGGTTCCATGTCGCGAGCCAAGTTTTGCTATAAGCAGCGTCATAATCCGACACGATCAGGTAGAAATCGAGCATCTCGCCCTGCAATTGCTCTGACCGCAAACAGGATCCATAGAATAACACCGCGCGCGCAGCGCCTGCATATTGCGCCGCAATGTAGGCGGCGAAATCACACACGCCGGCCTGCACCGGAACAGCCAATTCTTCGGCGACAAGTTGCGTGAGCGAGAGCATATCTTGTGCCTTAGCCGCCTTTATCGACGCTTGTTAAGCGGCCAGTTTCAAG
>Ga0315903_10001583_pt1 | contig 34568 bp, 30 predicted proteins | sample LakEriMetagenome_7_FD_203524 | JGI IMG/M metagenome (GOLD analysis project Ga0315903, IMG submission 203524) | Freshwater fungal communities from buoy surface, Lake Erie, Ohio, United States - Buoy 2 MA119 | ecosystem: Environmental > Aquatic > Freshwater > Lake | place: USA: Lake Erie, Ohio...
AACGACAGACCATCGAGCATCGGCGCTTGCAACACCGCAAGCTCGCCGCTTAACATCAAACCCAAGACGAGGCCTGCACTCCGCTAATCTACGCCGCGAGTTGTGCCAAATGTTCTGACGACGGACAAGATGCGTCCGACCTCTCGATGGAACAAGACGTGTCGTTCTGATGTGGTTGGCGCCGAGGTGGTGCTTGAGGCATGGCGCATACGAACATGGCCATCCTCAGCGGGCAAACGCAGAACCATCGGTATTTTGGGATAGGTTTTGCGTGGCGGGCAGTTACGAGAGAATGAGGGTCCTCACCGGTAGTTCGAATCTTTCTTCCTCCGCCAACATCTCAATGCTAGACAGCGAGATGTTGGCGCAGCGGTTTGATATGAGCAGCGACTTTATCAACCGGCTCGCTCGGCAGCCCCGGTATGTAGCGGATCACAGTGGCTCAAGCCGGGTAGTTCCCGTAAGCGCCATCGCCGCGCGCAATTCGTTGTCGAACATCGAAATGAGCTGCGCGACGCCCCGCTCGCCAGCGGCGCCCAACGCCCATACCCACGGACGACCAGCGAGAACGGCATCGGCGCCGAGTGATCGATAGCGCAGGATGTCGAGGCCGGAGCGGACGCCCCCGTCTGCAAGAATCCGCGTGGTGCCGCCCACTGCATCGACGATGTCGGGCAGCGCCTTCACGGCCGAGATGGCGCCATCAAGCTGGCGGCCGCCATGGTTGGACACCACAATCCCGTCAGCTCCGGCCGATACGGCAGCTCGTGCGTCGTCAGGATGCAGAATGCCTTTGACGATCAGTGGCCCCGGCCAGCGGCTGCGCACCCATTCCAGATCGGCCCAGGTCGCCGCCGGATCGAAATTGTTCGCCAACCAGCCCAAAAAGTCGCCCAGGGGCGCGCTGGAACCCAGCACGCCGGCAACGTTGCCCAGCGTCAGCGGTCGCCCAAGCAGCCCGACATCCCAGCACCAGCCAGGTTTTGCCAATGCTTGGCCCAGGCGGCGCAACTGGCCGGATAGGCCTGGGGCGCCGGTTAGGCCCGAGCGGAGATCGCGATAACGCGCACCGGGAACTGGCAGATCGACCGTGAAGACGAGGGCAGGGCAATCGGCGGCTTTCGCTCGGTCCAGCATCGCCGCGACGAACCCACGGTCCCGCAGCATATAGAGCTGGAACCAGGGCGGACGACCAGAGCCAGCCGCGACTTCCTCGATGCTGCAAGCAGAGACAGTCGACAGGCAGAGCGGCACGCCAGCCGTGTTCGCGGCGCGCGCTGCCTGAACTTCGCCACGGCGGGCGTTGAGCCCGGCAAGACCAACCGGCGCCAGCACCAGCGGCAGGGCCAATCTTTGCCCAAACAGCGTGACCGACGGATCGATGGTGGAGACGTCTCTCAGTACTCTTTGGTCCAACGTCACGCCGGCAAGATCTTCGACGTTTCGGGCAAGGCTCACCTGCTGATAGCTGCCGCCGTCGATGTATTCGAACAGGAAGTGCGGCACCCGGCGGCGAGCGGCGGCACGGAAATCGGCGACATCGGCGATCACGGCCACTTTATCTGCACCCTGCCGCGCCTGTGGCACGAACGCCACGCATCGCCGTTGATTGCACCGGGCTCCTCCATCTGAACGTGCCGTTTCCGCTAGCCGTGCTTGACAAAACTCACAAGTCTGTTGCAATCTTAAAACGGCAATTCACTTGTGCTTCGCTTAGAGCCGGCCGCAGAGCCGATAGCAGGGCATCTGGATGCGCAGTCGGGGGCGTCCCCGGCAGAATGGGGAGGCAAGCAGAATGACCGTCCGGCACTCGTCCTTTTTGGGTTTCGTATCGCTTCTCGCTCTGGCGTCACCGGCCCTTGGCCAGCAGGCCAGCGCGGCGAACGATCAGGACTCACTTGATACCATTCAGGACTCACTTGATACCATTGTGGTCAGCGCCCGGCGCACCACTGAAAATCTTCAATCGGTCCCGATCGCGGTTACCGTGGTCAGTGGCGAAGAGCTGGCCAAGCGTCAGATTCTCGACGTCAAGGGCCTTGAAATGGTCACCCCCAATCTGGTGATCAATCCCAACGCGGTTTCGGCTGGCGGCGCCAACATCTTCATTCGCGGCATCGGCACCGCCGATTTCGATCGCACGTTCAACCCGGCGGTGCAGATCGTTGTTGATGGCGTCATCTTCGGATCGTCAGTGGCTGGGCAGCTGCTGAACGTGGTCGATGTCGAACGTCTGGAAGTGCTGCGCGGTCCGCAGGGCCAGTTGTTCGGGGCGAATGCCATCGGCGGCGTGATCAACATCACTCGGCCCAAACCCAAGGATGAACTGGGCGGCAACTTCTTGGTCACCGTGGGCAATTATGGCGAGTTTAACGTGCGCGGTGCCATTACCGGGCCAATCGTGCCTGGCAAGGTCGATGCCCGCATCGCGGTCAACAGGGTAAGCAACGACGGCCAGTTCGTTAACCAGTTCAATGGCCAACGGCGGGGCTTTGCCGATCTGTGGCTCGTGTCGCCCTCGTTGCGCTTTACCCCGTCGGAGGATGTCGAAATCCTGCTGACCTATGATTACTTGCAGAACAAGGGCGATTGGGGCGTGTTGTTCAACCGCTCGGGTCCCAATGAGCTGTTCTGCATCGGTATTGTGCTCGTTACGAGGCCGACCTGTGCCGATCCCAACCAGGATCTGACCAAGCCGAATCAGGATACGCCAACGTTCCTGAGTTCCATCACCCATTCGGCCTCGCTGACCACCAACATCAAGGCGGGTGATGTCGACATCACGGCGATCACCGGGTTCAATCTGTTCCGCGAGGAAAAGCAGACTGATTTCGACGGCATACCGATCCCGGTATTTGCCTCGGTCCAGCCGGTGACCGAGCGGCAATTCATGCAGGAGTTCCGTGCCAACTGGAAGGTCAACGACCGGTTGACCATCTTGGGCGGGCTGTTCGGGCAATTTGTCGACTACAAGGATGGCGCGAATTCGCTGTTCATCTTTGATCTTTTTGGCTTCCCGCCAAATACGACCGAAGTGGTCGATCGTCAGCAGAAAACCTATAGCTTTGGGGCCTATCTGTCGGGAAATTACAGCCTGACTGACCAGCTGCGACTCTCGTTGGGTGGTCGATACACCTATGAATACAAGGATTTCATCTATCGGAACGGCTTCAACCAGGTGGGCGGTGGATTCTATCCCGATGCCCCTGGTTTCAACAACGTTGCTGCCGGAACGCAAGGCTGGAGCCAGTTCACCCCGCGGGTCGCGCTGGATTTCAGCCCGCGTGAAGGTGTGTTGACCTACGTGTCGTGGAGCCAAGGCTTCAAGTCGGGCGGCTTCAATGGTCGCGGCAATTCCACGGAAACCATCGGCCCGTATGATCCGGAACTGGTGAACACATACGAACTTGGCATGAAGAGCGAGTGGATGGATCGCAGGTTGCGCTTCAATATCGCTGGCTTCCTGACCGATTACACCAACAAGCAGGAAGAAGTGATCCGGCGCAACCCGGAAACCCAAGCGACCATCACCACGGTCACCAACGCGGCTTCGGTGCGTTACTGGGGTGTGGAAGCCGAGTTTGCGGCGGTGCCGGCTAAGGGCCTGACCCTCTCGGGCACGGTGGGTTATCTCAATGCCCGTTACAAGGATTTCGTGTTCAACGGCTTTGATGTGTCCAACTCGGTGCGCCCGCGCAACGCGCCGCCGTGGCAGTTGTCGGGTACGGTGCAATATGAAACCAAGGTCGGCAATGTCGGCATTGATGCCCTTGTCACCTACCGCTGGAGCGACGCCTATTTTTTCCATATGGGGCCGCGATTTGATGGTGGTGGGCCGTCGCCGCTGATCAACGAGCCGCGTGGGCGCATTGCAGCCTATGGCCTGCTGGATGCGCAACTTGGCTTCACGGTACCCATGGGCGGGACCGACGTGCGGCTGAGTGTGTATGGCCGCAACATCACCGACGAGCGCTTCTATGCGGCGTTCAACCCGGTGGCCAATCTGTGGGCCAATGGCGCGGCCAATCTTGGCCGCACTTTCGGGGTGCGGGTGGGCGTGAACTTCTGATCCAGCCCAGACACTTTCTCTCCTGAAAAACTTGGCCATCGTCGGGGCAACAGCGACGATGGCCATTTTTTCGGTGGATTAGCAAAATTTGCGCCGATTGAAATCCAGCCGTCTGCGGCTCAGACTGGCCGCGCGGCTTCCTAGCGAAAGTTTGATCCGATGGCACTTTCAACTGATGCGGCTGACACTCAGGGCGATCATGAGAATCCCTATCTGCAGGGCCCCTATGCTGCGATCCGGGACGAATTGATCGTGGAGGGGCTGCCGGTGCGGGGTGCGTTGCCGATCGAGCTTGATGGCACCTACATGCGGATCGGACCCAACCCGATCATCCCGCCAGATGGCAAGACCCACCACTGGTTTGCCGGCGATGGCATGATCCACGCGGTGCGCATCAAGGACGGCAAGGCGTTGTGGTATCGCAATCGCTATATCCGCTCCAACAGGGTCGCCGCGGCCTTGGGCGAAACTCCGGCTCCCGGCCCGCGCTATGAGCGCGGCGATACAGTCAACACCAACGTCATCAGCCACGGAGGCAAAATTCTGGCGCTGGTGGAAGCGGGCGGATTCCCGGTCGAGATTGATTCCCTGCTGGGCACCACGGCCTATACCAATCTGGATGGCAGCCTGCAGTTCGGCGGGTTCACCGCCCACCCGCACCTCGATCCCGCCACCGGCGAACTGCATGCGATCTGCTACAATGGCGGCAACCGCGAGTTTGTGCGCTATGTTGTGGTCGGAACGGATGCGCGGGTGCGCAAGGAGATCAAGGTCCCCGTGCCGGATGGGCCGATGATCCACGATTGCGCCATCACCGCCCGCTATGTGCTGATCCTGGATCTGCCGATAACCTTCTCCATCGACGCCGCGCGTGCAGGCATGTCCATGCCCTACGCCTGGAACCCGCAGCACGGCGCGCGTATCGGCCTGCTGCCGCGCGACGGCAGCCCGGACGACATCATCTGGTGCGCTGTGGAGCCGGCCTATGTGTTCCACCCCTGCAATGCCTATGATTTGCCCGATGGCCGGGTCGTCATGGATGTGTCGGTACACGACCGACTGTTCGTGACCGATGGCACCGAACGGCCCGGCTCATCGGTCGTCACCTTCGAACGGTGGACATGCGATCCGCAGACCAGACGGGTTGAACGCCGCGTGATCGACAGCGTGGCACAGGAATTCCCGCGCTGCGACGAACGCCTGACCGGCCAGCCCTATCGCTATGCCTATACCGTTACCCTGGATGAAGGCCGCAGCCGGCCCGGCGATGTGGCCGGTGTGTTCGCCCACGACCTGCACACGGGCGAGCGGAAGGCCCATGATTTTGGAGAAGGGCGTATCCCCGGCGAGTTCGTCTTTGTGCCGCGTAGCGCAGGCGCGGCAGAGAATGATGGCTGGCTGATGGGCTATGTGCTTGATGTCACGCGTGATAGCACCGATCTGGTGTTGCTGGATGCGCGCGATGTTTCGGCTGCCCCCGTTGCGACCGTCCCGCTGCCGCAATTAGTGCCGTTGGGTTTCCATGGCAACTGGATTGCCGCCGAGACAGTTTATTGATGAATCTGTGTTTCACATGTGGCAGGCGCGAACAGTGTTCGCTATGAGAAGCGCGGGAGGACGCAATGCGCCGCACGCAACATTGGCTTGAACCGGCTCGCTTTGGCCTGTTCGTGCATTGGGGCCCGTGGGCCCGCGCCGGCTGGGAAGCCAGCTGGCCGCTCGTTGGCGGTGTCGTCACCCTGCCGATGGGGCAGGATATTCCGGCCGAAACCTACCATGCCAACGCCGATGGTTGGCAGCCTGACCCGGCTGCGCCAGAAGCCTGGATTGCCGCTGCTGCTGCCGCCGGCATGCGCTATGCTGTGCTCACGACCCGTCACCACGACGGCTATGCGCTGTGGCCCAGCCGGCATGGCGATCATGGCGTCGCCAAAACGGCCCCGGGGGCGGATATTGTTGGCGCCTTCGTCGGGGCCTGCCAGCGCCATGGCCTGAAGGTCGGCCTCTATTATTCGCTGCCCGATTGGCACCATCCCGATTATCCGGCCTTCACCGATGCGATGCGGCCCTATGTGTTTGGCGGTTATCCGGTGCCGTCGGCCGAAAGCTGGGCCGCGTATCAGGCCTATCTGCGTGGGCAGATCACCGAGCTGCTTACTGATTATGGCCCCATCGACATGATTTGGTTCGATGGCGCCTGGGAACGTGGCGCCGAGATGTGGGATGTCGATGGCCTCGAACGAATGATCCGCCAGCTGCAACCGGATATCCTGATCAACGATCGCCTTCCCGGTCATGGCGATTTTGCCACGCCGGAGCAGTTCGTGCCGCCCGAACCACCGGCCGAGCCATGGGAAACCTGCCTGACCATGAACATGAGCTGGGGGTTCAACGCCAAGGACGATCATTACAAGTCGCCGGCTGCACTGGTGCATACCTTGTGCGAAGTGGCCGGTCGCGGCGGCAACCTGCTGCTCAATATCGGGCCCGATGGTGAAGGGCGCATTCCGTCACCGCAAGCGGCGCGCATGGCGGAGTTCGGTCGCTGGATGAGCCGGCATGGCGAGGCTATCATCGGAACCAGTGCCGGATTGAAGTCTTGGCAGTTTCCCGGGCCGACGACGCTGAAGGACACAACACTATACTGCCACTTGCTGATGCAGCCGGTGGCGCCAGTCTCTGTGCGCGGCGTACCCGTACAGCATCTGAAGCGGGTCAGCGTGCTGGGCCATGATGCGAGCCTCCCGTTCGAGACACGCGTCCCGGTGCTCGATGAACTGATGCATGTCGACGGCCCCGGTGAAGCGGTCATCGACGTGCCGATGCCTTTGCGTGACCCCGTGGCGACAGTCCTGGTGCTTGAATTTGATTGCGATCCGGCGCGCTCTGGACCGGCTGTCCCCTTAGCGGAGAGAATGGCATGAAACTGTTTCGTCATGGCGCCCCCGGCGCAGAACGTCCCGGTCTGGTCGCTCCCGATGGCAGCCACCGCGATCTGTCCGGCATCATTGCTGATATCGCTGGTCAGGTGCTGCTTTCTTCCGACTTGCAGAAGCTGCGCGGTATCGACCCGTTCAGCTTGCCTGCGTTGGCGCCTGGATTCCGGTTTGGCCCGTGCGTCGGCCATGTGCCGAAGTTCATTTGCGTTGGCCTCAATTATGCCGATCACGCCGCCGAAACCGGCGCCACCGTACCACCTGAACCGGTGCTGTTCATGAAGGGCGTCAATGCCATCTGCGGCCCGAACGACGATCTCGAGATTCCGCGCGGATCGACCAAGACCGATTGGGAAGTGGAATTGGGTGTCGTGATAGGGGCACCGGCCAAATATGTCAGCGAAGCCGATGCGCTGTCCCATGTGGCTGGTTATTGCGTTGTCCACGATGTGTCGGAACGTGCATTCCAGATGGAACGCCAGGGCCAATGGGTGAAAGGCAAGAGTCACGACAGCTTTGGACCGATCGGGCCTTATCTGGTCACGCCGGAAGACGTGCCGGATCCGCAGGCGCTTGACCTGTGGCTGGAAGTCGACGGCCACCGCTATCAGCAGGGCAATACCCGCACCATGGTTTATGGCGTGGCCCACCTTATTGCCTATATCAGCCAGTTCCTGACCCTGCAGACCGGCGACATCATCTCGACGGGGACGCCGCCGGGTGTGGGGCTGGGGCAGACGCCGCCGGTTTATCTGCGGGCCGGGCAGGAAGTGCGGCTTGGTATCAATGGGTTGGGCGAACAGCGGCAGCGCACCGTCCCGGCCTGAAGTCGGGCCGGGCGCACTCCGGTCAATCCGCGTTAAGCCCGCCAGGCCTTGCCGTTCGGGAAGCTGTATTCGGCCCGGGATTCCGCCTTCATTTCGACACTGAAGCCCGGGCGTTCGGGCGCCAGATAGCGGCCGGCGCGGATACGGATCGGATCAACGAAATGCTCGTGCAGATGGGCTGCGTGTTCGATCATGCGCCCTTCCGAGCCACTGGCCACGGCGGCGGCGTCGAAGAAGCTGATGTGCTGCACATATTCGCACAGTCCAACGCCACCGGCATGCGGGCAGACCGACTTGTCGAACGCTGCGGCCAGCAGCAGAACCGAGAGCACCTCGTTCACGCCTCCAAGCCGACAGGCATCCACCTGCACCACATCGATGGCACCGGCTTGCAGGAATTGCTTGAACATGATGCGGTTGTGGCAATGTTCGCCCGTTGCGACCCGGATGGGCGATACGGCCTGGCGGATGCGGGCGTGGCCCAGGATGTCGTCGGGGCTAACGGGTTCCTCGATCCAGTAAGGATTGAAGTCGGCGAGCGCCTTTACCCAGTCGATGGCCTGGTCGACATCCCAAACCTGGTTGGCGTCGATCATCAGCAGCCGGTCGGGACCCAGCACCTCGCGCAGCACGCTGCACCGCCGGATATCATCAGCCAGATTGCCGCCGACCTTCATCTTGATGGCGGACCAGCCTTCGGCGATGGCGAGGCTGGCGAGGCGGCGGATCTTGTCGTCATCATAGCCAAGCCAGCCCGCAGACGTGGTGTAGGCGGCATGGCCTTCCGCCTGCAGTCGCGCGATGCGGGCAGGGCGATCGGCCTGGTTGCGTTTCAGCAGGTCGAGCGCCAGCGACGGCGGCAAGGCATCGGCGATGTGACGGAAATCGATGGCCGATACGATCTGCTCGGGCGACATGTCGGCGAGATAAAGCCAAAGCGGCTTGCCGGCGCGCTTGGCCAGCAGGTCCCAGACGGCATTGACGATGGCGGCCGTGGCGAGATGAATGATGCCCTTTTCCGGGCCCAGCCACCGATACTGGCTGTCGCCCACCAGACTGCGCCAGAAGCCGGCAAGATCATTCTCAATCCCGTCAAGGCTGCGACCGATGACCTGAGGCAGCAGCGCGTCGATCGCTGCCACGACAAGATCGGTACCGCGGCCCAGCGTGAACGCAAGGCCATGGCCTTCCAGACCATCTGCCGACAATATGACGTAAGCGGCGGAATAGTCCGGGTCGGGGTTCATTGCGTCCGAGCCGTCGAGAAAGCGTGACGTCGGAAAGCGGATGTCGGCCGTCGTTGCATGGCTGATCACTGCGCCCGGGGCCGTTCCTGGCCGCAGCCGGATTCCGGCCTGGTTTGTGGTCATCAAGGTCGCACCTGCCCGTATATGTATGAACTGCTATTTCATCCATAAATCACCTGTTCGGCAAGCCCCCCTTATTGAAAAAAGCAGGGCAAGCCTCACTTCATGGTGGCTTTTTGTCGTTGCCAGCGCTCTTGAGTCATGGTTCTAATCACGCGTGAACCATAATTTCACCAATGAACTGGATTTTCCGGCGCTGCCGCCGCTCGGCATGGGCTGTGCGGCGCTTGGCAATCTTTATGCACCGCTTTCCGATGGCGATGCGCAGGCCGCTCTGGAGGCTGCAACGGCCGGCGGTGTTCGGTTCTTCGATACGGCACCCTATTATGGTCACGGCCTGTCTGAAACGCGGCTGGGGGCGTTTCTGGCAGGCCAATTGTCCAGGTCGATCCTTTCCACCAAGGTGGGGCGCAGCCTGGCCCATGGCGAAGTGCCCGGCGAAACCGGCTTTGTCGATGCCGCTTACGCCCGACCCTATTTCGATTATTCCGGGCCGGCCGTGGAACGCCAGGTCCAGGAAAGCCTTGGCCGGCTGGGCGTCGATTCTGTGGATATGCTTCTGGTCCATGACTTGGGCCTACTTACGCACGGCGAGGGCCACGCGCGCCAGTTCGACATCGCCATGCAGGGTGCCTTTCCAGCGCTTGCCGCCCTGAAGCGACAGGGCCTGACCCGCGGTTTCGGGTTAGGCGTCAACGAAGTCGCCATCTGCTTGCAGGTGCTGGCGGAGATCGACCTTGACGTGATCTTGCTCGCCGGACGCTACACACTTTTGGAACAGGCACCGCTGGACGACCTGCTGCCGCTTTGCGCGGCGCGCGGCGTGCGCGTCATTGTGGGCGGCCCGTTCAATTCAGGCGTTCTGGCCGGCAATCCGCATTATGATTATGGCACGGTGCCGCCGGCGGTGGCGGCCCGGGTGCAGGCGCTGTCGGACATCTGTGCACGCTACGGCGTGCCGTTGGCCGCCGCCGCCCTGCAGTTCCCGTTGGCGCATCCGGCTGTTGCAAGCGTCATCCCCGGTGCACGTTCCGCCGCCGAGATTACAGCCAACATTGCCCACATGGTCCATCCGATCCCGGCTGCGCTGTGGGCAGAGATGCAAGAGGCGGGGCTGATTCGTGCCGATGCCCCGGTGCCGGCCTGAGCCATGCGGATCGATGCCCATCAGCATTTCTGGCGCCGGGATCGCGGCGATTATGATTGGCTGACCCCGGCGCTGGCGCCGCTGTGGCAGGACTTCCTGCCTGATGATCTGGCGCCGCTGCTGTCCCGCCACGGGATTGCGGGAACGGTGCTTGTCCAAGCCGCACCCACCATTGCCGAAACCGATTTCATGCTGTCGTTGGCCGACACCCACAGCTTCATTCGCGGCGTGGTGGGTTGGACTGACCTGGCCGCTGCCGATGCGCCGGCGCGCATTGCGGCCTTGGCGGCCCATCCGCGGCTGGTAGGCCTGCGCCCGATGCTACAGGATCTTGCCGATGATGACGCAATCCTGAATCCGGCCGTGCAGCCGGCGCTGGCGGCAATGGCTGCGCATGGGCTGGCCTTGGATGCATTGATCCGGCCGCGTCACTTGCCCCGCCTGCTCACGCTGCGTGACCGCCACCCGGAATTGAAGATCGTGATCGACCACGCGGCCAAGCCCGACATTGCCGGCGGCAATCTGTCTTGCTGGGCGCGCGACCTGGTCGCCGTTGCCTCCGATGGCCGGACGCATTGCAAGTTGTCGGGTCTTGTGACCGAAGCCGCAGTCGAGTGGCAGGTCGCCGATCTGAAGCCCGTGGTCGATACCGTGCTGTCCGCCTTCGGGCCAGATCGGGTGATGTGGGGCAGTGACTGGCCAGTGCTGAACCTGGCCAGCAGCTATGACCATTGGGTTGCTGCCACGGAAGACCTGCTGGCTGGGCTGGATGCGGCCAGCCAGGCCGCGGTTAGGGGCGGCACGGCGGTTCGTTTCTATGGCTTGGAGGAAGGCTGATGCAGCGGCGCGCGATGGTGATCCGGGTGAAGCCGGAGAAGCTTGAGGAATACAAGGCGCTGCACGCCAAGCCTTTCCCCGGCGTGATCGCCGCGCTGAAGGCCGCCAACGTGTCAAACTACTCGATCTTCCTGAAGGACGACGTGCTGTTCGGCTATCTGGAGTATGCTGGCAGCGACTGGGAGGCCGACATGGCTCGTGTTGCCGCGGATCCCGAAACCCAGCGCTGGTGGACCTTTACCGATCCCTGTCAGACCCCATGGACGTCGGCGCAGCCGGGCGAATGGTGGTCCGACATGGAATGCGTGTTTCACATGGATTGAATTCACCGGGACTGAAAGGACATCAGATGGGTCGATTGTCAGGCAAGCGCGCCTTCGTGACCGCGGCAGGCGCGGGTATCGGACAGGCAACTGCGCTCGCGTTTGCGCGTGAGGGAGCGGCCGTCACCGCCACCGATATCGACGAGGCGGCGCTGGCCAGCCTGACGGCCGAGGCGCCCGCCATCGCCACCCTGCTGCTGGACGTGCGCGACGATGTGGCGGTTGCCGCTGCACTTTCGGGCGCGACACCCGATATCTTGTTCAACTGCGCTGGCTTCGTCCACCACGGCACCATCCTCGACATGAGTGATGCGGATTGGGCGTTCAGCTGGGATCTGAACGTCACCAGCATGGTTCGTACCATCAGGGCCGCACTGCCGGGCATGCTTGAGCGTGGCAGCGGGACCGTCATCAACATGGCGTCGGTGGCATCCTCCATCCGCGGGGCGCCCAACCGCTTTGCCTATGGCGCCACCAAGGCCGCGGTGATCGGTCTGACCAAGGCCTTGGCGGCTGATTACGTGACACGCGGTATTCGCGCCAATGCGATATGCCCCGGCACGGTTGAATCGCCTTCGCTGGAAGGCCGTATCAACGCCCAGGCCGATCCGGTCGCCGCCCGCGCCGCGTTCATCGCCCGTCAGCCAATGGGCCGATTGGGCAAGCCGGAGGAAGTTGCGGCGCTCGCCGTCTATCTCGCCTCTGACGAGGCGAGCTATACCACTGGCCAGGCCCACATCATCGACGGGGGCTGGAGCAACTGATCAGCCAGGCTGCGCGTCGTCCTGCTCGCTCAATTGCGCGCGCAGGGCGGCCTGCATCTCGCGGGTGATCGGGAAGTTCCACGTGAGCGCCACGATCAGCAGCTTGCACAGAATTGGCACGCCCACGAACATCGCGGCCAGCCACATCAGTGGGGCGCCGCTGTTGCCGCCATTGGGATTGAAATTGACCAGTTCCAGCAGTGGATAAAGGATACCCACCGGCAGGGCGTAGCCGATCTTGTTGGTCATCGACATCAACGCGAAGAAGAAGCCGGTGCGCTGTTCCCCGCTTTGCGTCTGATCAAGATCAACCACGTCGGCCAGCATGGCGCGATCAAGGAAGGGGGCGGCGCCAAAGGCGACGCCATTGACCAGGTAGAACAGCGCCGCCGCCAGGAAGTCGCCTTTGGGCATGACCAGCGTATAGAGAAAGCCGCAGACGGTCAGCAGCGCCGAGGCTGCCACCGCACGGTGCTTGCCGACACGGTAGGACAGCTTCAGCCACAGCGGCACGCCGAAGAAGGCGCCGGCATATGTGAAGATCAGCAGCGCGCCCGGATCGAGCGCAATGCCGGCGATGGTCAGCGCACCCTGCAGCTTGAACAGATCGGTGGTGACGTAAACGAACAGACCGCTGGCGGTGCCACCGGCAAGGCCTGCCAGCATGTCCACGGCCAGCAAGCGCAGCAGTGCCGGATTGCGTGCCGCCAAGTGCAGCCCTTCAAAAAAGCCCATTGGGCGCTCGTCAGCGCGGCGTGGCGGCGGCTTCTTCTCGCGGGCCATGAACACCGCGGCTACAACCGTGATCGGCAGCAGCACGGCCGCATAAATCCCCATGGCATGCACCTTGGTTTCAAGCCCGGTATCGCCCATGATCGCGCCCACCAGGATTGGTGCAGTTAGCACCAGCAGCAGGCCGGAGAAATAGACGGCCAGCACCCGGCTCTGGATACGAGATCGTTCGTCATAGCGGTCTGACAACTCGGCCGCCCAGGCGATGTGGCAGAGGTGGATCAGCGTCCACCAGATGTAGATGAAGGTCAGCCAGAACAGCAGATATCCGGCACCAGAGCCTTTCGGCGGGAAGCAGATGGCAACGGTGCCTATGACCATCAGCGGCGTCGAAATCAGCATCCAGACCTTGCGCCGCCCCCAGCGCGTCGGAAAGCGATCCACCGCCCAGCCGAGCAGGCCATCAGTGAACACGTCCCAGAAGCGGGTGAGCATGAAGATGAAGCCAGTGGTGGCCAGCCCGAGCCCCAGCGGCCCTGCATAATAGGCCGGCAGGTAGATGACGATCGGCAGACCCAGGGTGGCCAGGGCGAGTTGGGGAGAGGCGAACAGGAAGAAGCGGAAGCCGCTGGGCACATCCTGTTCCGTCGCGGGTTTGTCCTCGCGCCGAGCCTGTTCATCCATTCCGCCGGCCTCCCCATCTTGGCTGGTCGCCGGCTCCAAATGGCCGGGAACAAACCGCTTTGAGGGATGATGACTGTTGCAGAAGTAAAATGCAACTTCACATATGCGTTATCACAAGCGGGTTGGAACCATGGTCCAGCCAGCTTCAGTCGCCCGCATTTGTCGCGTGTCCGGGCATGCCGACGGCCAGATCGGCAGAAATGGCGGCTGCTTCGCGCACCACAACCGGAATGGCGTCCTCAAGCCCGGTATGCTGGTCATCACGAAGGATGAATGGCACCGTCAGTGCGCCGACCGCCCAACCAGTTTCCCCGATGATCGGCGCGCTGAGGTCGGTGACGCCGCGCACTGTGCGACTGGGGCTCTGTCCATGACCAAGCTGGGCAATCTGCTCGATCCGCGCTTCGAAGCCTGCCCGGTCAAAATCCGGGTGGGCCTCTGCGAGGCGGTTGATCAGGCGTTGGCGATCGGCGGGGCTGGCAAAGGCCGCCAGGACGCGTCCCGACGTGGATTGATCGACGCGGCGACGATAGCCCAGTCGGACGGCAAAACCCAATTCGCCCGGTGCCTCGACCCGCGCGATGACGACAATCTGTGTGTCAGACAGGACCGTGAGATGGCACGATTGATCGAGCGAGTGTGCAACCAGCGATATGTGCGGCATGGCGGTGGCTACCAGATTGCGGGTCGGCGCCGTCTTCATGGCCATTTCAAACAGGCGATTACCAATCAGGAAGCCTTCGGTTGCCTCATCGCGCTGGATGTAACGCCGGCGTTCCAGCGCCACCAGCATCCGGAAAATCTCGCCCTTCGAGCGGATCAGGCGGTCGGCAATCTGGCCCATTGTGAGGGGGCGAATGCTTTCCGCGAGAAGCTCGAGAATATCCAGCCCCTTGTCGAGGGCTGGTGCCGAATATTTTGTTGCCGTCTCACTCATGCCTGGTTTCCTGCTGTCAGCCCCTTCATGGCATGACAGCCTCGAAAGACAAGCCTTCAGCCTGTGATGCGCACGACGGCCTTCAGGCTCTCCCGGTTCGCCACGGCCGCCAGTGCATCGCCGATCCGGTCAAGCGGATACGGCTTGGTGGGATCAAACCACAGTCGGGCATCAAGCGCGCCGGATGCCATCAGGGCCACGGCCTGATCATGCGCTTCGCCTTCGGCATATTCGCCCGGCCCATGAACGCGGAAACCCTGCGCCGTAATCGCCTTCAGGGCGGCCATGCGCTCTCCAAGTGCTTCGATGCCATAAAGGCCGATGCCAGCCCCGGGCGCCATCAGCGACAGGACGCCCTCGATGCCGCCGGTGTGACCAACCGCGTCCAGCAACAGGTCGAACCCTGCCGGCCCGGCGACACTGCGCAGGTTGGCGATTGCGGCGGTGTCGCGATAATCGGCAAAGGCCGCGGCGCCGGCATGGGCGGCGTGGGCTGCCCAGGCTGGGTTGCCTACCATCGCCACGGCGTCTGCGCCCAAGGCCCGCGCCAGCGCCAGGAACGAAAAACCGTTGCCACCGGATCCCAGCACCAGCAGCCGCTTGCCGCTGACAGGGCCGAGGCGGGTGAGATAACTCAGCGTTTCACGCCAGGTGATCATCATCGTGGCTGAAGCCGGATCGGTGCCGGGCGGCAGCACGCGGTTGATCGTATGCGCAGTCCATTCGGCTTCGGGTAGGCCATCGTCGCGCATGGCGGCAAAGTCACGCCCCAAGCCCAATTCGGCAAAGCCGCCCCAGTAGGCGGCACAACCATCAGTCGCCGGCGCACCGGTACGTGTCACCAGATCGCCAGCTTTCAGGTTGCGGACCTTGGCACCCACTTCGACGACGCGACCGATGGCTTCGTGCCCGAGGATCAACGGGTAGCTGATGCCGGGGATCGGGAGTTTGCCTTCGACCAGATGGCGATCCGTGGCGGCGCAGATGCCGCCAAACAGTTGCTGCGTCAGCACTTCATATGGGCCGGGCACTGGATCCGAAAGGGTGCGGATAGCCAGAACACCGTGACTTTCAACAACGGCAGCACGCATGTCTTGTCTCCTCAGACGGGGCCGGCAGCCGGCGTGCCGGTATAAGCGCGACCGAAGGGCAGGGCGAATGGCTCGTCGTGCGGCCGGAAGGGCACCATCGCGGCAATCTCGTCCAGGCGGGCAAGCAGATCGGCGGGCAGGGGCCCTTTGGCCATGGCGTCCACATTGTCATCCACTTCCGCGACGCTGCGCGCGCCCATCAGGATTGTGGAAATGCGTGGTTCCGAAAGCAGGAAGCGCAAGGAGAGTTCGGGCAGCGGGATGCCAACCTCGTCCACCAGCGCATAGAGCTTGCGGAACTGTTCGCGGCGCGGCTTCGACAGCCAGGTGGCGGTCTCCACCTCCTCCCGCCAGACGCGGGCCAGCGCGCCCTGCTGCAGCGGCGATCCGGCGACGATACCCATGCCTTGCTCGGCGGCGGCCGGGATCACTTCATGCCAGGCTTCCCGCCACAACAGGCTGGTGTTGAAGGCGGTCAGCACCACGTCGAAGCGGCCCGTACGGATAAGGCGCGCCATGTCATAGGCGGTGGTGCCGCCCAGCCCGGCAAAACGGATGCGGCCTTCGCCTTTCAGCCGGTCGATGACATCCATTACCGGACCGCGCGCGTCGTCCATGGCTTCCCACCAGTCGAACTGGCGGGGGCGATCCGGCTCATGGATCATCAGGATATCAATCTGGTCGCGTCCCAGCAGCTTGCAACTGGTTTCAAACGACTCCAAGAGCGCCGCTGGATCGCGCGGATTGAACGGCTGCGGCCGCGATCCCAGCTTGGTCGACAGGATAACCGGTTCGGTTGAATCGGCCAGGATGCGCCCCAGCACGTCCTCGCTGTCGAGATACATTGGTGCTGTGTCGATATAGTTCACGCCGCGTGCCTGCGCGTGATGAACCGCTTCCCGGGCGCGGTCGAAGGGGCCACCGGCTACCGACACGAACAGACCGCCAAGCGACAGCACGCTGACCGAAAGGCCGGTCCCGCCAAGGGCGCGATATTCCATGGTTTGATCCTTCCCCTTTTATATTTGAACTAGCATTTCACAAGTGCCGTAGTGTTGCAAGCGCCGATGCGGGGGCCACGCCTTTTCGGCAGGTACCAATTGCGGGTTGCCAGCATCCAAGGCGCATGCTTAGATAGCCGTAAATCGACGTTTCACCAGTGAAGCGCACATTGGCGGTCATGGGGAGAGCAAGGTCATGAAGGCGAAGCCGGTACGGGGCATTCGGGCCTGCCGCGGGGCGCGGTCATGACCGACCAGCAAATGATCCTGTCTCGCCGCCCGGAAGGCCGGTTGCGCCCCGACATCTTTACAGTCCATCCTCAGCCGCCGACGGAACAACCGCTGGCGCCGGGCGAGGTGGAGGTGGCCCTGCGCCTGTTCCTGTGCGCCCCCACCATGCGCAACTGGATGGATCCGCCAGGCAACAGCCTTTATCCCTCGGTCGGGCTGGGCGAGGCCATGCTGGCACCGGCGGGCGGGCGCATCATGGCCTCGGCGGACTCGGATCGCCCGGTGGGGGCTGATGTCACCTGCTTTGGCCGCTGGCAAAATCGGTTGCGCCTGCCTGGAAACGAGACGGTGCTGGTTCCGCCGACGCTGAGCCTCGTTGATGCAATGGGCCGCTTTGGCATCAATCCTTTGACGGCCTGGTTCGGGATCAGGCGCGTCGGTCTGCTGCAGCCGGGCGAGACGTTGCTGGTGTCAGGCGCTGCCGGATCAGTTGGCGGCATTGCGGTGCAGCTTGGCCGGTTGCTTGGCGCGCGCGTTGTCGGGATCGCCGGCGGGCCGGAAAAATGCCGTTGGCTCACCGAAGTCGCCGGAGCCGATGCCGCCATCGATTATCGCAGCGAGTCGCTGCCTGAAGCCATCGCCCGCACCTGCCCCAACGGGGTGGACGTGTTCTTTGACAATGTGGGCGGCGATACGCTGGATGCGGCCGTCAACGCGATGAACCGGCTTGGCCGAATCGTCCTGTGCGGGCAGATCGCTGGCTATGACGGGGCGGGCATGCGCGGCCCGGCCAACATGATGCGCCTGATCTATGGCGGAATCACCATGCGCGGCTTTCTGGTTGGTGATTTCGCCGCCGAATGGGAGACGGCCCGCGCCGAACTGAAGACGCTGTATGACAGCGGCGCCCTGATTTATCGCGACGACCTGCGCGAAGGCTTCGAACAACTGCCGCAGCATTTTTGCGACCTGTTCGAAGGGCGCAACAACGGCACGCTGCTGGTGATGACCGATGCCGCGGCCCGGGAGCCGCGGGCATGACGCGGCTGCCCACCGACAACGGCTTGTGGGGCGGCGAACCCGACTCGCCGCTCGTCGCCGCCGTGCATCTTTCCGTTCGCGACCTGGTGCGACGCCGGCTGGCGCAGAGCGGCCTTGGCTGGGATGCATTCGTTGCCGGGCCGATCGATCATCTCATCACCAAGGCCGATCTGGCGGCCATCGATGCGGCCGTGCTGGCCACCGGGCACCGCTACGCCTTTTCCGCCACCATCTCGGCGACTGAACGTCCGGAGGCCTATCAGGGCCTGACCTCGCTGGAAGGCGGCTTTGCCCATCCCGATGCGCCGTCCGCCCCGCCCGATGCACAAGGGCGGGCGCTGTGCGGGGTCGGCGATAACGTCGTGCAGGGCAGCGAAGATATCGAGGGTATCGCCCGCTATGTGCGTTCAGCGGCGCAAGTGATCGCGCTGATGGAACAGGGCGTGCCCGATGGCAGCATCGCCGTCATCGATGATAGCGGCGGCACCCTTACCGCGCCCATCCTTGATCGATTTGCTGGTCTGGTCTGCGCCGGCGGCACCGTGCGCTCGCACCTTGGCATCCTCGCGCGTGAACATGGCATTCCGTGCCTGATGAACGCCAGGCTGGCAGGGATTGCCGATGGTGACCGCGTTCGCCTGGAAACCAGTGCGCCAGCGCGTACCGCCGATTCCTATCTGTCTGGCACCGAAATGCCGGCGCGCATCTGGAAACTGGCATGACCGGCAGCGCTGATCTCAAGAAATCGGGCATCAGCTATGCCCGCCTGTTGGAAACCAACCAGCTCATCCAGGCCTGCGGCGACAGCACCTTCTGGCTGTGTCTCACCCGCACCGTGCAGGGGTCAAAGCTCTATCCGGTATCGGCCTATATCCTGCTGTCCTACCTCAACGCCTTCTATCGCTATCCCAGCCTGATCCGGAAGGTGGAGGCGGTGATGCCGGCCGAGGTGATTGCCGATCGCGCCCGCCAGATGGGGGTGAAGGCGCAGAACAGCTCGATCGGGTGGGCGCTGCCCTGCTTCTACCTGCTGGGCCGCGAATATCTGATCAACCTGGGCCTGCTGCGCCCGCAGGACGCCATCGAAGACGTGATCACGGTGATGGACTTCTGGAAGCGCTTCCAGCTGTCCTGGCACCGCAATGATGGCCACCTGACCAACGCCGATTACAACCAGCGCGCGCAAATCCTCACCCATGACGCCGTCCAGCGCTTTGCCGGCGAGATGCACAAGGTGACGCCCGGCGACGCCCTGTCGGTGGCGGCGCAGCGTTTCCTTGCTACCGTGTCCCAATATGGTTTCTTGGTCAGCGCCGAGAGCCGCATCAGCCTCACCAACTCCGGCCCCTACCGCCTGGATGCCGAACGGCAGTTGCTGATGCGCGATTTCATGGACCTCGCCGAAACCTCGTTGCCATGGCTCGACGACATCGCCGTCGACATGCCGTTCAACAACCTGACCGTGGCAATGGAGGCGACCGGCTGCCATTTCCACCTGGTGGATGATTGGGGCAGCTTTGAAGCCACGCCGGAATTCACCTCCGACCGGTTGACCGGCATCGGCCTCTACACCTCCGACACGCTCAGCGAAGGCCATGTGCCGGTGGGCATGGAAAGCCCGGAAACATTGGCGGCCATGCTGCACGACCTGTCGGACAAGGCCAAGGCAGCGACCGACCGCCTGTGGCTGCGCATGGCCGGCTGGAGCCGCGACCAACTGATCGATGCCGGTGCGATCTCCTACTATGCGATCTGCAAGGAAATCGCCCACATCGCCGGCGTGTTCGATCCGGCAGACTGGCTGGAGATCGACCCGCGGGCAGAGCGGTTCCGGCCCATCCTGTCAGATGAGTATTCCGACGGCGCGCTTGGCGAACTGGTGGGCAGCCTGACCATGCCCAGCCAGCAGACTGCGCCGCATGGCATGATGAAATGGTCGGACAAACCGGCCCGCGTGCTGACGCCCTTGCCACTATCGGTGTTGTCAGGTGCGCTCTTCCTGCCGCAGGTGGGGCCGCCGCTGCCAGGTGAAAGCCATCTGCCGCCCAAGAACGATCGCTATCGCACGACCCGCGGTGTGCTGAGCCTGGCCGAGTATAACGCTGCAGCGCGTGCCTTCGTGCCGGCTAGCTGCCGTCCGGAGGCGAATTTCCTCTGCGAGACTTCTCGTGCCTGGCCGGGCTGCCAATCATGAGCCAGATCAGTGACCTGATTGCCCGCGCCGCCCGCCAGTTCGGCAGCAAGCCCTGTCTGGTGGAGGGCGACCGGCTGGTGACGTTCGCCGATTTCGATTCCGCGACCAATCGTTTTGCCAATGCCATGCAGGCACTGGGCCTTGCCCATGGCGATCGCGTGGGGGTACTGCTGCCGAATGGCATCGATTGTCTGGTCGCCTATTACGGGTTGGCCCGCGCCGGGCTGGTGCGGGTCAGCCTCAACAGCCGCGACACGCTGGCCGATCTTCGCTTCAAGCTGGCCGAAGTTGGCACGCGCGCCGTGCTGGTGGGCGATGAGGCGCTAGATCTGGGTGTCGAGATCATCCTGCCGCCAGCCAAGGTGAAGGCATTGCTGGCTGCAGCCGACGACCAGCCCCGCGGTATCGAGCGCAGCCTGGACGAGCCCTACCGGCTGGGCTTCACCGGCGGCACGACTGGCCGGCCCAAGGCGGTGACGCTGACCGAACGCGGCGAACTGGCCGAGCTTTCGGCCTTCCTGACCGACCTGGTGCCCGACATTGGCCCGGATGACCGTTTCTTGCATGCCGCGCCCATCGCCCACGCATCTGGCGCCTTCTTCCTGCCGGCACTGGTGCGCGGTGCCACGTCGCTGGTGATGGCCAAGTTCGATCCGGCCAGCTTCATCACGCTGGCGACGTCCACGCGCGCCACGATGACGTTCCTGGTGCCGACGATGCTGGCCCTGCTGCTGGAAGAACCGGCGCTTGCGGCCGCCGATTTCGCGCTGCGCCGCATCGCTTATGGTGCATCTCCGATTGCGCCTGCCGTCTATGCGCGGGCTGAACAGCGCTTCGGACCGGTCTTCGCACAGACCTACGGCCAGGCGGAATCGCCGATGGTCATCACCTGCCTGAAGCCTGACGAGCATGACCGCATCGGATCGTGCGGCCGGCCGTTCACGCTGGCCCAAGTGGCGGTGATGGACGACACGGGCAAACTGTTGCCGCCGGGCGCTGTGGGCGAGATCGTGGTCAAGGGCCCGCAATTGATGGCGCGCTATTGGAACCGCCCCGAAGCCACGGCCGAGGCGTTTCGCGGCGGCTGGCTCCACACGGGCGACATTGGCCGCATGGACGATGACGGCTTCTTCTACCTGCTCGACCGCAAGGGCGACATGCTGATTTCGGGCGGCTACAACGTCTACCCGCGTGAAGTGGAAGACGTGCTGCTGGCCTTCCCCGGCGTGGTTGAGGCCGCCGTGGTGGGCCTGCCCGATGAAACCTGGGGGGACCGAGTCCACGCCGTCGTCAGCGGTCAGGACATCGATGCGCCCGCCCTGCTGGCACACGCCCGCGCGCGCCTTGCCGGCTACAAGGCACCCAAATCCATTTCCGTGTGGCCGGCGCTGCCCAAGAGCCCGGCCGGCAAGATTCTGCGCCGCGAGGTCAAGCGCGTTGCCATCGAGGGACATGAGGTGACGGCATGAGGGATCCTGGTCCGAACTGGCACCTGGCCCTGCATGGACTGGCCATCCTGCGGACGGCGACGCCGGCCGATGTTGCCCACCGCATGGCGATGGACCCAGCTGCAACAGAGGCAATGCTGGCGCTGGCGGCGACCCATGGCCGCGTGGTGTGTGCTGGCGATCGGTTGATGCTGGCGCCACTGGCCCGGATGGCGCTGGCGGCGGATTATTCCCGCACCTGCGCCGCGTTGCGCGCTGATCCGGCCTTTGCCGAGGCGGTGAGCCGGTTCGAGGTGGTCAACCGCGACCTCAAGGCGCTGATGACCGACTGGCAGACGCGCACTGTAGCGGGTGTCACGCTGGCCAACGATCATGCCGACACCGCGCACGATCAACGCATCATCGACCGCTTGGGCCGTTTCCACGACCGGGTGACCCCGCTGCTCAACCAGTTTGCGGTGTTGCTGCCAAGGCTTGGCGTCTATCGGGACGGGCTGCTGGCGGCACTGGAACGCGCCGAGGATGGCGATATTGCCTTCGTTTCCGATGTCGGCTGTGAAAGCTACCACACGCTCTGGTTCGACCTGCACGAGGAGTTGTTGCGCCTGTCGGGTACGGAGCGGGTGGAATGATCCTGCCGCTCGACGCCAACCTGGAGGCGGGGCCGGACCGCATCGGCGGCAAGGCTGCGTCTTTGCTTGCGATGGCGCGATTGGGCCTGCCGGTGCCGCCAGCCTTCGTGGTCCCAACCGACGTCGCCCGTGCCTGGGCGGCCAGTGGCAGCCTCCCGGCCGGTTTTGCAGAGATGCTGCAGGCAGGTGTGCATGGTCTTGAAGCCGCCACCGGCCGCCAGTTCGGCGCTGCGCAGCGGCCGCTGCTGCTGTCGGTGCGGTCGGGTGCGGCAGTATCGATGCCGGGCATGATGGAGACGTTGCTCAACCTGGGCCTTACGGAAAAGTCGGCAGCTGGACTGGCGGCGGAAACCGGCAATTCTGCCTTTGTCGCCGATTTGCGCGACAGCTTTGCCGCTCAATTCAATACGTGCGTGGGGCCGGTGCCCGACGATGCCCAGGCGCAGTTGCTGGCTGCCGTCGAAGCCGTGATGGCGTCGTGGAACAGCCGCCGCGCTCGCCGCTATCGCGCTCACCACGGCATTCCAGATGATCTGGGCACCGCTGTCACTGTGCAGGCGATGGTGTTCGGCAATTTGTGCGAACGGTCAGGCACGGGTGTGTTGTTCAGCCGCAATCCGATCAGCGGCGTTGATGAGGCTTGGGGCGAATGGTTACCTCGCGCTCAAGGCGAAGCGCTGGTAGCCGGCACCCACAACGCCCAGCCAATGGAACGGTTGGCGCAGGCCATGCCCGAGGTTCATCAGCAATTGCTTGCCGGCGCTCGCGAACTCGAACGCTCCGGCCGCGATGCGCAGGATATCGAATTCACCATCGAATCCGGTCGCCTGTTCTTCCTGCAGAGCCGTCCTGCCAAGCGGACCGCGCGGGCGGCGCTTACCATCGCCATGGCCATGCACGACGAGGGTTTGCTTGACCGCGATGAGGCGTTGGCGCGCGTAACGCCGGATCAACTGGCCGCCCTGCTGGCGCCGGTGCTGGCCGACGCTGGGGATGCCCCGGTGCTGGCTACTGGTACACCCGCATCGCCGGGGGCTGGTGCCGGCGTTGCAGTGACCAGCGCTCATGAAGCCGAAGCCCGCACCGCCGCCGGCGAGACAGTGGTGCTGGTTCGTCCGACCACCAGCCCCGACGACGTGGGCGGCATGCTGGCGGCAGTGGCCGTGGTCACCGAGGCCGGCGGCGCCACCAGCCATGCCGCCGTTGTGGGCCGGGCGTTGGGAAAACCGGTGGTGACCGGCTGCGGCCCTGGCGTGCAGGCCTTGATTGGCGGGCGTCCGGTTACCGTTTGCGGGGTCAGCGGACGGGTGTTTGATGGCCTGCTTCCTCTGGCTTCGCCTCCGGCTGCACCGGCGCTGGCGCGCTATTGTGCGCTGGCGGCGGCCGCTGGTGACCGGGACCGGCTGGCCCTCCTTGCCGAAGTTATGGATTGAACAAGCCATGGCGATTTCGCGTGCCGACATTGAGGCGATCCTGGCGGCCTTCGAGGCCAGCGACTGGCGCAGCATCCAGCTGAAGGCGGACGGCATTGAGGTCGCGCTGTCCAAGGACGGCGGCCTGCTGCCGGCCAGCCAGCTTGCCAGCCCGCCACCTGTGCTCCCGACCCAGCCAGCCTCAGCCCCGGCGCCGGTGGATGATGGAAGCCTGGCCGTCTCTGCCCCAAGCCTGGGCAGTTTCTATCGCGCGCCCAAGCCTGGTGCCGCTCCGTTCACCGAAGTCGGCGCCTGCGTCGCTGCCGGCGACGACCTGTGCCTGATCGAGGTCATGAAATTGTTTACCAGCGTCAAGTCTCCCTGCGCCGGCGTGGTGACGGCGATCCTGGCCAGCGATGGTGACCTGGTGGAATATGGCCAGCCGCTGTTCCGGATCCGTGCTGATGGATAGGCTGTTCGTCGCCAACCGCGGCGAGATAGCGCTGAGGATCATCACGGCCGCGCACGCGATGGGCGTGGAAACGGTGGTTGGCGTATCCGAAGCAGATCGCGGCAGCCTGTGGGCACGGGCTGCGACCCGCGCGCTGGTTCTGGGCCCGGCACCGGCCCGGCAATCCTATTTGGACGGACGCTTGCTGCTCCATGCCGCCCGGGCCAGCGGCTGTTCCGCCTTGCATCCCGGCTATGGCTTCCTGTCCGAGAATGGCGACTTCGCGCGGGCTGTCGCCGATGCAGAATTAGCCTTCTGCGGCCCCACCGCCGACCAGATGGAAGCGGTAGGCGACAAGCTGGCCGCTCGTGCCCTCGCGCGAGAACTGGGGGTTGAAACCGGGCAGGCCAGTGAAGCGCTAACCGATGCTTCGGCTGCTGTCGCGGCGGCGCGTGCCCTGGGCTATCCGGTGGTCACCAAGGCATCGGCTGGTGGCGGCGGGCGCGGCATGCGCGTCGTGCGCGAGGAAGCCGGATTGGCGGCTGCGATTGCCGAGGCGCGCGCCGAAGCGGAAGCCGCCTTTGGTGACGGCCGCATCTACCTGGAGCCTTTCGTCGAAGCCGCCCGCCATGTCGAGGTGCAGGCTTTCGGACTGGGGGACGGTAAGGTCATAACGCTGGGCACGCGCGACTGTTCGATCCAGCGCCGCTACCAGAAACTGGTCGAGGAAGCGCCGGCGGTGGCCGTTCCGGAAGCAGCGCGCGCCGGCATGGAGGCCGCCGCCGCGCGCCTGCTTGGCGCCATCCGCTATCGCGGTGCCGGCACTGTGGAATATCTGTGGGACGAGGTGCGCGGGCACTATCGCTTCCTCGAGGTCAATGCCCGCATCCAGGTGGAGCATCCGGTGACCGAGATGATCTGGGGCATCGACCTGGTGCAGTGGCAAATCGCACTGGCCTTTGGTCGTTTCGAACTGCCTGCCGATCTCGTTGCCCGCGGCCACGCCATCGAGGTGCGCATATTGGCCGAGGATGACGATTTCCGGCCGGCTCCTGGCCGCATTAGCTCGTGGCAGCCGCCTGCTGGCGTCCGGGTGGACAGCGGCTTTGGCGCGGGCTGCCGCGTGCCGCCATTCTATGACTCCATGGTGGCCAAGCTGATCGTGGCGGCCCCCACGCGCGCGGCGGCGGTGGAACGGTTGCAGCAAGGGCTGGCGGGCTTTCATGTCGAAGGCATCGCCACCTCAATCCCGTTCCTGCGGCGCATCGCCAGCCATGGCGACTTCATCGCCAATCTTCTGTCCACACGCTGGCTGGAAGCCGGCTTCCTTCCTGCGGGCGAGCAATTGTCATGAAGGTAGAGTTCCTCGACCAGACGCTGCGCGATGGCCAGCAATCGCTGTGGGGCATGCGCATGCAGGCGCGCCATGCCTTGCCAGCTTGTGAGGCGCTGGACCGCACCGGTTTCCGCGTCATCGATCTGACCGGATCCCACCATTTCGAGGTGCTGGTGCGCCACTGCCAAGAAGACCCATGGGCAATGATGGACGCGCTGAAGGCCGCCATGCCGCGCACCGTTCTGCGGTCTGGCATGCGCGCCAATGCGGCCATCAGCTTCCGCACCACGCCCGACGCATTGATGGACCTGTGGATGCGCCAGCTCAATCGCCACGGCGCCCGCAGCTTTTGGATATACGATGTGCTGTTCGATATCGAACGCACGCAGCGGCTGGCGCGGGTCGCCAAGGAGTTCGGTTCGGAGATTGCCGGAGCGATCATGTTCACCCTTTCGCCGGTGCACACCGATGCCTATTATGCGCAAAAGGCCCGCGCTCTGGCGGCGTTGCCGGAAGTGGACACGCTGCTGCTCTATGACACGGCCGGCGTGCTAGAGAAGGAGCGCCTGTCTACATTGTTGCCGGCCATCGTGGCCGAGGCCCGCGGCAAACCGATCGAGTTTCATGCCAACAACCTGATGGGCCAATCGGCCAAGGCCTATTGCGATGCGCTGGCGCTGGGGGTGAGTATCCTGCACACCGCCAGCCGGCCGATGGCAAACGGGCCATCGGTACCGTCGACCGAATGCATCGCAGCGAACCTGGCCCATCTTGGCCAAAGCCATGATCTTGATCTTGCTTGCCTGCCGCCTGTTGCCGCGCATTTCGAGGCGGTGGGTCGCGCCTGCGGTTTCCTCGTCAATCAACATGCCGAATATGATCTGTTTGCCATTGCCCACCAGATCCCTGGCGGCATGGTCGGTACGCTCAAGGCGCAATTGCAGCAGCATGGCATGGCTGACCGGCTGGGCGAGGTGCTGGCCGAAGTGGCCAATGTGCGCCGCGAACTGGGCTGGCCCGGCATGGCGACGCCGTTCAGCCAGTTGGTCGGCATCCAGGCGGTGCTGAACATCGTGACCGGCAAGCGCTGGTCGATCATTCCGGAAGAAGTCATCACTTATGCGGCCGGTCATTATGGCCAGCCCGTGGCACCCATCGATCCGCAAGTCCTCGATCGTATTATGGCTGATCCCAAGGCCAAGGCCGTGCTGGCCAACCCGCCGGAACAGCCGACTCTGGCCGAACTGCGCTGCCGCCACGGTACTGATGACGATGATGAGCTGTTCCTGCGCGCGCTGGTGCCGCAGGCTGATATTGATCGGATGCGCGCTGCCGGCCCGCTGGTGACCAGTCTGCCGTTGGCATCCTCTGCCGCGGCGGACCAGGTAATCCGCCTGATGAAGACGCTGTCCAGCCGGCATTTCCGCATCGCCAGTGAGACATTGTCGGTGGAGTTGTCGCGATGAGGCGGGCTGTCATCGTTGACGGCGTGCGTTCCCCGTTTGGCAAGGGCCGACCGGGCGGCGCTTTGCATGGGCTCCACCCGGTGGATCTGCTTGCCCAGTGCCTGTCTGCTCTTGCCGATAGGACCGGTATCAACCCTGTCAGCGTTGAGGACGTGATCACCGGCTGCGTGATCCAGGCCGGGGAGCAGGCCGGCAACATCGGTCGTCAGGCGGTTCTTGCTGCGGGTTGGCCCGACAGCGTGCCGGCCGTCAGCCTTGATCGCAAATGCGGATCGGCCCAGCAGGCGATCGATTTTGCCGCCTGTGGCATCATCGCTGGTGCCTATGATGTGGTGGTAGCCGCTGGGGTCGAGATGATGTCCACGGTCCCGGCCAAGGCCAACCGGCTGGGGCGGGATAATATGGGTACGGCCTTGGCCGACCGCTATCCAGATGGCCTGGTGCACCAGGGGGTTTCAGCCGAACTGATTGCGGCGCGCCGCGGCATCAGCCGCGATGCGATGGATCGCTTTGCCCTGCGTTCCCATCAACTGGCTGCTGCGCAACCCGCACCGGGACTCGTGCCGGTGCAGGTCGAAGGCCGCATGGTGGACCGTGATGAAGGCGTGCGCGCCGACAGTACGCTGGAACGGCTTGCCTCTCTATCACCGGCCTTCCACAGCCCCGACATGGCGGCGCGGTTCCCGCACATCGATTGGCAAGTGACTGCCGGCACATCCAGCCAGGTCAGCGATGGCGCCTGCGCGCTGCTGCTCATGGAAGAGGGCCGCGCCCGCGCCTTGGGCTTGCGGCCACGGGCGCGGGTGACGCATTTTGCAGTGGCCGGTGATGATCCTCTGTTCATGCTCACCGCGATCGTGCCGGCCACGCGCAAGCTGCTGGAACGGGCCGGGCTCAGCATCGCTGACATCGACGTTTTTGAAGTGAACGAGGCTTTTGCCAGCGTCGTGCTCGACTGGCTGGCGGCGACAGGTGCTGATCCGACGCGGGTCAACCGCATGGGCGGCGCCATCGCCATTGGTCATCCGGTGGGCGCATCGGGCGGGCGCCTGTTCCTGAATTGCCTAGCCGGGCTGGAGGTCACCGGTGACCGGTATGGCTTGGTCACCATGTGCGAATCCGGCGGGATGGCCAATGCCACCCTGATCGAACGCTGCGAGGAGTAACTGCGACCATGTTCGAACCCGATGGCATCACGCAGGAACTGGCCGCCCGCCTCAAGGCCTTCATGGCTCGCCACGTCTATCCGAACGAGGCGCGCTATTACGCCGAGGCCGAACAACTTGGCCCCTGGGGTGTCTATCCGGTGGTCGAGGAACTGAAGCCGCTAGCCCGGGCCGAGAGGCTGTGGAACCTGTTCCTGCCGCCGCACGCCGGCGAAACTGGTCTCACCAATCTCCAATATGCGCCGTTGTGCGAGATCATGGGCCGATCGCTGATGGCGCCGGAGGTGTTCAACTGCGCGGCCCCTGATACCGGCAACATGGAAGTGCTGCTGCGCTATGGCACGCCTGAACAGCAGGCACAGTGGTTGGCGCCTTTGCTGGCCGGGGAAAGCCGATCCTCCTTTGCGATGACGGAGCCGGAGGTGGCGTCTTCCGATGCCACCAACGTAGCTTGCGCCATCGTGCGGGATGGCGACGATTATGTGATCAACGGCCGCAAATGGTACACCACCGGTGCCACTGATCCGCGCTGCCGCATCATCATCCTGATGGGAAAGACCGCTCCCGATCACCCTGATCGCCACCGCCAGCAGTCGATGATCTTGGTGCCCAAGGACACGCCTGGCGTGACCGTGCTGCGGCCCCTGCCGGTGCTCGGATTTTACGGCGTGCCCGACCGCGCCTCCGAAGTGTTGTTCGACAACGTGCGCGTGCCGGCCAGCAACATGCTGCTGGGCGAGGGGCGCGGCTTCGAAATCGCGCAGGGCCGGCTGGGGCCCGGGCGCATCCACCACTGCATGCGTTTGATTGGCCTGGCCGAACGGACACTAGAACGCATGTGCCGGCGGGCCGATCAGCGCAGCCCGTTCGGCACCGCGCTGGCCGACCAGTCGGTAACGTTGGAACGCATCGCCGAGGCGCGGCTGGCCATCGAGCAATGCCGGCTGCTCACGCTGAAGGCCGCGCACATGATGGACACGGTGGGCAACAAGGCGGCGCGGGCCGAGATCGCCATGATCAAGATCGCGGCGCCAGCCATGGCCCAGAAGGTGGTAGACAATGCGATGCAATTGTTTGGCGGCGGCGGCACCGCCAACGATCACCTGCTCAGCGCGGCCTTTGCCACCGCGCGCCTGCTGCGCCTAGCCGACGGGCCGGATGAGGTGCATCGCAACCAGCTCGCACGGTTTGAATTGAAGCGACACCGCAACACCGACCCGCGCGAAACCGGCGGCGATGCCCATGTGCTTTCGCTGGAGGAGGTGAAGCAGCGTTTTGCCCATCTGCGCCCCGGCGCACCGGGATACCCCTGGGCATGACGCGCTATCGCCCCGATCCCGAAAGCCTCGCTGCGCACAGCGTGCCCAGTTGGTGGCGTGACGCCAAGTTGGGCGTGATGATCACCTGGGGCCTGTATTCGGTGGCGGCCTTTGCGCCGCGCGGGACCGATGTCGTGAAGCTGCTTGCGGACCGGCCCGATGACGCCTTGAAGCTTACGCCCTATGCCGAATGGTACGAGAACAGCCTGAAGTTCGCCGATGGGCCGACGGCGCTTCAGCACCGGCAACGCTTTGGCGAGGCGCCCTACACGGATTTTCGCGCCACCTTCGAGGCCGGGCTGGCCACATGGTCAGCCGATCCGATGATGGATTTCATCGCCGGGGTCGGTGCCCGTTATGTGGTGCCGGTGACCAAGCATCACGACAGTTATTGCCTTTGGCCGACACGCTTTGCCAATCCGATGCGCGGGGCACAATGGCACGCGCCGCGCGACCTCGTGGTGGAAATGGCGGTCGCCGCGCGGGCGCGGAATCTGCACTTCGGCGTCTACTACAGCGCCGGGCTCGACTGGACGCTGAACCCCGAACCCATCGCCAACCTGGGCGAGATGCGCGCTGCGCTGCCCGCCGGGTCGGTCGCCCGGCAGATGATGCGGGATCATTATCGCGAGCTGATCGCGGCAACTGATCCGGACATACTGTGGAACGATATTGGCTATCCGGATGCCGGCGATCTGTGGGGGTTGCTGGCCGAATATTACAACGCCCGCGAAGACCGGTTGATCAACGACCGTTTCCAGCTGCCCACGCCAACCCATGCCGCAATGGCCGATCCGGCTGCTCGCGCCGCCTTCAACCGCGCCATTGCCGATGCCCTGCGCACGCCCGGCTTTGCCTTTGCGCCCGACATGCCGGCGGTGTTTGATCACCGCACGCCTGAATATGCCACCAGCGGCGGAATGGGCGACGTGGCGTGGGAAACGGTACGCGGCGTCGGCCACAGTTTCGGCTACAAGGCCAACGAGATCGCCGCCGATTTCCTGAGCGGCGAAGCGCTGGTCGACATGTTTCTGCGCATTGTCGGCAACGGCGGCAATCTGCTGATCAACATCGGTCCGCGCGCCGATGGCAGTATCCCTGAAGAACAGACCGGCCCGCTCCGCCACCTCGGCGATTTCCTGAAACACCACGGTCGCGCCATATACGGCAGCCGGCCGTGGGCGGGACTGCCGCAGGTGGGAAGTGGCGACACGCTGTTGCTGCCCGTTGGCGCCGGCGGCGCCCAGTTCGCGCTAGTGGCTGGTCCGTTGCCGCCCACGTTGCGGCTTGCCGGCTGGGGCAGGGTGACCGGCTTGTCGCTGCTTGGCGGCCCGGCATTGGACTGTCGGCGTGATGGGGATGATCTTGTGGTGGAGGTGCCGCCAGCGTTGACCGGCGCGTCGGCATCGGTGCTGGAGATCGCCGCATGATGCAGGCCCAGCCCGTGTTGCTGCTGGCTGCGTCCGACAATGTGCTCGTCGCTGTGGCCGACTTGCCGGCTGGCCAGCTTCTGCATGATGGCGGCCGCGAAATCGTGCTGCCGGAACCGGTGCCGCTGGGGCACAAGCTGGCCCGCCAGCCGATTGGTGCCGGCGACAAGATCATCAAGTACGGCGCCTGCATCGGTTCGGCAACGCGCGACATCCCGGCTGGCGCCTGGGTGCATCTTCATAATCTGGCCAGCGATTATCTGGCGACGTCGGCAGCGGGACACACGGCATGAGGGGATGGCTTCGCCAGGATGGCCGAAAAGGTATCCGCAACATTGTTGTCGTCGCCTACCTTGTGGAATGCGCCCACCATGTCGCGCGCGCCGTGGCCGAGCGCCACGATGGTGGCGACGTGCACCTGATTGGCTTTCCGGGCTGCTATCCCAACACTTATGCGCAAGCGATGATGGAGCGGCTTTGCTGCCATCCCAATGTTGGCGCCGTGCTGCTGGTATCGCTGGGCTGCGAAAGTTTCGCGCGCAACCGGCTGCTGGAGGTGGTGCGTGCCAGCGGCCGCCCGGCCTCGCTGCTGGTCATCCAGGAGGAAGGCGGCACCCGCAGCACCATCGCGCGCGGCCGCGAGTGGGTGGCACAGACCTTGCCCACACTGGCTGCCATGCCGACCGTGCCGCTGAAACCGGCCGATCTGGTAGTCGGCACAATCTGCGGCGGGTCTGACGGCACCAGCGGCCTGACGGCAAACCCGGCTATTGGTCGTGCCTTTGATCGGCTGATCGCCGCCGGAGCCGCCGGCATTTTCGAGGAAACCGGTGAACTGATCGGCTGCGAGGGCCATATGGCCGCGCGGGCCGTCACGCCCGAATTGGGTGCCGAGATAGTGGCCACGGTGGACAAGGCTGCCCGCTATTACACCACGCTGGGCCATGGCAGCTTCGCGGTCGGCAATGCCGATGGCGGACTGACGACCCAGGAGGAAAAGAGCATGGGCGCCTATGCCAAGTCGGGTGCCTCGCCGATTGCTGGTCTGCTGAAGCCCGGCGATTTGCCGCCAGGCGGCGGCCTGTACCTGCTTGATGTCGTGCCCGATGGCGAAGTGCGCTTTGGTTTTCCCAACATCGCCGACAATGCCGAGATTGTCGAACTCATGGCCTGCGGCGCGCAGGTGATCCTGTTTTCCACCGGGCGTGGATCTGTTGTGGGTTCGGCAATCTCGCCGGTCATCAAGGTTTGCGCCAATCCCGATACGTGGCGGCGGTTGCCGGAAGACATGGATATTGATGCCGGCCGCATCCTGGAGGGCCACGCCGATCTTGACACGGTTGGCGCAGAGATCGCGGCGCTGGTGGAGGCGGTGGCCAGCGGGGAACGCACCTGTTCGGAGGCGCTGGGCCACCAGGAGTTCATCCTTACCTACAAGAGTTTCTCTCCGGCCGGGCCGGCCTGCCTGCCCCGCCGCGCCTGAGGTTTCTCCCCTAGAACTTCCCGTGCCGTCGATAAGCGGTCTCCGGATCGACTCCCGCCAGGATGGCGGTGCGCACCAGATTCTCGGCTGACATCGCGGCTTCACCAGCAGCGGCGGTCGCGGCAGCGTGTTCGCGTGGCACGATGCAAATTCCATCGGTATCCGCCACCACGAAATCGCAAGTGGCGATCGTCCAGTCGCCGATGGTCACGGGTTCCCCAAAGGCCACCGGCAACCAGCGGCCCACCACGTCTAGAGGGGTGAAATAGCGGCAGAACACGGGCAGTCCGACGGCGTTGATCCGATCAACGTCGCGGCAACCGCCATCGATTATGGCACCCAGCACGCCGCGGAGGGTCAGCGCCTCGGCTGAAAGTTCCCCCATATGGGCCACGCTGTTGTCGTTGGGCTGCATCACCAGCACGTGGCCGGCCGGTACGCGTGACAGCATGGCCGTCCAGGCGAGCAGTGTCTCATGGGCGTCATAATCCTGGACTGCGCGCCCTGACACGGTGAACGCGGGCCCTGTCAGCTTGGAACCCGGGGCAATCGGGCGGATCGTTGGCGGCAATACCATTTGCCCCAACCCTTGTGCGCGCATCACATCATGCACGATGCTGGCCGGCAAGGCATGGAGCCGCTTAGTTAGGTTCGAGGACATCTCTTTGTCTGGATAGCTCATCGCCAGGGCACCCAATGCTCTCGGACACAATTGCTGCTGCCAATTTCCCTTCATCCTAGCTGTGGCTCTGCCCTGCTGCAACGACGCCTTTGGATTTGGACGATGTGACTGGAATTGGGCCGATTGCAAAATGTCTCGTACTGGCGACCGCTACATATGGAATCTGCTCAGCTGCTTGCTTGGTGCGGTCAGGTAGTCTGATCGGTGCCGGGTTTACCGGAGGCTTTTTTGGTTTGTGTCACGCGGCGATAGCCTCTCCGTTGATCATGGCATAGTAGCGATCCTCTGCTTCTGCGGGTAGAATGATGTCTATGGGTTCGAGCAGTTGGCAGTCATTCAACCAGTCGACACATTCCAGCGGGGCGTATTCAACGGCTTCGAACCACCGCTAGGGACCTCGTCGATGGATGACCTCGGCCTTGTAGAGGCCGTTGTGCGTGACGCCCGCCAGCCCACGATGCGGCGGGCAAACGTGTCGATGACGAACGCTACATAAACGAACCCCGTCCAGGTTGGAACATAGGCACATGACCAGACCTGTTCAAAGCAAATTAAAATCAAATACATAGACGTTATCGCCTTCATTCTGTCCGGCGCGCCATGCTTCCTAAACCAGCCCATCCCAGGTCAGCTTGGCGCCCTACCCGGCATCCGACCCCACTGCTTTCCTGCGCTTTTTTGTGAGAGTGCAATTGTGGCGCGTGACCCCATCGAGTGCTGTTGCTTCTCAAGCCCAATCGCTTAGGCTCGTTGCGCGCAACGCGATCAGTTCAGAACCTGTCACCCGATGATGGCTCAGATAATCACTCAGGTATGGTCCACCTGATACTGTTTGAGTATGAACCCCGCATTGGTTGTCCATCGCTCGAAATAGCTGGCGAAAAGCGCGCACGTCTGCTTACATTGGCGCAGGTGGCTTCATCAAGGTCAGTTGAACCACTCGATAAAACTATTTCGCAGGATGCTACCCTGCCAGATTCATCTACTTCTACGCGGAACCCAACGGTGCCGGTCCTTTCCTCTCTCAATGCGCGTGTGGGGTAGTCGTTTGATGTAACCCAATATCCTGGGTTTCCTCTTGGGATTGCTCCGCGCGCCTCACTCTCTGCGATCATAGCGGTTTCAAAAACTTCGCTGTTTGTGCCCGAAGCTCCGCCATATTCAGACCCAGATGCAGGCTGCCCCTTTACGCTTGTCACGCCCCCTCGGTCATCAATCTCTTCTTGCGGCACGTTAGGGGCCTCAGCCGGCACGCTCTGCGTTGCCTCAGTAGCCCCAGCTAAGGTGGTATCTACTACACCCTCTTCCTTTGGCGCTTTCGAACATCCTGTTACTATCAGTGTCGCGACAGTTAGGAACTGCAGGCACTTACGCATCGTTCAGCATCCCCTCCCGCTCAGAAAGTTGGCGCGACGAGACCGTTCGCAGGCTTGTCCCCCGTCAGCACCAATGGCACAGATTTGAGGTTGTGATTTAAGGAGTGTTGAGGCTTCGTCGTAGTGACGAAGGAACGAAGATGAAGCCCCAACACTCCTTGAAAAAATCGCCTGCCAAGGCCCCTG
>Ga0315903_10001585_pt1 | contig 34567 bp, 34 predicted proteins | sample LakEriMetagenome_7_FD_203524 | JGI IMG/M metagenome (GOLD analysis project Ga0315903, IMG submission 203524) | Freshwater fungal communities from buoy surface, Lake Erie, Ohio, United States - Buoy 2 MA119 | ecosystem: Environmental > Aquatic > Freshwater > Lake | place: USA: Lake Erie, Ohio...
GGCTGCGTCCATTTGGGCGGGCCCTACAGATATGACAGAAAATCGGAGTGTTATTTAAATGGCTGATATTGAAAAGCTCGTAGACCAACTTTCGGCTTTGACCGTTCTTGAAGCGGCTGACCTTGCAAAGGCTTTGGAAGAAAAGTGGGGCGTTAGCGCCGCTGCTGCAGTTGCAGTTGCTGGCCCTGCTGCCGCTGCTGCACCAGCTGCTGAAGAGCAGACTGAATTCGACGTTATCCTGACCGGCGACGGCGGAAACAAGATTGCCGTCATCAAGGAAGTACGCGCAATCACGAACCTGGGTCTGACCGAAGCAAAGGCTCTTGTTGAGGCCGCACCAAAGGCGCTCAAGGAAGGCGTAAACAAGGCAGAAGCCGAAGACATCAAGGCGAAGATCCTTGCTGCTGGCGGAACCGTAGAACTGAAGTAATTCAGTCTCCCTTTCGGGATATACAAAAAGGGCGGTCTAGCAATAGGCCGCCCTTTTTTGTGCACAAAGCGCACGCGGTTGATATCGGTACGGCGCCTTCATCGATTTTGACGGCGACTAAGGAACCTCAGGATTGCGGGTAACGGCTAGCGCAGGTGCGGATGGCCGATGGTTCGGGCCGCGCGCCGCTGACTTCAAACCGCGCGATATAACCCCCAAGCTTCAATTGCTCGGTAAAGCCCGTCAGGCGGTAGCCGACTGTCTCAAATTCACAGAATAGCAACTTTGGCGCTATGCCATGCTGGTGCGTCGCCCGATCGCGGTCGACGACAATCACTTGCCCGCCTTTTGCCAGCGCAGGCCGCATCCGCCACAGAAAGGCGTAAGGCTGTTCAATCTCATGATACATGTGCACCATGAATATCCGGTCAAAGCTGTTCTCCGGCAGGCGGGGATCGTCGACCGCACCTTCCTTAATCGCAACATTGTCGAGCTGCTCGCGGGTGACACGCTCCCCAAGCCGGTTCAGCGCGCCGCGATTAATGTCCTGCGCCAAAACGCGGCCTTTGAGACCAACACGCTCGGCAAGGCGGATGGTGTAATACCCCTCGCCCGCGCCAATGTCGGCAACAGTGGTCCCCAACTGAATACCCGCCCAATCCATAACATATTCGGCTTCGCCCGCTTGGTCACGGGCAGCTTCCGTCGAAAATTCCGTGTCGCCAGCCGCCGATACCGTACGATCTGGGCGCGGAAATTCCATCACGGTTGCATTTTGCTTTTCCGCCGCGCTTTGTTGGCAGCCGCTGACGAACACCATCGCCAGCGTTAGTGCCATCATCTTAGCGGTCATGGCATGGCGGGCCAACGCCTCAAGCCTCGGCCAGAGACGACTGCATATTGGTTGCTTGGCTGTCAAAAGCCGTAAATACGCCCTTCACCCAATCGGGCAACGGGATTGGACGATGCACATCGAGATCCACATGCACACTGACCAAGTCCACCGTAGCGCGCAAATCGTCCGAACCATCTTCGGTAAGGCCATGAATTTCAACAAGCTGCGTCATACTTGTGCGCCCCGTTGCGATGGTCCGCGCCATGACCTCAATCATCTCATCCGGCTTAATCGGTGCAAACCATGTGACGGTGGCTTTCTTCACATGAAATTCCATCGGCGCACCATCGGCATAATCGCGAAACTTTACCGCACGCCAATATTCGGTAATCGCGATATCCGCATAATCGAGATATCGGGCGTTGAAGACAACGCCTTGCGCATCGGTTTCTGACCAGCGCACACGAAAGCTATGATGAAAAGCAAAGTCGCCGCGTGCCATTTCAGATCGCCTTGGACTGCGCAGGGGTGTTCACACCCATGGATTGCAAATAGCGTTTCACATTGCGCGCTGCCTGCCGCAACCGGTGTTCATTTTCGACCATGGCAATGCGGACATAGCCTTCGCCATCTTCGCCATAGCCAACACCCGGCGCGACCGCGACCTTTGCCTCAGTCAGCAACTGCTTGGAAAATTCAAGGCTGCCCAAATGCGCGAGCGCTGGCGGCAAGGGTGCCCAGGCAAACATTGATGCGCGCGGCGGCGGAATGTCCCAGCCGGCCCGTCCGAAAGCCTCGACAAGGATGTCGCGACGTTTGTGATATAGCTGACGATTTTGTTCAACAATATCCTGCGGCCCGTTGAGCGCAGCACAGGCCGCTGCCTGAATGGGCGTAAAGGCACCATAATCCAGATAGCTTTTCACCCGCGTCATCGCCGCAATCAGGTCGCGGTTGCCAACGGCAAAACCAACGCGCCATCCGGCCATGGAATAGGTTTTGGACAGCGACGTAAATTCAACCGCAACATCCTTGCCGCCTTTGACTTGCAAAATCGACGGTGTCGGGTTGCCGTCAAAATACAGTTCGGAATAAGCAAGGTCCGACAATATCCAGACCTTATTCTCCTTCGCCCATGCGACGAGCCGCTCATAAAAGGCCAGATCAACGGTCTCGGCCGTCGGATTGGATGGATAATTGACCACCAATATCGACGGACGCGGCACCGTGAAGGCCATGGCGCGTTCCAGCGAACGGAAGTAATTTTCATCGGGCGTGGTGGGCACCGAACGGATGGTTGCGCCTGCAATGATAAAACCAAAGGTGTGGATGGGGTAGCTGGGGTTTGGCGCAAGCACCACATCACCAGGCGCGGTAATGGCCGTGGCAAGGCTTGCCAGCCCTTCCTTCGACCCCATGGTCACAACAACTTCATGCTCGGGATCAACATCAACCCCGAAACGCCGCCCATAATAATTCGCCTGCGCCTTGCGCAGCCCAGGAATACCCTTGGACGCGGAATAGCCATGGGCGTCGGGCTTCTGCGCCACTTCGCAAAGTTTTTCGATGACATGCGGCGGCGGCGGTAAATCGGGATTGCCCATGCCGAGATCAATAATGTCCTCACCCGCGCCACGCGCCGCCGCACGCATCGCATTGACCTCAGCGATGACATAAGGTGGCAAGCGTTTAATGCGGTAGAATTCTTCGGACATAAGCTCCCGTTTCGGGTTGGTTAACTCAAGACCGCCCTCATGCGCGAAGTTTTACCGCATTTCCAGAAAAACTTTATCAAGCCATTTTCGGGCTAGCATCCATTAACGCGGACGATTTCCCTTGGCCTTGTGTTTTACGCCATGCTTTGATGGGGGCGGGCCATCCTTGCGGAAAGGGCGTGCGCCATCGCGGCCTGAACCGTCGCTACGCGGTCTGTCGCCGCGAAAATTGCCGCCCCGTGGCGGTCCATCGCCGCGTGGATTGACGCCAAGTTGCGGACGCTGCGGACGATCGCCATCACGACTTCTGCGCTTGTTTTCGCGTGCTGCTTCCCGTGGCGGGCCATTGGCCTGCACGATTTCGACGTCATTGTCCTCATCATGCCCCGGTTGCGCAATCGCTTTGGCAAATTTGGCGACCGCAGTCGCCGCAATACCGACATGCGTTTCATTCGCGGCAATGCGGATGGCACCAATGTCATTCTTGGTCACGCCACCACGGCGGCACAATAATGGTAATATCCATTTGGGATCGGCATTGTTCCGACGACCAACGTTCAATTTGAACCAAACAGAATCGTCAAATCCTGCACGATGGTCTTCGCGTGTGCGTTCACGGCTGCCGTCATCCAGCAGATCTTCGGCTTGCGGCATCTTGGCGCGATGCACGCGCACCAAAGCAGCTGCGATATCTTCTGCAGACATCGTCTCAAGTAATTTTGCACCCAGAGCGCGATCCTCGTCCTCAACATCAACTGGGGTCAAAAGCGTTTCAAGCAGACGATCATGGTCCTTGGCGCGGATATCTGCAGCGGTTGGAACCTTTATCCAATCCGCCTCAATTTTTGCACCGCGCAGCATGGATTCAACGCGCTTGCGGCGCTGATATGGTACGATCAACACAGCGGTACCCTTGCGACCAGCACGACCAGTCCGTCCAGACCTATGTTGAAGCCCTTCTGCATCACGTGGTAACTCCACGTGCACAACCAACGATAGGTTCGGCAAATCGATCCCGCGTGCGGCAACATCAGTTGCAACGCAAACGCGCGCCCGCTGGTCACGCAAAGCCTGAAGCGCCTGGTTCCGTTCGGACTGCGAATGTTCGCCTGACAAGGCAACGACGTTAAAGCCGCGTTCGGTCAGACTGGCATGCAAGCGGCGAACATTTTCACGCGTTGCGCAGAACAGAATAGCGGTTTCCGCCTCATGCAAACGCAGCAGATTAACGACAGCATTTTCGATATCCGGTGGCGCGACCGTCACCACTTGATAGCTAATGTCGCCATGTCCGCGATCTTCACCAACAGTTGAAATACGCAAAGCATCGCGCTGATACCGTTTGGCGAGCGATACAATCGGCTTCGGCATGGTGGCCGAGAACAACAATGTCCGCCGGCCTTCCGGCGTAGCGTTCAATATTTCCTCAAGCTCTTCGCGAAAGCCCATGTCGAGCATTTCGTCCGCTTCATCTAAGATCGCGACTTTCAACGCCGACAGGTCAAGCGCGCCGCGTTCCAAATGGTCACGTAGCCGCCCGGGGGTGCCGACAACAATCTGCGCACCCTGGTTCAAGGTGCGCCGTTCTTTCGACGCGTCCATCCCGCCAACGCAGGTGGCAATACGCACGCCTGCTTTGCCATAAAGCCACATCAATTCGCGGCTCACCTGCAAGGCAAGCTCACGGGTTGGCGCGATGATGAGCGCCGCGGGCTCGCGGGCAAGGCTAACTATACCGCCATCAAGGATTTGAGGTGCCATAGCGAGGCCAAAGGCCACGGTCTTGCCCGAACCGGTTTGCGCCGACACGACGAGGTCGCGTCCGATGGCTTCATCAGCAATTACGGCGTTTTGAACGGGGGTCAGCGTAGTATATCCACGCGCGGTGAGCGCTTCATCGAGAAGCGAAGGTATATTTTCAAATGTCATTATGGCGCGCCTTTGCGCTCTTTTTTATCGAATGTCCATGCTGCGCCGCACAACAAAACAATCTTCGACAATTTCATTTGCTTTGATATGCCTATCGATATGGCCGACTCGTCCGAAATACCGCCCTTCATGGACCCGACGCAGTTCATGAAATTGTTCGCGCAATCGGGCGCGGCAACGACTGATCCGTTAACGGCCTATCGCGCGGCATTGGATGCTTGGGGAACTGTATTGGAACCGTTGGCCAAAGCTGGCCGGGACAAAGTAGATACAACAGATCGCCGTTTTACAGCGCCGCAATGGGAGCATCCAGTTTTTGACCTTATGCGGCAAAGCTATCAGGTCATGTCCGAATATATGTTGGCCGCGGCGGACCAATTGGAAGGCTTGTCCGAACACGACAAAGCAAAAATGGGCTTTGCCTTGCGCAGCATAATCGACGCGATGAGCCCTGCGAACTCGCCTTTCACCAACCCCGTAGCGCTGGAACGTGCCATGGAGACTAAGGGCGCGAGTCTGATGGCGGGGATACAGCACCTGATGCAGGACATGCAGCGCGGGCAATTGACGCATACCGATTCTAGCGCGTTTACACTTGGCGAAAACATCGCATCAACGCCGGGCAAGGTCGTGTACCAAACGCCTTTGTTTCAACTCATTCAATACGATCCGACCACGAAAAATGTGCTGGAAACCCCGCTCATCATTTTCCCGCCTTGGATCAACCGCTTTTATATTCTCGATCTCACCGCAGAAAAAAGCTTCATCAAATATTGCGTCGATCAAGGCATCACGGTTTTTATTGTGTCATGGAAATCGGCTGACGCTTCGATGAAGGACGTCATCTGGGACGATTACATCGCGGCGCAAATTGACGCGATTGATACCGTGCGCAGCGCGCTTGATGTGCCAGATGTCCATACAATAGGCTATTGTGTTGCGGGTACCACCTTGGCGGCGACGCTTGCGATCCTCGCGGCAACCGATGCCGCTGACAAAGTGCGCAGCGCGACCTTTTTTACCGCACAGGTCGATTTCAGTTCCAGTGGCGAACTTTTACATTTTATTGATGATCAGCAGATTGCGATGACGGAGGCGTTGAGTGCACCGCAGGGGTATTTAGATGGCCGTTTCCTCGCGCTGACCTTCAATATGCTACGCAGTAAGGATTTGATATGGTCCACGGTCGTCAAAATTTATCTGCTGGGTGAAGACTATCCTGCCTTCGATTTGCTGCACTGGAATGGCGACGTTACCAATCTGCCGGCCAAGTGGCACCGCAACTATCTTGTAGACCTCTATCGCGAAAACCGGCTCGTGAGGCCAGATGATTTATCGGTACTCGGCACCCCAATTGACCTGCGCCGCGTGAAAACACCGACCTATATTCAAGCTGGCCGCGAGGATCATATTGCGCCTGCAGAAAGCGTCTGGAAACTGCAGCAGCATTTCACAGGTCCGACCAAATTCGTGCTGGCGGGCAGCGGGCATATTGCAGGTGTCGTAAACCCGCCTGCACAGATGAAATATCAATATTGGACCAATGACGCCGCGCCGACCTCATATGCTGCGTTCATTGAAAGTGCCTCGGAGACAAAGGGTAGCTGGTGGCCCGATTGGGTCGTCTGGCTGACAGAGAAGGGCAACGCATGCGTTCCAGCAACTGGCGCGCGTCAACCTGGCCAAGGCACGCTGAAGGCTCTAGAATCGGCTCCAGGCAGCTATGTGAAAGCACGGTGAGATTCAATTGACGTTTACGTAAACGTCGACTAGTTCGAAAGCAGCTTTTTAGGAGAATCGTGATGCAACTGGAATTCAGCCCCGCAGAAATCGCCTTCCAGAAGGAAGTGCGCACATTCATCGCCGAAAATTACCCACAGAATCTCCGTTCGGTGCAGGGCGAGGGACATGATCTTTCGAAGGAAGATTTCCTGTCATGGCACCGCATTCTCGCCAAAAAGGGCTGGATCGCGCCTGCTTGGCCCGTTGAATATGGCGGCACAGGCTGGACAGCGACCGAGCGTTTCATTTGGTCCGAAGAACTGGCGGCCGCAGACTGCGTGGGTACGATGCCCTTCGGCCTGTCGATGGTCGGCCCCGTCATCTACACATTTGGTACGCCTGAGCAGAAAGCCAAATTCCTCCCCGGTATCTTGTCGGGCGATGATTGGTGGTGCCAGGGATATTCGGAACCCGGCGCTGGTTCGGACCTCGCATCTTTGCGCACAAAGGCCGTTCGTGACGGTGACCATTATGTCGTAAATGGCCAAAAAACCTGGACAACCATGGCACAGCATGCCGACTGGGGCTTCTTCTTGGTGCGCACCGATTCCGACGCCAAGGCGCAAGAGGGCATCAGTTTCTTGCTGATCGACATGAAGTCACCGGGCGTCACCGTCCGTCCAATCATCACCTTGGGCGGCGAGCATGAAGTCAACGAAGTTTGGCTCGAAGACGTCCGGGTACCAGTCGCAAACCGCGTATATGAAGAGAATAAGGGCTGGACATGCGCCAAGTTCCTGTTGGCGCATGAACGCACCGGCATTGCTGCCGTAGCCCGTTCAAAGCGCGGCGTGGAGAAGATCAAGGCTATTGCTCGTACTGAACAAGACGGCGACCGCCCGTTGATTGCCAACCCGTTTTTCAAGCGCAAAATTTCGGAACTTGAAATTGACCTCACTGCGCTTGAATTCACCGAATTACGCAGCCTTGCCGGTGAAGCAGCGGGCAAGGGACCTGGTCCGGAATCCAGCTTGTTGAAGATCAAAGGTTCGGAAATCCAGCAACGAATTACCGAACTCGCTCTGGAAGCGGTCGGCCATTATGGCGCGCCATATTTCCGTGGCTTTGGCGAAGGCGACAATGAACACCCGATCGGTCCAGATTACGCACATCGCGCTGCGCCGACCTATTTCAACACCCGCAAGACGACGATTTACGGAGGATCGAACGAGATCCAACGCAACATCATCGCAAAGATGGTGCTGGGGATTTAATTCCGCTTAGAAACAAAAACTGTGTCACCCCCGGAGCCAAAGGCGTGCAAAGCACACTTGATCGGGGGTCCATGGTCTGAGCTTTTGTTCCATCACATCAGTCAGGCCATAGCTTCCGGCTTTCGCCGGAATGAGACCAAAATTTGAGAGAGGCCTATAATGGATTTCAGCTATACCGAAACGCAGGACATGATCCGCGATACATTGAGCCGCTTTTTGGCGGACACTTATGACTTCGATAGCCGCAGCAAAATGATTGCCAGCGGCAAGGGGCGTGATCCGGCTATTTGGAAGGCTTTGGCCCAGGATCTCGGCATGTTGGGCGCCTCATTCAGCGAAGAGCATGGCGGCCTTGGCGGTGGCTATCTCGAAAATGCATTGATCATGGAAGAGCTGGGCAAGGTCATCGCGGTTGAGCCTTATCTCCAGACCGTTGTTCTTGGCGGTGGCGCGTTAAAGGCCGTCGGCGGCGCAGTTGCGGATGCCGTCATTCCCGAAATTATCAATGGCAATGTCATTATTGCATTTGCCTATGCCGAACCACAGGGCCGTTATAACCTCGCCAATATCCGCACGACCGCGAAGAAGGACGGCGCAGGCTATGTACTGAATGGCCATAAGGGCGTCGTATACGCAGCGCCATGGGCAACGCATTTGCTCGTCACCGCGCGCACTGGCGGTGCGACCACAGATGTGAACGGCGTGTCCCTGTTCCTAATCGACGCCAATGCAAAGGGTATTGTCCGCCGCGATTACCCGACTGTGGATGGTTTCCAAGCGTCTGAAATCTACTTCGAAAACGTGGCTATTCCGGCCGACGCTTTATTGGGTGATGAAGGCGCAGGCCTGCCGCTCATCGAACGGATTGTTGATGAAGCAACCGTTGCAGTCTGCGCTGAATCCTGCGGCGTAACGGCCAAGCTGCATCAGGGAACGTTGGAATATGCGCGTCAGCGTAACCAGTTCGGCCAGCCGATCTCGCGCTTCCAAGTACTACAGCATCGCATGGTCGATATGTTCATGGAGGTTGAGCAATCAAAATCCATGACCACTATGGCGACGCTTAAGCTCGATCTTCCAGCAGCAGAACGTATGGCGGCAGTGTCCGCATGCAAAGCAAAGGTGTCGCGTTCAGCAAAGTTTGTTGGGCAAAGCGCCATTCAAACGCATGGCGGTATCGGCATCACGCAAGAGCTGGCCATCGGACATTTCTTCAAGCGGGCAACGATGATTGAGAATCAATTCGGTTCGGCCGATCATCATTATGAACGCTTTGAACGGCTGACTTTGGCGGATTAAAGCCTCCTAAGGATTTTTTGTGCACTGCACCATTTTTTGTTGACAGAGTTTGCATTTGCATTTATTGTGCAGTGCAACACAACAGAAATGGTGCTTTCACATGGCCAGCGAAACAGAAACTAACGCCCCGGCAAAAACTGCAGAAGTTGCAGCGGCAAAGGGCGTGGCTTTTAAAACTGCTCCAAGCACTGTGGCGAAGACTAAGGTGGAAACGCCTGCCACTTTGCCGCGCCCGAAATCCGCGTCTGTTGAAACAACACCCTTTACTCAAGGAGTATCCAACATGACTGACACAGTTAAAGCCACTGCAGAAAAGACCGCTGAAAAGGCGACTGAGTTTTTCACCGATGTACGTGAAAAAGCAACTGAAGCCGCTGAAAAGGGCAAAAAGTTTGCTGCTGAAGCCGTTGAATTCAACAAAGCCAATGTTGAAGCTTTTGTCGAAGCTGGCAAGATCGTTGCCAAGGGTGCTCAGGAAATCGGCAAGACCAACATGGAATTCGCCAAGAAGAATTTCGAAGAGGTTCAGGTTGCCGTCAAGGAGTTGACTTCGGTCAAGTCGCCAACAGACTTCGTTAAGCTTCAGGGTGAACTGGCACGTAAGGGCTTTGATACCGCTGTTGCTCAGGGTTCGAAGAACACGGAAGCGATGGTTAAGTTGGCCAGCGAAATGTTCCAGCCTATCTCGAACCGCATCGCGGCGACGACAGAGCTTTTCAAGAAAGCTGCATAAGCTTTCGCAAGATATTGCGCCGGTGGGTCATGCACCTGCCACCCTCTCTCCTCCTTTTGGCGGTAGGACGTCGAGATCGACCGGTGCAATTCCATGAAGCAACCGTCCTTTCTGTTAAGGAAAGGGCGGTTTCTTTTTGGTATAACCGATTAGATAATGAACGGGGCTTGCGGAGACCCCCTCCTCTGCCCTATTTTAGGCTGATGCAGATTTCCATGGCGCAAGATGACGATGACAAAAATGATGGCAGACCCGGTGTCGGCCTCGCCACGCGCACGCGCCCGAAAACGCAAAAGCCAAGCCTCTATAAAGTGTTGCTGCTGAATGATGATTACACGCCGATGGAATTTGTCATCCATGTCCTTAAGGCGTTTTTTCAGATGGACACCGATCAAGCGACCCGCGTGATGCTACATGTCCACCAAAAGGGAGTCGGCGTCTGTGGCATTTTTACCTATGAAGTTGCCGAAACCAAAGTCACGCAGGTGATGGACTTCGCGCAGAAGAACCAGCATCCACTGCAATGCACGCTTGAGAAAGATTGAAGAAGGCAGCTCTCATCGTTGGCGCAGGTGACGCCACAGGCGGGGCTATTGCCAAAGCTTTTGCACGCGAAGGCTATGTCGCCTGCGTCAACCGCCGTGCGCGTAACGCCGATCAGTTGAAAGCACTTGTACAATCGATACAGGCCGAAGGTTACGAAGCTCGCGCGTACCCAGCAGACGCGCGTATCGAAGACGAAGTCGTAATGATGGTCGATGCGATTGAGCGCGACGTAGGGCCAATAGAAGTTGCCGTTTTCAATATCGGGGCGAACGTCAATTTCTCCGTGCTTGATATGACCGCGCAAGTGTACCGCAAGGTATGGGAAATGGCCGCATTCGCTGGCTTTCTGATGGGGCGTGAGGCCGCGCGCCGCATGGTCGCGCGCCAATCGGGCACCATCATCTTCACAGGCGCAACCGCGAGTATACGTGGCGGCAGAGGTTTCTCCGCCTTTTCCGGCGCAAAGGGCGCGCTGCGGATGCTGGCGCAGTCAATGGCGCGTGAGCTGGGCCCGCAAAACATTCATGTCGCGCATGTCATCATCGACGGCGGCATCGACACGGCCTTCATCCGCGGTATCCGTCCGGATTTCGAGGCAGCAAAGGCAGCAGACGGCATATTGTCGCCCGACGCGATTGCTCTGCAATATGTTGCCTTGCACCAGCAACACCGCAGCGCATGGACGCATGAAATGGATTTGCGTCCCTGGACGGAGAGTTTTTAAATGGCCGAAAGTTTTGAATTTCTCTTCGATTTTGGGGGACCGAATAGTTATTTGGCTTACAAAATGTTACCGGACCTTTGTGCCAGAACCGGTGCAGAAGTCGTATATGTGCCTGTCCTGCTGGGTGGCTTATTCAAGCTTACAAATAATCAGGCGCCAATGATGCGCTATGCCGAAACACCCGCCAAACAAAAATATGAAATGCTGGAATTTCAACGCTTCGTAAATGCGCACGCGATACCGTTTAAGATGAATCCACGCTTTCCTCTCAACACACTATACGTGATGCGTGGTGCAATTGCGGCCCAGCGGCTTGCCTGCTTTGCGCCTTATGTGGACGCGGTTATGACGGCGATGTGGCGAGACGGCGCGGACATGGGCGATCTCTATGTTGTACGCGATGTCCTGAACGAAGCCGACCTCGACAGCGCCGCTTTGCTTGCTCTGGCGGATGATCCGGAGGTGAAGGCAGAGCTTATGGCCAATACCGAAGCCGCAGCAAAACGCGGTGCATTTGGTGTACCCACCTTCTTTGTGGATGAAGAGATGTTCTGGGGCAAGGAACGGCTAGGGCAGGTTGAGGCAGCGCTCACCAAATCCTAAGTTGCGCCGCATTCATTTCCCGCTAAATACGGTGCGATGGATCAGATAATCGTACGTGGCGGCAACGCGCTCAAAGGTAAAATTCCCATTTCAGGTGCGAAGAACAGCGCATTGACGCTAATCCCCTGCGCGTTGCTGACGGATGAACCTCTGACTTTGCGTAATTTACCACGCTTGGCCGACATTGACGGCTTCCAGCATCTTATGAACCAGTTCGGCATTTCAACGACGGTTGCAGGGTCACGTCCCGAAGATTTCGGCCGCGTTATGACGTTGGAAGCTACGCGAATTACCAGCAATGTCGCACCTTACGATCTTGTCCGCAAAATGCGCGCCTCGATTCTAGTGCTTGGCCCGATGCTGGCGCGCGCTGGTGAAGCTACTGTTTCACTGCCGGGCGGATGCGCAATTGGTAATCGGCCGATTGACCTTCACCTGAAGGCACTGGAGGCCTTTGGCGTGGAGATTGAAGTGGCCGCCGGCTATGTGAAAGCCATTGCCAAAAAGGGTATTCCGGGCGGAACTTACACCTTTCCCGTCGTATCCGTCGGCGCGACCGAAAACGCCCTGATGGCGGCCAGTCTCGCGAAGGGCACATGCGTGCTTCACAATGCGGCGCGCGAGCCAGAAATTGTCGACCTGTGCAATCTGCTTGTCGCCATGGGTGCGCAAATTGAAGGTATCGGCACATCCGACTTGATCATTCAAGGCAGAGACCGCCTACATGGCGCAACCTATCGCGTGATGAGCGACCGTATCGAGGCCGGCAGCTACGCCTGTGCTGCCGCAATGACGGGCGGGGATGTCGAGCTTGTCGGTGCAAAAGCCAGCGAGATGGACGCGACACTGGATGCCTTGCGTCAGGCGGGCGTGAAGGTAGAAGATACCGGAACCGGTATTCGCGTGTCTTCGGACGGCAAGTTAAAGCCGCTTACCATTTCCACAGCGCCCTATCCCGGTTTTGCCACTGACATGCAGGCGCAGTTCATGGCCATGCTCTGCATGGCAGATGGCGCTAGCGTGCTTACCGAGACCATATTTGAAAATCGCTACATGCATGTACCCGAACTCAATCGGATGGGTGCGCATATCGAGACCAAGGGCCGCACGGCAATTGTCCATGGTGTCAAAAAGCTTACTGGCGCGCCCGTTATGGCAACAGACCTACGGGCGTCGATGAGCCTTGTTATCGCTGGATTGGTTGCAGAAGGCGAAACGCATGTCAGCCGCCTCTATCATCTTGACCGTGGTTATGAACGGCTTGAGGAAAAACTTCAGTTGGTTGGCGCAGACGTCGAACGCGTCGGCGCGGAGTAATACATAACGCAGTATATTGACGCATGAGCGAGGCAACGGTTGCCAGCCGACATTTTCTACAGTATTAATTCCTAAGTGACAAACGAACTTTTCTCAGAAAGTGACCGCGCCGATCGTCATCCCGTGCTGGATTCGATTCGTTTTAGCCCAATTGCAACGGTCGTCAGCGATCCTACCCAGGCTGACAATCCCCTGATTGCTGTAAACGCCGCTTTCTGCGCACTTACCGGATATACTGAGGCAGAAGTGATTGGCCGCAATTGCCGATTTTTACGTGGCCCAGATACGGAAAATGGCCAGACTGAGAAGTTGCGCACGGCGGTTTATGGGCAGCATGCCGCTTTGGCCGAATTAATCAATTATCGCAAAGACGGTTCGCCCTTTCGCAACGCTGTCATGATTGCGCCATTGTTCGACGATGACGGGAAGCTTGAGCTTTTCGTTGGATCGCAAATTGAAGTTCTACCGGAAGAAGGCAGCATTGGCCTCGTTCGGCAACAACAAGCCGCTCAAATTGTCGATCGCCTATCGCCACGCCAGCGCGAAATATTGCAGCAAATGGCGCGCGGTTTTCGCACAAAGCAAATAGCCTACCGGCTTTCTCTCAGCGAAAAGACAGTTCAAATGCACCGCATGTTGATGTTTAAAAAGCTTTCAACTTCAAACGCCGCAGACGCGGTGAGAATTGCCGTCGAAGCAGGTCTTTGATCCGGCGTGACGGGTGCAAACTAGAAGACGCAACATATCCCAAACCGTCACATAAGGCATGTGACGGTTCTTTATGCCCGTGCCATGAGCCAAAGACGAATGGCGCTTGCCAGGCCACAGGGCGTTCGCGATTCAAGCCGCGCGACATCAATCTGCGCTACCAAAGCGTTGACCGGCAAGCCGTCCGCCTCCGCCACCGCCCGAAGTCGGTCCCAAAATAATGGCTCAAGACTGATTGACGTCTGATGTCCGGCTAAGGTCATGCTGCGTTTCACGGGCGGGTGATACAAGTCGTTCAAGTTCAAATGGCCATCAATACATGTGCTGGCCACCGTTGATCGACAAGGTCGATCCGGTGATAAACCCGGCATTATCGCTCGTGAGAAATTCGACGCCGCGCGCTATTTCTTCGGGCTGCCCAAGACGGCCAACGGGAATTTGGGCGACAATCTTCTCCATGACATTTTCAGGAATCGTCGACAACATTTCCGTGCCAATATATCCGGGCGCGATGGCATTGGCGGTGACGCCATGGCGCGCCCCCTCCGCCGCAAGGGATTTTGTAAAGCCATGAATGCCTGATTTGGCGGCGGCATAGTTTACCTGACCGATTTGCCCGCCTTGGCCGTTGACGGAGCCGATGTTAACAATGCGCCCCCATTTGCGTTCACGCATGCCAGCAAACACTGCCTTAGCCATGTTAAAGCACCCCGTAAGGTCAACGCGGATCACCTCATCCCATTGTTCAAAAGTCATCTTAACCATCGTAGCATCCCGCGTAATGCCAGCATTGTTAACCATGATATCAATCTGACCATATTCGGCCTCAATAGCGGCGCAGGCATCCATGCAACTTTTATGGTCTCCTACGTCCCATTTCCGAACGGCGATGTCAGTTCGCGCTGCAAAAGCGTGGGCCGCAGCGTCGTTGCCGCCATAATTTGCTATGACCAAACGGCCCTTTTCTTGCAGCTTTAAGCTAATCGCTTCGCCAATGCCTCTGGTTCCGCCGGTAACCACTGCCACTCTTGTCATGCGTCGCTCTCCTCCCGCAATTCTTAACGATGATTACTGCGCCTTTCAGCAAGCGCAAGTTGCCGTTAACGTTAGTCGGGAAGAGCTCATAAGCCGCTCATTCAGATGTTAGGATCAAGACTTATTAAATCCAGCCAGCAAGCTCGCGACGGATGATGCGTTCTACCATGTCCATCCCGACATCACTGTCATTCAAACATGGCATATATGCGTAATGGGTGCCTCCAGCTTCTTCGAACTGCTCATGGCCCTGCATGGCCAATTCTTCGAGCGTTTCGAGACAGTCTACGGAAAAGCCTGGCGCAAAAATTGCGACCTTTTTGGTACCTTCGCGCGCCAACCGCATAAGTGTGTCGTCGGTTGCAGGTTCCAGCCATTTTGCGCGACCAAAGCGCGACTGGAAACTGACAACCAATTCGCGCCCCATAGCCTCAGACAGCAAACGCGCCGTTTTCTGGCAATGGCAATGATAGGGATCCCCCAATTGCAACGTGCGTTCGGGCATGCCGTGGAAGCTGATGACAATGGCGTCGGGTTCAAAATCGAGTCCGGCCAGCGAAGCCTCAATCGACGTTTTCAGTGACCCAATATAGGCCGCGTCATCATGATAGGCTGGCAATGTACGTATCGCGGGGTGCCAACGCATCGCGGTCAGCGTGGCATACGCCTCATCCAACACAGTCCCCGTCGTTGCACCCGAATATTGCGGATACATGGGCGCAATCAAAATACGGTTGCAACCAGCTGTCTTCATAACGCTAAGTTGATCAGCGACCGAGGGGTTGCCATAACGCATGGCATAACGGACATCGGCACTCTCGCCCATGCGCGCCTGAAGCACATCGGCCTGACCAGCGGTGAAAAACGCCAGAGGCGAGCCCTTGTCCGTCCAAACTTTTGCATAAGCCTTCGCAGATTTCTGGGGACGCGTATTCAAAATGATGCCGCGCAAGATCGGCTGCCAGATGATCGGCGGAATTTCGACAACGCGGCGGTCTGAGAGAAACTGCTTGAGATAACGTTTCACAGCTGACGTCGTCGGCGCGTCCGGCGTCCCCAAATTTACAAGCAACACGCCAATTTTCGGTGTTGCTACTGGCGGGTGGTTAATCGGTAATGTCATCATAGTCCTCTGGACAATAAGGGTAATTCGCGCAGCCTGATACCGGCTGCGGAGAAAATGGCATTGGCAATCGCGGGCGCAACCGCGGGAACACCCAATTCAGATACGCCGCCCGGCGCTTCGTCATTGCGCACAAGTTCCACGTTGATTTCGGGCATGTCAGCCAATTTGGGTAGATCGATATCACGCAATCGTCGTGCGGTGGGAAGGCCGCGTTCAAAATTCGTGGCGGATCCCAAGGCTTGCGCCAATCCAAACACGATGCCGCCTTCAATCTGCTGGCGCGCCAGGTCAGGATTAATCAAGCGACCACAGTCGGCCATTGCGTGAATGCGGTCAACGCGCACGCCGCTCTCGCTATTACGGGCAGTCACAATGACGGCAATATGGCTGTCGCGCATACTGTGACAGGCGATACCACGCCCGCTGCCTACCCCGCCCCCATCCGAGCTTGCCATGGTCGCCACACCTTTCAGGCAACGCGCCAAACGTGTCTGGCCAGCTAGCATTTGCATACGGAACGACAATGGTTCAACCCCTGCCTTATGCGCCAGTTCATCTATAAATCCTTCAACGAAGAAGCAGTTATAGCTGTTTGCAAGGCCGCGCCACGGCCCAGTCGGCATTGGCATGGACACAGGGAAATGATCGATACTGATATTTGGTATGGTGTAAGGAATTTGCGCGCCTTCCAGCGCTAGCACATCATATTGACCGGAAGCCGATTTGCGCGCCGTATCGGCGTTCTGCCCGTCCATCCGATTTGCCAGCTCACGCATACTTGACGCTGCGGCGACACGAACCGTTAGGCCCGTCACAGCGCCCTTCGCATCCATGGTCGCCGAAAGCCTGCCCAGAGCTGGGCTACGGACATGGTCCCTGACGAAATCCTCTGGACGAGACCATGTCAATTGGACGGGTCTACCCAGTGCTTTAGCAATCACCGCCACTTGCGCGGCTATGCTGTTGTCGAAATTACGGTCAAAGCTGCCACCAGCCATCACGGGATAGTGCACAACATCATCGACGTTAATCCCAATGGCTTTTGCAGCAGCCAGACACGCGGAATGCGGCGCTTGGGTCGCGAGCCACAATTGTAAACGTCCATCCCGAAAATCTGCGGTTGCCGAACGTGTCTCAATCGGTGCGTGCACGGCAGCGCCGGCGGTATAATCTGCCTTGAATATTCGCGCACCCGCTTCCGGCGCCATTGCGGCATCAACATCCCCGAGTTTGATGGCGCGAAAACCGGGGCCTTTGACAATTGCGTTGGACAAAGACTGCGCGATTTCGGTGCTGTCTGCCATCTGCCCCTTGGTGCGGAACACGGGCGCCATGGCATCTAGTGCATTGTTAGCCGCCCACCAATTGCTTGCGACCGCTGCAACCCAGTTATCGGTCTTTACCACCTGCAGGATGCCACGCATGTTCAACGCAGCCTTCTCATCCACTGACAATAAGCGGGTGTTACCGGCTGGACCAGCGCGAACCGCCGCAAACAACATGTCAGGCAAGCGGATATCGCCTGCAAAACTTACGCTGCCGTCAACCTTGGCCGACAAGTCAAGGCGCGGTGCATCGCGTCCCGAAAGCCGGTTGCGCGCCGATGGATTGAGCGGAATCGGCGACGGCACATCAAGCACTGATGCTTCCACGACCAATTCTGCAAAAGACAAACGCCGCTGACCCGCAATGACAAAGCCACGATCGGTCCGACATTGCTCCCATGCAATGCCCCAGCGCGCCGCTGCCGCCTGACACAATAAAGTCCGCGCCGCAGCGCCAGCTTCGCGGCACGGTCTTTCGAACTGCCGGATCGAAGATGACCCACCCGTTACTACGAACGTGTCTCGGCGGGCGATTTCATCGATGCTGTTAGCAACGGGACCAATATCCACGTCGAGCATGATGTTTTCTGGTAGGAAAGTCGTTGCCCAAGCGCGCGCCAGAAGTGTGTTGGCAAAACTCGGGCTGGCTGAAACCGGCTGCACCGCAACCGAGCGCCAATCGGCCCCCAATTCGCCAGCCACGATCTGTGCCAGCGCGGTATAAACACCTTGGCCAGACTCACTCTGCGGGATGGCGACGATGACTTTGCCATCTTCTGCAATTTTCAGCCATGGGCCGAAAAGATGCTCACCATCGACCGCACGCATGTTTGGGGCATAACGGCGCGGCCATAGGCCCCATGCGACGAACAGTCCTACACCTGCGCCGCCGCCAATCAGCAGTTTCCGGCGACTTATGCCGTCCTTTGCCGCTGGCGCTTCATTCATGAGGTAGTGTCTTTCGGGGTATCAATCCAAGTTGCAACCATCTGAGCAATCTTACCATAAGCGTCGCTGATAGGTCCTTCACCCAATGCAGGCGGCGTACCCGCATCGCTTTCCATGCGAATTTTGATGTCGAGTGGTATCCGGCCCAAGAACGGAATGTCCAGTTCCTTGGCGGCCGCCTCCGCGCCACCAGAACCGAAAGGATCGCTCATTTCTCCACAATGCGGGCACAGATATCCGGCCATGTTTTCAACCAGTCCAATGATCGGCACTTTTGCGGTGTCGAAAAAGCTGATGGCGCGCATCGCGTCAATAAGGGCAAGGTCCTGCGGCGTGGAGATGATCACTGCGCCAATGGGCTTATGCTTCTGGATCATCGACAATTGAATATCGCCTGTGCCGGGCGGCATATCGACCACGATGTCGCGGACATTACCCCATTTGGCATCGACAAGTTGCGACAGCGCATTACCCGCCATTGGCCCGCGCCAAGCAATGGCCTGTCCCGGATTAACCAATTGCCCCATCGACAGAAAGGGCACGCCGCCTGCCCCCATGACAGGTATCATCATCTTGCCTTCCGCTTCGGGCTTCACGCCCTCCACTCCCATCAACCTTGGCTGCGACGGACCATAGATATCTGCGTCCACCAGACCGACCGATCGGCCAGCGCGCGCCATGGCAATGGCAAGGTTTGTCGACAGCGTAGATTTGCCCACGCCGCCTTTACCGCTCGCTACCGCAATCAGGCGGGGTGTAATGCGTTCGGCGGTCAACATGACACGCACCGATTGCGCGCCGGCCTGCGAAGCTGCGGCGCGGACATCGGCTTCAATCTCAATGCGCTGCTCGGCATTTAAACCTGACACGTCAAGCATCAGCGAGACCGCATTATCGGTGACCTTCAAACCACTTGCGCGGTTCCCAACAACAGCAAAAATGGCATCGGAAATTATAGCAAAATCGGACATGATTTGCCGAATAGATTCAGAATTGCGGGATTGACACTGTTTTTCTGAAAAACCGTTCCTATAAAGGTTTTATGAGCACCAATTTTGATAAGCAGGGACCCGTAATTTTGGCAACAGATGGCAAAGGACCTTGGGATTCTCCCGATTCTGGGGAATCAGGCGGCGCAAGCAACGCAGCTGAACGCGGAGGCGGATCGAAAGCCGACCCCGTAAATCCGTGGGACCCAGCACCCGAACCAGGCGGACGGGGGCGTTCAAGGGGCCCATCGCTAGAAGAACTGCTGCGCAGAAAAGGCGGTGGATTTAGCGGCTTGCCACAACGCCCTGATGGCAAAAGTTGGCTCCCGCTGATCATTGGTGCCGTCGTGGCGCTTTGGATCGTCTGGACAAGCATTCATCGCATTGGTCCAGAGCAAGAGGGCGTTGTCACGCAATTGGGCAAATATTCACGCACATTGCCGCCTGGGATCCAGTTCACTTTGCCTGCACCACTGCAAAGCATTACGAAAATTGATACGCAGCAGATTCAGACAACATCCGTCGGATCACCAAAGGCAAGCAGCGAGAATCTGGTGCTGACGAAGGACCAAAGCATCATCGACATGGCTTATGATATCCGTTGGTCGATTAAAGAGCCGGAGCTGTATCTGTTCCAACTCGACAGCCCGCAGGAAACGGTCAAAGAAGTCGCCGAGAGCGCCATGCGCGCGGCGGTCGCCAATTTTGACCTGACGCAGGCAATCGGCCCCGGCCGTGGCGCTATCGAACTTGAAGTGCGTCGCCGAATGCAACAGGTGCTCGACGAATATCGCGCGGGTGTGCTGATCCAAAGCATCTCGATCCGTCAATCGGATCCGCCTGCCGAGGTCAATGACGCCTTCCGTGAAGTGAACGCGGCGCAGCAACGGCGCGAAAGCTATCTGAACGACGCCCGCGCTTATGCCAGCCGCGTGACCGAACTTGCATTGGGTGAAACTGCCGAGTTTGACAAAATCTATGTGCAATATCGTGCAGCACCTGAGGTGACGAAGCGCCGGTTATATTATGAAACCATGGAGCAAGTATTAGGCAAGGTTGACAAGACGATTGTCGAAACCGGGGGCGTGACGCCCTATCTTCCCATTCCTGAATTCCAGAAAAGAACGACTCCAAAGGCCGAACCCGTGACCGTTACAGGGACCAAGAAATGACCAGCAACCTTCTTCGCAATCCGATTTATCTCGCGGTTGGCGCAATCGGCGCGCTCATCTTGATGAGCATGTCGGTGAACGTTGTTCCCGAAACCCAGCAGGCCATTATCAGTAGCTATGGTAAGGTCGACCGGATCGTGAATCCTTATAAGCCCGGCGAAAAATTCGGCGAAACACGTGCCGGACTTACCTTCCGCATACCCTTTGTTGAACAGATTCAGATGATCGACAAGCGCGTCTTAAGCGTTCAGATGGAGCAGCAAGAAGTGCTTTCCACCGACCAATTGCGTTTGCAGGTTGATGCGTTTGCCCGCTTCCGCATTACCCAGCCCGCTGTCATGTATCGCACAATCCGTACTGAAGATCGCCTGCGTGACCAATTGCGGACGATTTTGGGTTCATCGCTGCGCAACGAACTTGGCAAGCGGACCTTTGCCGCCTTGTTGAGCGCCGAACGCGGCGAAGTTATGGAGAATATCCAAACCGCGTTAAACCGCGAAGCGCGCAAATATGGCGCCGAAGTCATTGACGTCCGCATAAAGCGTGCCGATTTGCCTGCCGCCACCTTGCAGTCGGCTTATAACCGCATGCGCAGCGCCCGAAATCAGGAAGCCATTGCCATTGACGCTGAAGGTCAGAAAGAAGCGCAAATCATCCGCGCTGACGCTGAAGCCGAAGCCGCCCGTATCTACGCCATAAGCTATGGCAAGGATCCGGCTTTCTACGATTTTTACCGCGCAATGCAGAGTTATCGTCAAACGTTCCAAAATGGTGAAGGTGCAAGCAATATCATCTTGTCACCGCAAAACGCCTATCTGGAAAAATTCCGTAAAGGCATTTAATTGATAGATATATAGTGTTGGCTAGTTGGACCGCATCCATTCAATCGGCGTTCAGCTTTACCGCGCCAACGATGAACAGATTTTTAGGGCCATTTGCCCAATTGAATAGACGAGAGGAATGAAATCCGTGCGTTACGCTTATGCAGTTACCACCGCGCTATTGATGGCTGGCGGCACAGTTGCTTTAATCAACGGCAACCCCGTCACCGCGCAAACCGGACTACCGGTCTCGGAACAGGTCAACCTCGCTCCCGGCGGCGCACCGACGAGCTTTGCGGATCTTACCGCGCAATTACAGCCAGCGGTGGTCAATATCGCCACACGTCAAAAAGTGCAGGTCGCCACCAGCTTCAACCCGATGACGGGCGAACGCCGCCCAGTGACGCAGGAACAAGCCAGTGGCGGCTCAGGCTTTCTGATCTCCGCTGACGGTTACATCGTCACCAACAACCATGTCGTTGCCGGTGGACCATCTGGCGATGCAGTAGACCGCGTGACGGTAACGCTTTTCGACGGCAAGGAATATCAGGCAGAAATCGTTGGCCGCGACCCATCATCGGATATCGCCTTGCTCAAAATCCGCGCATCAGGTCTCCCTTTTGTAAAAATGGTAGAATCGCAGAAAAGCCGTGTGGGTGATTGGGTGATCGCCATTGGCAATCCGCTTGGCCTTGGTAACACGGTAACTGCAGGGATCATCTCCGCGCTTCAGCGTAACATCGGCGCCGGAGGTGCTTATGACCGCTTCATTCAAACCGATGCCGCAATAAACCCCGGCAATTCGGGTGGCCCATTGTTCAACCTGAAGGGTGAGGTTGTCGGCATCAACAACCGCCTAATTTCACCTGTGGGCGCAAATATTGGCGTTGGTTTTGCCATTCCGGCCGAAGAAGCTATTCCGGTTGTTGAGTCCCTGAAAAAGGGCGTTCGGCCAGAGCGTGGCTATTTGGGCATCAGCATCCAGCCAGTAAGCGAAGACCTTGCCGATGCGCTTGGCTTTGAAAAGAACCGCGGTGAATTTGTCGCACGTGTTGTTGCCGGTGAGGCAGCAGACAAGGCTGGCCTGAAAGAGGGTGACATTGTGCTTCGCGTCGATAACCGTGAAGTGACGCCCGATGTGACCTTGTCCTACATCGTTGCGAACATCAAACCCGGCACGCGCATCCCGCTCGACATTTTGCGCGAAGGTAAGCCCATGAAGCTGACCGCTACGGTTGGGGCGCGTCCACCAGAAGAGAAGCTGGCCCAGCGCAATTTCAACCCAGAAGAAAATAAAGACTTCGACAAGCAAACCGATACGCCAGATTCCAAGGTTATTCGTGATGCAATTGGCCTCAGCGTAATTCCGTTGGATGCCGAAATCGCACGAGCGCTTGGCATGACCGCCGATATAAAGGGCGTTGTCATAGATGTTCCAGGGGCTGGCACAGCCGCACAGGCCGGCTTGCGGCGCGGTGACGTCATCGTGTCCGCCAATTACCGGGATCTGAGTACAGCTTCCGCTCTTGCTGCTGCCATTAAGGATGCACAAGCGGCTGGTCGCGGCGCGATCCTGCTTGGCGTCAAACGTCGCGGTGCGGCGACACAATATGTGACGGTACGTTTGGAAGATTAAAGACGGTTGTCGGTCGCGTCAGGCTGGTGCTAGTTAAGCTATGGACTTAATCAGCACCGACTGGCGCGCCGACGCCGAACTAATCCTTCCTGACCTTATTGACCTGCGCCGGGCGATTCATGCCGAGCCGGAATTGGGTCTGCAAAACCCCAAGACATTGGCAAAGATAAAGGCTGCACTTGCTGGCCTTCCGCTGGAGCTGCGTGAGGGGCCATCGACCACTGGCCTTATTGCGACCCTGAAAGGCCCTGCAAATGGCCGCAATGTGCTTCTGCGTGGCGATATGGACGCCTTGCCGCTTCATGAAGACACCGGACTTGAATATAGCTCGCTAACTGACGGTGCGATGCATGCGTGCGGACATGACACCCATGTCGCGATGCTCGTTGGCGCAGCAAAGATGCTATGTGCCAAGCGCGACCAATTGGCCGGCACGGTCCAGTTCATGTTTCAACCGGGCGAAGAGGGCCATCATGGCGCACGGTTCATGCTGGACGACGGATTAATCGCCCCCCTGCCCGACGCTGCCTTTGCATTGCACATCATGCCTAACGCACCGCGCGGCGTGTTCAGCGGGCGCAGTGGCCCATTACTGGCATCTTCCGATGTGCTGAACATTACCGTCAAAGGCGCTGGGGGCCATGCCTCCATGCCGCACGATGCGATCGATCCCATCCCAGTGGCTTGTGAAATTGTGTCCGCCATTCAATCAATGGTGACACGCAAGATTTCGGTATTCAATCCGGCGGTCATCACCATCGCCAAGATATCGGCGGGCACGACCAACAATATCATTCCCGAAACAGCGCATTTGCTTGGCACCATTCGTACATTGTCGCCGCAGGCACGCGCGCGGGTAGCCGAAGAACTGCACCGCCTCGTCCCCGGCATTGCCGCCGCCCATGGCTGCAGCGCAGAGGTTCATATTGAACAAGGCTTTCCGGTAACCATCTGCGATGACCGCGCGGTCCAATTCGGCAAGGCGGTGGTCGAGGATATGTTCGGTCCCGAAAGCTGGATCACCCTCGACACGCCCATCATGGGTGCGGAGGACTTTGCCTATGTCCTCGAAAAAGTTCCCGGCGCAATGTTCTTCCTTGGCGCATCGCACGAAGGAGACGACTGGCGCACATGCTGTGGCTTGCACTCCAACCGCATGGTCCTCGACGACAGCGTCATGGCGCGAGGCGCCGCCTTGCACGCCGCTATCGCCGAACGTTATCTGGCCGAGGGCTTTGTGCCCTAAATTACTTCCGCGCGGCGCTCTCCACGGCGCGCATCACGCGCAGGACATTGCCTTGGGCAATCTTTGCTAGGTCGGTTTTGGAATAACCACGGCGGACGAGTTCGGCGAATAAGGTGGGGTAGGTTGAGACATTTTCCAAACCAACCGGCAATTCGTCAACGCCTCCGAAATCACCGCCAATGCCGATATGGTCAATTCCTGCAACCTTGCGGATATGGTCGATATGGTCGGCCACTTGCACTAGCGTTGCCTTTGGTTGAGGGTTGGCCGCAATCCACGTGTCAACAGCAGCCTTTTCGCCAGCAGGATTGCCTGAAAATTCAGTCTTGGCACGCCCTGCGACTGCGGAGCGTTGATATTCCCAATGCCGCCGTTCCGATGAGGTAAAACCGGGCACGAAGGTTACCATCACAACGCCACCATTTTTCGGCAGGCGCTGAAGCACTGAATCGGGCACATTGCGGGGGTGCGGCGTGACCGCGCGGGCGTTGCTGTGCGTGAACAAGACCGGCGCCGTGCTCTTATCCAACACATCGTGCATCGTGGCCTCGGACACATGGCTGATATCCGCAATCATACCCAATTTGTTCATCTCGGCGAGCACTTCAAAGCCAAAGGGCGATAATCCGTCATGCCTTGGCACGTCGGTTGCGCTGTCCGCCCAATCGGTGGTCAGGCTGTGCGTAAGGGTCATGTAACGCGCGCCGAGCGCATAAGTCTGCCGCAGGATTTCCAGAGAACTGCCAATGGAGTGCCCGCCTTCCATGCCAATAAGCGACGCGATTTTTCCCTTTTTCATAGCCGCTTCGACCTCAGCTGCCGTTGCCGCATAAGTGAATGTTTCCGGATATCGCGCTATCATCTGCCGGACGACATCGATCTGTTGAATAGTGCGCGTCACGGCCTCATGCTTGGGCAACGCGGCATTGACGTAGACCGACCAATATTGTCCCCCCAGATATCCGGCGCGCGCAGTTTTTATATCGGTGTGGGTTTTAGCAAGCACGTCCGCAGGCAACGACGCCAAGTCGAACTTGGAAAAGTCACGGTCAAACAACTCAGCAATCTGATGCGGTGTGTCATTATGGCCGTCGATGATAGGCGATTTGGCTAGCACTTCGCGTGCTGTCTCCTCGGGCGTTGCGGCAACGACAGGCATCGCCATGGCTGCCAACAGCGCCAGAACAGGCAGATGCAAAACTTTGCGCATGTGAACCGCCACGACTTGATTTCGAACGTCCATAATTGCCTCCAAATAACCAGATGCGACCCTGCCTGAGTTTGACATCTTTAGAAAAGGATTTTGTACCTATGGCATCAAAATCGTATCGCGCGCTTCGTCTGCCATGTCGGGATAATCGAGCGTGAAGTGCAATCCCCGGCTCTCGTGTCGCGCCAGCGCGGACCGGATGATCAAGGAGGCAACCTCGACCAAGTTACGCAGTTCAATCAGATCAGGGGTAACGCGGAAATGGCTGTAATAATCCTCAACCTCACTGCGCAGCAGATCGATGCGATGTTGCGCGCGTTCCAGTCTTTTGGTTGTACGGACGATGCCCACAAAGTTCCACATGAACTGTCGAATTTCGCGCCAGCATTGCGCGATCACAACCTCTTCGTCGCTGTCAATCACCCGGCTTTCGTCCCACTGCCGAATGGGCGGCGGGGGCGGCAGGCTGTCCCAATTGGCGTCGATATGGCGCGCGCAAGCGTCGCCAAAGACGAAGCATTCAAGCAAGGAATTGGATGCCAGACGGTTTGCACCATGCAGGCCGCTTTGCGTCACTTCGCCCGCGGCATACAGGCCCGGCGCATCGGTTCGGCCGTCCAAATCCACAATCACACCGCCGCAGGTATAATGCTGTGCTGGAACCACCGGAATTGGCTCGCGCGTTATGTCGATGCCAAGGCCCAGCAGCTTTTCATAAATATTCGGGAAATGCGTTTGCACAAATTCAGGCGGCTTGTGGCTGATATCAAGATGGACATAGTCCAGACCATCGCGCTTGATTTCGGCGTCATTTGCGCGGGCGACAATATCACGCGGCGCAAGCTCGGCACGATCGTCATAATCGGGCATATAACGATGACCGGTTTTCGGATTTTTCAGGATACCGCCCTCGCCCCGCACCGCCTCTGTTATCAGGAAGTTTTTGACCTCCAGATTGTAAAGGCAGGTCGGGTGGAATTGCATGAATTCCATGTTTGACACGCGACACCCAGCGCGCCACGCCATGGCAATGCCGTCACCAGTCGCACCGCGCGGGGCTGTGGAATATAGATAAGTCCGGCCAGCGCCACCGCTCGCGAGAATGGTTGCGCGCGCAGTGAACGTCTCGACCTGCCCTGTTTTTCGGTTGAGCGCATAAACGCCGTGGATGCGCCCGGACGTTGAAAAGCGTTCCTGGTTCCTACCTAAGATCAGGTCGACCGCGACCATGTCCGGGACCAAAGTGATATTCGGATGCGCTCTGGCCGCAGCTTCCAACGCTTGCTGCACAGCCCAGCCGGTGGCGTCATCAACATGGACGATACGCCGATGGCTGTGCCCCCCTTCACGGGTCAAGTGCCAGTCATTCCCGTCCAAATTGAATGGCACCCCAAGCTTTGCCAGCCTTTCAATCGCCAGCGGTGCATTCTCCACAACAAATTCAACCGTGGCGCGGTTATTCAACCCAGCGCCTGCGACCATCGTATCTTCGATATGATTCGCAAAATTGTCGCCGGGTTCAAGCACTGCGGCAATCCCGCCCTGCGCCCATGCTGTTGCGCCGTCGGAAATCGAACCCTTAGCCAGCACCGCAACCCTACGCGTCGCTGCCAATTGCAATGCAGCAGTCAACCCCGCCGCGCCCGACCCAATGATCAGAACATCCGCTTCCATCAATCTGCGCTTGTCAGGCGGAGGAAGACGTCTTCGAGATCGGCCTCCTTGGTGGTTACGTCGATTATGCCCAACCCAAGACCTTGAATAACGGAAAGCACTTCGCCTGCGTTCATACGGTCTTTGTTGTAGGTAATCTCAACCGTCCGATCGCCAACCAGCTCCGCCTTTTCAAAGGCTTCATGCTTTGGCGCACTGGTTACATCGCGGTCCAGCGTTAGCACGACTGCTTTTTCGCGTGCCATTCCGACCAGTTCGCGTGTCGGCTTGTTGGCAATCAACTGCCCATGGTTGATGATCGCGATCCGATCACACAACTGCTCAGCTTCTTCGAGATAATGGGTGGTAAGCACAACCGTTACGCCTTGGCGGTTCAATTCTTGCACATAATCCCATAATTGTTGACGTAGCTCGATATCGACACCGGCTGTCGGTTCATCGAGTACAATGACGGGCGGCGCGTGCACCATGGCTTTGGCTACCAACAAGCGGCGCTTCATGCCGCCTGACAAGGTCCGCGCATAGGCATCTGCCTTGTCCTCAAGCCGCACGGCTTTCAACAATTCCATTGTCCGGCGTTTCGACTTAGGCACGCCATATAGACCCGCTTGCAGCTCAAGCGCTTCTTTCGGTGTAAAGAAGGGGTCGAACATAATCTCTTGCGGCACAATGCCAATAGACGCCTTCGCATTGCGTGGGTGGGCGTCAATGTCGAACCCCCATATCGACGTGCTGCCCGATGTCTTCATCACCAGCCCGGCCAGGATGTTAATCAGCGTGGATTTACCTGCGCCATTGGGCCCAAGAAGGCCAAAAATCGACCCTTGCGCGACGTCAAAACTGACATCGCTTAACGCTTGTTTCCCCCCCGCATATTTTTTGGAAAGGTTTTGGATTGAGATAGCTTGTTCAGACATTTCCATGCGATAGCGAACGCATGGTGTCAGCGCAATCACATGGAATCCATCCGCTGGAATTTCGTGACCGCGCTATTATCATAAGCTCACTATATTCTCAGCCGTTGCAGCCACGTTGCGGCTTTGCTAAGCGGCGCTCATGAACACCAACGCCCCCGAAACAATCCGAGTCCGCGAACCGCGTGTCGCTTGCGACGGCAGTGGAGATATTCCCGCCGCATTGGGGCACCCCCGGGTCTGGCTTCAAATTGATGAAAAAGGTTATGTCGACTGCGGCTATTGCGACCGGCATTTTTTACTCATCGGCGGCCCAGCGGATAATATTCTAGGCTAAGCCACACCCAAGGCTTTGCTAAACCGCCGTTCAGGCAGCCGCCGACAGACCCTGAAGCCGCGCACGGTCGCGTATGCAAACCGTCCGGCGGCTTGGTAGATGGATAACGCCTTCGGCCTTTAACTTGGAAAACTGACGGCTAACTGTTTCAATCGTGAGCCCCAGAACGTCGCCAATTTGCTGACGATCAAGCGGCAATTCAAATGCGTCCAACGCCCCGTTGTCAATTGTGCAACCCGTTTCGCCAAGACGAGCAGACATTTCGAGCAACAAAGTTGCGATCCGTTCCGTTGCGGTTTTCTTCCCCAGCAACAGCATCCATGCATGCGCACGATCAAGTTCATTCAACGTCCGGCGCAGCAACTTATGCTCCAGCTCAGGATGCTGCTGTGCAAAGTTGTCAAAGGTCGACCGCGAAAAGATGCACAATTCGGCATCGGTCAGCGCGGTCACGCTATACGGGCTGTGCTGCCCAAAAGGCCGGCCAATAAAATCCGACGAAAAAACAATCCCGACTATCTGCTCCCTGCCGTCGGGCAAGCTCATCGAAACCTTCAGCACGCCGTCGATAACATTGGCGACGACGACAGCATCATCTCCCTCCCAAAATACGGTTTGGCCCTTGGAAACCTTTTGCTTTCGGCCCAGCCGCCCCAGTAGCTCAAGCTCGTCTGTTTCGAGCCCGGCGCAAATTGCACGGTTACGTACAATGCATTGGGTGCAATCTTTCATATGGTTAGTGTAGCCCAAGCAGCAAAATGCGGCAACCGATCAAAGCGCGCCGTTGCATAACATAGGCTCGCTGCTTCGATCAAAATGAACAAATCCCGTGCCATCGGTGCTCGTCGCCAAATGCACACAAGAAAGATGGTAGCGAAGGAGGGACTTGAACCCCCGACCTATGGATTATGATTCCACCGCTCTAACCAGCTGAGCTACTTCGCCATCCAAGCGTGAATCCCTGCGTTTGCGGGAAAGCACGCGGCGCTATAAGCGCGGGGTGGTAACGGGTCAAGCATTGTCAGCCGCGAAATGCCCATCTTCCGATAGGCGCCCACGGTCCATCGCAATAATAATGTGCTGATAGACCCAAAATGGCGAGCGGACGGGGTCGAAACGACTCCAAAAGATGCGCGTGGAGCGCCTTGGCAACTAGTGGCTCGACCTTGTTCTGAATCGTTATATGCAATTTGGGCGTGGCCTGATCCTGTGAAATCAATAGACCACGAAACGCATCGGCCAGTTCGTCCCGCATGCTAAGCAATTCAGGACTGTCCACGCGAAACGCCACCGCTTTACCGAGCAACATCACATCGCTGAGATCAGCGGCTGGCGCCGGATAGTCCTTCACCAACGCCGCCAGCCGCGATTTGATTTCCGGCAAATGGCTTGGCGGCAAATGGTGGAACAAAGTGATATGCGCATCAATATAATTTCGCTCTGCCGGATAATGCGCGCGACGCAGACCGTTGGCCCATGCTTGGTCGGTCTTGCCCATATCGGCGGTGATGATGATAGGCGCGGTCATGGGGTGGGTATTAGCGTCGTGAATGTCCCGACGCTACCATCCACCTTGTCGTTTTGCCTCTCGTCATCCTGAACTTGTTTCAGGATGACATGCGACGGAAGCGCGGTGTCCTGAAACAAGTTCAGGACGACGAAGGGAAAGAATGTCACGGTTACGCTGCGACTGGCGCACAACAACCCAACAAAAAAGCCGCCCTGTTTTGCAACAAGGCGGCTTTTTGTATGAAGCAATCGAACGCTTTATGCGTCGTCGCTAGCCTCAGCTGAAAGGCCAGCGGCCTCAGCAGCAGCCTTGGCAGCAGCTTGCTCCTCACGGCGCTTTGCATTGGCAGCAGCTTCAGCAGCATCGGCTGCGTCGGCGGCTACTTCGGCTTCAACCTGTGCTTCAATGGCTTCCGCAGCAATCTCGGCCTGTTCGTCTTCGAACATCTGGTCGAGAACGTTGACACCGTCCTTCTGCAACTCGGCTTCATCGTCAGAACGGGCCACATTGACCTGAACATTGACGGTGACTTCGGGGTGCAGAACAACCTTCACGCCAAATACGCCAAGCGTTTTGATAGGGCGCTCTAGCACGATCATGCTCTTGGAAACCTTGGCGTCCTGGGCGACCAGACCGTCAACGATATCCTTGACCGAAACCGAACCGTAAAGCTGGCCAGTTTGTGAAGCTGCGCGGATCAGGACGATCTGCTTGCCTTCAACACTGCCTGAAGCCTTTTGCGCTTCGTCACGACGGTTTGCGTTATCGCTTTCAATTTTCGCGCGGTTTGCTTCGAAAACCTTGCGGTTAGCTTCGTTTGCACGGAGCGCTTTTTTGTTTGGCAGCAAGAAGTTACGGGCATAGCCGTCCTTCACGGTGACAACATCACCAATTGCGCCAAGCTTTTCAACGCGTTCGAGAAGTATGATATCCATGTTTCGGCTCCTTACTTCACGATGTACGGCAGAAGACCGATGTGACGGGCGCGCTTGATAGCTTGGCCCAGCTCACGCTGCTTCTTTGCCGATACGGCGGTGATGCGCGATGGGACAATCTTGCCGCGCTCTGAAATGTAACCTTGCAACAGGCGTACATCTTTATAATCGATTTGCGGCGCATCTTTACCCTGGAATGGGCAGGACTTGCGGCGACGGAAAAACGGACGTGCCATGTTTTAAGCCTCCTGCTCTGCGCGATACGCGCGATCTGGACGAGGTGCACCGCGATCACGGTCGCCACCACCAAAACCGCCACGCTCACCGCGTTCGCTGCGCTCTGGACGGTCGCTCTTGCGCATCATGACAGATGGGCCCTTTTCATGCGCGTCTACGCGGACGGTCATGTAACGGATCACATCTTCGTTCATACGCGTCTGACGCTCCAGCTCGGCGATGGTGTCGCCCGAAGCTTCGATGTCGAGCATCACGAAATGCGCTTTGCGGTTCTTTTGAATTTTGTAGGTCAATGTACGAAGACCCCAGGTTTCGGTCTTTACGACCTTGCCCTTATTGTCTTCTACAATCTTGGTGGCAGTTTCTGCCAGCGCATCAACCTGGGCCTGTGAAAGGTCCTGACGCGCCAAAAATACATGCTCGTAAAGCGGCATGGGCGTTTCCTTGTTCCTACCGATCGCTGACGCAGCACCATGCATACGCCCCTCCGGCCTTCTTCAATTTCGGTCAGGCGGACCTGAGCGAAGTGGCGCGCTTAGGGGGGATTGGTGTGGAATGCAAGCGATTCGCGGGATTGCGGAAATGCGGAGCTCGCCCTTAGCGTTGTAACCGCCCCAAAATATCCGCTGCAAACGCGCTCAGCGTATCATCCCTTGCCCCCATGACCACAATCCGGTCGCCGGGCCTTGCCAGTTGGACAATGCGGTTGCCGCAGTCTTCGCGGATCGGGATATAGTCGGCGTTGCGGCCCGCTTTGGCTACTGCGTCGGTGATGCTTTCGCTGCCAATGCTTTTGTCAACGGTGCCGCCGAAATAGACGGGGTCGCAAAGGATGAGATGGTCGTCGGCGCCCAAGTTATCCGCAAATACGCTAGCCAGTTCTGCGCCCATAACGCGGATGGGACCGTAGCCATGGGGCTGGAAGAAGGCGACGATGCGACCGGGAAAAGCCTTCAACGTCGCCAAGGTCGCGGCAATCTTGTCCGGGTTGTGGCCGAAATCGTCGATGACCGTGATGTCATTGGCCGTGCCGACAATATCAAAACGGCGAGCAAGGCCATTAAAGCTTTCGACGCTGCGCACGGCTTGCGCGACGGACACGCCAAGCGCGACGCTTGCGGCAATAGCGGCAAGCGTGTTCGCGATATTGTGTCGGCCCGGGACGATCAAGGCGACGGGATAAGCGTCGCCCATCGCATGCAGGGTGAAGCGGCTACCAAGTGGGAGGTCAGTGATGTCCGTTGCGCGGAAACCTGCATCAGCGGAGAAGCCAAAGCTAATCGCGCTCTGCAATGCCATGGGCGCGATCAACGCCGCAGTCTCGGCATCATCGGCGTTCCAGACACAGGCTTTCGCCTTGCGCGCAAAATCCCCGAATAACTGCCGCAATTCTTCTAAGCTTTTATGATCAAGGCTGACATTGTTGAGGACCGCCACCTCAGGCGTGAACAGGGCGATGGAGCCATCGCTTTCGTCAACCTCGGAAACAAAGACATCCCCCTGCCCGACGCGCGCGCTGGCGAAGGGCGCATCATCGGCAACGAAATTTTTCATCACCGCACCATTCATGATCGTCGGGTCACATCCAGCATCGGTCAATATCCAGCCGATCATGCCCGTGACGGTCGATTTGCCGCTGGTTCCGCCAACGGCAACGCTACGCGGCGCATTATTAAACAAGTCCGCGAGCAGCTCTGCGCGCGTCATGCGGGCGCAGCCCAAAGCATTCGCTTTGGCAACATCAGGCACGCTGTCTTCGATAGCGGCAGACGCGATAAGGATTTGATTGGCGCTCATAATGCCGCTGCCGTCTTGCGGAAACAAATTGATGCCAAGACTTTGCAGCCATTCGAATTTTGGCCCCAGCCGGCCTTGGTCGAGTGCGCGGTCGGAACCCGCAACGCTTGCGCCTGCATCACGGACGATATTGGCCAAGGGCAACATGCCAGAGCCACCGATGCCGCAGAAGAAATAGGATTTGTTTTTGTGCATGATTGGCGGTTATGCGTTAGTGCGAGTTTTTGCAATGGAACGCTGAACGCTCTGTTCCAAAACAACGGCGCACAAGCTTTGGCTAGTGTAACAAATAAGGGAAAGAGTGAAATATGCGGATAGCTATTTGCGCCCCATCAACGCCATTTACGCGCGAAGACGCCGCGCGCGTTTCTACACTTGCCGCCACCGCTCACCCGACCGCTGAACTTGTCTTTCACGACCAATGCTTTGCCGAGTCTGGCCATTTCGCCGGATCCGATAGCGAGCGGCTGGAGGCTTTTGTCGATCTTGCTAATGACCCAGATTTTGATGCGGTTTGGTTCGTGCGCGGTGGTTATGGGGCTTGCCGGATCGCTGAGGATGCCGTCGCCGCGCTAACATCAGCAGCGGCGGATAAAATCTATATGGGCTATAGCGACGCCGGAAATCTGCTTGGCGCGCTTTACGGCGCCCAAATTGGTCGTGTCTGCCACGGCCCGATGCCAGCCGATATTCGGCGTGACGGCGGTGAGGTCGCCGTCCTGCGCGCACTCGACTGGATGCTACATGCGTCGCCGCAATCGCTCGAACCACAACTGCAGGCCGGCACAAAATATGCGGCGTTCAATCTGATGACCTTGGCGATGATGGTCGGCACGCCGTTAATGCCTGATCTGAAAAACCATGTGTTGATATTGGAGGAAGTCAGCGAATATCTCTATGGTTATGACCGCGCCTTTTTCCACGTCACCAGCCATTTGCAAACCGCAGGGCTGGCCGGATTGCGGCTTGGCCGCGTCAGCGATGTGCCCGAAAATGATCGCCCCTTTGGCGAAAATGCCGAAGAAATCGCGCGGCGCTGGTGCGCAAAAACAGGGATCAATTATCTGGGCCGTGCGGATATTGGCCATGACGCCGATAACCGGATTGTGCCGTTCGGGCTTGCAACATTCAGCGCTGCGCCATAGGCGATTTTGCAAGAACACCGACCAACAGGAGCAGACATGCGCGCATTTATTTTCCCTGGGCAAGGCAGCCAGGCCGTTGGCATGGGCAAAATGCTCGCCGAAGCTAGCCCCATCGCGCGCGCGGTCTTTGAAGAGGTCGACGAAGCGCTTGGCCAACATCTGTTCCGCCTTATGTGCGAAGGCCCAGAGAGCGAACTAACACTCACCGAAAATGCGCAACCTGCGATTATGGCCAACGCCATTGCCACCTTACGCGTGTTGGAAAAAGAAGGCGGCGTTCGTCTATCAGAAAAATGCAACTTCGTCGCTGGCCATTCCTTGGGTGAGTATACGGCGTTGTGCGCCGCTGGCGCCTTGCCTTTGTCGGTAACGGCTGCGCTGCTGAAGCTGCGTGGACGTTCCATGCAGGCCGCTGTGCCCGTTGGCGTAGGCGCAATGGCTGCTTTGCTTGGCGCGGATATAGAAAAAGCGGAAAGCTTAGCGGCCGCTGCTGCGGAAGGGGAAACCTGCACTGTCGCCAATGACAATGACCCGTCGCAGGTCGTTATTTCTGGCCATAAAGGCGCGATTGACCGGGCGATTTTGCTGGCGAAGGACCATAATATCAAACGGGGCATTTTGCTGCCCGTATCCGCACCTTTTCACTGCCCATTGATGCAACCCGCCGCCGATGAC
>Ga0315903_10001586_pt1 | contig 34560 bp, 29 predicted proteins | sample LakEriMetagenome_7_FD_203524 | JGI IMG/M metagenome (GOLD analysis project Ga0315903, IMG submission 203524) | Freshwater fungal communities from buoy surface, Lake Erie, Ohio, United States - Buoy 2 MA119 | ecosystem: Environmental > Aquatic > Freshwater > Lake | place: USA: Lake Erie, Ohio...
AGTACGAATACCAACAGACTTTAACTCGTTCTGTATATCAAATGATTGCCAACGGTCAAACGATACCATGCCAATATCAAATCCTAGCCTACGCAAATTCTGAATCCATTGTTTTACTTCAGATAAGTTTACTGGTCCTTCAATCTTTGGTTCCCACCATACTACTGCATCTACTACTACGATAGGCATTACTTGTGAGTAGTCTTTAATTACCTGGACATTTACCCACTTTTCAACGTGAGCAATAGCGACAGCACACTTGTCATGCTTCTGTGCAAGGTCAGCATGTACAAAATATTTCTTGTCTGGGTCAGGCTTGAATGATTCTATAAAGCTTTTGTTTGTATCTATTGGGTTGATTGCTGACATACATGCACGAACTTTTTCCTGTTGTTTAAAGAATGCATCGGACATATAGGTAGGTACACAAGCAAAACGCTGCATAGCATCACCAAGGTCAGTGTAAAATGCCAATTTAAAATCGTCAATCTTACGAGTAGGATTTACTACCCATGTAGGTCTTTTGATAGCAAACATTCCAGGGAACTTGTAAGATAGGATTGTGTCTTCATCCCATTCAATCTCAAGCGTATTGCCTTCGGTATCTTCTGGTAGGTCAGGATTCATAATAAACTTGTGTCTCTTTGTGACAACTTCTTTATCTGCAATCACATCGTCATATCTTTGGCTGATAAAGTCTCCAGGATATCTAGGAAAAGATAGTAGGGCTACTTTGCCTAAGTCTGGAAAACGACTGTCTACGGACGCACGGAAGGCTTTATAGATGTTGTCTGCGGTCTTTCCTTGCTCATTACCTGTACCCACTTCCTGAGAGAAACCTGAAATCTCGTCAAGTACTGCTAGCAGAAGGTTTAGACCTTCGTGAGATTCTCTTTCTGAGTGACCAGAATAAACAGTAATAGCCTTATTAAACTCTATGCTATCTACCTTAGCGTAATACTTTCCAGCAAACCATGGCGACTTTTCTACTTTAGTTTTAAGTCCTTTAAAAAATACGTTCTTAGCCTGTTGTGCGTTGATAGCGATATTGATAATATCGATAGCATCTCCAGATGGTTTGCCATAGTAGCGAGCAGGGTCTTTTAAGCAAAGTAATTTATAAACAACATAGGAACAAGCAACGGTAGATACGAAGTCCTTACCACTACCCTTACCAAGCTGTAGGATAACTTCATTCTTAGTATATTTAGCAAAGTGTCTACGACCTTCTTCTTCACCCATAATTTCAATAAGTTCTTCTAGCCTATAGATTTGACTCATAGCTTCTACAATGTCATATTGTATCTCTGATAGTGATGGTTGATTTAGATAGTACTCGCCTTCAACAAATGTTTTTACATCTACTGGCTTTTCTTCAAATACATTGCTTTTTAATACTTCAATAAAGTCATCGAACATCGTGGACAATTGTAATTACCTCTTGTTCTTTTGATACCGCAGATAGTCTACGCATAATTTCATCTCGTACCTGTGGGTATTCGGAAGCAACGTCACGCAAGATACCAACAAGGATATCCTGTCTACGCTCAATCTCTATCATTTCTTCTGCAAGTTCTTTGTTCTCTAGCAAACCAGCCTTCTGTAGCATATCGATACGCTTAGTTTCAATATCTAAAACAAGTTTAATAGCACCTGTCTTAGCACCAAGATTAGCAACAGTAGTAGCATCGTCAATAACTTCATACGCTTTCTTAATAAGTTTATTAAAGTGTGCATCAGCACCAGCTAAAGCTTCTTTTGCTCTAGCACGAATTATAGAGTTATCCGCTGCAAGGGACTTCCACTGATTAATGTGTGCAACAACTTTATTTCTAGATAAGGATAGTTCTTTGGATATTTCTGTTTCACCAACACCCTGCAAATATTTTTCAACAACCTTGTTCATCTCGTCAAGGTGTTCAACTGTTAATGCTTCAAGAGACATTTTTCTTTCTTCCTCGCTTTACTGGAATTCTTTTTACCCTGTCAGGATAGAATGAACGCCAAGATGAAGCCTTGCCTTTCTCTAGTTCAAAACAGTCTACCCACGACACACCTGTTTCAGTATTCGTGACAAGACTATCAAACTGGAATTTTAAGCCATGTTCTCCATCTATCTTAATGATATCACCTTTAGCAATTATAAAATTGCCAAATTGAAGGCTATGTTCTCTACTAAACTTAGTAGTCTGTGGCTTACTTGCTTTAACCTTTTTCATCTCTTAGACTTCCTTAATCCAAACTTTGCTAAATATACATAGATTGTTTCTGATGTTGCTCCACACTCTTTAGCTATTTCTTCTGGTGTTTTCTTATCTATCCAATACCGTTTGCGTAGCCACGCTTCATTAGTGTAAAATTTATTTGCCATTCTAATATCCTCCAAAAGCCTTAGTCCAATTATGAATAGCCCAATGCCCAATAGCACAAGCATCAGCCACATCATCATCTGTTAGTTGCTTATCATAATTAATATTAACAAAGTTAATTGTTCTTTGTTTACGAATATTTCGTTCCTCATTCTTTAGCCAGGAATTAGATTTCTTGGGATTATCTTTAAGTACCTGCAACTTTTCTTCTTTGGTTAGCTTCTTATTTCCAATATAGTTTTGCCAAGTGATTGGAGATACAGAACCTATATACTTTACCCCAGACATAGAAGCAGCACCCAGCAACGCACCCTGGACCATAGCTAACTGAGCAGCAGTCTTAGGGCTATTCATAAACACTGTGTGCTCAATTACAATCGTGTCAAAATCAAAGTTGTCAAAGAACATTTTGGTTTTCTTGGCGGCATCCATAACTTTTTCATAGGTGTTGCTACCACTAAAAGATATCTTGCCACAAGCAGTAATTTTACCATTGTCAAATATTGCAAATGCTAGACTATTAGTACTAGCATCAATAGCACAAAACTTCTTAGAGTTCGATTTTACCATTTACAATTCCTTTAATCTCTCTTAGAACATCTCTAACTTCATCAGGAACTACCTCGCAAGATTGACAAATAATTTCATCTGTATACATAGATAGTTTTTTACCACAATTTTTGCAAAACCTGAGTTTGCCAGCACGTTTTTTTATCTTATCTCTTACATACTTTTCAGCAATCTTTTCTTTAGTTGCTAGCTCTCTACATTCAGCAGAGCAATATATCTGATAAGATAATTGTGTTTCAAATTGATGGTCACACCAACTACAGTATTTGATTTTCATCTAATGGCTCCAGAGAATTTAGTTTTATCTCTCCAGAACCAGCAGCATCACAAGCTTCCCTAATAGGACATGCCTTGCAAATTTTTGAATTAGAACGATAGTTCTTAGTAGGCAATGTTTTATTCTCCCATGCCTTACGAACCTGTCGCATCCATTCAAATGTGTTCTCTACCCACTCATACATGTATGTATTTAATTCAATAGGAAAAATCAACAGTTCGTGATTGTTCTTATTTTCATAAATCAATACAGATTTGTTCTTGTTTAAAATCTTCATATAGATTAACAACTGGATAACGTGTCCAGTCTTAGGCTTCCCTGCCAATTTTCTATACTCAAAGCCTTCGTTAGGCATTGTCTTGATTTCCCCAAGCAACTCTTTGTCTTCCCAATTAAGCAGAACGTCACCAAATCCAAAGATTGGTGGGTCATTATAGGTGACTTTAAATTCTGAATCAACAAGAAGACCAGGAACATTCTTCATAGCTTCCTGAATTCTTTCATGCGACTTTGTACCAGCAGTCATATTTGCAGCACCATAAGCATCTGCGTTATCTGTAAATACTGCACCTTCAAAAGCAAGATACCAATACCTTGGACACTCACCAAAAGCGTAAGCAATAGTGCTAGGTGCAAATGTTTTCTTCTGTTGAAACTTATCTACACGATTAACAGTATATCCAGAATTAATCTTAGCAATCAATTCTTCTTTGTTGATAAACGATGGTTTGCTTGCAGGATTGGTTTCTACTTTTTTTATCATAACTTGATTTAATAAATTTTTAACCATGGTATCTTAGCGAGTAATATATTTAAGTGCTGATACCAAGTCATTAATTGCTTCGGCAGCAGTGAAGTAAATATTTTTCTTCGCCCTATCTCCTTTTTCTACGTTAACCATCCATGTGGCTTTGAGAGACATCTTGGCAGCAATTGCTTGCAAGCGTACTATCTCTACTGTTGCAACGTTTAGTGGAATGTCTGGCTTCAAGATTACCTTTGCTACAAAAGTTAGTGCTGTGGTAAGCTCTTCATCATTCATAAAGTCAGCAATCTCTGAAAGACCATTGACCATCTCTAGTGTTGTTTTAGTTTGTTCTATATTTTCCATTTTGTTTCCTTAATGTTATAATACTATTATACACCATCGTTGAGTATTTGGTCAAGCAGGGATAGCTCAATGATTGCTAGTCTTGTTTTAATACCATTCTCACCAATGACCACAACAATAGCAGGGTCATTACCATTACGAATAGCATCTGTAGTAGCCTTAGCCCAGACATCTTTATTTAAAGTAAAAGACTTACCCACTTCCTTAAAGTCAACTGTAAAGTTTTCCCAGGAAGCATCTCCCTTATGAGTTCCACGACCAGAGTTCTTGTGCTGTTTAGCACCAATACGCTTACTCTCGCTTTTCTCGCTCATAGTCTTTCTTCTTTTTCTTTGTCTGCAAACTCACTTGGCTTAAATGCTTATCTGGACACATCCAAGTAATCAGCTTGTCTTGTGCATACATTCTCACTGTCTTTACTTCTACCTTACAGGTATGGCAAGGAAATGAGCCAGGATAGATACTATACTTTCCCATTTACCTTTGCCTTGATTTCATCTTGTAGGTCTAAGTCTTCTCGTACTCTTGCTACAAATTTATCCCTACCCTGTAATTTAGAACCATCGGGAAGGATATACCAAGCACCTGTACGTTCTACAATGCCCATCATCTCTGCAGTATCAACCAAATCACCAATGCTGTCAATACCAACATCACCTCGAAAATAGAAATCGTATTCTCCAGATTGGAAGGCTGGCGATGTCTTGGAAAACTGGACTTCCCAACGAACTTTCCTACCAACCTTTTCTTCAATGAGTTTATCGCCAACTGCAATCTTGCCTTTAATTGCTTGATTGTCTGATTCGGAACTGAATAATTTGATAACCGTAGATGAATAAAACTTAGTAGCTTGACCACCTGAAGGCTGTTGGCTAGTATACATAGCAGAAATATTATTACGAGATTGCGAAATAAGTACCAGAAGGGTTGGCTTAACTTTATTGTTAGCATAGTTAAGCATCTTCCAAGCGTTACTAAAATCTCTAGACTCTGCACCAATTTGTTTAGTGTTTTCCAACTGTTTAAGTTCATCTGAATCCTTCTCAAAATAAATAGCAGGTAGCAATGATGTAATAGAGTCAACCACAATTAGGTCTACTCCAGCAGCCATTAAGTTAGTTCCTACATCTACCATCTCGTTAATTGTTCTTGCTTGTGATACGATTAGGTTTTCTGTATCTACCCCAAGAGCTTTAGCCCATTCTTCTGAATAGGACATCTCTGCATCAATCCAAGCACACAACTTGCCTTCCTGCTGTGCCAAAGCAATCATCTGCAAGCATAGCGAAGACTTAGCAGAAGACTTGCTACCCCAAATCAAAACCTGTCTACCATAAGGCAAGCCACCATTCAATGCACGATTTAGACCAAAGCTAGGTGTAGCCTGATACTCTGTCTTAAAGCCAACACCAGTAGTAAGGTTCTTTCGAATGCGTGGGTCTAGTTGTGCCAATGCTTCTTCTATTGTTGTCATTAAAACCTAACCCCATGTTTCTCTGGTCTAGTCTTATTAAATCCAGTCTTGTTTTCAAATGCGTAATCTAGCGATACATTGGTATATCCTTGTTCAACTAAACCAGCATACAGGTCCAGGGTACGAATAAGAATGTCTGCAAACTCTGCAGCAATCTCGTCTTCGCCCTTATCCTTGCGGATTGCTTCCATGACCTCGGTTACTTCAGATACAATCATCATCAGTTGCTTTGTTACAAAAATGTCCACCTGTTCTGCAGATGCATCATCAATTACTTTCCAGAAACCTTTTTTAACTGCTGTTTCGTGCAGCTCCATTGCGAGTTCATCAAACATTGAACACATCCTCCATTATCGTTGTTCCATCTTTTGTTTTGCCTAATGCAAACTTATAAACATTTCCTTCATCCAACTTCATGTATGCCTTAGCAAATGTTGTTGGAAAAACTGTTACGCTATGCAATTCTCTGGCGGCATCTGCCAAGACTAGCGAAGCCATCTTCTTACCAGCCTTAGTAACTCTTGGCTTGAAAGACACTACAAACAGTTCATCATCCTTGTATGGCAACTGCCTAAAGTTAAGCAACTTAATTAATGCAGATGCATTACCCTTAACTTCATCTGCAGGAATTGCAGTAACAATTCTATTATCAGTCACCAATACAATGTATGTACGACCAGCTTCAATAGTAGTATTTTCATCGTCAAAGATACCTGTGCTACCAGTCTTATCAAGTAATTCTACCCTTGACCAACCCTTGCCACGCTTGATAGCCTTAATCATACCCATCAAAACAAAAGCACCCTTTTCTTCATACTCTTCCACATCATTAATAAATGCGTGGTAGTGCTGTGGAATAGAAATACTAAACTCTGGTAGATTTAGATACTCATACAGGTTCTCACGGATAGCTTCATCATCTCTAGGATTATCGTCAAAGGTTGCAGCACCCACAAGTCTTAAAGCCTGTAGTGCACGACTATTTACACCACTACCCTTAGTAAAAGTAAATTCTTCAAGTTGCTTATATGATTCGAATGGTCTAGCAGCAAGATACTTGCTAGCAATGTTATCACTAATAAACTTAATAGCAGTTAGTCCAAATCTAATACCCTTGCCTTCAATCTTAAAGTCAACATCTGATTCGTTTATGTGTGGCAAACGAATAGGAATACCCATACGCTTTGCTTCAATAAGATATTCTGTACGAGCATCCTTGTCGCTTTCATTTTTCAATAGCGAATACATGAACTCAATTGGGTAGTTGTACTTTAGCCATGCTGTCCAATAAGATACAGTAGAATAAGCAACAGCGTGAGACTTGTTAAACGAATAGCCAGCGTGTGCTTCAAAGTCATGCCACAGGTCTTCTGCCTGATTAGGAGACAAGTAGCGTGAAGCATTCTTTACAAACTTATCTTGGAACACCTTAAACTCTTTAGCATCTTTCTTCTTACCAATAATCTTACGAACCTTATCGGCTTCAGCCATTGTCATACCGCCAAGTTCCACACAGGCAAGCATAACTTGTTCCTGATACAGAATACAGCCATAAGTTTCCTGAGTGAAAGACTTAATAACTTCATGCTTGTAATCAATGTTTTGCTTACCATGCTTACGAGCAACATAATCCTTACCGATAGTATTCATAGCACCTGGACGAACCAAAGCGTTAGAAGCAGCAAGTTCTGAAAAGTTTTTTACAACCATCTTAACCAGAAGATTTGTATATGGTGCAGCTTCACATTGAAACACACCCTTAGTATAACCATCAGAAAGCATACGATAAACATTTGCATCATCCATCTTAATTTCATGCAGGTCAATCTCTTCCCCTGTACGCTCCTTGATGATAGCAAGCGTATCCTGAATAACAGATAGAGTCTTTAGACCCAAGGCATCAATCTTAATTAGACCAATGCGTTCTGCTTCTTCCATGTCTACTGCTACTACTGGAATACGTTCCTTGCTACCTGGAGTTGTTCTAGTCTCCAATGGTGCATACTTAAAGATAGGTTCTTTAGCAGTCACCACACCAGCAGCGTGAATACCAGTACCACGAATACGACCACGAAGTTGCTCACCATACAATTCAATCTCTGGATACTTCTCACGGAACTCAGCAGTTGACTTAGATGTTAAATAATCATCCCAATCATCAACAAGCTTAAGAACCTTGTTCACATCTGGCAACGGAATATTAAGCACACGAGCAATGTCACGAATCATTCCCTTACCCTTAAACTCTAGGAATGTTGCAATAGAAGCAACATGACGATACTGGCGAACAAGGTAATCCTTTACTTCTTCACGTCTAGAATCCTGAATATCTGTATCGATATCTGGAAAGTCATTACGCTCTGGATTGATAAATCTGAAAAATAGTAGCCCATGCTTGATAGGGTCAATGTCAGTAATACCAAGTGCATAACATAGCAAAGAACCAGCAGACGAACCACGACCAGGACCAACCATGATGCCTTCTTTCTTAGCCCAGTTAATCATATTACGAACAACTAGAAAGTAAGGTGCAAAGTTTTTGTCTTTAATAATCTGTAGTTCTTCTTCAATTCTTGCATGATACTCTGGGTCTAAATCAAGCTTCAAAGCTTTTAGACCATCCATAGCTAACTCAGATAACTCTTTGTTAGGATTCTGATATTGTGTAGGTAGCAAATCAACGTAGTCTTTAATGTTATAGTCTTCAACCTTATTAACAATTTCAAGTGTGTTGTCATACATGTCTTGTCTTACAATACCCTGAGCTTCCATAGCCTTGTGCATCTCTTCATCAGAAAGCAAATGAATTTCATAATCCCTAAAAGTAATCTGGCGGTCAGCACCATAAAGATAATCTAGTTTATCTATCAGGTTATCATACTTCTGGCTACCAGCAAACGTGGCATCCTTATCAACCTTATTAGAATATGTATTCAGAATTAGTTTTAATTCCTGTATTTCTCTTTGGTCTGGACCAGCGTGATGGCAGTCAGGTGTGACAATGGGTTTGATACCAAATTCATCTGCAAGACTTAGGATAGTTTTATTAATCTCTGGTGGATTATGTGGCATAACTTCAATGTAGTAATCATCACCAAAGGTTTCTTTAGCCCATTGTAGGTGCGACTTAGCACTTGCCAAATCATCTGCTTCAATAGCTTTTGCAAGATAGCCAGACAGACAGCCTGACGTAATAATAAGACCTTCTTTATACTTCTCTAACGAAGCCCAGTCCATTCTAGGCTTCTTAAAGAAACCTTCTGTCCAAGCAATCTCGTTAAGCTTATTAAGGTTTTCTAAACCTTTTTCGTTTTTAGCAAGAATGATTAGGTGGTTGTAAACCAAATCTAATGGGGTGTCTTCTCTTTCATTCTTATCACGTTGGTCAAATCTATCTTGTGCAATGTATCCTTCAACACCAAGAATTGGTTTGATACCCTTTTCAATTGCGGCACGATACATTTCACGATGTCCAGATAGAGAACCGTGGTCTGTAATAGCGATGGCTGGCATTCCAATCTCGATTGCCCTGTCCACATATTCTTGTGGTGTCGCAATGCCATCAAATAGCGAGTAGTGAGTGTGAACGTGTAGCCCAGCATAACTCATAAATTAATCCTTAATTGTAGAAAAAGTGGGGGCACAGAGCGAATCATGTACCCCCACAGCCTGATTACCAGTCTATGTTACTTGATGTAACAGACGGAGTGTCAAAGCCGAAGAAGAAGTTCTCCTGCTCTGCATATGGAACTTCACGAACAACCTTTTCAAGATTGAAAGGTTCGATGTCATTCCACTTGAATGGTTCTGTATCTGGCTTAGTTGGAAGCAAGGTGTAGCTGGTTTCAGTTCCCTGACCATTACGCTTAATCTTCCACTCCAAGTTAGAGATAGAACCTGTTTCCAGTGCATATTCACGAATAGTGTTGAATGCAGACTGCTTTGAGATACCCTGAGACCAGACAGCAACGTATGCTGGCTCTAGACCATCTTCAACCAATACGTTTCCATACCAGCGTAGACGTGCTCTCCAACCAGACTTTGGTTCCTTGCGAGCCATCTCACACCCATAGCAACGACCTTCAGTCTCAATAGTACAAGCAGCCTTACGCTTGTAGTCCTTTGGGTTGGTGTGTTCTGAAATTACAACAGAAAGACCACGGTCTTCGCTGTAAGTTGCAGAATCAGTGTCCAGTTCTTCAATGAAGCGGACTTTTGCAGACTGTCCATCCGCTAGTTTTACCCAACGAACTTTCTGTCCTGTGTTTTCGTACTTTGGCTTATCCATAATATCACCGATATTTTTTAGCCCTTTGATTACGCTCATAATTTCTCCTTATGTTTTCTTAGCGGTATTCTAGTTTAGCATACTAGCAATAGTTTTGTCAAACGATTCATCAAGATTTTTGATAGCTTCATCAGACATATCGCCAATATCCTTATATTGTTTATCTAGTTGTACAACAGATACACGAGAGCCAAGACGTTCAATAATCTTGTCTTTCATATTTCCGCCAGCTTCATCATTATCAGCAATAACAATGATGTTATTGAAATACTTTTGAAGTAGGTCTGTTTGAAAATTGGATACATTTGCACCCAATGTTGCAACTGCTGGAAATCCACATTGGTCTAGGCGTATAGCATCGAATGATGATTCAACTACATAGACTTTGTTAGATGTCTTTACATTGCTCAAATTAAATAATGTTTTGGCTTTTGGTAAGCCTGGGGTATTCTTAAATTCCTTGCCTTCCACAGAACGACCAACAAAACCAACAGTCATTCCATCTGGAGATGTTATAGGAATAGTTACCATATCTTGTTTCTCAGAATAGCCAAGTCTGAATTTTCTCATAGACTGCTCTGTAATAAGTCTGCCAGTATAATATCTCAAGGCTCTAGGCGATTCAAATGCTTGTTGATTTAAACGCATAATCTGTATCTCGTCATAAGGTAGATAGTCTGGCTTAGTGACTAATGCTTGATTGATTGAAAACTCTAAATCAGTTTCTGTTTCTTTAGACTTAATAAAGCGAACAGCTTCAAAGTATGTTCTACCAGAAGTATGCATAATAAGATTGATTAGGTCACAAGAATGTTGACACGAAAAGCAGAAGAAAATACCAGAATGTTTATCTACTTCTCCAGCAGGTGAACGATAGTTGTTGTGAAAAGGACAGAAGATAATGTAGTCAGAGTCTACTTCGTTTTCAACTGTGATGCCTGACCCTGCGATAACTCTTTTAATTTGTTCTTTTGAGTAGGAACTAGTTGTGTTCCGTCTATTCCCATTATGCATAATGCCTTCTTCTTTCCTATATATGTTCCGTATACTGTTAATGTAAATTCGTAATAATCTTGTTCGCTATTATATTTTATCGTGAACTGTGGGTCTATGTCAAGTCTTATAACATAGCCCAGCTCACACATCTCAAGGTTTTTAAGTCTAACTAATTCTTTTCTTAACCTACCGATAGCGGAATCATTCTTGATGATGCCATCAAAGGTAAAGTTTCTAATAGGTTTGTGATATAAGTTGTCCACACTCTATTATAACTAGTTATCTTCATAATCCTTGTATTTATACCAGCCCTTGTCAAAATCAACCTGAACAAGGAATTCACCCATAAAGCCATTACGGTTCTTACGGAATACACATTCAATAATATCTGAATTTGCTCCACGACCTAATGCCATTACCCAGTCAGCATCGTAGGCAATCTGGCGTGACCAAGCTGTTTGACCAAGCGTAGGAACTGTGTCCAATTTAGTTACATCGTCAGGTGTAGCAGACGAGATAGCAATGATAGGCACTTCTTCTGCAATAGCCATAAGCTTCAGTTCACGAGATAGATTCTTCATACGGACAGTTTCATTGTCAGACTTTTGATTAGGTGACATCAATTGCAGATAGTCTACAATAATAAAGTCTGGTCTATACTGGTCAATCTTACCACGAATAACAGATGGTGTTACTTCTCCACCAGAATCATTAGAGATAATATGGAACTCTGGCTTACCCTGCAACTCTTTCCTGTGCCAACGCTTTAGGTCTTCAATCTCAACATTACCGTTGCTAAGTCTGCGATGTGACCACAAGCCATCGCCCATAATTGTAAACACACGATTACGAACTTCTGTCTCAGACATTTCTAGAGATATAACTAGTGGTGACTTGCCCTGCTTCCATGCCTGTACCGCAAAATATAGCGATAACCAAGACTTACCAATTCCTGGGTAAGCAAGGAACACGCCAAGTTGCCCAGGCATAATACCTGCTGGCAGATAATTGTCAAACCCTGGAAGTCCAGTCTTAATACCAATAGAGCCTAACTCATTTTGCTTTTGCACTTGCTCAAAATAAGCAACAGCAGAATCAATATCAGTAACATCAATGTCACGGATAACTGCTGTGTTCTTTTTTAGCTCTGATGTCTTTTGGATAATGTCTTCAAGGGCTTTACTACCCTGACCAGCCTGAACATCTGTAGCAGTGCTACGCAAGATATCCTTTAAACTATCGTTTAGATATTCTGCTTGTAGTTCTTCTAAGTGATATTTGGTTGCACCAACATTATCTATAGGAGCAAAGTCACGAAACTTCTCTACTACCAAAGATACTGGTGGTACAGTTCCATTGGCTTCAGAATAGTTACGAATAAATGTCCAAATATCATTGTGTGTTCTGAGAATGTTTTCTACGTTTGCTTGTAGCAAAACATGTACTTGTTTGTCCGCCAATACAGCAGAGATTAGTTTTGATTCTGTATTATTCATTTAGCCACTCCTTAGCTTTTGCTCTACGTTCTGCACGTTCTTGGTTATCTTCTTGCAATTGCTTACGCTTGTAAACAATGTGGTCTGCATAGTTAGCAAAGTATTTCCAGTTTGGCGATGGTGCTACATCAAAATAATATTGAAGTAGTTCATAGCATTCTGGCATACCATACGATTCAATGAGAGCATCTGCTGCCCATTGTTCTACGTTTAGATTTAGTGATGGCTTTTCTTCATACCTTGCAGTATGCAACTTGCTGTAGCGACTAAGCAAAGCCATGCGGTCTTTGCGGTCTGCCATTATCTTCCGTCAGCTTCGGATTGTGCTTCTGCTACTTTTTCAGCCAGCTTTTGTTCAACAAATGAATACACTCTCTCAAATGCATCGTTTGTGTTTTCGCCTTCACGCTTGTTATCTGATACAGATAGGTCAATGCGTAGTGATTGGAAGTTGCCTAGATTAAGCGTATAGCCTAGACCAACTGTTACTTTGGTGTTGTCATTATCCATGATTTTCATACCCTTTCAAGGTTAGATTGATTCTGACCAGACAGGGATAAACCGCCCATCATCAGTCTTTGTATATACCAGTATACCATCGCCCATACGCCTTGTCAACTCCTGTTTTGTAGGTGTTACATCGTTGGTTATTAGTTTATCTTTTCTTGGTCTACCGTGGTGGTAGGAAGCCAGGATTTCTCTAATTTCCCTTACTTGTGCTTCGGAATAGTAGGAACGGACCTGCCAGCCCCTCTCTCCGCCCTTCTGTGACCCCATAGGGAAGGGAATAATGCCTTTGAACATTAATTGTGGCATATATTTTTTATGCCTATTTACAAGCTCTGCGGTCTGTCCCACGGTATATGCACGAAGCCTATTCTTCTTAAAATCACTAACTAAACAACTTTCAATCTGGTCTTTTGTAATATTATAAACAGACATTATTCCATTAGAGTTATTCATATGGTAAACACGAACAAGGTCTCCATTTAAGAACCAGACCTTTTTATTCCCTGGTACAACAGGTGCACTGTTATACTCTTCCATAGTTAAAGCAGCCATTTTATAGTTGCGTTAATCCAACAGCCATGACTGAAAGGTCAAAGCCAACTTCATTGGTGAATGTTGTTGAACTATATATAGTTACCACAATTGTGCAACCTGATTTATTAACATCTATAATATTAATACCTGGAACATGCACACCAGGAGTACCTGCTTTAAAACTAACTGATGGAAATATTAATGGAGCTGAAAGAAAAGTTTTATTAAAAGAAATAGAGATTTGTTGAGAAGCTGATACTTGGCTACCACTTCCCTTTATGTTGCCAGATGTAAAATTAGTAGCAATTGCAAAAGTTCCCATATAAGAATTAACTACTGTCTTAGTAGATGTATCATATATTGGAGAGATTGTGTTTGCAAACTTACTAGAAACACCATTAACTTCATCAATGATTGAGTTTAGCAAAGTCTGGTCAACTAAAGAATTTGAGGATACATTTGGAATAGTCATATATATATTATACCATTAAACTATAGTTCCGCCATCAAGAATTGGCAGGGTATTCATGGCTGATGTCTGAAAAATAAGTGCATTAGTATTAATAATCTTTTTTCCTGTTGGTATTTGTACTGCAATTTTAACAAATTTTGCCTTTACCCCAGACTGTAGCGGTATTTGAAGATAATAAGAATTTGATGTAACGGTATCGGCATACTGAAAGTCTGGGAAAACAGCAGTGTTTTGGTTTGAATCCCAAGACCAGGCATAATAAACATCAAATTTAGCGGAAGCAAAAGAGTCTGGAACACTCCATTTAACGTTAACTCCAGCCCCACCAGACTCTACAGAGCTTACAGAATAATCTGGAACAAAGCCATCTAAAAGAAAACTTGTACTTTCTTGATTTATCTCGTTTATCTCAGACCATGGAGAAAGTTGCTGCCCAGTTTCTGAAACAACAGCATATCTAACAAAATAAACAATGTCTGAAGCTGAGTCCTCTATGCTTGCCAAAGATTCTCCAATTGGATTAAAAGTTGCAACAACGTTGTTTTCTGCCATTACAATACATCCACCACAAATTTAAATTCTATAAAACTTTTTGTATTATTTAGTTTTGTAATTGGCAAAGAATCGGATGACTTGACAACCGTGTATGCTGTTAGTCCGTATTTATTGTTAAAAGATGATACATTTTCTATCCTAAGTGCATCCAATGCAATATAAAAATCTGATGCAGCTGCACTACCCAAAGTATCTTCGGCATCTACAAAAACCTTTATATATCTTACATCAGCCCAAGCAAAACCTGCTGTCTTATACAATGAACCCATAGTCTTTTTTGCAACAACATATCTATTGTTTGTAAAATTATGTTGAGTTTCACTTGTTGCTCTTCCAGCAACAGTTATAGCACCAGGATTATAACCAATATCCAAAACAAGTGTTGAACCTGTTGTTCCAGATTGAGCTGTCCAAGTACCATTATATGCTGATGGTGTTAATCCAGAAAGAGTGACCTTCTGACCAACAGATATGTTATGAGCATTTGCTGTTGTCATAGTTATGTTTGTTGTTCCTGTTGGTGTTTGAGTATTTATATTTGTACCGTTGTTAAGATTAACTACAAAGCTTGCATATTCTGGACTTGCTCCATCAGTGTGAGCAAATTGAACCAAGACTTTGATATTACTTGGAACATCTGGACTAGGAACATTGCTATTATCTACACCATCTTTATTAATAACAGAAAAAGCTAATCTTATTTCATCGTCTGAAGAGTTTTGACTTATACCCAAATCTGTTGTTTCTAAATGAATATGATTTCCAGAAGCACTTAAATCATTTCCATTAACTGTAAGAGATGATGTATCACCCCTCATTAATAAAACACTACTCAAATACCGTGGCTGTTCATGCTTTGTAATCCTTGCTGGATTATTTACATTTTCAAATAAAGCATTTTCAGATGTTGTAAAAAATGAATCATCCGCTATTGTTATATTGTTATTTGTGTCAGTGATATTTCCTGTTTGTTCTGGAACATCTGTTATTGTTCCACCAGAAGTATGATATTTCCAATTTTCTCCAAAGCTAAATAATGCAAGCGACTTGCTGTCTGAACCGACTGGTGTTGGATTTGCAACAGAAGGATATACTCCAATTTCTGTAATACCATATCTTTCAGTTGTTGGCAATTCTGCAGTAAAGATTACAGTAGTTGCTCCAGATTCAGTCACAATATTTCTAGATGTAATTGGAACTCTAATCATCTCAAAATCCATTGATGTTTTAGAAGCATAGTCTGCAAATGGTTCAGTACTTGATAACGGTTTTGGTCCACATCCTAAAACAAGGTGTGAAGCATAAGTGTCTGTTAGTCCGACAAGATATCGTCCTATAATCTGTTTTCCAGTGTTTGTAATCATAGTGTTCTCCTATATAATTCTATCATAATAGTGGTCTATTTACTAAGCTATTATTGTTACCTGCTGTGTAGATGTTGCAACTACCCCATTTATGTCCACAGAAACATAATATGATTGACCAATTGTCAAGGAATTTGCACCAGATGTGCTTATGGGTATTGTGAGTTCAAATGTTGTTGTCTTCTGGCTTGAAGCACTTACTGTTACTGTTCCTATTTTTATTATTCTAGTAATCCCCTTTTTTACATTTGTAGGTTGATTACAGTTTTGATGTGTGACTTTAATCTTGCTACCTCTTTTTGCACTAAGCGGAGTAATCGATATTATCTTATGTGGTGGAGTAGTAACCACTGGAACTACCTGTGCAGGAGCCTGTTGTTGTATTTGAATTTTTTGTTGTTCTTGAGTAGATGTTTGAACAGGAGCTGAGTTATTTGTTGTTATTGGTGCTGGTATTACTGTAGGTGGAATTACAATATCAGTTTTACCAGTGATTTGATTTGGTGTAATTGTTGCTCCTTCTGTTGTTGTTAATGTTTTTGCAAGATAATCTGTATTACTATTTTGACTTTTAATAATTTGTATTGGACTAGTTGAATTTACAACTGCTACTGCATCCACCACATTTTTGTTAAGACCTAAAGAGTTCTGTGAAAAATCAAAAGTTCTAGAGACTTCTAATATCTCGTTTCCAGTCAAAGCCATGAACGCTAGTCTTTCATCTATACTTAAGTCTGCTCTTGTAGAAAAATCAGTTGATTCGTATTTTGTTATGTCTGATGTTTTTACAGGATTATTTTCTCCACCGCCGCCATTCCCTGGTGGTTTTATTGGTAATATTGGTTTTGCTGGTCCACTATTATTAAACCATACACTTGTTCCAGCTGGTGCTCTATAATAATTAGACTCTGACTGACTCCATGTACTTGTTCCTTTTGGAATTTTATTTCTTTCAGCCCATCTAAGAGAATCTACCATTATGTCACCTCACTTAAATATAGTCTAGTCGAAGGACCATCTGGATTTCTTGTATATTCAGATGCATAAACAACATAGTTTTTTCCACTTACACTATTTGGTAGTGTCTGTGTAGTATCAAAAGACAGGGAGATTATATCTCCCATTTGAATAATAGGCATACCAAACACTTCAATGCCCACTGCTTTTCTAGGTTTTGAAAGCTTTCCTATTAAAAATCCCATTAAGTTCCTTGCTAAATCTGCTGTCTGAATATATGGAGAATCTATAACAAAAGATTTTGTGCCATAAAGTAATCTATTGTTTTTAATATTAGTATAATCTTTTTTGAATTGTTCAGGATTATAGTTAATTGGTTGTATAAAAGTACTCTTGTCAGTTAAATATTCATCTACCGTCAAATCTCTTGCTGCTTCTTTAGTAAAGGTAACTCCTGTAATACTAACATTATCTTCATACCCTTTATTTGCAGCAAGGTCTAGTGGTTCGTCTGTTATATTAAATATTAAAAATTCTGCACGATATGGAGTTGAACTATATCCAGCCACTCTATATCCACCTAATGACGCTGGTACAGGCGATATTAAAGATGTTAAAGCAGGGTATGCTTGGTCAAACTTAACATTAAAATAAGCACACTCTCGCATAATTGCCCCAAACTCTTCATAATATATTTCTGTTTCAGGTATGCTTGAAGTAGAAAGTTTTGACAAAAATCCAGTTTGTACAAGGGGGCTAAGAGAATACTTGTTTCCAGTTATTCCAGAAATCTTTGTATCATCAAATACCTTGGTTGCAATTGGCAAAGATTGTTTTTTATCTACACCAATTGTAGTTTTTATTTCTTCCGTTGTAAGAAATCTTCTCATTGCATACATATTTTCAAATAATGCATCCGAAGAACCACGAACAAAAAGAGAAACATTCTCTGAAACATTATTAATAATTGGCTGTTTATCTTCAACTAATGCCACTTGGTCATTGTCTAAATACAAAGCAAAAACCCAACTCTTATCACTATTTTTACTAACACTAATACCAATATCATAAACTGAATCGGTCTGTTTAGTTCTTAAAACTTTTCCAGTAAATTTTCCAGTATCAACCAATATATTTTTAAAAGCAGTATGTAATTTTTCTGGAACCAAAACTCCATTGTTGTTTACATCTTTTAATTTATAAAACAATAATGTATTTACTGTTACAGGATTTAAGTTTCCTGCATTTTCACCAGTTAAAGCCTGTGTATCAGTATAATCTAAAGCAACTAGTTCATAATAATATCCCTCTCCCTTTGAATTAGTCATTATTGCAATTCCACCAGATTTTGCATTTATACTAGACGGTGCTTCTTTAAGTATTCCAGTTGTTTTATCTCTATAAACTTGTTGAATATCAGAGTATATGTTATAAGAAGAACCTATGTTTAATCTACTTGGGTCTTGACTTTCACTCTGACCTCCAAAAAATCTAAGTCTAGCACCAAAAGTATCATATTTTATATTTGAATCTAATGTCTTTTTTGCATAACAAATAGCTGACATGGCTGACACATCTGTTTGAAAAGCTGGTCCTTTTAAAACTAATCCAGATGACTGAATGGTATCATATGTCTGTAGTTTTGAACTTTTTAAACTATAAGAAAGTTTTCCTAAAAAGTTTTTAATTTTTGTAGAAGATGTTACAGATTTATTTTTAACAATATCTTTATTTGCAAGAACTGTTGCAGAAGTATCTTTGCCATTACCAAGTAACTGATGATATTGAGTGACCAAAGTATTTTTATTTTTTTCCCACCATTGTTCAGTTGTTCCATCATCTACACCATGTGTTGTGATTGTTGTTCCAAATTGTCCACGACCATGTTTGCGAATCGCATCAACTTTTATTGTTCCATCTGAGTTATACTGTGGTTCAGCATATATTCTTACTCTTCCAGTTTTATACATTTTGTTACCCTTGTTAATTTGTGAAAAATAATATTGATACTCTTCATTGCTTGTAATCCAAATAGGACCTAAATCTCCAACCATATATTCAATAGCATCATATTTTATAATTTCTCCATTTGAATAAAAATATCCATTGTATCTTGCTAACCAGTATGCTCCATCACCAAACTCAATAATGTTATCAACTATTTTATTTAAAGCATTTGTTGCCCCTGGTTGTACTACTGGAATAGTGTCATAAAGTGTTTTTGCAAGTGGTATTGCTGTTAATGCATATGCTGTTTGTGTTTCATTTTCTTCATTTCTAGATTGAAGATTTTCTTCACTTGCTTCTAATGCCCAAAAAACAGTTCTTTGATATTGAAAAATTTGATTTTTATCTAACCTAGATAATGAATTTAAATCATTTGGTGCCTTCTGAATATATCTGTTATAATAAACAATTTTTCCATCATTATATATGTCATTTGATTCAGAATTAACAGAAAGAATATTTGCTTTTCTAGGTCCCTGGTCAATACCATATAAAGAAACATCTTTGTTTCTTACATCTGAAGTTGGTACAAGATATTCTTTAGTCATAACAACAAAGTTATTTACTTCATCAAAGAACATTGTTGTTTGTGTTGCTACCGCCAAATCTTGTAAAACTTGCATAACATTTTTATCTGGTGGAACCATAAAAAATGGAATGACCGCATCACTAATTGCAGATGCCCTAAGAAATTTATAATTTGAAAACCCAATTGAGTCTAACAATGTTGCCACAATAAAACTAACAGATGCATTTCTCAACATTATCTCTGGTGCTAAAAATGATTCAAAATAAAAACTTAAATCTCTAAGAGCTATAGATACGTTTCTACTTCCATCATCATATTGTGGGAAACCATCAGAATATAAAACTTTAACTGGAACATAAAAATCTTTGTATGTTGGTACAGATTTTGTTACAGTTCCTATTGTGCTAATATTTCCTGGGTTAGAGCCAATGTTTAGAACCAGGGTAGATGTGGATGAATTAGTTCCAGACTGTGCTGTCCAGCTTCCATTATATCCTACAGGAGATACTCCAGACACTATTACAGAATCTCCTTGAACTATTCCATGTGGGTTTTCTGTTTTTATAGTAATATTTGTGGTACCTGTTGGTTGTGGATTATTAGATATAATGCCAAACTCTTGCGGTACCTTGCCTATAATTTCATAAAACTTAAACTGTAATCCCTTATTTATAAACGTTGTTTGAAGAACATTGCTCTCATATATGTTTAATAAACTATTTTGATTATTAGTATTAAAGACTTGGTTATAATCAAAAATAGAAATTTCTCCAGTAGATGCTAACAATTGATTTACTGGTATATTGCTAACACCTATATCAGAAGCAAACTTTTTTATAGAAAATGATGCAACACTATCTGTTATATCTATTTCTAGTCTAGGAGACAATTCAATTAGGTCGAATGTACAGTTGTTATTTGCCATTGTGCTTGCTACAATTCTAAGACCTTGAATATATTCAAATTCTCTGTATTTTGTTACACTACTTTCTACATAAGATTGAGCATCTGTTTTATCTAGTTCTGTTACAAACATTTGTGAATTTGTTATGGACTCTTCGCTTTTATACCAACCATAACTAGGGGTCAATTGCAGATAGTTATCTAGTTTTGTAGCTGATATTCCACCATTATAAATATACAAGGTTCCTTTATCTGTGCTAGATGATTTTAATAAATATGCTTGTCCCTTTTGTTTAGGTTCTTGTATTAATGGCAAAGCATCTGTTGACGATACCGTGCCAACAATCACAAAAGTGTCTTTATAAGTTGTTGATATTTCTGCATTATTTAATCCATAAGACAATTGAAAATACCCAGTTGTAGCTGCATCACCAGTAAATTCATCAGAAGTTGTGCTATACATATCTACCCACGCTGTGCCAGTATACTTTTGAACCTTCCAAGCAAGCGGAGTTGATTTATAATTTGGTGTAGAACCAGAATAAAATGGGTCTGCATTTGCTGTTGGCAACGTGTTATTATTGCTAACATTTGTTTGAAGCTTTATAACTACTTTATTAGTTGGCATTAAATTTTTGTATATTACAAAAGGTGCTGCATCTTCAATTATAGCTACAAGATTTGAATTAAATCTAGATATACCATATTCGGCATTATCTGTTTTTCTATATGATGACCAATACTTAAACTTATCATCTTTGCTTGCCGCATAATACCTTGGATTTAAAAAAGTACTACTTCCAAAACTACTATTAGGGATTATCTTTTTTTGCATTCCAAAATTTCTTAACTTGTTTATACCAGAACGTGGTCTAAATCTATTAAAACAATCTTCTAAAGACATTAAAGATTTTTGTCTTTCATTAGCAGAACGGAATGTAACTGGAATTGAGTTTTCGTCAGTGTATCCACCATCAATAACAACATCGTAATCTGTATATCCAAACCATTCATTTGTTGCTGATGTTAATTTACTTTCATTTTCATTCCATGCTGTATTGGGTGCAGTAGCTTGGTTAGGACTTTCATTTGTTGGTCTATTCTTATAATTACCTATAGCTTTAATTGTTTCAGAACTGTTTAAATTTAGTTCTAAAACTACCTTGTTTTTAACAGATACTGCTGAAGATGTTTGCAAATGATTAGTTAAAGTTATATCTGAATACATTATGCTTGCTCCAAACTAATTGTTATATCCCACAAATCGTGGTTTGTCTGTCCTCGCTTTTGAACGCTATACTGAAAATCTGCAATATACATTTCTAAAACTTCGTTATATTGTTTAAGTTGACCATAAGGTGATGCATTTGCTTTATCGTAAGCATAGTCATATGATAAAAATACATAAAATGTTCCAGTATGGTTTTCATACCAATCTAATAATTCTACACCACCAGCTCCACCATCTACTGTATATTCTAGTAGGTCAGATGCTGTCTCAACTCCAGAGCTATTAAAAAGTGGGTCTTTGTTAAATGCTCTAGAAGGCAAACTTTGCCAAGATACTGACAATGCTTTTTTATCTGCAACATGGTATGAACGCATACGACCATTAATCATACGTTGACGATTTTCAATTCTTTGTGGAGCAAAATCAATTGGTGCTCTATTGTGGTCAGACAGTATTAAAAACTGTTCATTGGTATTAGAACTACTGCCATATTCATTGAGGTCTGGAATATATTTTCCATTTACAAGACTTCCAGGATTATCTGAGAATAGGATGGCTTGTGGTCTAGAATACTTAATTCTATTAGACATATATTGTTCTGTAGCCATTAGAAATTACTTCCCCTTACTCTATGATTATCAATCTTTTTAATCTCGTTCATAACTACCCTGGCAATTTGGCTAGGGTCAGACTGTGAACTAACACTTACGTTTATACTATAATTATACACTGAATCGCCTATTGATGTTTCACTTGTGCTACCGCCAACAAGTCCACCATCAGCAAATCTGTTAATCTTTTCGAGGGTACTTGCACCAATTCTGTCAACAGCAGACTTCTTAATAACAAATTCTCCTGGAGTAAGCATAGCAGGAACAGTATCTGTACCAATAGCAAAACCACCATTAGCAAAAAACTTCGGGTAGGTAAGACCATTTCTAATAACATTTATAGGAGAAACCATACCACCAGTAGCAAACATTTGGCTTACAATTGCTCCAAAACTACCAAGCATACCGCCTGAAGCACCACCAGAACCACCAGCACCTCTACCAGACCAACCGCCTTGGTTTTTAACATATTTAATGATTCCAGATTCATCTGACATTGGTTTATTTTTAGCTTCTCTATACCAATCTTGATTCAATGTCCTATATTTTTCTGACAAATGTTCTGCAGGAAGATTTGCACTAGTTTTAAAACGTTTGATATTATCTAGCTGATTAAATCCATATTTAGCTTTAATATTTGTTCCAATATCAATATAGTAAACTGGAACACCTAATTTTTTATCATATCTTATTTTCACTAATTTCATTCCAGAACCAGGGGCAAGTAGTGCATCTGAAACATTACTTACACCTGGGAATAAATGATTTATATCATTAATACCTGGAATAGGTGTTTTTACATTAAATTTTATAACTGGCATATTTGGACTTCTACCACCAGTATCTGCACTACCAGATATCATATCTTGTAAAAATGATTGAGATGTTGGATGATTTTCATTAAAAACAGACATATATCTATCTAAAATAGCTGACTGTCCTGGTTTCATTCCTTTTAAAATTTGCATATCAGACCAGTTTGCCACACGAGATATTGCTGTTTCAGAGTCTATGGTAAATTTGTTTCTTAATATAGCATTGCCAATATTTTTCTTATTGTAGTCAAAATAATTTCCCAATGCAGAATATGGTCTTTTAACATATTCTTGCAAAGAATATGCCTCTTCAGGTGTTAGATTGTATGCTTTAGTTATTTCTCTAAGAAGTCCAGGAACGTTATTTAGGTCAAAGCTCTGTCCTGGAGTCATTGGACCAAATGCTCTGCCCATTGCTTGCCATCTATTAGACATAGCCTTGTCTGTAGAACCACCATTTTTATATCCAGCCAAGCCACCGTCAGCATATTTACCAATAGTTTTTTGTTTTCCAGAATTTTTAGGAGTGTCAAAAACAGTACTTCTGGGTATAGCAAAAAGACTACCATTATATGTAAATGGTCTCATAGCTTGACTCTTGCCATAATTTTCAATCATTTGCATGAGTGTCTTGCCAGCAGTGTTTCGTTTTAATTCTTTATATCCAGACCAAGTGCTACCTCGCAATAAAAACTCTGACAAACTAACATTTTTATCGTACAAAGTCTCTGCAGTCATACCTGCCTGACGATTAGCATAAGTAAGAAACTCATTTTTCACTTTTGCAAAATCTTCTGGACTTACAACATCTTGAATTTTTGTTTTAAATCCTAAAAGATTCTTTGCCATTATATTAGGGTAGTCTATAGATAATGCACTTGCCCCTACTCCCTTTGCTGCCTCAAGTATTCCCAGTTGTTCATGGAATTTAGGGTCTTTTACAAATGGTGCTAACTTTTGCATTCTAGAAAGAATATGGGTTGGAAATTCATCGTATTTAAATCCAGCCCTTGCCCAAGCATAACCACCGTCTGTCATGGAAGCCTGAATATTTATTTTCTTTGCTCCAAGGTTTCCCATAAGTTCTTGTATTTGAGTAGTAAACTTTTGAGCAATTCCCTTACCTCTATATTTTTTATTTAACTCTAAGAAAACATCAAACAGTTCTCTGTCGTATACCCCTGCTCGAACTGTTCCTGCTGGCTCATAAAAATATCCTTTAGTTTTAGACTTTTTATCTTTAACTCTTTTAAATAAAGATGCGGAAATCTCTAAAAATTCTTCATAATCAGCGTCATTTAAAATACTCGATAAATAGTTAGATTCCCCTGCATTTTGACTAAATACACCAATGTTCTGAAGCTTTATACCCCTACCCAATTTCATTTTATCTAATTGGTTTCTAAAATCCGCTATATTTGGATAGTTATCAAGACTATCTACATTATAATTACCAAAGCTTGTTCTAAATCCATATGCTTTAGCAAGCATCATTGTTTGTAGGTCTCTTATCTTTTTCTGTGTTGGTCTATAAGCTTGTTTAGCACCTTTCTTTATTTTACCGCCAATCATTCCAGGCATACCCTTTAACTTTGTAAAAAACTCATTTGGCATTTTAATACCTGACGGTATAGGAATCAAACCCTGTTCCATCAATGCTCCATAATGAGTTACACCATATTGCTTTACAAGGTCTTCTACTACCTGCTTACCTGGATTAACCTCAATAGGCACATGCTCTAATCCAGCTTGATTCAACAACATTCTTAGTATTCCTACAGAATCCTGAAGCTTTTGTCCAGAATTTGCCCAAGACATATCCATATTAAGTATAATCTTTTCAATCTCAGAAGTAGTAAAACCACCAGGAGTTTGTGCTTCAATATATGGATGGTTATAATATGGGTTTCTCATATTAGCCCTTGATTTTCTAATAGTTTCTTCTGTAATATTTTTTTGTTTAGCTAAACCTCTCCTAGTAAAGAAAGAAGAAAATGGTGAAACCTTTGGAACCTTTAAGCCAAGCAGATTATATCCAGAATATGCTGACAATGTATCTCCATAACTAAATGTACTTCTAGCCAATACACTTGGTTTTGTTATTACAGTATAATCTCCATACATTTTTGGTGTTGCTGTAGGATTTATCATTTTCAGAGCATGGTCTCTTAATACCTGGGCTGGTGCTGTTGAAGCGTTTACACCTGGATATGTTGTTCCCATAGTATGTGGAACTGTTTCTCTAGATGTCAAGAATCCATAAGCTGGAATTTCTGAAGACGATGCAGTTCTAGGAACACCCATCATCAGTTCTTCAAGAATTTCCCTTTGTTCAATAGTATCTGACGTTGAACTTCTTACTCCATCTCTAACAGTCTTATATTGACCTTCTTTTAAGAAGTTCCACAAACCTTCTTCTCTCATGTTAAAACCAATTGTTGGAGACAAATCTGCCATTTGTTTTGCGGTTAGTTTATCTCTTCCTGTGGTAGCAAGAATTTTCTTTGCAGTTGCTGTTGCCTTAGCTGTTTTAATTGCATTACCTATACGAGATGATGTTCCAACTCTTCCAGCAGAACCAGCAAGTCTTGCTGTACTGCCAACTCCCATACCAGCAAGCGAGAATGGTGCAAGAATAGCACCAAACCAATCCCAGAAATCTCCCTTTCCAGCAAAAATGTTTTGATAAGATTCTGCTAACCCAAATCCTCCAAGCACATCGCTACCATATGCTCCACCTTGTATAATTGGATTTGACAAACCAGCAGCAATGTCATCTAGGGTCATACGGTATGGCTTTTTCTTTTTCTTTTTGTCTTTCTTATTTAGATTAATTAATCCACCGTCAGAGTACCCTCCAGCAATACAGCCAGGACATCCAGGTCTTCCACAAGGACATGCAACCAAACCACCTTTAGCAAGTTGTTTAGGTGCTGGTTCTGGTATAGGCATAGCAAAACCACCCATAGCAAATCCTAATCTTTTATATGTTCCAAGATTTGGATTCATAACAAACGAGTTAGGGCTATTATCAAACCAGTTATTCTTATTACCATAATCGTTTGTCATATAATTATATGCAAAATCATAAATAGGGCTATCTTTTGGAATATTTCCTGAAATACCCAAATAATTTCTTGCATAATCTAACTTTGCAGATGGACCTTTTGGAGGATTTAGAAGTCTATTATATCTATCACCAAATCCTATTTGTCCAAGCATTGTTTTTGTAACAGCAGGACCAAATTCTGCATGCATAGAGTTTACAAGATTTTTAAATTCAAATGGGTCAAGACCGTCCCAACCAGGAATCATTTTACTAGTTTTGCCCAAAGCCATTAATGCTCTTGCTTTATCCAAATCTCTACCGCCAGTAGAATTTGCATAGACTCTTGGATTCATAAATGCTTTAGCATATGTTGCAATAGTATAAAGAATTGGATTTTTAGTTGTAAATATTGTAGTATCTTTATTTAAATCTGGTAAATAAACATTTTCTGCAAGTCTTCTTCTGCCCTGCAAAATTTTACTATAGGCTTCAATGATATCTAAAGGATTTTGATTAGCTTTTTTATTTGGGAATGCTTCTCCAATTGAACCAAATATTTTTTTATTTGTTAAAGGTGAATTGAGTGGATTATATTTCTGGAATGGACTATCTCCCCAAGTATAAGGAGATGGTCCTGTTTTTGTTTTACCAAATGCACCACCAACAGCAGACGGTGCACTCCACTGATAATATCCTGGATAATTTGCTGTGTCATTAAATGCGGATTGTTTTCCGCCAGTCCAATCCCACCAAGTAGGGTCATCTTGTCTTGTTAATGGTTTAAATAATCTAGAGACTCTATTAATATATTTGTCTAGAGAATTTTTATCATTTACATCTACAGGACCTCCTTGGTCATATCCACGAACCATACCTCCAGCAGCAAAACCTAATTTGTCTGCCTGGTTCAATTTGTCAAGGGTATTAACACCAATTCTTTGAACTGCTGCTGCTCTAATAACATATTCACCATTAGATAACATTGCTGGAATACTGTCACTAGTACCGTGCCCAGCTCCAACAATATAACCACCAGAAGCAGCTTTCTTTTCTGGAACATATCTTCTAAGAACTGGGTCCCATACAAACTTTTGATTTGCATCACCACCAGCATTTTTACCATATCTAGAATTTATATAATTAAATGGCTGTTCTTTATTTAATGCATCAAGTCCTTTTTTGTCTACAACAACTTCAATTGTAATCTTAGATATTCTTTCTCCAAGTTTATCTAATTGAGTATTCAAAGAATCTACGCTATCTTGGAAACCTTCTTGCTGGTCTTTTAATGGCTTCAGCTCTGCATCTCTAGCATCCTGTAATGCTTGCTGCTGATTCTCCAAAGCATTTTGAATATCATTAGTTTGAATTTGTTGTGCTGCCCTAGCAGCTGCACCAATGTCACCCTTATTAAGAGCTTCTGCTAAATCTAACTGACCTTCCTGAGATTGCGAAATCTGTTCATTAAGATTTTTAATCTTTTCAATTTGCTTAATTCTTTTATCATATTTTTCATTAATCTTATCTTCAAGCTTACCCAAATCTTTAGTCTCTTGTTGAATTCCCTTTATTTGTTTTTTAACATTTTCTTGTTCTTTTCTTAATGATGTTGCCTGATTAATAGCATCTGTTATTGCAGTATTTTGAGCTTTTACCTGTGCATCAGTTCCTTCATTCAAAACTGTAATTATGTCTGCATTGATTGTTAAACCTGCTGCAACTGCTTTAAATACATTTGCCATGCTTGTAAAATCATTTAAATATTGAACTGCTTTTCCAATTTCTGGATTAAGTTCAGTTAAAGCAAGTTTCATCAACTGAACACCCTGTGCAGGATTAGTTGTTTCTAATCTCTCAAACTTTTGTTGCAATACATCAAAATTAGTATTAAATTCTTTTCCAGTAATTATCCCTTGCTCAAACTGTGCAGACAAACCTTGAACATAAGAAGCAACTGTTGCAATAGATGCCTTAGTCTTAGACTGTTCTTCAAAATCAAATAGTCCCTTTTTCTTAAAGTTATTTTCGTACATTGCAAAAGTAGAACCTAGTTCTGACTGGAACTGTTGAATAGTCTTTTTACCAAAATCAAAAGAAGCAAAGTCTATGGATACGTTTGTTTTATTAGCTGCTTTTTGTATTGATTGAATAATTACTTTAGTTGCTTCGTCTCCAATTCCAGTACCCAGCAATTGTGCTCCAAGAGCTGAAATAGCTCTCTTAAATTCTGCATTTGTAAGATTCTTTAGTTTTTCAGCAGACTGTTGATAGTTATTTTTAAATTCATCTGTTGCCATAAACTGTTCAGATAGTGTTGCTTCTTTGGTTGTTTGCCCTGCTGCACCCAAAACAGCTGCTTGAATACCACCAATTTTACCTTCGGTACCAAAGAAATTATTGACTGCATCAATTTTATCTTTCGTTATGTTTAAGCTTTCTGTAATACCATCATAAGCATCTGCATTCTTTCTAAGTTTTGGAAGAATAAGTGCTTCATATGCCTCATATGCTAAAACAAGACCACCAACAACAGGAACAAACCTTGTTAAACCTTTTATCGCAAATCCCATTAATTTTTCTGAGTTTAAAAACATTGAGCTAAGTTTAGATATTGGTCCTCCAAAAAGAGCACCTATATTTAGTATTGCTCCAGCACCGCTAGCAATTTGTCCTACTGGTCCTGGCATAAACATTCCAGCCATAGACAAAGCCATACCTGCACCAAAGCCTCTATTCATAATTTTTTGACCTCTGGCTTTTGTAACTTGTTGCTGAGTATCTTTATCTAAGTCTCTAAATGGTAACTGAATATTATTACCATCTGCATCTGTTGCATCATATTGTTTATTAAATAATTTGCCAAACAGATTTCTTTCAAATCTATTGCCTTTGAAATCTTTAACAGGTTGCATTCTCTTTTCATCAGCTTTAGCTTTATAGTATTCTGGCGGAATTGTTGAAAAACCTTCTTCAAATTGACCATTAGAATATATCATAGTGGTTTGTCCACCAGCTTGATTTTCTTGACCAGTTACTCTTCTACTAGTTTTTCTTCTTGCATTTGCAGCCTGAGTTCTTGCAATAGCTGCATCTTTTGCATTTTGATATGCTACACCATCATCGTGACCATCTTGTGGTGCAGTTGGATGTGGACTTCTTCTTCTTTTACTTCTTGATTGATTTGCAGAATCATTTTCTTCTCTATCTAATACTTTTTTCTTTTCTTGATTAAATGCTTGCCCAGCTATTTGTCCTTGTTTGGCTTGGCTCTGTCTTACTCTTTCTTCTGCTTGTCTTATCTTATTTTTATCTTGTTCTAAAGTTGTAGCAACATGCTCTTGGCTCATTTGCGAGCCATAAGCAATTGATTTAGTATCCAACATCGAACCTTCATCAAGCATAAATCTTGGAACGCCAGTTGAACCAAATGCTGATGCACCACGACCCAAAATACTTAATACTGCTCCTCTAGCCTTTGAAAATGCTCCGTAAAGACCTGGCTTATTCATCGACTGTGCTGCTAAATTATTTGGTAATGCGGTGAGAAGTTTTGCATTATCTCCTGCATTTCTTATATTAAGACCCATAGATTTTGCAGTTGTTTGCATTTGTTTAAAATCTTGTGACAATGCTGGAAACATCTGTCTGGCTGTTTCTGTAAACTTAAATACAGGACCTTGTGCCTTTTTCATATCTGCTGCAAATTTACTAGACAATTCTTTAAATGCTTCAGCTGGTGGAATTCCTTGGTTTACTAAATCGGTTGCTCTTTTTATTGCATCAAGATTTGCTGATTTCCAATTATCAATTTCTTTATTTATTGCGGCACGAGTAACTCCAGATTGTGCTAAAATTTCTGGAGCATATGCATAAGAAATATTTTCTAAAGTTGATTCTAAACTTAATACATCTAATGCTCCAGATGTATTGGAAACATTTTCTTTATACCCGACTGGTAAAGTAAACAATGATTTTCCAACTCTTCCAGAACCGCCAGAACCAATTCTACCCTTTTTACCAACAATTACACCTTCGGCATATTGAGGAATATTATCACTAATAAGGTTTCTAATAAGTTCTGGGAATTTAGCAACAGATTTGGCTGGTATAACTGCTTCCCCATTTGAAAGCATTGCTGGAATTGAATCTGATGTTCCAGTACCTGGACCACGAATAATGCCACCAGTAGCATATTTACGAGTTGGACCTGCAGGTGTTCTAGGTATAATTGGAACATTAAGTGCTTGCTGTGCTGCAACAGCTTGACGATATGCACCTGTAAGTCTGTTTACTGCATCTGCTTCAAGACTAAATGTTTGTCTAAGCTTAGAATGTGTCTGGTCAAGAGATGCCGCTACCCCTGCTGCTTCAAGTTGTTTTTGAGTCATATAACTAACTTGTTCACCAAGTGTTAGCGATGACTTACCAGTCTTATTAAATAAATCTTTTACTAATGCAAAACCCTTAATTACGTTAGCAACACCGTTAGCGATAAGACCAAATGTCATAAGAAGAACTGGTCCAATTACTCCAGCTACCGCCACAACTTTAACAATAAACTGTTTTACACCATCACCCAAACCATTAAACTGTTTTAAAATATTTGTACCAAATTCAATAATTGGTGTGACCGCTTTCATAAACTGTTCACCAATTGGTGCCAGTTGGGCTTGGAAATCAGCTACTGATTTTTGGAATTTATATAGTGGAGAACTTTGAATCTTATTCAATTCTCGTTGAGATAGCATAGATAGTTCTAGACTTGATTGAGATGCTAGTCTTAGAACTTCTGCTGCCTGGCTACCCTGGTCAACTACGTTCTTAAACAAAGTAGACATACGAGCAAACTGGAACTTACCAAATAGCTGCTCAATAGCACGAGCACGATTTAGTGGGTCTAGAGTATCTAGAGCCTTAGCAAAGTCAACAACTGTTTTCTTTAGGTCTCCCTGATTACCTTCAACAATTTTCTTAATATTAATTCCAAAACCTTGTAGCATTTCTGCTGCTTTACCTGTTGGATTAATCAAAGATGCTAGACCAGACTTAAGTGCGTTAGCACCTTCAGAAGCATTAATACCACCTTCACGCATTGCTGTCATAAAGAATGCTAAGTCTTTAACATCTCCACCCAGTTGCTGAATTACAGGAGCTGCTTTTGGAATAGCAGTAGTCATATCTTCAATGTTTAGAATTGTTTGGTTTTCAACAGCGTTCAAAAAGTCTATATTTGTTTTTAGGTCTTTAGCAGCAATACCAAATGAGTTTGTTAGAGATATAGTTGTTTCTAGTGCTTTTGCTTGGTCTACCTGACCCAAAACAGAAAGTTTCGTAGCATTAGATATTTGTTCTAAAAGGTCTGCACCTTTTTTACCAGTAGCAGCTGCGGTAGCAGCCATCTCCATAGTATCCTTAACTGCAACACCATATTTAGTAAATTCTGTTGCAAGTTGCTGAACTTGCTTTACAATCTTATCTGTTTCTTGTGCAGTAGTAGAAAAATCACCATAAACACGTCTTAGTCTAAGTCCAGCTTCTTCAATTTGCTGGTAAGCTTTCATTGCTGCCCCACCCATAATTGTTAGTGGAATTGTAAAACCAACCATAAGCTGACGACCAGCCCATTGAGTGTTCTTACCAAAGTTCAATAGATTTGTAGAACCCTGTTTTAAAAGTTGATTTAAAAGTTGTTGTCTTTGTGCTGAAATAGCTGTTTTGGTAGCAAGACTTTCCATGTCAAGAACAAGCGGTCTAACTTTAATTGCTTGCATTGCACCATTAGCATCACGACCAAGTTTAATATATTGTGTTGCAAGGTCTTTAACTCTTTCACGAGCAACCTTGTTTATTGTTTCAAATTCTGTAGCAAAGAATCTGCCAAATGATTTAGAAGATGCTCCAGCATATCTAAAATATTCTCCAAGAGAGAGTTTGTTTTTTTCTAGGGATTCTGTAAACGATTCTGTAGTGGTTTTTATCTTTGTTATGCTTGCTGCAAATTGACCACCAGCATTTATTGAGTTGACAAGATTTTGTCGCATATTGGCAGCTTGGGCAGCATTGGCTGCACCCATCTTTGCCATTTGTGTGTGAAAGGCTGAGATTTGGTTTTGAAGTTGCTTAATGCTTTCCAAAGCTCCAGAAGTATCAACATTAATTCTAATATTGGACTGGATTTCATCAGCCATTCACGAACACCTCTTTATTTATTTTTTATTAGATTAGACCACCAATAGCGGTGTCTCCTAATTTAATACCAGATGCTTCTTCCACAATGCTATAAACGGTTGGTAGGTCTAGAAGTTCTTCTAGTGCCTTTGCGTCCGTTGCAATTTCTGGCTTGTACTGCTTTAGTGCAATTTGTACACACTCCATAAGCAGATTCATTGATTTGTCGTTGTCATCGGCAACAGCAGCGATTGCATCAAACTTTTTCATAAATTCACGAAGTAGTGAAATTTTGAGCGGTCTAACAACAATCTCTGTTCCATCAATAAGAGTAATTTTCTTCTCTTCATTAACAGTTGTCATAGTTCCTCCTTTAAAGGTATAATAAAATTATAGCACATTGAAGGCTTATTTGCTATCATTTATTACTTCATAGTCAAGACCATAACCAATACCAAAGCCAGCTTGCTGTGCTTTTATACCTTGTAGAGATGTTATGTCATTAGGGTCTCCAGTACCAATACCAGATGCTTGTGCAGCTACTCTGGCTTTCATGGCTTCCCAAGGGTCTTCTTTAGTCTTTCCAACTGCTTCGTCAAGGTCTATTCCCTTTAGAGATGCAGTAAACTTCTTATCTTGATAGTCTAATTCTCTTTTTTGTTCGAGAATAGCCATTAATTCTGATAAGCATATTGAAGATTCTAATTCATCATAGTTTTTCCAAATACCCAACAAAAATGCTTCTGATTCTAATTTATTTAAGTCTAAATCATCCCATGTGCTTTTCTCTGTTTCTTTAACCTGTGTTTGTTTCTGTGTTTCTTCTTCAGGTTCGTCTGGGTCCATATTTATACCGCCAGCATATTCCAATATTTTATACATTGTTTTCAAATCAAACACATCTTCAAAATCTTCTGGAGTTTTTATTTCTGGATAAAACTGTTTCATAGCTATCGTTGCACACTCAATTAACTTATCCTGAACCTCTTCTTCAGTTTTTGCATCTTTAATTAAATTAAAATTATGCATAAACTGTCTCATATATTTAATTTTTAATGGAGAAATCTCTATTTCTTCACCATAAATTGTTTTAACATAATTTACATCGTATATTTTTGTTGGCATCAATCTATTATACCAAAAGAAACTGCCCCAGGAATCCCCAGGGCAGTCTCAACGATATTAAATTATTTTAGTAGGTACGGTCGATAATCTTACCATATGCACCCTGAGCATCGGGTAGCAAACGGAATTCTACATCGAACATAGTAGCTGAATCACGCTTAGATGATACTGTGACGTTCTGAATAGATACTGCACGGTATGCAACATAGATACGCTCTTCATCGTCTACTGTTGTGTTAACACTAGCACCAACTGCAATAACTCCACGTTCTACTGGGTAGTCACCAAGTTCTCCTGAGAGAATATCGATGTATCCAGAAGAAGTGTTTGTAGCAGGTGTTGTCAATGTTGCTGTAGTTGTTAGCGGAGTTGTTACACCACCGTCAGACCAAGAACTGATTGTGCTTCCTAGAACACCAGCTGTAGACACAGTTGCATCCTTCTGGGTAATTGCCATAAGCAAGTTTTCCAGAGTTGCTTCTGCAAGACTTGTTCTTAGAGTGACTGTCATTCCAGACTTGAACAGACGTGCTGTGTCTAGAAGTTGGTCAACCTGAACGTCTCCAAATGTTGGAGTGAATGTTAGGTCTAGACCATTGCTGGTATAACCAACGTTACTTACCTTTGTGCCCCATCTGTCTGATAGAGTTGTCTTGTAAGACTCTCCTGAAACAGTTGCTGGAAGACCAGCAGCTACTCCAACAGCGGTTGTTGAATCACCAATTGTCTGACCAGACTTTGTTACGAATAGTGCCGCTGCACCAACAACAATGTTTGTTGCGGTTCCTCTTAAATATGCCATATTTTATTTCACCATCTTTCATTTATAGATTAATGGGCGATGCTTCCTCTATATAATTATAGCATTCATTTATGGTTGTTGTAACATATGGTAATCATAATAAATAATTATCTTATTACCAGCATATGTTCTGGCTGTACCAAAGTCAATAACGTCTCTGGTTTCTTGCAGTTGAAATACCTTGAAATTATGAAAACTAAAATTAGGTTCTATAGACACACCATCTACTACAATTGAACCTTTTTGTCTACACCAATTGTTGATTTCTTCAGCTGTTTCATCTTCCCTGTCCATTAAACGCAATGTTTGTTCAGTTATTTTAACCATATTCAACACCGAGTTTTCCG